>Ga0181536_10003706_pt1 | contig 16552 bp, 11 predicted proteins | sample PEATcosm2014_Bin_41_FD_121105 | JGI IMG/M metagenome (GOLD analysis project Ga0181536, IMG submission 121105) | Peatland microbial communities from MTU Mesocosm Facility, Houghton, MI, USA - PEATcosm2014_Bin17_60_metaG | ecosystem: Environmental > Terrestrial > Soil > Wetlands > Peat | place... | reverse complement strand
CTGATACAGATCGATGTAATCCGTGCGCAGACGCCGCAACGAGGCCTCGACCGCCTGCATCATGTAGGCGCGCGACAGACCCTTTTTTCCGGGCGCCATCTCGATGCCCAGTTTGGTGGCGATAATGACCTTGTCGCGCCCGCCGCGGGCTTTCAGCCAGTCGCCGATAATGGTTTCGGACTCGCCACCTTTGTTGCCCGGATGCCAGCGCGAATACGCATCCGCGGAGTCGATGAAATTGAACCCGGCCGCGACGAACGCGTCCAGCAGTTTGAACGACATCGCCTCATCGGCGGTCCAACCAAAAACGTTGCCGCCGAAGGTGATTGGATACACATGCAACGACGATTGGCCGAGCTGGCGCTTTTCCATCGAACTCTCCCGTGTTGATCAAACGAAAACGGGGTGTCGCCACCCCGTTTCGTACCCGTTATCGCCCTCTCCCGACTTGATCGGGCCACCTCTCGCGCCATCGTGTTGGTGCGGATGGCCCGGCCAGGCCATGACGATGTAACGCGATCAGCGCGCCCGCACCAGACGGCCCGCGGTGGCGCCGGTGTACTGACCATCCTCGAAGGTCGACACGCCCGAAACGAACGTGTGTTTGTAGCCATCGACCCGTTGCACGAGGCGCCGTCCGTTCATCGGCAGATCGTAACGGACCTCGGGGATATGCAGCCGCAGGTTCTGGTAGTCGATCACGTTGACGTCCGCCTTCATCCCTTCCTTCAGCAGCCCACGGTCGTGGAAGCCGAAGAACCGCGCCGTGTCGTGGGTCTGCCGCTTCACCAGCCGCTCCAGCGGCAGCCTGGGCCCGCGGGTGCGATCGCGGCCCCAATGGATCAACATCCAGCTCGGCACGCTGGCATCGACGATCGAGGAGCAATGCGCGCCGCCATCCGACAAGCCAAGGATAGTGGTTTCATCCGAAAGCATCGTGTGGATGACGTCGAGATTGTCTTCGTTGTAACCGACAATGGGGTAGAACAGGAACCGCTCGGCGCCGCCCGCGAGATAGTCGTACGCGACCTCGTCCGGCGAGTGGTTCGACCGCGCGGCCATGGCCGCGATGCTGTCCTTCTCCTCCGGCTCGTAGTTCGGCGGATCGGCCATCGGGAACATGCGATTCCATCCGGTCGTGATACGCTGCCGGAACTGCGACAGCCGGTTCAGCAATTCCGGCGACGGCGCCTCGCTCAGCACCTGGGCGCGGAACGCCGGGTCCCGCATCCGCTTGATCCGTTCCGCTACCGGAAGCTGTAGCAGTGCCTGATAGCTCGGCCGAATCGAGAATGGATTCAGTGCCGTATCGATGCCCAACAGGACGCCCACCGGGCGGCCGGCGATTTGCGCGGTGACCTGCGCACCTTGAGCGCGTGCCTTATGCACACCGTCCATCAGCCGCCGCCAGCGCACCAGGTCGGTTGGGCGATCGGTCAGCAGGAACCAAACGGGACGGCCGCTCTCCTGGCCGAACTTCGTCATCCATTTCAGTTCCTCGGCCTCATCGTCGAAGTCGCTGTTGACGCCGAACGCGCCGTGATTGAGGCCGTTGAACGCCGTGCCGATCCCGAGCAGTTCTTCAACTTCCGAGTAACGCCCAGGAACCATGTCGCCGGCGGGAGTCTTGTGCGAATTGGTGCGGGAGGTGGTGAAACCAAAGGCGCCGGCCTTCAGGCCCTGGCGCACGGCGTCGCGCATCTGCTGGATGTCGTCGGCGGTGGCTTTCTCTCGCCGGACCGCGCGCTCCCCCATCACGTAGACGCGCAGCGGGTGGTGCGGAATTTGCGCGGCGATGTCGATCGCGCGCGGCTTCTGCTCCAGCGCGTCGAGATATTCGGGGAACGTCTCCCAGTTCCACTTCAGGCCATCGGCGAGGGCGATGCCGGGGATCTCCTCGATCGACTCCATCATGCCGATCAGCGCGGAATGATCCGTCTTCCGAACGGGCGCGAAACCCACCCCGCAATTACCGAACAGCACGGTGCTGACGCCATGCCAGGACGACGGCGCGAGTTCCGAGTCCCACATCGCCTGGCCATCATAATGCGTGTGCACATCGACCCAGCCGGGTGTGACCAGCAACCCATCGGCCTCGATTTCCCGCTTCCCGGGGCCGGCCTTGCCGCCAACCTGGGCGAGTTTCCCGTCCTCAAGCGCGACGTCTCCGGTGTAGCCGGGTTGGCCGGACCCATCGATAATCGTACCGCCTCTGATCACCGTATCATGCATTGATTTGCTCCTTGGGACTCATCTCTTGCGGCCATGACAGACCCTGCGCGGCCCGAGGTCAAGTTTTGGCCAGGCAGGCGGCGGGCAGTTTCGGAACCAGTTGTTAACGATTCCCGCCGAAGATGCCACTCAGGATCGCGCCGGCCTCGACCGACTGCACGGTGTTCGCGCCTCCCAGACAGGGCGCCAACGTCTGCGCCAGGTTGGGCAAGGTCATGGTCTGCGACCATACCCGTCCCGGCCCGGTGAGTTGCACCAGAAAGATCCCGTCGCCACCGAACAGCGGTGTCCAACGCTTATGCCGGCGCGGTGCCGCGCAGACAGGTCCGGTGCAGCACCCGCGGGAAGCGGGCCGCGTCGAAATTGGGGTTCGCCCGATGCAGCAGACAGCGATTGTCCCACATCAGCATGTCGCCCGCGCGCCACGTGTGACGGTAGACGAACCGTTCCTCGACCGCGTGCGCCGTCAACCGATCGAGCAGCGCCCGGCCTTCCGCCATCGGGCGGCCTTCGACGTGCGACGCGTGCTCGCCCATGAACAGCGCCTTTCCGCCGGTCTCGGGGATCGTCCGCACCAAAGGATGGGTCAACGGCGGTGCGTCGGCGATTTCCTCCGGCGTGGCCGTCAGGCCGAGACGCGCGCGGGATTGTTCCCAGCTATGGATGATGCGCACGGCGTCGAGTTCCGCCTTCTCGGCCTCCGGCAGCGCGTCATAGGCGGCGATCATGTTGGCGAAGCAGGTTTCGCCGTCCTCGGGTGGCATGATCTGGGCGTGCAGGATCGTCGCCAGCGACGGCTCGGGGCGGAACGATTTGTCCGAGTGCCAGCCAGTCGAGCCGACCTTGCCGCTGGGTTTGCCGTCAGGCCCCAGATTGGACACGATATGCACGAGCGGATTGCCGGGACCGCAGTTGCGCGCCATGTGGCGCTCCAGCGTGCCGAATTCTTCGGTGAAGGCGATCTGCTGCTCCGGGTCCAGTTGCTGTTCGCGGAAGCACAGCACGTGATAGCGGACGAAGGTGTCGTAAATCGCGCGTTTCGTCTGGGAGCTCAACGGCTGGCGCAGGTCGAGACCGGTCAGCGCCGCGCCGAGGATCGGGGACAGTGGTTCAACCGTGAAAACCGGCGCGTCGAGGGTGAGGGACATGGACGGTCGCTCCCAGGGTAGTTCGCTTTGGTGCGACCTTACGCGCGTTGGCCTGGAATGCCAGTACCTTCGACCGATGCCCCCATGCGTCCGATTCCCCATGGGCCCGATCGTGCCGCGGCGGCCGGCGCGGTATGGCGGCGGGTCCCCGCCCGTGCCCCTCCTCCCTTTGCTCGGCGAACCCCGTGGCTTCCGGGGTGGCCAGGTGCGCGAATCCTGGTCTCGCGGCGGTAACCGTTCGCGGAGGCGGCGGGCGCCCCAGAAGGGTGAGGTCAGTCGATTGAGCCCTCCCGCCCCGCTTTCCATCGGTGTTTCCGGATCGAAGACGCCCCATTCGGGGCCGGTGAGGTAGCAGGCCCAAAGGCCAAATGCGACCTTCCGCGCTCGGACGTCCCCGCCGAACGCGGCAGCGGCGGCCGCCCCGTGGTGGGCAAGGCCGCCGCTGATCAGCGCGGTGGAGGGAGCGGGGTTAGCGTGACCGGCGACGCCGGCGAAGCCGCGCGAGACCCAGCAGCCCGCCGGCCAACAGGCTCAGGGAAGCCGGCTCGGGGATTTGGTCGACTCTCACCACCATGTCCTGGTAGTCGCTGTCAGGGGGTTGAGCACCGTTATCACCGTCACTGAAGCCAATCCAGGCCGTATACTGCGGGTCAACCGCTCCCGGGCTGGTCGGCGAGTTGGCCAGCGCGTCAAGATAGTTGCAGCCCGCGACCGGGTTGGTCGTGCCATCGGTGACCGTGCAGTTCACAGAGCCGCTGGGCGGGGACGACGTCATAGTGAATTGCACGATTTCCCCGGCATTCAGGAACTCGGAGAACGTGGAGCCGAGCGGGCTCGAGCCGGCGCCCGTGCCGCCGGGGCCGTACGAGATGAACGAGCCGCTGCCGGTACCACCTCCCGCGACAGCGCTTGATGTGAACGTGTTTGTGTTCTCCGAGTCGCCGGAGCCCTCGAAGGTGAACCGATACAAGCCGGCGGTCTGGGCCGTCAGATACGCCGAGGCCGTATAGCCATAGGTGAGGATATTGTGCGTCGTGCAGCCGCTGCACGGGAACCCCGGACCACCATTCAATGCCGTCTCAGGCGTTGCCTGGACGCCACCGCCGTTGCCGTTCGGGGTTATGACCAGGCTCGCGTTGGCCGCACCGCCCGCGACGGTCATGATCGCGGCGACCACCGTGGATCCCATTAATGCCGTGAAGCGCGATATCGGTAATCTTGTCATTTTAGGTCATCCCTGGTTCGTAGAACCGCTGCACGTACGTACCGGCCAGCCTTAAACCATTGAACTGGCTTGTTTTCCCGTCGCGGCCGAAGCCTTAATTCAGCTGGCCGCATGTTACTCTCGAACCCCACCTCAACGCCTGGCGACATCGTTCATCACCCGCGATCTCGCCTCGCACCGCCATCGGCATTGAGTCCCCGACGCGAACCCCGCGATTAGATGATAAGGCTAAGGCAAGTTTCGGGCCAAGCTGGAAAATTGTGTCAATTCTGAGGGTTGTCCAACGATGGTTTACCCGCCAGGGGCAAAGTGTAAACAAATCCGACACTTTGTTGTGGTGTTTTCCGCCGGTCCAAAGCGCTCACCCGCGCGGCCGACGCCAGGGGGCGATAAGCTGTCTGCTCCCGCGCCGTGAGCGGGGCGCGGTGACTTCCAGGCGGTAACCGGCGGATTCCCGCGAACGTTTCGGAGAGTGAACCAGAGACCAGGTGCCGCGGGCTGTGGGTCAGCCTCATACTCTGGAAAGGTCAGCCCGGTTTCGGTCTGATCCGTCCTGAGGCTCGCCCAGTCATATTTCGCCGCCCAATGGTTAAGGTGTGGGGCAGGGTGTGCGGCGACGTGTAAAGAAATCCGACAGGTCGTGCTGGCATTTCCGGCGGCTCCAGACCGCCCGACCGCGTTGCCGAGGCCAGGGGCGCCAGGCGGCGGCAAGGCTTGTCCTTCCGCGTCGTGACCGGCGCGTGGTGACTTCCAGGGCCAACGGGCGGGCCCGCGCCAACGTCTCGGACAGCGAATCAGAGACCAGACGCGGCGGGCTCCGGATCAACCCCAGACTCTGGACAGATCACCCCGGGACCGGACCGATCCGTTCCCAATGGATGTCGCGATGGTGCATCACACCGTTCACCAGCGCGGGCGGCGCCGTCAGCACCATGCGCCCGCCGTCGAACCGCACTTCGCGCACCTGATCGCTGCCGATGGCGATACGGGCGCTCGCCGAGGCGTCGACCCTGGTCACCAACGTCCGCCCATCGAAGGTGTAATTGCCGCGATACGAGGCGTCATCCCGGGCGGTTCCCTCGGGCAACGCCGACCTGGCGTCGCACAGCACCGCCATCATGCGCCCGTCCGCGTTCAATGTGACCAGTCCCATGGCCTTCGGTCCATAGGGCTTCGGCAACGCCTTGCCGCCGGGATCGCGCGCGGTCGCGTCAACCAGTTTCCAGGTTCCGACGATCCGGTTCATTGCCGGGCTCGGTGGCATATTGGCCGCGTCCGCTCCGCGCGGCAGCATGGATGCGATGGCCGCCGTGAAGGCGAACAGCCCACGTCGAGCGGGTCGCCGCGATGTTTCCTCCTGTCATGGCGGCCTGTGGCCGCCTTGCGTTCCGCGACTCCCACGACAACCTATGGGCGTGCGATCGCACCCGGCGTAAACTAACCCAAACGCACGACGGAGCATAACGGCCATGCCACCCAGACCCGTAATGCTGGTGATCCTCGACGGGTTCGGCTGGCGCGAGGCGACCGCGGACAACGCCGTCCGCCTCGCCCGCATGCCGAATTTCTCCGCCTTGTGGTCCGGCAGCCCGCACGCGTTTCTGCATACCTCCGGCCGCGATGTCGGCCTGCCGGACGGGCAAATGGGCAACTCCGAGGTCGGGCATCTGACCATCGGCGCCGGCCGGATCATCAAGCAGGAACTGGTGCGGATCGGCGATGCCGTCGCGGACGGCTCGATCGCCACGCTGCCGGCCTTTGTCACACTCGTCGAGGCGCTGAAACGCAGCGGCGGCACCTGCCATCTGATGGGCCTCGTTTCCCCGGGCGGCGTGCACTCGCATCAGGACCACGCATCCGGGCTTGCCCAACATCTCAGCACGGCGGGGATCAGGACCGTCGTGCATGCGTTCACCGATGGGCGCGACACGCCGCCCCAGTCGGCGGGCGAGGATCTCGCACGCCTGCGGGCGGCGCTGCCCAAAGACGTCAAAATCGCCACCGTGATCGGCCGCTATTTCGCCATGGACCGCGACAAGCGGTGGGACCGCGTTTCCCAGGCGTACACCGCGATGACGGATGGCACGGGCGCGCGTTTCGCAACCCCCGCCGAGGCGATCCAGGCCGCCTACGGCGCGGGAAAATTCGATGAGTTCGTGCCCGCCTCCGTGATCGGCGATTACGCCGGAATGCGGGACGGCGACGCCGTCCTGTGCTTCAATTTTCGCGCCGACCGGGTGCGGGAGATCCTGGCGGCCTTGCTCGATCCCGCGTTCAACGGCTTTCCCCGTGAGCATGTGAAAAAGTTCGCGGCCGCCGTGGGCCTGACCCGTTACTCCGACGCGCTCGCCCCCTTCATGACCTGGCTGTTCGACGCCGAGCCTCTCACCAACATTCTGGGCTCCGTCGTCGCCGATGCCGGCAAGACGCAGCTGCGGTTGGCGGAGACGGAGAAATTCGCCCATGTCACCTACTTCCTGAACGGCGGCCGGGAAACGCCGTTCCGCGGCGAGGACCGGATCCTGGTCCCCTCGCCGAAGGTCGCCACCTACGATCTACAGCCGGAAATGTCCGCCCCGGAGCTGACCGACCGCGCGGTCGAGGCGATCGACAGCGGCAAATACGACCTGATCGTCCTCAACTATGCCAATCCGGATATGGTTGGCCACACCGGCAATCTGGCGGCCGCGATCACGGCGGTGGAAACCGTCGACACCGGACTTGGCCGCATCGCCGACGCACTGCGGCGTCAGGGCGGTGCCCTCGTCGTCACCGCCGATCACGGCAATTGCGAGTTGATGAAGGATCCCGAAACCGGTGGTCCGCACACCGCGCATACCACCAATCCCGTTCCGGTGGTGGTCATGCGCGGCCCTGGCGCGGCGACGCGATCGGGGACCATTCAGGATGGCAACCTGGCGGACCTCGCGCCGACCGTCCTCGACCTCATGGGCATTCCCATCCCGCGTGAGATGACCGGCCACTCGATTTTGCGGACCGATGCGGCGCGCGCGGCGGAGTAGCCTCCTGGCGTTGCTGCTGTTGGCTACCCAGGTGGGGCCGGGTTCGGGAGCTGGTGCGGCGCAAGGTTTGGGGCCCGGTTCGGGCGAGGATTCGGGCCCTGTCCCGGGGACCGGTCAGGGGCAAGGTTCCGACTCCACGGCGGCACCGGATCCGTCGTCCGCGCCCGATGCCGGCCCTTCGCGACAGGAAGAAGCGACCCGCCGCGAGGTCGAGGACTCGGAGCGGGTGCGTGCCATGCAGGTCGACGCTCAGAGGCTCGCCACCGAGCAGGCGGCACAGGCCCTGGCGGAAGAAAAGCGCCTGACCGCCGAGCAGAGCGACGCGTTCGAACGCCTGAAACGCGCCGAGGCGGCGGTGGCCGGGATGACGAAGCACATGCTGGATCTGAACCAGCGCCGCGCCGACGCCCAAGGCCGCATTGACAAACGGGTGGCGGCGCTCCGCCCGATGCTGCCGGTCATCATGCGGATGTCCATCTATCCGGTTGAGACCTTGCTCGGCGCGCAGCTCCCCGCCGAGGACGCGGTGCGCGGCATCCTGGTGCTCCGAACCATCGCCCGTGAGGCCGAAGCCGACGCGCGGTCGCTGGTCGAAGACCGGGAAGCGCTGGACGCCGCGACCAAGGCGGCGGCGGAGGTCGCGCCTCAGCTGGCCGCCGCCGAGGCCGCGCGAGGCAACGAAGCCGATGCCCTCGCCCATCAACTCGCCGCGACCAAGGCCCGCCGGGAAGCCGCGGAACAGGACGCGGCGGACGCCGCCCGTCGCGCCGCGGCCGAGGCGGCGAGGGCGAGCAGCCTGCGCTCCATGCTGCGGATCCTCGAGACCCAGCGCCGCCTCGAAGAGGCGCGGGCGCGAGAGGACGAGCTGCGGGCGGAGCGCGACCAAAAGGAAACCGCCGCCGAGGCCGCCCGTTTGCGGCAGGCGGCGTTGGGCCGTCCGGCCGGGGTGGGAACGCTCGCCGCCAACGCGAAGCCGGCGAACCAGATCACGCCGCCGGTCGCGGGCTCGCTGGTGCGCGGCTGGGGCGATCCCGAAGACGGGGAACCGGCCACCGGGCAGTCCTGGCAGACCGAACCGGGCGCGCGAGTCGTGGCGCCCTGCGGCGGAACCGTGGCGTTCGCCGAACCCTTCCGGGGCTACGGTTTGCTTGTCATCATCGATTGCGGGGGCGGCTATCACGCCGTTCTGGCCGGGCTTGACCAGATTTCCGTTTTTCCTGGCCGGGCGGTACTGGGCGGCGATCCGGTCGGCACGATGCGGGCGGCCGCGCGGGCCGTCCCATTTGAGGTCCCGTCCGCGGCGGCATCCGGCATATCCGCGGACGCAGTGCACGCCGCCCCACTGGGCGCCCCACTGGGTGCCTCGTCAGTTGCCTCGCCTGCGGCATCGTCTGCCGCGGCGTCCGGCGCCTCGACCGGTGCCCCATCCAGCGAGCCGGTTGGCGTCCCGTCGGCCGCGGCGTCCGCCCTGGCGCCCAGTGCCCGGCCCGTCGCGCAGTCCGACGCCCCGCCCGACGCCCAGTCCGGCGCCCAGTCCGGCGCCCAGTCCGTCGCCCAGTCCGACGCCCAGTCCGGCGCTCAGTCCGGCGCCCAGTCCGTCGCTCAGTCCGACGCCCAGTCCGGCGCCCAGTCCAATACCCAGTCAGGCGCATCGTCCAGGGTGTCGTCCGGCGCCCTGCCCATCCTGTATTTCGAACTGCGCAAGGGCGGCCGCCCGGTGAACCCGGCCCCTTGGCTGAAACCGTCGGGGTGACGATTGTTGGGCGGCAAGGATTGGTTAACAATTGCCCCCTATGAAAAGAAGTGCTGGACGCTACCTATAAGGCCGCGCGAAAAGATGTGAACACGATTGTCGTGTGAGACCCATACCGTCGACAGGCCTGCCCGGTCCGGGAAGCCTGACGGCATGCGGCATCATGGGGCCAGAGGGGTAGAGCGAATGAACTTCCGCCAGCGGCGTTTCCGGTACGGCCTGTTGTTGGGCGCGGCTTTCTTTGTCGGTGTCGCCTCCGGGCCGACCGTCGGCATTCTGGGCCGCGCGCTGGCACAGGACCAAAGCCACGCGGAGGCGACCCAGTTCCTGAAAGTCTTCGGCGACGTCTTTGAGCGGGTTCGCTCGGAATACGTCGATCCGGTCAGCGACAAGGAAATCCTGGAGAACGCCATCAACGGCATGCTGACCGGCCTCGATCCGCACAGCTCCTATATGAATGCAAAAGCGTTCAAGGACATGCAGGTCCAGACCAAGGGCGAGTTTGGCGGCCTTGGGCTGGAGGTGACCGAGGACAAAGGCCTGATCAAGGTGGTCTCGCCGATCGACGACACGCCGGCGTTCCGCGCCGGGATCAAGGCCGGCGACATCATCACCGCGCTCGACGGCAAGACCGTGCTGGGCCTGTCCTTGAACGATGCGGTCGACCATATGCGGGGAAGCCCGAACTCCCGGATCGTTCTGACGATCAAGCGGGAGGGGACCGACGCGCCGCTGGAAATCGGGGTGGTCCGCGAGATCATCAAGATCCAGGTGGTGAAGTCGCGCATGGAAGCGGACAATATCGGCTACGTGCGGCTGTCGCAGTTCACCGAGAAGGCCGATGCGGGCATCCGGGACGCGGTGAAGGGCCTGAAAGCCCAGGCGGGCGGTCCGCTGCATGGCTTGATTCTGGACCTGCGCAATGATCCGGGCGGGCTGTTGGATCAGGCGATCGCGGTTTCCTCGTCGTTCATCGAGCAAGGCGAAATCGTCTCCACCCGCGCGCGGCATGCCGACGACAGCCAGCGCTGGGATGCGCGCGGCACCGATATTCTGGGTGGCGCACCTCTGGTGGTGCTGATCAACGGCGGATCGGCGTCGGCCTCGGAAATCGTCGCGGGGGCGCTGCAGGACCATCGCCGCGCGGTGCTGCTCGGCACCAGGAGCTTCGGCAAAGGGTCGGTGCAGACCGTGATCCCGCTGCCGGGCGGTGGTGCGATGCGGCTGACCACCGCGCGCTATTACACGCCGTCCGGCCGCTCGATCCAGGCGACCGGGATCGTGCCGGACGTGAAGGTGGATGAAGCCCGCACCGATGCCGCCAGCTTCGGCCTGGAACGGGAAGCTGACTACAACCACATCCTGAGCAACACCGGTGGCACGCCGGCGGCCGCCTTGCCGCCGCGCACCGATTTGCCGCCGATCGCCAAACAAATCCCGGATAAGCCGCCGGAAGGTTTCCCGAAGTTCGACGCGGCGAAACCGGACGAGACCGACTTCCAGCTACAGCAGGCCGTGGCCCTCGCGCAGGCGATGATCCGGCAGAAGAGCGCTTCGGTGCGCTAGGGAGACGCGATGGCGGACACGGGCGGCCAACGGAACACGCGAAACCGCGACGGTTGGCGCCGATTGGGCGCGTTCTGGTTGGCCGTGCTGGCGCTGCTGGCGACCGGCGGCGGCGTGGTGCAGTGGCTGGGCCCCCCCACGGGAACGCCGCCCGCGGTATCCGGCCGAAAGCCGCTCGACCCGGCGCATCGTGAAGCGCGCGGGGGCCAGCTTCCCAGGCAGGGGGCCGCGCTGGTGGCTCCGGTGGTGGCGGGCCGTGACACGCCGGGCCCGGTCGCCGACCCGGATCCGGCGCTGTTGGAACCGCCGCGCGACGGATCGAAGCAACATTTGCCGCGGATCGCAGCCGATGGACGGACCGCGATGCGGGTCTACGCGGCTGGCTTCGATCATAGTTCCCGTCGGCCGCGTGTCGGGTTGCTGCTCGCCGGAATCGGCATGAACGAGGCCGAGAGCGACGCCGCGATCCGAGCCTTGCCAGGCGCCATCTCGCTCGCCGTGTCGCCGTACGCGGCGGCGAACCTGACGAAGCTGCTGGCGACCGCGCGCGCCACCGGTCATGAATATCTGATCGCGATCCCACTGGAGCCCGCCGGGTTTCCCTTGAACGACCCCGGCCCGCACACCCTGCTGACCAGCGCGCCCGCGCCGATGAACGCGCGGAACCTGTACTGGGCGCTATCGCGGATCGACGGCTATATCGGCGCGACCGGCGTGATCGGCACGATGCGTGGCGAACGGCTGGCCGCCATGACCGACCAAATGGAGGCGGTGCTGTCCGAACTCGCAGACCGCGGGCTGCTTTACATCGATCCGCGGGAAGGCCACGGCGCGGTCGCGAAGACCTGGGGCCGGCACGTCGATCTGGTGATCGACGATCCGGCGGACCAGAGCGCGGCCGATCGGACGATGATTGACGCCAAACTCGATGCGCTGGAACAGCAGGCCCGCGATACCGGTTCCGCCCTGGGCCTGGTGATGCGTCCCACGCCGGTGGCGGTGGCGCGGATCGCGGCGTGGAGCAATGGACTGGCGGATCGTGGCCTCGCGCTGGCGCCCGTATCAGCCCTGACCATGCCGCCGGCCGACGTGCCGGTGAAGCTGTCGGAGCGACAAGAGTGAGCGTGTTGCCGTACCGCCCGAACGTTGGGGCGGTGCTGTTCAATCGCGACGGCCGCGTGTTGGTGGCGCGCCGGGCCGACCTGCCGAACACCGAGGCGCCGGCGGGTGCCTGGCAACTGCCGCAAGGCGGCATCGACGAAGGCGAGGACCCGCGCCAGGCCGTGCTGCGTGAACTGGCGGAAGAAATCGGCACCGATCGCGCCGAGGTGATCGGCGAACACAACGTCTGGCTGACCTACGATCTGCCGCCGGAACTGATCGGCGTGGCGCTGAAAGGCCGCTATCGCGGGCAACGGCAGCGCTGGTTCGCCTTGCGGTTCACCGGGGAGGACAGCGACATCCGGCTTGACCTGGACCCGCATCCGGAATTCGACGCCTGGCGGTGGGTGCGGCTGGCCGAGTTGCCGGCGCTCGCGGTGGTGTTCAAGCGGCCAATTTACGAGGTGCTGGTCGACAGTTTCGCGCGCTTCGCGGACGGGTAGCGCCGGCCCGCCTGATGCGTGCGACCGATGCCGCGATCCTGACCGGCCTGGAGCAAAGCGGCTGGCGGGGTCCGGTGGTTAGGGTCAGCCTGCCGTCATGGCGGACGCTTTGGTTGCTGGTACGTTACGGGCTGGGGTGACGCCGGGCCTGGCGGTTCCCGCGATACGCGCCGCTGGAATGCTGCGCTCGCGGGCCGGCGGACTGGATCTCCGAGGTATGACCCCAGGCCCCGCCCGGCTGGTCGGTTCCCATCCCCTGGGCGGACCGCCCAGGATCAGGCGCTTCCGGGGGGGATGGGTAGTGCAGGATGGTTCCGGTCTCCGCTGCGGATGGGCCTGATTCGGCCTGGTTCCGGGCCGGCGTGCCCGATTGGTGCCGGTGCACGCGGTCGGCGATCTCCGTCTCGGTGCCGTCGTGGGTTTCCGGCACGGCCTCCGCGTGCCGGTAATGCTCCAGCCGGGTGAGGTTGTTGCCGAATGCCGTGTCCATGGCGACGATGTTGGCGCGCGTGGCGCGGCGGGCCGGCGCGTCCTCACCGCGCAGCGTGGTGTGGACGCTGTCGATGATCATCTCGTGGAACATCAGGCAATGGCCGGCGAGGATGGCCTCGATCGCGTTGCCCGGCCGGAATTCCATGATCGTGTGGACGGCGGCCTGGGAGCGGGTGAGTTGCTGCTGCCGGGATTCGCCGGCGCGGTCGGAGACGGCTTTGGCGATGCCGCCGACGACGTGGGTGAGGAGTTCGTTGCGGCCGAAGGTTGGTTGGGTGTCCATGGGAAGGGCGCCTTGGGGTGGGTGTGTTATTTGAGGTTAATATATCTAACGGAATTGGCGCGTCAAGGGATTCTGGTTTTGGGGAGGGATTGCCGGGCTGGAAAGGTCATTGCGCGGTCGGCATGGCGGCGCTTACTTGCCGCTGGATGAGATTGGGGGGCGGCAAATCATGGGGCCTTTAGCGAAACAGACTCATGCACCGGAAAAAAAAACCCATCTAATCAACGGCCTGACTTTTTTCACGAGTCTTGATTTGTGTAACCCGGGAACCAGCTTTGAGTGGAAAGCGGATATAGAGGACTCTGCCCATCGACGGCCGCCTTGCGCCCATCTCAGACCTAGAAGTGTGCATCGATCCACCTCGAAAGCAGACATTCAATTCTCGAATAGGCCAACCACGATCTTGCTATGCGGAGGACGCACTCGCGACAGCAGCTGCATTTTGCGCTTCTTGAGCCATGTTCAGCGCTAGGAAAACCACTTTAAGGTCACCCTGTTCATCGGTGTAGTGCGCAATGAATCCGTGCGGTCGCGAATCCGTCAAGGCGATATCCACTAACCTGCCATAGGTGAACCCTGTTGGAGCATCGCTTATAGCAGAGGTTTTGAGTTGGTTGACCACCCCCTGAATGTCTTGATCGTAAACATAGGTTAGGTGAAAGAAGACTCGGCATGTGCCATAAGCCAGCAACTTCCGGAAATGCTTTCTGAGATTATTCTGAACGGTCTCCCAATGGATAGGATTGCGACAGATCACAGCTTCGATTACTGCGAGAATTGTACTCCCCCGCATTATCATAAGATCGCGCTCTCCTGGATTGCCTTTCGGCGTGACACCACCTTTCGACTGGTCAGGCGCGGACCATCTCAGGAAATCCAACCGAGACAAAAGCAGTTCCCGAATGACCGCGGTCAGATCATCTTCGCAACCGTCGAGCTTGATGACATTCATCATTGGAACGAGTGACACGATGCTTGCCGCCGCTCCCCTTACCTGCGAGACGACGAAGTCCGTAAAAGGATCATCTCCGATACTGACCACAGCGGTCTGTTGGATCGGATCAAGCAAGAGGAGGCCTCGATACGCCTCCCGAACGCGTATTACCGGATCGTCGTTTGACGATATGGCGACGCTTCCTACGAAAGAGGCGCCTTGCCGAATTTGCGCCCAAGCGGCTTCTAGTAGTGCTGTCTTGCCAAGGCCTTCCTCTGCTTGCAGCAATACGGTCATGGCCTCTGGCTGTCTTCCGAGACGATATAGTGCAATGGCCCGATAAGCCTGCACCGGTTCCTCGAGTTGGGGCGAGACGGAAGCCGGGAGAAGAGCCAACGCATCGCCCGGCTGGCCCAAGGCCAACCTCAAGATTGCCTGATTCAACACCAGAGTTTCGCGGTCAGTCTGAGTTAGGTTCGTTAATCCACTGACCAATCCCTGCGCTTCTGACAACACTCGTCGCGCGTTTCGGGCCGCGTCACCATCGAGTCGACCGAAGATATCTTTCCGCAATAGTGTACTAATCTTCGCCGCAATCTCATTAACAGCATACGTGGCTATTGCCGGTCTTCGCTGACGGAGGGCTCGGAAGATTGTCTCCGCTGCTTCAGGATCACGACCCTCCGGCTGTAAAACTAACGTGAGCCCCTTGAAGAATTGGATAATATCCTTGGCCTCTTCCTTGGCGTGGAGATCAAGTTCAGATGGCAACGAAACAGCCATGATGTCTGCCCACGCACCGCGTGCGAAGAGAAGCCGGAGCTTCGATCGCAGGCGTATAACTTCACGCCCCCGCACATCACCGAGCGTCTGGAGCCGCGTCTCCTCTGCCATGAATTTCTCGGCTGCCCCTATCGCACCAGCGGATAACAGTTCGTCAATGCGCGCTTGTACTTCTGGCAGAGACAGTGTGTCGCCCGCTTTGGCCGGCGGAAGGGCCTCAAGTCGCCGTTCGATGGCCGGGCGTGTTTCGCGAGGGGCAACTGGAAGAAGTTGGGCCAACACCATGGGCTCATCCGTTTCCAATATTGCAGATAGCAATAGCGCTCGTTGATTTCCTGAAAGCGTTGTTAACGCGCCTGCCAGGTCGATTGCAATCGGTCGGTCATGCTGCGCGCCAACGGCGTTGGTCTCGTGGCGAGGTGCAAACGCTGCTACCCGACCCTTTTCCCGATGATTCAATGCGCCGGACCAAACGGCCGATGTGAGCGCATTAACAAGTTCATCCGAAACAGGCTGCCCGTGTCCTACGATGGCGCGACTAAGAATACGAATGTGCGTACGAAGCGACCGCGATAGGTCAAATTCTATTGTGTAAGGATTGGCGTCAGGCCTGTCAACGTCTGCCAAACGCCGATGAATGTCGATCGGACGGAAGAACTGTCCAATAACGTTCGGCATCCGTTGCGCGATCGCAAGTAGGGCCGCTGCGCTTTGGTTGCCGATTCTTTGCGCTGATAGCGCGAAATCATCTGCGGTGACCGCTGCAATGTATTCTTCTACGAGCCGGGTGGAGGCTTTTCGGTCAGAAAGGTCGCCGAAGGCGACAATTTCGATAGCGGCCGCAAAGCGTCCCCCTAGTCGGCCTAAGGGTTCGTGCCCTTCCGATAGGGCGTTGACAATCATTTCAAGCACGTCGGTGCCAAGCGAAAGGAGTGCATCACGCAGAATCAAGCGGAAGCGCTCCTGAGTGCCGCGATCATCGATAAAGCCGGTGCCCGCAATCCGGTGCAGCCACGCCAGAAGCGCTGCAGCTTCAGTGGGCGGCGCCAGCCCCTTTTCCAACCACCATACAAGGAGTGAAACGGCATCTTCGAATGCGCTAGCTTTTGCGGATTCATTGCCCTGCTGCACAAGCTCCGGATCAAAGGCACTGCGGGCCGGCGTCCATCGAGCGATGAGCAGACATGCCAGGGCACAAGTTGGCGGATGCAAAAGTAGATCAGTCAGGAGTCGGGGATGCGAACCTACTGAAAGAATGATGTGTAAAAGAAGAACTGGCCGCGAACCAGCCAAGTCTAAAAGCCTTGCGGCGAGCGGGTGGGGTGCGACGGCGAACGGCTGCTCGTCTATGTCCGCCGAGAGCAGACGCACGAGCCCGAGAATATCCTCACATGACCTCAAGGATTCGTAGGCGGGTCTCATTATATAACCTGATTACGCATGAACCTCAGCCAATTTGAGTAGCCGGTATGGCATGGGCGGGGTTCGGACGCTGGCCCATGTCAGGCG
>Ga0181536_10003700_pt1 | contig 16571 bp, 11 predicted proteins | sample PEATcosm2014_Bin_41_FD_121105 | JGI IMG/M metagenome (GOLD analysis project Ga0181536, IMG submission 121105) | Peatland microbial communities from MTU Mesocosm Facility, Houghton, MI, USA - PEATcosm2014_Bin17_60_metaG | ecosystem: Environmental > Terrestrial > Soil > Wetlands > Peat | place... | reverse complement strand
ACGGATGGCGCGGTCGAGAATGTCGGCATTGAGCTGGCCTTTGACCAGGTAATCTGCAGCCCCGGCCTTCATGGCCTGCATGTCAACCTCCTGGTCCCCCTGGCCCGTCAGCAAAATCATTGGCGCCCGGGCATTGACCTGTTGTGATTCGCACAACAGTTCCAGTCCGGTCCGTTCGCCGAGGCGATAGTCCAGCAGATAGATATCGTGCTCCCGGCGCTGGATAGCGTCCAACGCGCCGTTGTAATTGTTGACCCAGTCGAGATGATAGCGGCCTGCGATCCGTAAAATCAGATCGCGCGTGATGATATAGTCGTCCTCATCATCGTCCACCAAAAGGACCTTGACCGGGGCATCGGACATAAAGCGTTCAACTCTCGCCCGGTGGAAGTTCGACTACTTCGAACCAATATCGGCCGAGGACCTTGATCAATTCCACCAGTGATTTGAACGTCACGGGTTTGGTCACGTAGGAGTTTACGCCCAGATCGTAAGTGCGCAAAATGTCTTCCTCCGCCTTGGATGTGGTAAGGACGACGATGGGAATCCGGCGCAATTCCGGATCCGCCTTGATTTCCTTGAGCGCTTCGCGTCCGTCTTTGCGCGGCATGTTCAAATCTAGCAAAATCAGCCCGGGCAATGGCGCATCCTTCTGATCGGTGTAACGGCCTTGACGGCGCAAATATTCCATCAATTCTTCGCCGTCTTCCACGCAATGGAGCACATTGACCAGCCGGTTCTCCACAAACGCATCTTGGGTCAGTTTACGGTCGTCCGGATCATCGTCCGCCAGCAGAATGGTGATCATTTTTCCTTCGATTTTCATGGTTGGTTTTCCTTATTTGTGGTGGTTTCCTTAATTTCGTCTTGTGCTTTTTTGGGATGAATCACCGGTATCGTCAAGATAAAAGTGGAGCCCTCCCCTGGTTTGCTTTTGGCGGTGATGTCGCCGCCGTGATATAAGGCAATCTTGCGAACAATGGCCAGCCCCATGCCTGTGCCTTCGTATTCATTACGAGTGTGCAACCGCTGGAAGACATTGAATATCCGATCCAGATATTTCTCGTCAAAGCCTATGCAATTGTCACTGACCGTCAACCGGCAAAGTTTCTTCGTGGGCGTGATGGGATCGGGGATGATCTGCGCTTCGACCTTCACCACGGGCGGTTCCTCCGGGCGGCGGAACTTGAGCGCGTTGCCAATCAGATTTTGCAGCAACTGGCGCATTTGCAACGCCTCCGCGTCAATGACCGGAAGCGTCCCCAATTCGACGCGTCCTTTGACCAGTTCGATCCGTCCCTCCAGATCATTCACCACTTCACTGGCGATTTCAGCCAGATTAACCGGCGCAAAAGGATGGGCCTTGGTCGTGACGCGTGAAAAAGTAAGCAGATCGTTGATCAGAATCTGCATCCGCGCGGCCGCTTTCTGCATCCGATCCAGATAATCAAGCGCATCCGGCCCCAAGGCTTCACTGTTCTTTTCCTTGAGCCGTTCGCCGAAGACCACGATTTTTCGCAGGGGTTCCTGCAAGTCGTGCGAAGCCACATAGGCAAAATCCTGCAATTCGCGGTTGCTGCGTTCCAGTTGCACGGTGAACTGGCGCAACTTTTCCTCGCTTTGACGCAGGGCTTCCTGCACCAGTTTGATCTCGTGAATGTCGCGGGTGACTCCGACGGTGCCCAAAACCGCGCCCTGGGCGTCGCGCCAAAGCACTTTGGTGCTGACCGACCACCGCTTCTGGCCCGATTTATCGGAGGGCCTGCACTTGTACTGTTCCTGATTAAGCAGCGTCTGGCCAGTTTCAATGATTTTCTGTTCGTCGGCATAGAACTGCTTGGCCAGCTCCGGGGGGAAATAATCAAAATCACTTTTGCCTTTCATTTCCTCCGGCGATTTTGACCCAAGATCGTGGGCATGAGCTATATTGTTCAGCACGAAATGCCCTTGCTTGTCCTTCGCGTAAATGAAGTCCGGCAGGTTGTCAATCACGGTGCGCAACAGGACGCGCTCCCGATTCAGTGATTCTTCCGCCTCCTTGAGTTTCGTCACATTCCGGCTGACGCCAAAGGTGCCGATGATGTTCCCGTCTTTGTCGCGCCAGGGCATTTTGGTCGTAAGATACCAAGTGTTCGTGCCATCGGGCAGGGACATCTTTTGGAGTTTGCCCATGGTCGGCTCGCCCGTACGGATGATTTCCTGCTCGTCCTCAAAAGCGGCACGGGCATGCTCCTTCGGAAAAGTGTCGAAATCGGTCTTGCCGATCAACCATTCGGCGAACGCCTTGGTGCTAGCCATATGGGGAGGCCACTCGTCCGGGTTGTCGGCCGGATGGGTGGTGCGATGGACCTTACGGACGGTTTGCAGCGTCGTCTCCACCTTTGACTGGCTCACCCGCACAAAACGGGATTCACGGTCCTTGAAATACATGTTGTCCGGCGTGGTTTCCAGCAGTGTCTGGAACAGTTGCTGTTCGTACTCCAGTTTGGCTTCCGTCCGCTTTTGTTCCGTGATGTCCCGCGTTATGCCCACCGTGCCCAGAACCTCGCCTTGGGCGTCGTGCCAAAGCACTTTGGTGCTGACCGACCAGCTTTTCTGGCCAGATGTTTCGCCGGGCAGGCACTTGTACTGCTCCTGATTAAGCAGTGGCTGGCCAGTTTCGATGATTTTCTGTTCGTCGGCGTGGAACTGCGCAGCCACCTCCGGATGGAAAAAATCAAAGTCACTTTTGCCTTTCAATTCCTCCGGCGATTTTGCCCCAAGACCGTGTGCATGAGCCATATTGTTCAGCACGAAATGCCCCTGCTTGTCCTTCGCGTAAATGTGATCCGGCAGGTTGTCAATCAATGTGCGCAACAGGATGCGTTCGTGGTTCAGCGACTCTTCCACCTGCTTGCGCTCCGTGATGTCCTGGCCGAGGCCGATAAACCCGGTGGCCTTGCCTTGGGCATCTCGCAGAATTACTTTAGTTGTTGAAACCCACCGGTTTTTTTCCTCCTTGCTTTTGTCCATGGTGGGGCCTTCGTGATTGCACAACGCTTGTCCAGACTGCATCATCTCCAGTTCTTCAGCGCGGTACCGCTCCGCCAGTTCTTGCGGGAACAGGTCGAAATCCGACTTTCCAATAATCTCGTTGGGAGACGAAAATCCCATCTGGTGCGCCACCGCCACGTTGGCTATGACAAATTGGCCTTCGGCGTCCTTGGCATAAACATAGTCCGGCAGGTTGTCTATCAGCGTGCGCAACAGCAGTCGTTCCCGCGAAAGTTCAGCGGTGCGCTCGGCAACCCGTTTCTCCAGTTCGTCGTGCGCCTGGCGCAACGCCTCCTCCGTTCGTTTTTGCTCCGTGATGTCCCGGCCCATACCCACCAGCCCGGTGATTTTTCCATTCTGATCGCGCAACGGCAGCTTGCTGGTCAACAGCCAGCGTTTCTCGCCCGCGTCGTTCAAGACATACTCCTCCCGGTTGAGCAGCGGCTGGCCCTGAATCACCTTCTGGTCGTCGGCCCAGAATTTTTCGGCAATGTCCTTCGGAAAGAGATCGAAATCGCTCTTGCCGATGGCCTCGGCTTCCGTCTTGCACCCCAGAACCTTCAGGTCGGCCGGGTTGACCATGGTCTTTCGGCCCGCAGTGTCCTTGATATAGACGCCGTCCGGCAGGTTGTCAATCAGTGTGCGCAGAAGGGAGCGTTCCTGGACCAGCGCCTCCTCCGCTCGTTTCAGATCCGTAACGTCCCGGCTGATGCCAACCAAACCCACGACTGCTCCTTGCTTGTCCCGCAGCGGTACCTTGGTGGTTTGCAGCCAGTACTTCTTGTCGGTGCGCGGCATTACCGTCATTTCTTCCCGATTCAGCGGCTGGCCCGATTCCATCAGTGCCTGTTCGTCCCCATAATACTGGTTGGCCAATTCCGCTGGAAAGATGTCGCGGTCGGTTTTGCCAATCACCTCATCCTGGCAAGTCGCACCCAAGGCCAGCACGTGCGCCGGATTGTTGATCAAAAACCGGCTCTGCCGGTCTTTGACAAAAATGCGATCGGGCAGGCTGTCAATCAGCGTCCGCAGCAAATCCCGCTCTTGCATCAGCTGCGCGTTTTCCTGCACGAGTTGCGCGTTTTCCTGCGCCAGCTTTGCGTTGAGCCCCGTGCCTCTTGAGCTTTTCAAGTCACGCGTCGGATGTCCGTTCCGCGACGAAGGGGCAACTTCGTTCGACGGCATCTCATCCTGATGATTGCTTGTTATCTTCATGGGTTGAATCTTAGCCCGATGAAAAGCAGTTTGAGTGCCCCTGCCCTCCAATAACGCCAGTTATTAGTTTAATTGCTATCCAGTCCACCAGTTCAATTCTCTGTCCCCAAACGGGACAACGTGGGCGCAGAAACGATACATCTCCCAAGCGGGCCGGCATGGAATCGATTGAGCCGTCGCTGGGTTTTCATCCAACGTTGGCAGATATTTGGACGTATCCAGCAAAAGAATTGGCTGCACGGAGTTTCCGGCCAATGATCACTTGGCACAGCGACGAACATGGTTTTGGCCGTCATCATATCATCGCGTGAGTGGCCGGTGAGCGGGAAAGTTGACAGAAAAATCAATCCGGGGTTGATACCAAAAGCTTTTGAAACACTTCTTCCGGGGCGAAGCCGTGGAGCTTGACCAACTTGTGCGGCGACTTGTAACCACGCACCAATTCGACACGACCACGGGCACAATCCAATCTGTCAGCGAGCAGTTGAACCAGTGCTTCGTTCGCCGCCGCATCCACCGGCGGAGCGGTAACTTTGATTCGCAACTCGTTGCCAAGCGACCCACCAATCTCATTGGCGGAGGCGCGCGGTCGCAGTTTTATCGACAGTAATGTCCCGCCTGGTTGCGTTCGGAGGAAACCGGGAAGCGGGGTGTTCACGGATAAACCAATTGATAGCTGACAAAGGCCACATTCAGACTGTCCGGCGACCACGACGGAACATTGATTGTCCCCTGCCCGCCAAACAATTTTGCAAGCACCTGAATTTTCCCGTCCGAGAGCGACATGAGCCGGATCATCACATCTTTGTTTGCAGGATGACCCTTCACGTCCTTTGCGTAAGAGAGGAAAACAATCCACCGGCCGTTGGGCGACGGGTGCGCGAACCAGTTGCAGTAGTCGTCGGATGTGATTTGTTCCTGCTCCGAGCCGTCCGGCTTCATCCGCCAGATTTGCATCCGGCCGGTCCGGTCGGAATTGAAATAAATATATTTTCCGGCCGGCGAATAATCGGGGCCGTCATCCAGACCGGCTGCGGTGGTCAGGCGGGTTTCCTCGCCGCCGTCAGCGGAAATCGTGGAAATGCCAAACCGGCCGTTCCGCTCCGCGCAATACGCGAGCGTTTTGCCCTCAGGCGACCAACCGTGCCAATACGACGGCGCCAGCGGCGTGACCAGCCGCGGCGTGCCGCCGGAAACCGGCAGAATGTAAATGCGCGATTTGCCGTCCTGGGTTTGGTCGCTGATGGCCAGTTGCGTTCCGTCGGGCGAGATGCCGTGGTCATTGTTGCAATGAATCTGGCCACCGGTGTCGAGGAGTTCCGGTGTGCCACCGGTCACGGGCAGTTTGTAAATCCGCCCATTGCCGTTGAAGAGGAAAAACTTTCCGTCAAGCGACCAGTTCGGCGCCTCAAAGTGATCGCGCGTGCGGTAAACCACGCTCCGGTCGGTGGAGGCGACGGCGACCGTTTCGAGCGTGCTTTCGAGGACCGGCTGGGCATTGGCAGGGGTGGAAACCGGCTTGAGTTCAACGTTCGAGAAAACCGCCTTCTCAATGGTCTTGTTGTCGTGCGCACAGACCCCGAGACCGACATAAAACTTCCCCTTGAACGGAATCCGCAGATAACCACCGGCGGGTTTCAGGTCTCCACCCGCGGCAGCAAGCCACATGGAAATGTAATTGCCGCGTTTTTCGATTCGCATCCGCACGGGCGCTGAAATGTTCGATTGAATTTCATGCGTCGGGCTTTCCGGCGTGTCGCGGTATTGAAGCGCCGTCAGGCCGTTGCCATGAAAGGCGACATCCGCGTAAACCGAGCCCGGCTGGAGCGACTGGCGGACGAGCAGGCACGCCTTGCGATGCGGATTGCCGCCAGTGCCGATGAATTTAACATCCGCCGTCAACGTGAAATCGCCCGACACCTGCTTCCAGACAAAATGGAAGGCGTCGTTGGTAAACCACATGTTTTCGCCGCCACCCGCGATGAGATATTCGCTTGTGGCCGGGTTAAAGTCCACCGAACCGGCTTTGGCGACGCTGCCGATATCGCGTTGATGTGAAAAGATTCCGAGGTTGGTTGAGGCGGCGTATGCCAGTTTTGCGCTCATAAATAAAACGACGATGGCAAGAAAGTGCCGGGAATTGGATGTCATGCGGCTTACTAAAGCATACGGCGCGAAAATGAAAAGTGTTTTTGCGCTTTCAGGCGCTGCAAATCATTTGTCCTCGGGGTTGATGAATTTGAAGGCAACGGCGGCGAATGCCCCGGCGGCAAAATTTGGCGACGAGGTAAACCGACATTTTTCAATGCGGTAACGGTGAACCCGATGGCGAGGCCGTGGTTGGAACTGCCCGTCGTGGCTTTGGGCGAGGGGGATTTCATTTTTCATGTTCTTTGCGAGTTCAGGGAACGCGGCTGGCTTGGAACTGGAGTTTTTGAAACAGGCACTCAATCCACCGTGAAACGCGAACCATGAAACTTGCGGAAATACCCAGCCGATTGCGGCGCTGAAGCGATGCTCCGTGTGCCTGCAACTGTGCAACCACTTGGCTGCGGCCAAACATCGCGGCGAACATCAGCGGCGTCATGCCGCCACCGTTGTCGGCGTCAATGTCGGCACCGTGTTCGAGCAGCGCGGCAATAATTTCTTCGTAGCCTTTGAAAGCCGCGCCGCCCAGCGGGGTTTGTCCACGATCATTCCGGTGGTCCGCGTCCGCACCATGCTCCAGCAACAGGCGATGGCTCGATCGACGAAAGATCAGCGGTTACGCGAGGTCGAAGCGATCAAGGTTCATCACCTTGTTCCAGGCCGCGACAAAGTCGTGAACAAATTTCTCCTGCGCGTCCGAGCTTCCGTACACTTCCGCCAAGGCGCGGAGTTGGGAGTTTGAACCGAAGACGAGATCGACCCGCGTGCCGGTCCACTTGAGTTCGCCCGTTTTGCGATCGCGGCCTTCAAACACGTCTGCGTCCTTCGAGACCGCCTTCCACTCCGTGCCCATGTCTAGCAGGTTCACGAAGAAGTCGTTGGTCAGCGCTGCCGGTCGCTTGGTGAAGACACCGTGCTGCGCGCCTCCGAAGTTGGTCTTCAGGACGCGCATGCCTCCCACGAGCACCGTCATTTCGGGCGCGGTCAGGGTCAGCAACTGTGCCTTATCGACCAGCAGCGCTTCGGCCGATACGGTGTATTTGCCTTTGAGGTAATTGCGGAAGCCGTCCGCGATGGGTTCGAGCACGGCGAAGGATTCGACGTCGGTCTGTTCCGCCGAGGCATCCATGCGTCCCGGCGTGAACGGAACCGTGACCTTGTGGCCGACGTTCTTCGCGGCCTGCTCGACGCCAGCGCAACCGCCCAGCACAATCAGGTCGGCCAGCGAGACCTTCTTGCCACCGGACTGCGCGCCATTGAACGTACCCAGGATCCCTTCCAGAGTCTTGAGCACCTTGGCCAGTTGGGCCGGCTGGTTGACTTCCCAATCCTTCTGCGGTGCCAGACGAATACGAGCGCCGTTCGCACCGCCGCGCTTGTCGGAGCCACGGAAAGTGGACGCTGACGCCCACGCGGTCGAAACCAACTCCGAGACAGACAGACCGGACGCTAGGATTTTGCCCTTCAGCGAGGTGATGTCCTGCGCATCGATCAATTTGTGATTCACCGCGGGAATGGGGTCCTGCCAGATAAGTTCCTCTGCGGGAACCTCCGGGCCGAGATAGCGCGCGCGCGGTCCCATGTCGCGGTGCGTCAGCTTGAACCACGCCCGGGCGAACGCGTCGGCAAACTGTTTCGGGTTTTTCAGGAAGCGCCGCGAGATTTTTTCGTAAACCGGGTCGAACCGCAGGGAGAGATCCGTGGTCAGCATGGTCGGCCGGTGCTTCTTCGACGGGTCGTGCGCGTCGGGAACCGTCGCGTCGGCTCCCTTCGCCACCCATTGATGCGCACCAGCCGGGCTCTTCGTCAGTTCCCATTCATAATTGAACAGGTTTTCGAAGAAGTAGTTGCTCCACTTCGTTGGCGTCTGGGTCCAAGTGACTTCCAGGCCACTGGTGATCGTGTCACCGCCTTTGCCAGTGCCAAAGCTGCTCTTCCAGCCCAAGCCTTGGGCTTCGAGGCCGGCCGCTTCGGGCTCGGGACCCACATGGGACGCGGGGCCGGCGCCGTGGGTCTTGCCAAAAGTATGGCCGCCGGCGATGAGCGCCACCGTCTCCTCGTCGTTCATCGCCATGCGGGCAAACGTCTCGCGAATATCCCGCGCTGCGGCGACCGGATCCGGTTTGCCGTTGGGGCCTTCCGGGTTGACGTAAATCAGCCCCATCTGCACGGCTGCGAGCGGGTTTTCGAGATCCCGGTCGCCGGAGTAGCGCTTGTCACCCAGCCAGGTTTTCTCGGCGCCCCAATAGACGTCCTGATCCGGCTCCCAGACGTCCTCGCGACCGCCTCCAAAACCGAACGTTTTGAAGCCCATCGTTTCGAGGGCGACGTTCCCGGCGAGGATCATCAGGTCAGCCCATGAAATCTTCCGGCCATACTTCTGCTTGATCGGCCAGAGCAGGCGACGCGCCTTGTCCAGACTGACGTTGTCCGGCCAACTGTTGACCGGCGCAAAGCGCTGCTGGCCCCTGCCGCCGCCGCCGCGGCCATCACCAGTTCGATAAGTGCCGGCGCTGTGCCACGCCATGCGAATGAACAACGGGCCGTAATGGCCGAAGTCCGCCGGCCACCAGTCCTGCGAGTCGGTCATCAGCGCCGCGAGATCTTTCTTCACCGCCGCCAGGTCGAGGCTCTTGAAATCCTTTGCGTAGTTAAAGTCCTCGCCCATGGGATTGGACTTGGAGGAATGCTGGTGCAGAAGTTCGAGCTTCAACTGGTTTGGCCACCAGTCGCGGTTTGTGGTGCCGCCGCCGGTGGCGTGGTGGAAGGGGCATTTGGCTTCGGTTGACATATGTTTTCTCCTTTGGTCGGTTGTAGTGAATTCTATGGTTTGATTGTGACTGATCGCAAAATTTACGCTGGCGGTCAATTTCTGGCTGCAAGGAATTTGCTTTTCATGCGCAGCCCGGCGGTGAGGGAGTTCTGGTTGTCGGTGACGGGATTGCCGGCTGAAGTCGTCAATTGCGGTGCTTTGTCGTGTTTGCTCATAAATCAGATTTGCGTTTTTTCAATTCTAGCCCCCAGCCAGTTATTGTTGAAATACTTGTTTCCTGTGATTATCATAGGCATTGCCTATGGAAATGCAACAGCTTCGTTACGTGGTCGCCGTGGCGCGGACCAGAAACTTCTCCCGGGCCGCCGAGTAATGCCACGTTGCCCAGCCTTCGTTGAGCCAGCAAATTCAGAAGCTGGAAGATGAACTGGGCGAGCGGCTGTTCGACCGGATGAAACGCGAGGCGAGGTTGACGCCGCACGGGGAGGCGTTCCTGCGCCACGCGGTCCGCATCCTCGAAGAAGTGGACGCGGCCAAGCGCGAGATGACCGACGCGCAGGATTTGTTGCGCGGCACATTGACGATTGGCGTGCTGCCCACCATCGCGCCGTATCTGCTCCCGCAAGTGATGGCGCAGTTCGCGGAAAAGTTTCCCGGCGTGGAGACCGTGGTGCAGGAAGACACCACGGCGCGGCTGCTCAAGCTCGCGCACGAGTATGAAATTGACTTCGCCCTGGCCAGTCAGCCCATTCGGGATGAGCGTCTGGAGGTGAAGGAGTTGTTTTCCGAGGATCTGCTGCTGGCACTGCCGCCGGGCCATCCCCTCACGCGCAAACGCACCGCAGCGGTCGCCGATCTGGAAGGCGAACGGTTGATCGTGATGAAAGAGGGTCATTGTCTCGGCGACCAGGTGCTGGGCTTCTGCGACCGCCGTGACGTGAAGCCCAAAATCAGCTTTCGCAGCGCGCAACTCGAAACCGTACAGGCACTCGTCGCGGCGGGCTTGGGCCTTTCGTTGATTCCGGCGATGGCGGCACGGAGTAAGCGGGCTGATTTGCCGGAGTATCGCCCGCTCCAGTCACCGAGGCCGGAGCGAAAGATCATCGCCGTCTGGCCGAAGCAACGTCCGCCCGGTCGCGCCGCCAATGAGTTTCTAAAGCTGGTTTCCACACGATTTGGCAGAGTCCCGCGCTGATATTTCAAAATGGACTACACCCCGGCTCGAAGGCAGACGCAATGATACGGCGGCAAATGCGACGCGAATGTGCAAAATCTAGCAGCCGGGCGCGCTGGCACCAGGTTCAACGACGTCATGCCGACGGTAAGCACCAGAAAGAATGTGCCGATGAATTCAACAAGGTATTTTTTCATAAGCGGCCTAAGTTTATAGGTGAACAGAGAATTGTTTCAATTGTTTCCCGCCGGCAAAACGGGCGGCCGCCGTTTCAGGATTTGCAGTTCGAAAAAGGGTTGCTGCTGGGGTGCGGATTTCCCGGCCGGGTCTGGCGCCGGATAAACCCGGTCGTAATGACCTTCAATCCACCGCATCAGTTCCATCCCATACCGCGGATCGTAGCCGAAAAAACTCACCCCGAATTCGGAGGCACTCCGGGCAATGATCAGGACATAGTCGGGACTGTTTTTCTCAAAGGCGGCGGTCATGTTGGTTTGACCGAACACCGCCATCAACGGTGGGACCCAGACGAGGTGGGGGGTCGGGTTCACCCGCCGGCTCAGATAATTAATCATGGCCCCTTCGGGCAGAACCGCCAGCGTCGCATCCGGGGGGACGTTTTTTTCAATCCAGGACAGCGCAATTTCGACAGTGCCATGAAAAGGGTCCACCGTGGGACTGTAGGCCACGATTTTATCTCCACCGCTCCCCACGGGAAAATTCTTCCGGAAATAATACGATTCCGAGAGCAGAAACAGACGGACAAACCCGATCACCAACACCAGACAGGCGGTCACACGAAACCAATGGGAGCAGACGCGGTATTTTTGTTCCAGCCGCAACGGCAGCAGCCAGACGAACAAGTACACCGCTCCGGCAAACGCCGGCATGGCCAGCGCAAATCCGTACTGCCAAATCCGTGCGAAAAGCCCCAGCTTGGCCAACAATGCCAGGCCAAACACATTCCAAAGCAACGGAAAGATCGCCGCTGGTTCGGCCGCGATTTTCCTGCACCTCAAACCCAGCAACACACAGGCGGACAAACCCAGGAGAGGCAACGACCGGCCGCAATCAACCCAATTCCAGACAACGGCCAAAATCAAAAGTGGCGCAATCAACAACGGCCAAACCATCCAGAATGGTCTCACCCATTTGAACCTTGATTCCATGCCGTACCGGAAGGCCAGGGCGTAAATCGCGGTTATCATCACGATGAAAATAAAATGTGCCACCATCTTTTCGAGATTAAGAAATGGCATGTCCAATCCCAGGCACCACTGATAAAACGGGTCGCGGGTAATTGACGTATGCCACAATGGTACCCACGCCGAAACCACCGAACACATACTCGCCCGCCAGTTCTCAACCCGGAGGAAAAGCGCAAAAAACATCACCAGGGGAATTAATCCTGCCAGCAGGAACGCCACCAGCGATTTTGCCGCAAAACCAGTTCGCTGGCGGAAAAAACCGGCAAAAAAAGCCGCCACCACGCAGACCATCAACGCCACGAAAACGTCCGGTTTGGTCAGAAGTACCAGGCCGGAGCCAAAGCCGGCCGCCACGGCAAATTGAATTCGCCCCTTTTCAACCCAATCCGACAACCACATCACCACCACGAGGGAAAGCACGAGCCCGTGAAATATCTCGTGGCAATAGGGCGTAACATAGTTGTAGTTGCCGACTGGTACATAATGTTGGAAGGCAAATACCAGTACAATCGCCAGACAAATCATGGTCGCCGTCAACCGGTCCGCCGCCACCAGAAAACGGCGGTAAACCAAAACCAGCATTCCCGCCGTGATGGCCAGATTGGCAAAAATCAGCGTCCGAAACGAAACGCCAAAAATCTTGAAGAGCAGCGCATTGAAATATTGGGACAGCGGACCGCCGGTCAGATACATCATGTCGCGGTAGAGCACGTCTCCCTGGGAAATCCGCCACGGCAGGTAAAGTTGTATCCCGAAGTCAACCAGGATGTCCGGCCACCGGCGCCAGGAAAGGGCCACGGCCAGCGCAAACACACACCCGACCAGCACCAAGCCCGCCCATTTTGAGCGGTTCCATTCAAGGATTTGCGGCCGCCGGCCCGTCAAATTCTTCATTCAGGAATCTTCCGCAGCGGGAACGTCCCGGTCAACCTTCAAACATTTGCTCCCAGTTGCAGGCGGGAATCTGATTCCAGGATGCTTTTGAGATTTGCCCAGTTGGCTTCGTTCATGTCGTTGAACGCATTCAGATAAACCGCCACGGCTTCGGGCGGATACTTTGCCAGCAGCGTTTCAATCGCGGATTTCAATTTTACGTCGTCCATGCTCTCCGGCAAATTTTCAACCACGCCCTCCTCGTTTTTAATCCCCAGCGCGTTCAAAAAATCCACGAGCATGGCCTTGTATTTTTTCAGCAACCAGGCGCGAATGATCCCGCCGGCCACGACATCCAGACCGGGACGCGACAGGCTTGAAATCATCGTCGCATGCCGTTGCGACCGGGGCTGGCGTTCGAGAAAAACCGGGCGCAAATGACGCGCCTGGGCAACGGCATTGAGCGTGGCGCGGTAGGTCGGCTTGTCCGACTCGAAGGTGAATGTGATGATGTCGTTGGCCAGACCGGGCGACATGAAGCCGAAGAGTTCGTGGGAGGTTAACATGGTTGGGCGTTTGGGTTGGTGGCGGCGAGTCAGGATATGGTAGTGACCGAGATTTTACTTTTCTTTGCCAGCGGTTCAAATGTTTCGCGTTCCAGCAACAGGGTTTTCCCGGCTTCCAGCGACAGCACGGAAATTCCGGCTCGGGCACAGGTCTCCAACGTCTGCAAACCGATGCAGGGAATGTCAAACCGCATGTCGTGCATGGCCTTTGCCACTTTGACGGCGACCGCCCCGCCATCCCTGCCCGCAAGTTCACCCCCGCGCGCGAGACATTGGTCCGTCCCTTCAAAACCTTCAACCGCCAGCACGGTGCCATTTTTGACAACCACGGTCTGGCCGATTTCCAGCCGCGAAACTTCCTTGGCCATGCGAAAACCAAATTCCACATCCGCGCGTTGTTCGTCCGACAATTCCGGACCGAGCTGAAAACCCGCGCCGGGCATGAGCGGTTTCAGCCACGGCGTGGCTTCAATCAATTCCACACCGTCCTTTTTCAATTCATCCGCAATGGCGCCAAAAATCGTGTGGGCGTTTTTCTCCTTGAGCCGGAACAAGAGCGACATCGCGCGCAAATCGGGGCGCAAATCAAAAAGATGCTTCGGTGCGATCTGGCCGACCATGACGCATTGTTTCACGCCGCGGCCGGCAAACGCGGAAATCATTTTTGAAAGCTGGCCGACCTTGAGCCAGACGATGTCGTCCACGAGCGATGCGAGCGCGGGATCGGTTTCTTTTTCAACCGCAACGGCCACCAGCCGTTTGACCCCGGCGGCACGCGCCTGCCGGGCAAATTCCAGCGGCAAGGAGCGGTTGCCGGCAATGAGGCCGAGAGATGCGGGCGCGGTGTTCATCCGTAATTCCGGATTAGGATAACGAACCGCCGAAAAGAAGCCAGCCTGCGATTTGGATGCGCAAAAGGTTCTGTCCTGCTTCGGAGCAGGGTGTCTCATTCAATAATAAACTGAAAAATGTGTGACAAAATTGGGCTGGCGCAGGATCGGGGGAAATTGGGTTTTTCCGCGGCTAAAAATCTGGCGCGCAAGGTGCTATGCGTAATGACGATGTCATCCCTGGAAAATATCTACAAAAAAATGGCGGAAGCGGCGGCGGGCGCGGATGTCCTGCATGAAACCACCCAGAATTCGACACCGCACGTCTCACCTGTGGTCGCGCACGAACTGAACAACATCATTGCAATTATTCGAGGTTACGCCGACCGTTTGCTGTTCAAGCATGGTGAAAATCCCGCGCTCGAACCGCATCTCAAGCTCATCTCCGAAGCGGCCAAGCGCGCGGCAGCCATCATTCACGACGCCATGCCGCCAAATCCAAGCCCGACAGTCCGGCAAAATCCGCCGCCGTCGCAACAACCCACCTCGTAACATCGGTTTCTTCCTGACGCTGAAAAATCAGCGATTCGTTTTGACGCTTGGCGTTTCATCGCGTAGCGTTTTGCTTCTATTGTCAACTGACTATTTGGGTTTACCGTGAATTTTTTGAAATGGCTTATTCCGTCGCGGAACGAACGCGAACTGAAGAAACTTTGGCCGCTCGTCCTCCGGATCAATGAGATCGAAGCCGGACTGCAAAAGCTTTCCGACGACGAACTGCGCCAGAAAACCGCTGCTTGGAAGGCGCGACTCTCGCAAATCCAGGACAAGGCGGAGCTGGCCAGGGCGCTCAATGAGATCCTGCCCGAAGCGTTCGCCGCCGTCAAAAACGCCTGCCGCCGTCTCACCGAACGCAAGACGGAAATCATCGTGCGCGAGCATCCGTTGCTCTGGGAGATGATCCCGTTCGATGTGCAACTCATCGGCGGCTACGGGCTGCACAGCGGGCGTATCGCCGAAATGGCCACTGGCGAAGGCAAAACGCTCGTCGCCACCCTCCCCATTTATCTCAACGCGCTCACCGGACGCGGCGTCCATCTCGTGACCGTCAACGACTACCTCGCCGCGCGCGATTCCGAATGGATGGGCGCGATTTACAAATTTCTGGGCCTGACTGTCGGCTGCATTTTGCACGACCAGCCGCCACGCGTCCGGCGCGAGCAATACAATTGTGACATCACCTACGGCACGAACGCCGAGTTCGGTTTTGATTATCTCCGCGACAACGGCATGGCGGCGCGGAAGGAAGAACAGGTCCAGCGCGGTCATTACTTCGCCATTGTGGACGAAGTGGACTCCATCCTGATTGATGAAGCCCGCACGCCGCTCATCATCAGCGGCCCGTCCGTCCACACCTACGACGAGCAATACGGCCAGTGGAAGCCGCTCGTCGAATCGCTCGTCCGGGCACAGGAACGTTTGTGCGCCCGGTTTTTGTCCGAAGCCGAGGCGCTGATTAAAAAGCTGCATCCGACCGATGGTTCAAACCCTCAAAATCCCGAAGCGCTCGAAAACCAGATCGGCCTGTTATTGTTCCGCGTCAAGACGGGCCAGCCCAAGTCCGAAGGCCTGATGAAAATTCTGGAAGACCCGGAAAACCTCAAGTTGATGAACCAGGCCGAACTGGATTTGCACAAGGATCAAAAGAAAGTTGACCTGTACCGGGAGAAGGAGGAATTGCTTTTCGCCATTGACGAGAAAGGTTTCGAGGCCGACTTGACCGAAAAAGGCCGCAATTTTGTCAGCCCGAAGGACCCGGAGGCCTTTGTGCTGCCCGAACTCACAACCGCGCTGCATGAAATTGACGCCGGGCCGGAACCTGACGCGCGCAAGCGCATGGAAGCAAAGACGAAGGTGCAGCAGGACTTCGAGACGAAGGCGCAAAAGATTCACGCCATCTCGCAATTGCTCAAGGCTTACAGCCTTTATCAGCTCGACGTGGAATACGTCATCCAGGACAACAAGGTCATCATCGTTGACCAGCACACGGGCCGGCTCATGCCCGGCCGCCGCTGGAGCGACGGCTTGCACCAAGCCGTCGAAGCCAAGGAAGGCGTCGAGATCGAGCACGAAACGCAGACGCTCGCCACAATCACGATTCAAAATTATTTCCGTCTTTACGAAAAGCTGGCCGGCATGACCGGCACGGCGGAAACAGAGGCGTCCGAGTTTTTCGACATTTACAAACTCGGCGTCCTCGTCATCCCGACGAACGAACCCTGCATCCGCAAAGACGCCAATGATGCGGTCTATAAAACCCGGCGCGAAAAATTCAACACCGTTCTCAATGAGATCAAGCAGATCCACGCCCAAGGCCGGCCGATTCTGGTCGGCACGATTTCCGTTGAAGTCAGCGAACAGCTTTCACGCCTGCTCAAGCGCGAAGGCATCATTCATTCCGTTCTTAACGCGAAATATCACCAGCAGGAGGCCGAGATCATCATGCGCGCCGGCCAGCGCGGCGCGGTGACCATTGCCACCAACATGGCCGGCCGTGGCACGGACATCAAACTCGGCCCCGGCGTCGCCGAACTCGGCGGACTGCACGTCATGGGCACGGAACGCCATGAAGCGCGCCGCATTGACCGCCAGTTGCGCGGACGCTGCGCGCGCCAGGGCGATCCCGGTTCGTCGCACTTTTTCATCTCGCTCGAAGACGATTTGATGCGGCTGTTCGGCTCCGACCGCATT
>Ga0181536_10003689_pt1 | contig 16602 bp, 16 predicted proteins | sample PEATcosm2014_Bin_41_FD_121105 | JGI IMG/M metagenome (GOLD analysis project Ga0181536, IMG submission 121105) | Peatland microbial communities from MTU Mesocosm Facility, Houghton, MI, USA - PEATcosm2014_Bin17_60_metaG | ecosystem: Environmental > Terrestrial > Soil > Wetlands > Peat | place... | reverse complement strand
GAGCAAAAGCAAGGCGCGGCGCAGATGCATCACGATGACCCCGTGCTCCGCTTGCCGGGCCGCATGATGTCATAGCGTGCGCGCAGCGCCTCGAGTTCGCGACGTTCCGCTGCTTTCGCCTGCTCCTGCAGATAGGCCGCTTCGACCTCCCCCCGCACCTCTGCAAACGGGGCCATGCTCGAAATCCGGCGGTGACCGGCTTTGATCAGGTGCCAGCCATAAGCCGAGCGGACCGGCGCGGACCATTGCCCTTCCGGGGTGCTGAACAGTGCGTCGACGATCGGTGTGTCCCCGAACAGGCGGCCGGCATCGACGCGGGTCAGGTCCTCCAACGGAATCTGGAAAGGAAATGCATCGTCCAATGGCTCTGTGGATGTCGTAGACACCTGCTCTACCTGATCATGAGCGTGTCGGGCACGCGCTTCAGCTTCTGCCCAACCACCCCGGTCTGCGCTGAAATAGAGTTGCTCGAAGGTCACGCCAGTTGGAGAAGTGAAAAGCTGCGGATGAGCGATGTAGTAGGCGCGCAGATCGCTCTCGCCCGCCTTGGGTGCGGCGGCCAGATCGCGTTGCAGGAACTGCACCTTCTGAATCAGGCGCCGGCGCACGATTTGATCGTCCCGATCCAGGCCCATTCGCATGGCTTCCCGGTACATCACTTCGTCGTCGATGTATTCCTCGACCAGGCGCTCGAGCTGCTCCCGCCCGGGCGTGATGCCGCTCTGTGTTTGGTTGAGCTCCACGATCCGGCGTTGCAGCTGTTCATCAACGACGATCTGGCGCTCCGCTGCCGCGCGTTCGCTCTGCACGAGATGCGCCACCGCGAAGATGACCGCGCCCAAAGTCAGAAAATGGAAGAACGGCTCACGTAGCAGCGGCTGGAAAAAGGCTTTCACCCTTAGTCTGGTTGTTCCGGTGGAACGGCGAATATCCGTCGCCACGCTACTCATTAGAATTCCACCCGAATAGGCGCAACACGCCCACGGCGCGTGGTTATCTGCTTCACTTGTGCAGTCTCCCCTATAATTGGTCTGGTGTAATCGCAAGGCGCCAGCCGCCTTGTGCCCTTGCTCCATCGTCTACGCGGCGACCGCGTGTTGTCGTTCTTGGGGCTCCGGCTTGATGGCCCGGCTGGTTCTGCCATCGACCGCCACCGGCACATCGCCCGTGATCGTCGCCCGTCGCAACGTGCGGCGCTGCAGGCCAAAATCCGCAATTGCTCGATGTTGTGTTGCGCGATTGTCCCAGAGCACGTTGAGGCTCGGCAACCTCTCGTTCAAGTCCTCGAGCCGGAATTGCCCGGCTTCCTCGAGTGAACCGCCGGTTAAGGCCGTGATCGGTATGGGCACGTCCTGTGCGTTCTCCGCGCGTCGCCGCGCGCTTGCTACGATCTCTGGAATACCGCCGCGTCCGTCAAAATCGCCCGCATCCGCATCGGCCGTCTCAGTCGCGTGTGACGTGACAGGACTCGACAAGACAACCAAGGCCCATGTCGTTACCGCAGCAACGGCACGAGAGTTAATCAACATAGAAATATCCCGACGATTTTTATGAGCAGAAAAATTGCTCGCGGCAAACGTAACTGCACTTACATGATCGAACTACTAATGTTTGGATATGTCGTTATGGCAATTACGCATGTGCGAGAGAAATCATGAGCACAGTATCGAATAGTGTTGGGAGCCACCCCTCGAGAAGCGCTAGCCTCGCGCCTGATCGGCACGTCCGGCTTGCATGCCGGCAACATTCTCGTCCGTTGGCAAGTAGTGCCGGAATCGACAACATCGGCCGATGCCGCAATCCGCTGTGGGCCGAGATATTTCGGCCGCGGTGCAGTGCGACTCACGTTTTACTCGGCGGCGCTCCTCGCCAAGCCGGCGGCAGCGAACGCATCATCGCGCCTGTCGTAAAGACGCACCGCTGCCACGTGTCTACTCCACCTGTAATTCCGCGCTTAATCCCCATGGTGCTTGCGGCCAGACCGACATGGCGCCGTGGCTTTTCTGCACGAGGCACGGAAAAGGTTACCTCGACGAGTGGAACTGGCGCCCCGATGGGTGGGCGCATTTGGCAACTTTCATGACTCGCTTACTCACGGACCGTCGAGAACCTAAAAATACAGGCTCTCTGGGAGTGTCGCCCGCGCGATGTTATCCATACGCGACCATGTCCCGCTTTCAGGCAGATTTGTCAGGTAATAATGGCGTCCTAGATCGAAGCTGTCGAGTTCGATATCATTGCAGTGCCGCATCTCGGATCACCAGGATAAGCTTGCCAGACCCACCTTTTTGCACCAATGCATGCGCTTTGGCCGCATCGTGGAGCGGCAGGCGTTGGCTGATCGGCAGCACAAATTTACCGTCGCGAATATCATCGGCAAACTCTCGGACCTTGGACGCGTCAGGACGCGCGAAAACACGAGTGACCTTGACGGTGGGATTCGTTGCAGACACGCCGTCGGGAAATACCGACGCATAGCCAAAGCTACCGCCATTCTTCACCTTGGCGAAGAGTTTTGCCGCCGTCTCACCCCCTATGGTATCGATAACGCCGTCCACCATCGCAAGCCTTGCGATCGCACTCTCGTCATCGATGGCCACGGTATCGGAAACCCCAAGTGCCGACGCTTCCGGCAATTGACGCGCACGGACGCCGGCGATCACATGCACCCCTAGCTTCTTTGCGGCGTGCACGGCAGCGCGGCCTACGCTTCCAAGTGCCCCGGCGACAATGAAGGTCTGCCCACATTCCGCACGAGCAGCCAGCTTTACAAGCTGATCACCCGTCAAAACGACGAGTGGAATCGCCGCAGCATCGACCAAGTTCACCCCCTCGGGTAAATGTGTGAGCAGGGAGCCTTCTACCGCAACGACTTCAGCGTAGGTCGCTTCCGCTAGCGCCAACACACGATCACCCGGTTTGAAGGTGCGAATATTGCTGCCCACCGCGCGTAGTCGTTTGCGTTACACGGACCGGTTAAGGTCAACCCACCACCCGGCATCTCGGCCGTTATCCGGGGCAAACACGGTGAACGGTCGTTTGCCTTTTTTTCCGATGGGATAATCGAATTGAGACCTTCCAGCAGCGCTTGAGCATGCGGCGGAACGTTTCCGAGCAATAAGGCGTGCAGTCAGTCTTTGATGACTTGCCTCGGCACTGCCTTTATGTGCGAGACCGTACAGACCACAACGGTCCGCCCATGTTCAAATCACTAGCAAGAATTCCGGGTCTCCAGCATTCGGAATAGGTAACCATATGCCTCGGGGAGTTTCATGAAGACAATTGTTGCAGTACTCGCATCGACGATTCTTATTAGCGGCGCATACGCACAGTCGCCAGCTCGATCTGCAGGCACTCCATCGGCTCCTGATGCTTCGAACGTCGACGCCAAACGCAATTTGGCTGTCGAGAGGCATATCAAGGATTTGCATGCAAAGCTCAAAATCACTCCGGCCGAGGAATCCCAATGGGCTACTGTCGCCAAAACTATGCATGAAAACGCAATCGAACTTGATAAGGCAATCGACAAACGTGAAGCGATCGTCAACAGCGCGACGGCTCTCGATAACTTGAATGCCTATGGTGATGTCGCCCAAGCCCATGCGGATGATGTCAAGAAGCTCGCCGCGGCCTTTTCTCCGTTGTATGCATCGATGTCGGACGATCAGAAAAAGGTGGCCGATGATGTATTCGCGCAACGCATGCATAAAGAAAAGAAGCAGGCAAATAAATGAACGCAAGCTCTGCAATGCCTCGTGCGGTGACTTTCACCGCACGGTTGCGCTCTAAGGATCGATCATGAAACAGGGAATTCTTGCGGTTGCCTTTATCGCTGTCGCGCTTACGGCAGCCTCGGCCGCAAATGCAGGCGCAAATGCAGGTGTTAGGGTCATCATCAATCCGTTCGGTTTTGTAGCCCCTGTCCCTCCGGTGGTCTATCAGCCTTACCCCTTCTATGCCGCCCCTCCGGTGGTCTACGTTGGTGGCGGATCTTGGGGCGGCGATCGCGGGGGACGCTCGCGAGGTCACGCACGCGGCGGCGGCAGGCGCCGCTGAAATTCAGCCGGATCTAACCTAGCGGTATTTAGGCGCGGCGGCAGGTCGTATACGTGTTCCGTTTCCCCGCACACCAGAGCCACACGAACCTTTTTGCCGACGGCGGCCGGTGCCCGCGCACGGATCGTTTCGAGCGCCGATTTGCACGCGGACCGCTCAGGTAAACGCCCCGCCAATCGTTACTTATTCGCTGTACCTTTCGCTTTCTGGGCAACTCCATTGATAGCAGCGAATGTCTTGTCCGCCGCCTCTTTGGCCGCCTCCGAGCCTTTCGATATTGCCGAGCCGTACTCCGACTCGATCTCGCTCGCTGACCTCACGGTCAATTACAAGTTCGAATCGTTCGACCTGACCTCAGTCACTTCGAACTGGCACGGTAATTCCATGATCCAGCTGACTTTGCCAAGCCCTGAGTACAACCGCGTGGAGACCAACCAGCCTTTAACCATCGGTGTCGATCTCTCGTATCGCTTTCGGTAACCCGCAACCAGAGTGATCGGTTGAGAAACACAGGTGCTGGGCTGCGGTATACTGCATGGTCGGGTTGCGTACTCGTGACTTATCCGATCATTACCGGTGCCTGACTGGAGTGGTCGAAAATTTTTGAATACGTAAATTATTGAAACCAACATGGTTTCGCAGGGATAATCCAATGTATCGACCAGCGCATTTTCAAGAGAACGACCCAACGACGCTTGCGTCGTTCGTGGATACGCATCCCCTCGCCGTGCTAGTTGCTACGGATCCGTCCGGCCTCGTAGCGAATCACATTCCGCTTCTGCGGCTGCAGGACCCGGGCGGCCGCACGCTCCTGCGCGGACACGTCGCGCGGTCCAACGATTTCTGGAAAAACACGCCTGCGGAGAGTTCTGTCCTTGCGATCTTTAGTGGCCCCGATCGCTACATCAGTCCGGCCTGGTACCCAACCAAGGCGGAGACTGGGGAGGTCGTCCCCACCTGGAACTATTTAGTCGTGCACGCCCACGGGCGGATCACGTTCACACAAGATGCTGCCTGGCTTCGGACATTGGTCGAGGCCTTGACCACTCGCCACGAGGGGGTCCGGCCGGTGCCTTGGAAGGTGTCCGACGCGCCGAGTGAGTATGTGGATCGCATGCTGCGAGCGATCGTTGGTTTTGAGATCGTCGTTGAGAGGTTGGAAGGGAAATTCAAGGCCAGTCAGAACCGCACCGAGCGCGAACGTGCCGGAGCGATCTCCGGCCTCGCCATGGACGGCGATCCTGAGGACCTAATCGCGCAGATCGTACGCCCTCGCTGAGTACTCGAATCCAGACTAACCGGCGGCGTCACGGGGTGCCGTCAATATTGGGACTGGAGCGTACGCCAAGCAGATCCAAGTTCCTGATTTCATGGGAATCAGATTTATCGGTTCGGTCTCATTCTGAGTGCGTCATAGCCGCCGCCGTAACTCTCTCCACAAGATTTGGGCGGTCAACGAAATCCGCCAAAGAACAATGCGAACGATCCAGAGCGCCTTTCAATTCCCGCCAGAGATTATTTTGCCGTCCATTATTAGGTCGCCGGGCTTCATGCCCGCCGGGCAGCTACCCAGATACTTGGCGTCCATGATCATCACGGTTTCGGATTTGCCCACGTTCATGTGCATCTCCGTATGAGACGCGGTATCGCCTTGATACGTATAGACGACCTTGGTAACGGAGCCGGCGTTTGGCCCTTTAGCGCAGCGATTCTCCTCCACGTACGTGTTGGGCGACGGTTGAGTGACGCGGGAGGTACATTCATTCCTCTTTCTCATCTCCTCTCCGTCCGACTGCAACGACTTCGTGAGTTCCTTTGATTGACACATCTTCACCGACCTATCAGAGACGGTCTTGCCTTGCTGGACCTGCGTACTGTGAGTCTCCCAGAGCCCTTCTTTCGTCGGTGGGGGCTTGAACTCATCCGCCCCGGCCATTCCGATCCCTGCCGACAGAACCGCAACGAGGAAGACAGGCTTGACTCTCATGTGCATCCTTTGCCGGAGTGGGAGCGATTATCGAGGTTGGCCGGCTGGACCGACTTTATCACACGGCCCGCTGGCCGCGCCGGTGAGCCATTCCATCAGTTGGCGACGGCGCCCAACCCTTCGACTTCACCGCCGTCCGACGCCAAGGTGTCGTCGCCGACAGCCGTCTCGCAAGCGGACAGGGTCAACAGCTCCACGCCGGTGAAGTTCAGCTTCGTCTCGATCTGCTTCAGCGACAACCGGCTGCCGTCGCCCAACAACAACACCGAATTATCGATGTTCCCCGGAGTGAACTGAAAATGGCTGGCAATGTGGATCACCGGATAGTACCCGGTACCGCCAAGTCCCGCCTGCAGCTTCGCTTCGGTGAAGTCCTGATCCAGCTTGATCTGACTGTTGCCGCCCAACGTACCCATGATGAAACAGCTGGCGAAAGTAATTGTGCCGATAATCCTTTTCCGTAGCGCTTTCCGTCCGTTGAAATTGATATGTTCAAAGCCCATCGGGGAAATGAATCGCTGAATCGACGCATCAATCTCGCGGCCTGATCCCTTGCGGCGTGCTGGTATTTCCGTTTGACCACTACCGGGCGCAGCTGCTGTCGTCGCGGCGCAGGTCGCGGATAGTGCCGATTCACGGAGGCTGAAGGATCGACATAGACGCCGCCGCTCGATTCTGGCTATACTCTAGCCAGAATGCGCTTTGAGATACTTCTGGCGCCGGAGGCCGTCGCGGATCTACGGCGATTAAAAGCGCCACTGCGAGCAACCGTCAAGGAGGCTCTCGAGCGCCATCTGCGACACGAGCCGCAGAAGCTCAGCCGCAGTCGCGTCAAGCGCTTGCGCGGTCTCTCAAGGCCTCAGTATCGCTTGAACGTTGATGAGGTGCGGGTGTTCTACGACGTGGTGGATGAATCCGTCGAGGTGCTCGCGATTGTGCTCAAATCGGAGGCAGCTGCATGGCTCGCGCAGTTCGGAAAGTCACCGTGAAACAAGTGCCTCTGGCCGTCGCCAAGGACGATCTGTCGCGTTATTTGCGCGAGGCGGAAAGCGGCGAGATACTCATCACCCGGCACGGCAAGCCCGCCGGGATTCTGATCGGCTTTGCCTCCGAGGACGACTGGTTCGAGTATCGCCTCGAAAACGATCCACGCTTTGCGAAGCGAATTGAGTCCGCGCGCGCCAGTTTGCGGGCCGGGAAAGGCGTGCGCTTGGAGGGCGTTAAGACCTAGGGACGAGCGCGCAGATCTCGTGTGAAATCAGCGGCTTTTTGATCTGTGCGACCAACCGTTAGTTGAACATAAGGTTTATTATACAACTTGCTTTGTATCTATTGAATTATAACGATTTATTATTGGCCTATATTGCTGCATCGCGCCCTCAAAGCGGCATTACTTTTTGCAACGAATGTACGGCGAGGCCGGAGCGCGTGGCGCGATGGCAAACTTGCTAGATAAGGACGGCCTCTCACCAGCTGAAATCACGGCGACCACCGGCGCCACGTTGTGGAACGTGGGGCTGTTTGTCCTATGGGCCGCGCTCGTTGTCTTCACGGTTATCCACCATGAATTCTGGCGGGACGAAGTCGGTGCGCTGTCGCTCGCAATCGCCTCCCCGAGCATTTGGTCGGTACCTCTGACCATTCACGGCGAGGGCCATCCGGCCGTATGGTATATCCTGCTGCGGGGTGCATACGACCTGGTCCACGCAACCTGGGCGCTGCCGTTGGTTAGCGTCGTCGTTGCCGCTCTCGCGATCGTTATTTTCCTTGCCCGCGCACCCTTTTCGGTCTGGTGGAAGGCGTTGTTTGTCGTATCCGTGCTGCCGGTCTTCGAATACTCGGTGATGGCACGGAACTACGGCATATCCATGCTGCTCATGTTTGCATTCGCCGCCGTGTACGCGGGTAAGCGCTACCGGCCAATACTGCTGGGTGTTCTGCTGTTCCTGCTCGCGAATACCAACATCCACTCCTCGATGTTGGTTGGCATGTATCTGATGATCTGGTTTTACCACCGCCTGTTCGCAAGCACGTCGCGCGGTCCAGGTGTATTCGGGCGCGTGGGGCTCACAACCCTCGTTGCGATGGGTATTGCCGCCGCGGGTATCGCCGCATGCGTGGCGACGATCTATCCCACTTACAATGATGTCGCGTATAGCTTCCCCGGAGACTGGCTCGCACGCGCATTCAAGGCCGTCCTTGTTCCCGGCACGTACATTTACGACCTGCTGTTTCCGATAACCAGGCCGCTGGCGAAGTTCGCCAATACGCTCCTCCTATATGCGTTGGCCCTGGGGCTGCTCGTCGACCCGATCCTGTGCGCGGGCATATTGGCGGCAACCTGGCTGTTTGCGCTGATGTTCTCCGAATTGTACGGGGGTATGCTGCGCCATCAAGGACTGCTGGTCATCTTCATCATTAGCCTCTACTGGATCGCATCCGCCCGCCGCCGTGAAGCCGCGGGGATCGTACTTGCCCAGCGTCGCGTGCTGTCGCGCTACTACGCGTTCGCGCTGTGCGTCGTACTTCCGCTGTTTTTCGCGCTGACCGCCGTCAGAGGTGCCGGAAAGATCATCCGCGACGTCAAACACCCCGTCAGCGAGAGCGAAGCCGCGGCTCGATTGATCGGCAACGACCCGCGACTTAAGGACGCGATCGTCATCGCCGAGCCCGACTACGTCGGAATGTCGCTGCACTACTACATCAGCAACCAACAGTACCTTATCCGGGAGCGACGCTTCGGCGACTCCGTCCGGTTCGCGCGCAGCTCGATACTGGATCTTTCGATCAAGGATCTGCTGAGGTGTGCACAGTCGCTGCACCGCCAGACTGGTAAGCCCATCGTCATTCTCCTAGTGCATGATCTTGTCGACTCGCCGGTAGAACAGGTCATCCCATTCAGCTTTGCTTGGTACTTCCGTTACTCCCCGGAGGAACTCGCGGAGTTCCGCGCGGCGACGGAGCATATCGCCACCCTGCGGGACGCAGTCGATGCCGACGGGAAGAACGCCGCCGGGAACGGCGACGTCGAGAACTACGACGTCTATCTCGTAAAGTAAGCACTTACAACTTCAGCGTCCGCGCTCCCGATGCTACGACATAGCAGCGCTACACTCTCCTCTGACACGGCCTCGCCTGCCATTTCTTGGAAAAAGTGTACTTTTGACGACGCGCCGCAGCACGTAGACTATAAACTGTCATCCTCTTAAATCGATGGCTTGCGATATTTCCACAACTGAGCGTGAAAAATCGCTCTCCACGGTGTCCTCAATGCCGATTGCACTCAATGAATTTGCAGCGCCGGTGGGCGCTCCGATTCTGGGAACGACCGTTATGCCGCCGTTTAGGCGAATTTCCCTGCCGCATCGCACGATCAAAAGTACACTTTCTGCCGCATTTGTACGGCGAGGCCGGATCCCGTGAAGCTGGCCGCGGCTCAAGCCGCGGGAAAATCGCTTCCGGGTCCGCATACAAGCCTGTTCCAACCGGTTCCTGAACCGACTCTGCGCACCGGGGTAACGGCGATGACGTCGGTGGCTATCGCGCTGCTGCGGCGATAGGTGCGCTCGAGGCTCACAACCTAGGAGTCGCGGCGATCAGCGCCTGGGTATAGGCATGACGCGGCCCCTCGAATACGGTTTGTGTCGGTCCGTGTTCGACAATACGCCCCTGCTGCATCACGTAAACGCTGTCGGTGATGGATCTGACGACATGCAGATCGTGCGATACGAACAGGTACGCCAGCTTCAGCCGATCGGCCAACTCCGCGAGCAATTCAAGTATCTGCGCGCGCACCAATACGTCGAGCGCCGATACCGCTTCATCGAACGCGATGACCGCGGGTTCTGTGATCAAGGCGCGGGCGATCGCGATGCGCTGCCGCTGACCTCCCGAGAACTCGTGCGGATAACGCCGTGCATCGCTTGCCGACAGGCCCACCTGCTCGAGGACCTTCGCGACTTTGCGGCGTCGCTCCGCCGCGGCCGGCGGCGCATCCAGCAAGTAAAACGGTTCCGCGATCAGCCGCTCGACGGACCACTCGGGATCGAAACTACCGTAAGGATCCTGGAACACGACCTGGATCGAGCGGCGCAGGCGGCGTAAGGCTGCGCCGCGCGCCGTCGAAAACATCTCACCCAGCACCCTGACCTCGCCTGCTTGCGGTGTTTCGAGCGCGAGAATGACCCGCAGCAGACTGGATTTTCCCGAGCCGGATTCGCCGACGAGACCCACCGTCTCGCCTGCGTGGATCGACAACGAGACTCCGTCCACCGCCCGCAGCGGCGCAGCCGCGTGCCACAGCGAGCGCCGGCGGCGCGGATAGTCGCGCACGATCCCCTGAGCCTGCAGCACCATTGGCGCGGATTCCCGTACCGGCACGCTGCGCTTCGGCTTCAAGTCCGCGGCCGCCAGCAGGGCTCTGCCATACGGATGACGCAGCTGGCCGAGCATCTGCCCCGTTGCGCCCTGCTCGACGATCTCACCCTGGTGCATCAGCGCGAATCGGTCCGTCACTTGCGCGACCACGGCCAGATCGTGGGTAATCAAGATCAGACCCATGTTGCGCCGATGCGCTAGATCTTGCAGCAGCCGCAGCACCTGGGCCTGTGTGCCGACGTCCAGAGCGGTGGTCGGTTCATCGGCCACGAGCAGCGCCGGAGCCAAGACCACGGCCATCGCGATCGCCACGCGTTGCCGCTGTCCGCCGGACAGTTCGAACGGCAGTCGCTCGAGCGCGCCCTGCGCACCGCGCAGTCCGGCCAAATCGAGCGCCTCGCGAGCCAGCATTCGCGCCTCGGCAGCGGATACCGAACGATGCAGCCGAACCGTCTCCGCCACCTGATCGCCGATGTGCATCAACGGATTAAGGGCAGTCATGGGTTCTTGAAACACGATACCGATGTCGCGGCCGCGAATTCCGCGCAGTGCCGCCTCGCTCTTGCCGGTGAGCGGATCGCCGCGCAGGCGCACCGCGCCGCGCAGTCGGGCGTGCGGCGGCAGCAGCTGCATGATCGCCAGCGCCGTCATCGACTTCCCCGATCCCGAGGCGCCGACCAAGCCGAGGATCTCGCCCGCCCCGACCTCGAGCGACAGGTTCTTGAGGATTTCGGCGGCGCCGATCGACACGTTCAACGCGTCGATTTCCAAGAGCGCAGGCTCGCTCACGGCGCCCGCTCCCGCCGCCGCCGCAATCCGTCGCCCAAGAGGTTCAGCCCCAACACGAACAGCAATACGGCAAAGCCCGGAAACAATGCCAGCGACGGCGCCAACGCGGTCAGAGTTTGCGCCTCGTTGAGCATCCGTCCCCAGCTGATGTCGGGTGGTTGCGCGCCGAGTCCGACGTAGGACAGGGCCGCCTCGGCGATCACACCGAGCGAAAACTGAATCGTGCCCTGGACTACCAACAGTCCGACGAGGTTCGGCAAAAAATGCTCTACGGAAATCCTCAAGGGTCCCTTGCCCGCGGCCCGCGCGGCCAAACTGTAGTCTCGCGTCCATAACTGCAGTGCGCCGCCGCGCGTGACGCGCGCAAAAACCGGAATGTTAAAGATACCGATGGCCACTACGGCATTGATCGCGCCGGGACCAAGTACCGCTGTGATCAGAATCGCGAGAAGGAGCGCGGGGAAGGCAAACACCACGTCATTGCCGCGCATGATCACTTCGTCGATGACGCCGCGACGCGCGGCGGCGGTGAAGCCGAGCGGCACACCGAGTAACACGCCGATGATCACCGAGACCGACGCCACCTCGACGGAGTTCCTGGCGCCCGCCATCACCATCGACAACACGTCGCGTCCGAGCTGATCGGTGCCGAACCAATGATGCAAGCTCGGCCGCTGCAGCTTCTCGACGATTGACAGCACGGCGGGGTCATACGGCGTCCAATACTGTGCGGCCACGGCCATGCCGAAGAAGCTCAGCGTGATGAGCGCCCCCACGAAGAATCCGAGATTCCGCGGGGCGGAATCGCTCATGCGGAGCCCGCAGCGCGCAATCGCGGATTGACCAAGACATAGGCGAGATCCACCACAAACGTCACCATCACCACTGCAAACACCAGAATCACCACGACGCTCTGCACCACCATCAAGTCGCGCTGCACGATCGCCTGGAATACCAAACGTCCGAGCCCCGGCAGGAAAAACACGTTCTCGATGATCACGCCGCCGGCCAGCAGGAAGGAGAACTGCATGCCGACGATCGTCAACACCGGGACCATAGCGTTCGGCAACGCGTGGTGCCACAGCACGTGCCTGCCGCCCGCACCCTTCGCGCGCGCGGTACGAATGTAGTCTTCACTCAGCGTATCGATCAGCGCACCGCGCAGGACGCGCGCCAGAACGGCCGCTTGCGGCATGGCAAGCGCGATCGCAGGCAGCGTCAGCGCCCGCACGCCAACCCAGAAACCGGCGTCCCAGCCCGGAAAGCCGCCTGCCGACACCCAGTGCAGTCCCACCGCAAACAACATCACCAACAGCATTCCCAACCAGAAATTGGGCACCGCCAACCCCAGTTGCGTAACTCCGGTCAACACGAGGTCGCTCGCCCGGCCGCGGGTTGCGGCAGCCGCCAAGCCGATCGGGAATGCGATCGCGATGGAGAGCAGCAACGCATACACGGCCAGCGGCAAAGAAACCTGCAAGCGCTCGCCGACCAGCGCGCCGACCGGGATGCGGTAGGTGTAGCTGAGGCCGAAGTCGCCATGCGCCAGCCCGGCAAGCCACAGGAAATAGCGGTGCACGGGAGCGGTGTCGAGGCCCAGTTGGTGGCGCAGTGCCGCCATGGTGTCTGGATCCGCGTGCAGTCCCATCATATAGCGCACGGGATCGCCGGGCACGACCTGCACGATGACGAACACGATCGCGGTCGCGGCCAACAAGGTCGCGGCGAGTACCCCCAACCGCTCGAGCAGATAGGCCGCGCCGAAGCGGCGGCCCGTCGCCGCCAGCAACAGCAACGCCCCCGCCAACAGCGCCGCGCCCAGGAGGCGAAACGACTGGGGTCGCGTGACCCGTGCCACCGGTGCCGCGTCGCTCGGAGCGACCCGATCGTCGTAGGCGCGGCTCAGGTCGACCACTCCCAATACATTGTCGAGTCCTAACCCGTGTAAGTGAGCGTTCCAGATATCGAGCCTCGGATACTGGAACAAGAACCCGTTCACCGCATCGGCGGCGATTTTACGCTGGACCCGCTGCAATAGCTCGCGGCGCTGCGCCGCGTCGATGCTGTCATCGAGCGCCGCGACCAGCGCCTTGAACTCGGGATTCGAGTACCCGAAATAGTAGTCATCGCGCGCATAGATGTCGTAGTCCATCGGTTCAATATGGGTCACGATGCTCATATCGAAGTCGTGCCGGGCGAATACCTGGTCGAGCCATTGAGCCCACTCCAAATTCAGGATGCTCACTCGAATGCCGAGCTGCGCCAACTGCGCGGCGACGATTTCCCCGCCGCGCCGCGCGTAGCTCGGCGGCGGCAGCTTCAATGTGACCGCAAAACCGTGGGCGTAGCCCGCCTGCTCGAGCAGCGCCTTCGCCTTCGCCAAATCGTGCGGATAGACGCCCGTAAGATCCACGTAGGCCGGATCATGCGGCGGGAAGTGACTGCCGATGGGCGTGCCGTATCCGAACATGGCGCCGTCGATGATCGCGCGCCGATCGAGTGCGTAGGAAATCGCGCGTCGCACTCGTAGATCCCGAAATGGCGGGTTGCGGTGGTTCAGCGCCAACACCGTTTCGCCCTCGGTGGAACCGACGAACACCGCGAAGCGCGGATCGGCGGCGAACTGCGCAAAGCTCTCCGGAGCGGGGTAGTTGGAGAACGCGTCGACGTCGCCCGCCATCAGCGCGGCATATGCCGCGGTCGGATCCGCAATGAACTTGAACGACACTTCGCGCAGTCGCGCCGCAGCCCCCCAATAGTTCGGACTGCGCACCAAGGTGACCGAGTCGCCGCGCCGCCAGGCCGAGAAACGATAGGGGCCCGTGCCGATCGGAACGACGGCGTTGTTCGCGGCGGACTGCGGAGAAACCATGACGAACGCTCCGAAGGCAAGCGACTGCAGGAGTCCTCCGGACCTGTGCTCCAGCACAATGCGCAGTGTAAACGGACCTGCGATCTCGACGGCGCGAATCGCACTCAAGCGCGACTTCTGCGGATTCGCCGAACCGGGAGCGATCGCCCTATCCAACGAAAACTTCGCCGTGCCGGCGTCGAAGCCACTACCGTCATGAAAGTGCACGCCCTGCCGCAAGTGGAACACATAGGACAATCCATCCGCGGAAATCTCCCACGATGCGGCGAGCTTGGGGACCGCAGATCCATCCGCGGCGAATTGCACCAGTCCCTCGAACACATTGTCGTAAAGCACTTCCGAAATGGCGGACGCAGGATTCGCCGTAGGGTCGAGAATCGGCGGCTCGAGCTGCAATCCGATGGTTACGCGATCCGGTGCCTGCACGCCGGGTGCGTCGGCTCGCGCGCCGGGTGCGGCGATCGAGGTCAACAGCAGCGACGCCAGCAGCGCGGCCCATCCGGGCGACGCTCGTGTCATGCGGTCCGGTGCAACAACGACCACGCGGCGAGCGCCATCACTTGCGCGGATTTCACCATATCCTCGATCAGCACGTACTCGTCGGGCTGATGCGCTAGATCGAGAATTCCCGGACCGTAGGCGATGCAGTCGCGCAATTTGCCGACTCGATCGATATGTTTCTGGTCGTAGGTACCGGGCGAGCAGATGAATTCCGGATCACGTCCGATGACCCTGCGGATCGCCGCCGCGGTGCTGCGAGCTACCGGACCGTTGCGGTCACTCATGCTGGGCCGCACTTCGAATAGGTCCCGAATGCTGTAGCGGAATTCGGCGCGCTCTGCGACGAGTTGATCGAGGATTGCCGACACTTCGCTCTTGACGCTGTCGATGCTCTCCTCGATCAGCAGCCGGCGATCGATGACCATCCGGCAGGAGTCCGGCACGCATGCCGTGGGATACCCGCTTTGCTGTTCGGCTTGACCGCCGTGGATCGAGTTGATGTTGAGAGTGGAGTGGCGCGCGCCCGGCGGCACCACGGGCATGTCGGTGTGCCGCGCTGCGAGCTTCGGGTACAGTTCGCGCTCGAAGCGCTCGATGACCGCGTGCATGTGACGCACGGCACAATCACCCAAAAACGGCATGGACCCATGCGCGATCCGGCCGTGCGTTTCGATCTCGGCCCACCACACGCCGCGATGGCCGATGCAGACGCGATCGACGTTGAGCGGTTCGGGGATGATCACGTGATCGACGCGAGGCGCCGAGAACCATCCACGCTCGGCCAAGTAGTGGACGCCGCCGTAGCCGCCGGACTCTTCGTCGACCGTACCGGAAATCTCCAACGCTCCGGGCCAATTTGCACCCGAATCGATCAGCGCTTCGACCGCAATGATCGACGCCGCGAGACCGCCCTTCATATCGCACGCGCCGCGCCCGTATACTCTGCCGTCTTTGACCACGCCGGCAAACGGATCCAGACTCCAGCCGTCGCCCGTCTGCACGACGTCGATATGACCGTTGAAATGAACGCACGGCCCGCCGGACGTCCCCTCGCGCCGGGCGATGACATTGATGCGGGGGTACGATTCACTGTCGCCCGGCGTACCTTCGGCACGGACATACTCGACCGCGAATCCGCGCGACTGCAACCGCCTGCCGACGAACTGCGCACACGGCCGATATGCCTCTCCAGGCGGGTTCACCGTCGGAAAGCGAATCAACTGGCGCGTCAATTCGGTGAGTTCTTCGCGTCGGCCTTCGATGGCTTTGAGCAGGTTTTCCGTCGGGTCGCTGGACACGGCAGGAGACTAAGTGGAACGGAAATGGCGCGAGCGGGTGATCGTCGCACGTTGCCGAGCCTGCTCCGCCAACCCCGGCAAGCCTAGCTCGGCGTACACGGCAGCCAGCGCGCTGTTGACGGGAACACCGTGTGGTTCGGCGCTGCGCCTTTGCTCCAGCAATTGCTGAGCGATTGTCGAGCGACCGCTGCGGATTGCCGCGTCCAACAATATTTGCTCGAACAAATCGCGTTGCGCGCGGCTGCCGCCCACCTCCAGCATCCGCGGCAGCGCCGCGCCTAAATGCCGCCAGACCAAATCATAATCATGGTGAGCGTAGGCATATAGGCCTTCACATGCGGGCAGCGCAACCTCGCGCCAGACCGCGCGAGCCTGCGCGGAGGCGGATTCGGCATGTCGTCGTACCGATTCCAATAGCGTATCGGCCTGCGCGCGTCCCGCCCGCGCGAGGCCATATAAGTATTGCAGCGTCAAAAAAGGCAGCAACGTATCGTGCGCACGTGCCTCGAGGTGATCGGCGAGATCCTGCCAACGTGAGCCCACGTCGACGCCGGCGATCTCGCATCGTGTCAACAGCGACACTGCGCCGATCTGATCCTGCGAATAACTCTTGGCGACGCCCCAGATTTGACGATCATACAGATCCAGCACCTCGCTATCGCGGCCCTGACTGAGATAGAACAGCGCCAGGTGCCACCAGTTGTGCGTTACCATGAACGAGT
>Ga0181536_10003688_pt1 | contig 16603 bp, 13 predicted proteins | sample PEATcosm2014_Bin_41_FD_121105 | JGI IMG/M metagenome (GOLD analysis project Ga0181536, IMG submission 121105) | Peatland microbial communities from MTU Mesocosm Facility, Houghton, MI, USA - PEATcosm2014_Bin17_60_metaG | ecosystem: Environmental > Terrestrial > Soil > Wetlands > Peat | place... | reverse complement strand
TTCGAACGCGCCATCGAGCTCAATCCGGCCAACAGCAGTTATTACTTACAGCTCGTTCGCAGCCGCTCCGGGCCGCTCGATACGCGTCGCCTGGCCGCGCTGGAGGCGCTGGCCCCCCCGGGCCGCGGCCTGACCCCGGCGGCCCGCATCGACCTGCACTTCGGCCTGGCCAAAGCCTACGAGGACGCCGATCGCTACGACGACGCCTTCCGCCAGCTCGCGGCCGGCAACGCCCTCAAACGCGCCGAAATCGCCTACAACGAGGCGGCCGAGCTGGGCTTCTTCGCGGCGCTCGAGCGCACGATCGACGAGTCGCTGATCGCGGCGCTGCGGACCTACGGCAACCCCTCCGAGCTGCCGGTCTTCGTGTTCGGAATGGCGCGTTCGGGATCGACGCTGATCGAGCAGATCCTGGCGGCGCATCCGGCGGTGGCCGCCGCCGGCGAGACCGCCGAGTTCGGCCGGCTGATCGCCGAGCTGCGGCCGCCGGTCGGCACCGCGGCGCCGCTGCCCGAGGTCGGCGCCGCCATGCGCGTGCTGGCCGACCGCTACCTCGCCGCCGTCTCGCGGCACCTGGGCGCCGGAACGGTTCGCGTGACGGACAAGACGCTGGCCAACTTCAGCCTCGCGCCGCTGATCCACGTGGCGTTGCCGAACGCGCGCCTGATCCACGTCCGCCGCAACTGGCTCGACACGTGCTTCTCGTGTTTTGCGACGCTGTTTCTGGGGCCGTACGTGTCGTTCTCGTACGACCTGGCCGAATTGGGCCGCTACTACGCGGCCTACGATCGGCTGATGACGCGCTGGCGCGCGCTGCTGCCGCCGGACCGCTTCCTCGAGGTCGACTACGAAGCCGTCGTCGGGAATCTCGAAACCGAGGCGCGCCGCATCGTCGCGTTCTGCGGTCTGCCCTGGGACGACGCATGCCTCGAATTCCAGACCGCTCGCCGGCCGGTGCGCACCGCCAGCGCCTTCCAGGTGCGCCAGCCGCTCTACGATTCGTCGATCGGGCGGGCGACGCGGTTCGCGAAGCACCTCGCGCCGCTGATCGCAGCCGCCGGCCGTCAGGCCGAGGGCCGGTAGCCGTTGCGCGCCGCGCGATCCACCAGCATCGAACGCACGGCCGCGATCGCGCGCTCGTGGGCCGGCCGGCGATACGCCCAACGCGGGTCGTCCGGCGGGGGGTAGATGGCCATCGCCGCGTTCGCTTCGAACACCAGAATCCGGCCGTCACGGTCGCGTCCGAAGTCGACGCCGCCGTAATCGAGCGCCAGCGCTTCGCGCACCGCGGCCAGCGCCCGCATCGCGGCCGGGCCGAGCACGCCTTCCATGTCGTCGAGAAATGCACGCTCCTCATCCCGGTGCGCACTCGATTCAGCCATCGCGCCCGAAAAATAATGGACCTTCCACTGTTGCGCCAGCGCAAGGTGCACCGGATAGAGGCGTCCGTCGATGAACGCGACGCGGTACTTGCGCACCCAGCCGTCGGCACCGCGCGCGTCGTGGAAGGCGATGGCGTACAGCTCGCGGCCCGGTAACGCATCGAGCGCGCGCGGCAGGTCGCCGGCGCCGGCCACGAACTCGAAGTGGTCGCCGGCGTGAAAGCCCGGCGAACGCAACAGCAGCGGAAAGGCGAAACCCTCGGCCTGCAGGCCCGCGGCCGTGATCTCTTCGCGCGGCAGCCGCAGCGTGCGCGGCGCCACGAGTCCGGCGATGCCGGCCAGTCGCGCCATCATCGATTGGCGATCGGTCTGCAACACGGCCCGCGGCGCGTTGATCACCGGCGCCGGCGAGCCCGCAACGAGCGCGGCCGCACGTTCGAGCGTGCGGCGCGTGGCATCGGGTTCGCCGATCGCGTTGAAGATCACGTGATGCTCCGGAAACGCGAAGCCCGCGCCGGCGCTCTCGGGGACGATCACGTTGCGTTCGACCAATTCGTCGTCGAAGAACTGGTTGCTGATCACGTTGCCGCCGCGCGGTGAGGTCAGGACGAGCACGCGCAGCGGCCGGCCCGTGCCGCGATACGGGAACGTCCACACCATCGGTTTGGCGAACGCCAATTGCAGGTGCTCGTCGGCACGCGCTTCGTCGCCGGCGCGTTCGTAGAGCCGGGAGAGGCCGTTGTGCGCGTGCATCTGCGCGTGGTCGTCGCCGGGAAACAGGCGCAGCACGCGCTCGTAGTGCGCGCGCGCCGCATCGTAGTCGCCGGCGTGCGTGTTGAGCAACGCGACGTTGAGGTGCGCCAGCGGATCGTCCCACTCGCTGTTCAGCGCGGCATGAAACGCCGCCGTCGCGCCCTCGAGACGGCCCTGTTCGAGAAACAACGTGCCGAGGTTCGTGAGCGCGCCGAAATGCTTCGGCGCCGCGTCGAGCAGCGCGCGGTACGCGCGCAAGGCATCTTCGACCCGGCCGAGCGCGTCCAAGCAGCGCGCGCGCTCGAAGGTCAGGTCGACGTCGCCGGGGGTCTCGGCGAGTTCGCATTCGAGCGCGCGTAACTGCTCGACGCTCGAGTAGGGCGTTCCGCTAACGCGCATCCCGGCTCGGGCCCGCCGTTGCGGGGACCATTGACAGAAAGCATTCGTTGAGCACATCGGCCAGCTCGGGCGAGCCGTAATGCTGTGCGAGCGCCTTGACGACGGCGTGGCCGGCCGACGGCACGTTCCCCACCACCAGCGCCTGGCGCACGAGCACGAACGCGTCGCCGCGCCGCTGCGCGCGTAGCATCACGGCGGCAGCCGAAGCCAAAAACGCCCGGCGATAGTCGTCCCCGAGCAGCGGCAACGCGGCTTCGACGGCGACCAGCACCTCATCGGGCGAATCGTGGCGCAGGACGTAGTTGACGTACTCGATCGCCGCGGCTTCGTCCCGAAACTCTTCGTAAACGGCCCGGAAGGCGCTCAGCGCGCCGGCGAAGTCACCCTGCGCTTCGCGCGCCCGCGCCCGGTTGAGAAGCAACGTGCGCGCTTTCGGACTGCGTGCCAGGCCGCGCTCGAACCACTCCTCCGCCTCGGCGAACCGGTTCTCCGCCAGGAAACTGCGCGCGATTTCGTTGTACGCTTTCCAGGCCGTGATCTCGTCGTCGACAACGAAGTGAACGAGCGACCCGGTCGCACCGGCAGCGATTGCGGCTTCGAACGCCGCGCGCGCTTCTCCGGGCCGGCCGAGGGCCTCCAACGCGCAACCCCGCGCGAAGTGGCCGTCAGGCAATGACGGCGTAACGGTGACGCACTTGTCCGCCACGCGTAACGCGTCGGCCGGACGGCCGAGGTCGACGTACAAGCCGGCCAGCGTGGTCAGTGCCATCGGACGAAAGCCGCGCTCGGCGTTCTCCGTGAGCGCGACGACACGCTCGAGCTGAGCCAGCGCGATGTCGCGCTTGCCCGCCAGCATCGCCGACGTCGCGTAGTTGTAGACCAGCGCCGCGTCGTCGGGCGCGGCGTCGAGGGCGGCGCGGCTGAGCCGGAGATTGCGGTCGTGCTTTCCACGCTCCGACATGATCTCGGGCAGGTAGCCGTGATGTACGATCTCGATCGGGGACATCGATGCCGGCAGGCTGCGCTCGTCGTCCGTCCGGGCGACGAACTCGTGCAGGGCGCCCCGATACCGGATCGCCGGGTCGTTCGGGAAGATGCGCACGATCAAGTTGGTCGAGGCCACGACTTTGCGCGCCGGATCGTTGTAGTTGCGGCAACGGATCCAGCGGCCCGCGCCGTCGGGGGGCATGCCGTGCAATCCGTTCAGCGCGGCACGCGATTCGGGCGCCAAGCGCTCGTCGGCGTCGAGCACAAAGATCCACGCGCCGGTCGCCATCGCGAGCGCCGCGTTGCGCGCGGCCGAAAAATCATCTTGCCAGGGAACGAATTCCACGCGGGCGCCGAACGCCTTGGCGATCGCTACGGTCCCGTCCGTCGATCCGGTGTCGACGATGCAGATTTCATCGACGACGCCCTGCACCGAAGTGAGGGCGTCGCGGAGAAAACGCTCTTCGTTGCGCACGATCATGCACAGCGAGAGCGGGTAGACGGCGCCGGACGCGCCCCGGGCGGGGGTATGTTTGCCCGAGGGCGCGCGGCGGCGCTTCATTGCAGTAGACCTACTGCTTGAGCCCGATCACGGTCTGCAGATCTTGATCTGCCGTCGTGATGCTCTTTCCGTTCGCTTCGAACGCGCGTTGCGCCATGATCATCTTGGTGAACTCGCTGGCGATGGAGACGTTGGATTCTTCGAGCGAACCGGCGTCGATGCTGCCGAAGTCCGCTTGATTGGCGAATCCGTACTGGGCCAGACCCGAGTTGGCCGAGGCGCTGAACAGGTTGCCGCCGAGGCGAGTCAACCCGTCTTCATTGCCGAACGTCGCGAGCGCGAGACGTCCGATGACCTGGTTTTGACCGTTGGTGAACGCACCGGTGATCGTGCCGTCCTGGCCGATCGTGATGTTGGAGAGAATGCCTGGCCCGTACCCGTTCTGCGAGACCGTGTTGGCCGTTGCGGACGAGTTGAGCGCCGTCATGCTCGAGAAGTCCAACCCGATATCGGCGGGATTCGCCGTACCCGTTCCGACCGGGGTAGCGTTGTTCGCGCCGTTCGGCGTGCCCCACTGTTTGACGGAGAACAGGTCGCCCGCAGCCACCGTCGGAGGCTGGCCGGCGATGTGATAGTCCGCAGGCGGCGGCGGCCCGCCGGGGTCCGCGGTGCCTGAGGTGTTGATGAATTGGCCGTTGGCGTCGAAGAAGACGTACCCCGTACCGAGCGTTGTCGTGCCGGTCGAGCCGAGGCTGCCGTCGGTCGACACGACCGTGTACGACCACTCCGTGGCCGCCGTCACCGCAACGCCGTTGGCGTTGAGCACTTGGTTTCCGGCAGTGGTGAGCGACATACCGGTGCCGGTGCCGTTCGGAGGGTCGGGCTGGTAGCCGATCTGGACTTCGTGGGCGCCGCCCAACGAGTCGTAGATCGTGGTCGTGATCGTCGTCGCGGTGACGCTCACATTGGCCGTCGACACGGCGGTGATGTAGTTGGTCTGGTCGAGGTTGCCCCCGAGCGAGACGTCGTACACCGAGTCGTCTGACGGGCCGGTCTTCGCGCCGAAGCCGGTACCGACCGCGATCGACTTGAGGCCGAACGGGATCTGAATCGGTTGCGGCGGTGCGACTTGCGAGATGATGCCGCCCGGCTGGACGGGATAGCCGAGCACGGCCAGGCCGTTGGACGGGCTGTAGAGATACCCACTCTCGTTGAGCGAGAAATCGCCGTCCCGCGTATAGGTCGTGCTTCCGCTGCCGTTGATGTTGTTCATGGCGAAGAAGCCGTTGCCGTTGATGGCCAGGTTCGTGTTGACGCCGGTGGTGTCCATACCACCCTGGGTAAAGTTCGTATCGATCGCGCCGATCTGGACGCCATCGCCTTGCTGTTCCGCGTTGATCCCGCCACGCGTCGTGGTGGGGGCGGATGAATACCCGAGATTTTGATACAGGAGATCTTGGAACTCGACATCTTGGCCTTTATAGCCGACGGTGCCGACGTTCGAAATGTTGTTCGATATGACGTCGATTTGGTTTTGATACGCCATCAAACCACTGACGCCGATGAACAACGAATCGGATGCCATTCGCTTGCTTTCATCAGGAGTCGCGGGACGTCTTTCGATCGGTCCCACGGGAAGCTCCGATCTCTCGGTCCGCTTCCAGAGTGCCTAAAGGGCTAGAATTCCTACTTTATGATCGCCGCCGAGTCGATGTTGGTGAAAACGTTGTCCTTCATCGAATCAGAGTCGACCGCCGTGATCACCACGCGGTTCTTGATGCTGACCACCATCGCGGTATCGCCCATCATGAACAGCGACTGCTTGGACCCCTTGGCAGCGGCTTTGTCGGCCATCTGGTTCATGCGGTCCATGTCGTCGGAGCTGAGGGTGATGTTGCGCGATTGGAGACGTTGCATCGCGTGCGCGGAGATTTTGAGCGGAAGACCGGCTGGTGCAACCGTGTCGCGCAATACGTCCCGGAACCCCGGCCCGATCGTGGGCGGGATTTGTACGGGCGTACCGCGTGGTGGTACGGGTGCGACCGACGGCGGAATCTGGACGCCGTCTTGGATGGGATCCACGTCTATTGGATACCGGTGATTTGCGACGTGGTGAAGGTTTCCGGAGCGCCGTTGGCACCCGTGATGACGTTACCGTTCGAATCGGTGAGCGTCAGTTGCGGTGCGCCGTTGACTACGGAGATCGCTGCGACCGTTCCGGTGACGCTCGACGAGTTGCCGGTAGCCGACGGTGAATTGACGGTCACGGTCTTGCCGAGAAGCGCGGACGATTGCAGCACCGCGAAGTTCGACTGGAAGTTGCTGAACGAGGTTTCGAGGTTTTGGCTCGCCTGCAACGCAGAGAACTGCGCGAGTTGCGACACCGACTGGGTGTCGTCCATCGGGTTGAGCGGGTCCTGATTGGAGAGCTGCGTCGTCAGCAATTGCAGAAACGCAGTCGGCCCGAGCTGACTCGTGATCGACGAATCGCTCGAGGTCGTGGATGAGGTGGATCCGGTGCTCGACGTTCCCGATGTCGTGCCGTTGTTGATCAGCTGGTCGATCGGAAGCGTGCCGGAGGTTGCGGTTGTACCCGCCATTTTGGGGTTACTCCTAAACGAGGTAGTTGAGTGCGCTCCAACTGACGCCCGCCAGAACCGGCGGGCCGAAGTTGGGAGCAGCGACCAGCTGGCTATCGTCCGTCTCGGGCGTATCGACTCCGCCGAGCAAGGTGCCGCCGTTGGAAGCGCCTTGTTGTTGGGACGATTGCTGTTGCTGCTGCTGCTGGAAGCTGGCGAATCCGCCCGCGAGGTCGACGTTGAAGCTGGTGAGCTTCAGGCCGGCATCCTCGAACGCACGCGTGAGCTGTCCTTGTCCGGCGACGAGCGCATCGTGAGCTTGCGGTGTCTGCGCCATGACTTGCGCGGAAACCGAATTGCCTTCGATGGTGAGCTTGACGCTGACGTCACCGAGCTCTTGCGGCACGAGTCGCATCCGCACGATCGACGTGGTGTCGACCGTGTTGAGAGACAAGCCGTGCAGAAGTTGCTCGACGACCTGGTTGGGATCTGCCGTCGTCGGCGACGGTAGGGCCTGGGGCGCCGGTTGCGAGCCGTTCGTACCGACCGCGTCGTTCTGCACCGCCGCTTGGACCGGCGCGAAGGCGCCGACCGATGGGGCTTGCGAGGACAGATCGGTGGTCTGAAGGAGCGCTCCCGGAGTGTCGTCGTTGCCGGACGTCTTGGCGATCGTGGGCGCGCTCGTCGATGCGAGTGCGTCGGTGAACGTCTTGATGAACGACAGGACGGCGGGGCTGAGCGGTGCCGGGGTCTGCGTTGCGGCGAGGGCGTCCGAACCGGAGTTCGCGACGGTCGAAGGCGCAGCGTCGGCGAGGACGCTCGTGGTGATCGCGGCCGGCGTAACGGTCGCGGCGGGAGCGGTAACCGCAGCACTGCTATCCAGCGCTGCCGACGCCGCGGCGAGAGCTGCTAGGGTGACGCGGGACGTTCCCGAAGGGTCGGCCGGCGCCGTGGCGGTTGACGTTTGCGAGCCGGACGCGAATTGCGCCTGCGCTGCGCGCGCGAGAATACGGCCGAGCAGGGTGTCCCCGTTCGAGCCGAGTGCCGGAGCGCCGTTGGTTGCGACGGTCTTACCGTCGCCTTGGGATGCGGTGAGCGATGCGAGCAACGCCGAAGCGTCAGTCGCCGTCGAATCGGCCGGTGCCGGGTCGTTGTCGGAGGTTTGGGGGGCCGGTTGCACTCCCGCGGTGGTTGCCGCGTCCGAGATACTTCCTGCGAATAGTCGATTCGATTGCCCCGTCTCACCGAGTACCCCCGCTGCAACATCGGCTACTTGCCGAAACTGTTGTGCGAGGGCCGATGCAAGATCGGCATTGGAGAGCGGCGGTCCCGTCGATGGCGGGCTCAGCGCGGAAGCAATGACCGATTGCAGTTGGGTTTGCACTTGCGCCGGGTCGCTGCCGAATTGCTGCGCGAGCGTGCTTGCGAGCGATGCAGCGAGCTGTTGGACGATTTGTGCAACCGTCTCTCCCTGTTGGAGCAGGTCGGCGATCTTCTTCTGAAGCGAGGCTTGAAGAAGGTCGGCGTTCGCAACGGAGAGCACGTTCGCGCCGGCCGTCGTGGCTTGCGCCGCGGTGGTCGTGCTGGTGGTCCCTTGCGCGCCCGACGCGTTGGCATTCGTCAGCGCCGCGACGGCTTGATCGAACTGCAATTTGAATTGCACGGACGATCCGGCATCCGCGGACGACGGCGTTTGGTTCGGCGCCGAGGCCCCGGCTGGTTGGGGAGAGTTGAGTAGGGCTGCTAGGATTGAATCCATTTTTCACCTCCTTTCATTTTTGGAGAGTCCGGCGGGCAACGGCAAAAGGCCGTGCTAGGCCGGCTATCCGTGTTATCGGCCCGGAGGGGCCGAAAGCTGAGGGTTGGTGCCGCTTTCCACGATCAGGGCGGCGACTTTGGGCGGCAGCGCGTCCATGATCGGGCCGACCGAATCGGGCGACATTTGGGCGAAGACGGCCGAAACGTAGGCCGTGGGCAGCTTCTGGACGAGGGCGGCGGCGGCTTCGGGGTCCATCGCGGACCACTGCTGGGCCGCCCGGCGAATCGCATCCGACACCGACGGCTGGGCCGGCTCACCGGCCGCGCCCGCGGCAGCCCCGCCCGGCGCTTGCCCGGCGAGCGGGGCGACCGGCGCGGGGGTCGCGGGCGCCGGCTCGTTGCCGGCCTCGGCGATCTGCTTCTGCAGCGCCTGGAGCTGGGCGTCCTTGGCGTCTTGGGCTTTGCGATCGCTTTCCAGCTGGTCGTTGAGGTCTTTGATCTGCTGATTGCGGTCGGTGATCTGCTGCTGCTGGTAGGCGAAGCTCAGCGGCCGCGACACCATACCCCAAGCGCCGTCGAAGACGGTCGCGACCGGCTTCAGCGGCCCGTTCGTGATAAAGTTTCGCGACGGCGGCCAGGTCAGCGCGATCGCCAGCATGGCGATGGCGGCGATCGGCAGCAGGATCGGCAGGTTGCTCTGCTTCTTCTTGCGCTGACGCGTGACGATCATGACGGAGTCTCCCGGAGGGTGGTGGCGCGGTCGAAGACGCGCGAGTTGATGTCGTCGCTCTCGCGCTGTTCTCGGGCGGCGAGTTCGAACTCGAAGGTCTCGCGCCGGCGTTCCTTGAGCGTCGCGAGAATTTTCTTGTCCTTGCTTTTCAAGACGAGCTTGGCACGTTCTTGATCGGCCGCGGCGCGGGCCGCTTCGACGACCCGCTCCTGGCTGACGATCGAGCGGTCCAGGTAGTCGCAGTGGGCGTACGTGGCGCGCAGCTCGACGCTCTCCATCTCGCTGTGATGCACCAGCAGGCGCTGGCGCATCTCGGCGCGCCGCGTAAGGTAGTCATCCCGGACGGCCTCGGCCGAGCGGAGCGTGGACAGCGCGGCCGCGAACGCGATCTGCTGCTCGTCCTCCAGCCGCTGGCGGTAATCGAGCACGGGGTCGAGGCGAAACGCAAACCGAGGCATCGCTTACGTCACCCCAGGGCCGTCACGGCGCGCTGCGCCTCTTCGAGGGTGGACTTTTCGTAGATGCCCTGGCGCGTGAACGAGCGGATCGTCTCGTTGCGAGCGATCGCGAGATCGACGCGCGGATTCGAGCCGGCGACGTAGGCGCCGATGTTGATCAGGTCTTCCGCTTCGCGATAGGTGGCCATCAGGTCGCGGACCTTCGAGGCGGCGGCGAAGTGGGCGTCGGTGACGACGTCGGGCATCACGCGGCTGACGCTCGCGAGCACGTCCACGGCGGGAAACTGGTTGGCCGAGGCGAGCCGGCGCGAGAGCACGATGTGGCCGTCCAGGATCGCGCGTACCGCGTCGGCGACCGGTTCGTTGAGATCGTCGCCTTCGACCAGCACCGTGTAGAGCGCGGTGATCGTGCCGGTTTCCGAGGTGCCCGCACGTTCGAGCAGCTTCGGCAACGCCGCGAACACCGACGGCGTGTAGCCGCGCGTCGTCGTCGGTTCGCCGATCGCGAGCCCCACCTCGCGCTGCGCCATCGCGAAGCGCGTGACGCTGTCCATCATGAACATCACGTCGAGGCCGGCGTCGCGGAAGAACTCGGCGATGCGCGTCGCGACGTAGGCGGCCTTGATGCGCACCAGCGCCGGCTGGTCGCTCGTCGCCACCACCACGACCGAACGCTTGAGACCCGCTTCGCCGAGATCGCGCTCGATGAAGTCGCGCACTTCCTTGCCGCGTTCGCCGACCAGCGCGATCACGTTGACGTCGGCGGTGGTGTTGCGGGCGATCATGCCCAGCAGCGTCGACTTGCCGACGCCGCTGCCCGAGAAGATGCCGACGCGCTGACCCTTGCCGCAGGTCAGCAAACCGTCGATGACGCGTACGCCCATCCCCAACGCCTCGGTGACGCGCCGGCGGCGTAAGGCATCCGGCGGCATGCCGGTGATCTCCGCCGGGATCGCGTCGTCGATGCGCGCCCCGCTGTCGATCGGGTGGCCCAAACCGTCGAGGACGCGCCCGAGCAGCGCGGACGAGAGTGCGACCTGCAACGGATGACCGAGCGCCACCACGTCGGACCCGGCCGAGATCCCGCCCAGCTCGCCGAGCGGCATCAGCAAGACTTTGGAGTCGCGGAAGCCGACCGCCTCGGCCAGCACCGGATCCGCGGCGCGGCGATAGATGATCGTCGCCGTTTCGCCGATCGACATCGGCGGGCCGTTCGACTCGATGACGGTGCCGATGACCTGGCTCACCTTGCCGTTGGTCCGCAACAGATCCGCGGCCCGAAGCATCGTCAGGTAGCGATCCGCGTCGAACGGCGGGGTGCCGGTGACGACGTCTTCGGTTTGCACGATGAAAGCTAGGACGCGCGGGCGGCGCGCAAGCTCGATTCGCGGGCGTCTGCAGCCGGGACGATGACCTCGTCCTCGATGTGCAGCACGCGTTTGGCCTCATTGAGCTGCGTCGAGATGCGCGCGTCGATCGTTCCGCCGTCGGTTTCGACCACGACGCCGCCGCGGTCGACGCGCTGATCTTCCACGACGCGGAAGTTCTTGATCTCGCCGCTGTCGAGCAACTCGTCGCGATGCTCGCGCATCCGTTCGAGGTCGCCCGGATTGACCCGCACCGTGACCGATTCTTTTTCGACCAAGCGCGCGATCGCGACTTTGGCCATCTCGACGACGACGCCGCGGTCGAGCGCGATCTGCTGGTGCAGAACGCGTTCGGCTATCCCGACGGCCAAGCGCACGAGTTCGGGCTCGGCGCTCTCCATAAGCTTGTGCCGTTCGACGCGAGCCATGTCGACCAGGTTGCGCATCGTAGCCATCATGTCGGCCATGTCGCGGTCGACCGCCGCGGAGGCCTCGGCGTGACCGGCCGCGCGGGCTTCCGCGGTTACGGTTGCGACCTGCGCTTGGCCGCGCTGTTCGGCGTCGGCCAGCAGTTGTGAAGCCCGCTCGAACGCGTCTTGCAGGAGGGCCTTGGCTTTTTCCTCAGCGGTATCGATGAGCCGGCGCGCTTCCTTCGCGATCGCGTCGACGTCGATCGGCGGCGACTGCGGCGACGGTAGCTCGAGCGGTTCGGGGTCCGCACCGTTGAGGCTGAAGGGCGCCTGTTCGTCGTCGCCGGGCTGACGCTCGACCAACGGCACCGAAACGTGGTAGCGCTGCGAATTAACGCGCGCGTTCTTGACGACGCGGCCCATCGTTACCCGGTGCTCGCGCTCGCCATGTTAGACGAGGCGCTCTTCTTTGCCGCCGCGCGAAATGATGATCTGGCCGTTCTCTTCGAGCGTGCGGATGACGTCGACGATGTTCTGCTGCGCTTTGCCGACCTCGCGCATGCGGACCGGTCCGAGGACTTCGATGTCCTCGCGCAAGGTCGTCGCCGCGCGCGTCGACATGTTCTTGTAGACGCGCTGCAGCAGCTCTTCGTTCGCGGTCTTGAGCGCGAGGGCCAGATCCTTGGCCTCGACTTCCTTGAGGATGCGCTGGATCGCGCGATCGTCGAGGTTGATGATGTCTTCGAAGACGAAGAGCAGGTTCTTGACTTCCTCGGCGATTTCAGGATCGCGCTTGGCCAGGCCGTCGAGGATGTTCTTCTCCGTCTCGCGGTCGACGAAGCCCATGAGCTGCGCCAGCGATTGAACGCCGCCGGCTTTGGTGAAGTCGGCACCGGTGACCAACAGCCGCCGGCCCAACAGCTCGTCGAGCTGCTCGAGCACTTCCGGGGCGGTCTTCTGCAAGATCGCGATACGCATCGCGACGTCCGCTTGCAGCTCGGGCTCGAGCTGCGAGAGCACGATACCGGCTTGTTCGGGCGCCATGTAGACGAGGATCAGCGCGATCGTCTGCGGATGTTCTTCGCGGATGAACTCGAGCAGCTGGCCCGGCTCGGTCTTCTTGACGAGCTCGAGCGGGTTGCCGTGCTTGAGGGCGGCGAACAGCCGGTTCGTCATGTCGTCGGCTTGGCCGGCGCCGAACGAACGCTCCAGGATCTCCTTCGCGTACTCGATGCCGCCCTCGTTGATGTACTTGAGGGCGATCGCGCGCTGGTAGGCTTCGGTGATGACCGCGTCGCGCTTGTCGATCGGAACGGTCGAGATCTTCGCGATCTCGAGCACGATCGTCTCGACCTCGTCCTGACGCAAGAACTTGAAGATCGTCGATGAGATCTCCAAGCCCAGGGTGATCATCAGGATCGCGGCCTTTTCCGGGCCGGTCATCTCCGGGACGGCCGGGTTCTCGAACTGATAGGTCGGCTTGGCCGGGGATGCCCCCGCGCCGACCGCCCCGATAATGGGTTTATCAGTAATCACGGCAGGTTACTCCGCCAGCCATAGCTTGACGAGTTTGGCGAGACTGTCCGGATTCTCTTGTGCGACCGTGGTCACGTATTCGATCATCTGTTCGCGCGTCAGGTCGGCCGCGGAACGGATCGGGGCGGCGACCACCGGCGACCCCTCGAGCATCGGATGCTCTTCGAACGAGGGCAGCTCGTCGGCCAGCGCGGAGTCGAAGGACGGGAGGTCGACCGTCGTAGCCAGCACCGCGCGACGGCGGAGCGAGAGGGCGACGGCGCCGGCACCGGCCAGCAGGAGCACCACGGCGATCGCGATGAGCGCGGTGACCGGGATGCCGAGGATCGTCGTCGTGACGACGCGCGGCACTTCCGGCGGCGGGGCGAACGGAATCGCTTCGACCGAGACCACGTCACCGCGGGTCGGATCGATGCCCGCCGCGGCGGCGACGACGTCGCGGATCTTCTGGACGTCGGCGTTCGAGACGGCGTAGGTCGCTGCCGTGACGGCGACGCCCGGAGCGCCCGGCGCCGGCGCGGTCGCCGGATTCGGCACGTTGACCAGCACCGCAACCGACTCGCGCGTGATCTTACCGGGAGCGTCGATGTGTTTCGAGGTGGTCTTCGTGATCTCGTAATTGGTGGTGGTCTTCGACTTGGTGTACCGCGTGTTGCCGGTATTCTGTTGCTGGCCCTGATACGTCGGGACCGTGTTCGTGGTGGTACCGGGAACGCCGATCGGCGCCGGCGGACGTGCGCCGCCGGTGCCCTGATAATTCTCGCGTTCGGTCTGCGTCGAGCGCACGGTGCCGTTGGGCGCGTACGATTCGGTGTCGGTCTGGCCGGCGTCGAAGTTCATGTCGGTCGCGACGCGCACGGCCGAGCGCTTCGGCCCGATGGCTGCATCGAGCAACCCCTGGATGTTCTCTTGCAGGTTGGTTTCGTAGCGCTGCTTCGCCTGGAGCTGGTCCGAGGTCAGCTTGAGCGCGTCGGCGGCTTGCGTTCCGTCGGGATTCGTCGAAGATGGAGACGGAACGAGCACCGTTCCGTCCTGGTTCACGATCGTGACGTTCTCGGGGTGCAGGCCGTCGACCGCACCGGCGACGAGCTGGGTGATCCCGCGGACTTCGTCCGGGGAAAGCGTTTCGCCGGGCTTGGTGCGGATCGCGACCGACGCCGTCGTCGGCTGCTGTGTCGTCGAATAGAGCGTGGCGTCGGGGACGGCGAGATGGACGCGCGCGGAATCGACCGGCGTGAGACCGGCGATCGTGCGCTGCAGCTCGCCCTCGGTCGCACGGATGAACGCGATCTTTTCCTGGGTGTCGGTCATGCCGAGGTTCGTGCGATCGAACAACTCGAAGCCGGTGCCGCCGCCTTTGACGACGCCTTCACCGGCGAGCGCGACGCGTTCGTCGGAGACGACGTCGGCCGGAACGTAGACCGTCGTGCCGTCGGACGACAGCTTGTGCGGAATTTTCTCGGAGTCGAGCTTGGTTACGACCGAGTTGGCGTCATCGGGCGACAGGTTCGAGAACAGCACCGCGTACGGAACGGGGCGCAAACGCGCCAATCCGAAAATCACGAGCCCGACGACGATCACGACGCCTAGCGCGCCGACGATCATCCGGCTCACGGGACTCTGGGACGACCAGAAATCGCTTAGTCGACCGCTGAACGAACCGAACGAAGAACCTAAACGATCCAAGTGACACCTTCGGGACTCTGCCGAATCTCGCGTGCGCGCCGGCCATGGCAATGAAATTTACCGGGCGTCCATGCCCGGCGATCGATCCTAGGGATACTATCGGTCTCGATGTCCACCGGCTTTACGTTATTTGCTCCACAAGAGAAGCGTGCGCACCCTCTACGCCGCAAACGCCGTACGCTCAGGCCCCACAGAGACCAGAGCGACCGGTACTCCGCTTACATTAGCCAAGCGCTCCAGGTATGCCCGCGCCGTGCTAGGTAAATTTTTGATGTGGCGGACATCACGCACGCTTTCCGCCCAGCCCGGATGGTACTCGATCTCGGTCTGCAGCCCCGCCTCCCCCATCGACTCGACCCCCGCCGGTGACCCGTCGGCGTGCCGGTAGCCGGTCACGATGCCGACCCGCTCGAACCCGCTGAGCACGTCCAGCTTGGTGACGATCAGCCGGTCGAGTCCGTTGACTCGGGCAGCATACCGGGCAGTCACCGCGTCGAACCACCCGCAGCGGCGCGGCCGGCCCGTGACCACGCCGAATTCCCGGCCGGCCTCACGCAGCCGCGCCGCTTCGGCATCCGGCAGTTCGGACGGGAACGGGCCCCCGCCGACCCGCGTGCAGTATGCCTTCACGACCCCGGTGACGGAGCGGACCGCACCCGGCCCGACCCCCAAGCCGATGCACGCCCCGCCGGCGATCGTCGACGAGCTGGTGACGTAGGGATAGGAACCGTAGGTAACGTCTAGCAACGTGCCTTGAGCGCCCTCGGCCAGGATGTTCTCACCGCGCTCGAGGGCTTCATTGATATAGGCGACGCCGTCGACGACGTGCGGGAGCAGCCGCTGAGCGGCGGCCAGCGTCTCGGCCACGACGTCTTCTTCCCGCGGGAGGTCGCCGGTGCCGGCGAGCAGCGGCGCCTTGGCCAGCATCGCCTGGCGGATCTTGTCAGCCAGGATCGCCGGCGTGCGGAGGTCCCCGAACGTCACCCCGATCCGCCCGACGCGGTCGACGTAGGCCGGACCGATACCGCGGCCGGTCGTCCCGATCGCGGAACCGCCCCGGGCCCGCTCGGCGGCCTGGTCGAGGGCCGCATGAAACGGAAACACGATGTGCGCCCGGTCGGACACGGTGATCCGCGCAACGTCGACGCCGATCGCAACCAGCGCGTCGAGCTCGTCGAGCAGGGTGCGCAGCGAGACGACCGTGCCGGCGCCGACATGCAGCTTGGCCGTCGGAACCAGCGCGCCGGACGGGACGATGCGCAGCGCCAGCTTGCGGTCTCCGACCTCGATCGAGTGGCCGGCATTGTCGCCGCCGCCGAAGCGCGCAACGATCGCATAGTCGCGCGCGAGCAGATCGACGACGCGGCCTTTGCCCTCGTCGCCCCACTGGACCCCCAGCACGATGTCGACCGCGCCGGCCCGCCGGTGCTCGACCGGCGGCAGCAGCGCGCTACTGCTCGCCACGGAAATCCAAATCGGCGGTCGAGCCGACCGGCAGGGGCGGAACCCCATCGAATGTCGTCATCACGTACTCGCTGAAGAGCGCGTTCGGCCAACCAAAGTCGACGCGCGAGTATTTTTCGGGATCGTCCGGATTGAACGACTCATGCAAGAGATGGTCGCCGGGGTCGGAGTTGAGGAGTTCGTTGAGCACGTCGCGCTTCTCGCTCTCGTTCGTTGCGGTGAACCCTTGCATCAGGATTGCCAGCGGCCACACCCAGCCGTCGTTGGTGTGGGGTGACCCGATCCCGCTGGCCAGCTTTCCACTATAATACGTCGGATTGTCCTTGGAGAGCAGAAAGCGCCGGGTGTTGGCATAGATGAAGCTCGACGCCTTCGTGTAGCCGATGTAGGGCGCCGACAAGAGGCTCGGAATGTTGGCGTCGTCCATAAGGTTGGCGTGGTTGAGCCCGTCGACTTCGTAGGCGTAGACGTAGCCGTAGTTGGGGGTGAACACGACGCCGTAGGTCTGGATGCCGGTCTGGACCTCGTCGCGCAGCGCGGCCGCTTCGTGCGACTTGATCAGGTTGTGGTAGACGTCGCGCTCGATCTCGTC
>Ga0181536_10003685_pt1 | contig 16609 bp, 19 predicted proteins | sample PEATcosm2014_Bin_41_FD_121105 | JGI IMG/M metagenome (GOLD analysis project Ga0181536, IMG submission 121105) | Peatland microbial communities from MTU Mesocosm Facility, Houghton, MI, USA - PEATcosm2014_Bin17_60_metaG | ecosystem: Environmental > Terrestrial > Soil > Wetlands > Peat | place... | reverse complement strand
CGGACGGCTGGTGGTCGTTCGACCGCAACGGCGTGCACTTCGTCTCGCTCGTCAACGTCTTCAACTACGAGACCATGGGCGTGCTCGGGAACAAACAGCTCGACTGGCTGGCCAAAGACCTCGCGGCGCAAAAACCCGACACCCCGATCGTCGTGTTCGGCCACGTGCCGCTCTACGCGCTCTATCCGGCCTGGGGATGGACGACCTCCGACGGCGCGAAAGCCATCGCGATGCTGAAGCGCTTCTCGGCCGTGACCGTGCTGAACGGCCACATCCATCAGATCATCACGCAGCGCGACGGCAACATCTCCTTCGCCACGGCCGCGGCCACCGCGTATCCGCAGCCGGCGCCGGGCACGGCCCCGGCCCCCGGGCCGCTGACCGTCCCGGCACCGGAGCTGCTCGGTCATCTCGGGTACCGTAACGTATCGTTCTCCGGAACGCACGCTACGGTCAGCGATCGGTCGTTGCAAGCCGGGTGAACGACGACCGGGAGCTCGACGCGGCGTTCGCGGCCCACGCCGACGGTGCGCTCGAAGAAGCGTACCGCCGGCACGCCGCAGCGCTGCAAGCCGCGGCGCGGCACGTGCTGGGCACGGCCGGCGACGCGCGCGATTGCGTGCACGACGCCCTCATCCGGGTGTGGTCGAAGGAAGGCGCGTACCGGCCCGAACGCGGCGCGTTGCGCGCCTTCCTGATGGTCTGCGTGCGCAACGAGGCGCTCTCGCGCAAACGCAGCGCGGGGCGCCACCAGGCCAGCGAACAACGCGCCGCCACGGCGACGCCGGCGTTCGGGATCGACGTGGCGGAGCGGGTGGCCGTCCGCGGTGTGCTCGCCGCGCTGCCGCGCGAACAGCGTGACGTCATCGAGCTCGCCTATTGGGGCGACTACACGCAAGCGGAGATCGCGACCCGGCTCGGCATTCCGCTGGGCACGATCAAGAGCCGCGCCGCACTCGGGTTGCGGAAACTTGCCCGTTCTCTGAACCCACGGGACTTCGCATGAACCACATCGATCAAGAAGCTGAACTCTACGCCCTCGGCATGCTCGAGGACGACGAACGCGCGCGCGTGGACGAGCATTTGCGCAAGTGCATCCCCTGCACCGTGAAGGTCGGGGAAGCGGAAGCCGCGGTCGCGGCGCTGATCGATGCGACCCAAGCGCGCCGGCAGCAGCCGCGCGCGGCGCGGTGGCCGCTGGCGGTAGCCGCGGCGTTCGCGCTGGCGGCCGCCGGATTGCTCGGCCAAAACGTCATCCTGCGCGGTGCGCTCGGCACCGACGGCACGCTTCTCGCCACCCTGGTCGACAGCCACTTCGACCACGTGCAATTCCAAGCGCCGGGCGGCGCGGCGCTCCCGGCCAAAGCGATCTACGAGCGTCACGGCAAATGGTACGAGATCCTGGCCGACGGAACGCCGGCCTGGCACGTCGTCTTCGTGCGGCCCGACGGCACGCGCGATCCGGCCGCCGCGGACTTCGCGCGCCGCGGCGCCGCGTCGATCGTCTACCTCGCGCCCACGACGCCGGTGCGCACGATCCAGCTCGAAGATGCGGCCGGCCACGTGATCGGCAGCGTCCGTCCTACGCTGCTGGGCGAACGAGAGGGCTCTTAGGCGGCGGCTTTGGCGCGCTGCGCGGTGCGCGCGCACGGTTTTCTTCAGCAGACGCGTGAGGTGGGCGCTGGGACCGCGCGTCGTGATGCGTTCGATGAAGGCGGCGCATACAGCAAAATTTCGCCTTCGCGCCGCACGCCGGGCGTCGGCACGTGGCTCGCCCGCGAACTCGGCGTCAGGTGGATGACCTCGAGGCCGGCCAGGATTACGGCGGCATCGGCGATCAACCGCCGATGACACCGCCACCACAGTGTTTCGGCGCAGAAGATCGCCGTTGGGCGCTCGTGCGCCAGAGCAAGAAGACCGTCGAAGCCGAGCCGGAATTCCACCGTCGCCATGTAGTCGGCGTAGCCGCGAAAGCCGCTGTTGCGCAGGCCGGTATTCGGCGAATCGGGCCGCGGCACGCGCCGGCCGCCGAGCTCGGGCATACCCCGGTACTCGATCGCCGCCTCGCCCAGCCAGCCGCGCATTTCGGCCGCCCCGAACTGCGGATGGCGCCGGCTACCCGCGAAACGTCGCACGTCGGCGGCCACGTCGATCCCCTCCGCACGCAGCGTCGTGCGAAAGACGTCGGCCTGCAGCGTGCCGTGGCCCATGGTATAAAGGCGATTCATCCCTAGACAGGCGTCTCCTGAAGTTTGTATAATCCGACGGTTCGCCAAACGGGCGCGTAGCTCAGTGGGAGAGCATCCGCTTCACACGCGGGGGGTCGTTGGTTCAATCCCAACCGTGCCCACCATTTTCTGGTTTCGTTTGGCGCAGTAGCTCAGTTGGTTAGAGCGCCGCCCTGTCACGGCGGAGGTCGAGGGTTCGAGCCCCTTCTGCGTCGCCAGATTTCCACCGCGCCGGGCCTCGATACGAGGCTCGGTGCGTTGCTTTGCGAAGGCCGACGTTCGTGGCATCCATCACGGTCGAGCACCTCTCCAAACGCTATCCGTCGGGAACGCTGGCGCTCTCCGACATCAACCTCGAGGTCGGCGAGGGTGAATTCGTCTCCGTCGTCGGCCCGAGCGGGTGCGGCAAGAGCACGCTGCTGCGCATCATGGCCGAGCTGGACACGCCGACCGAGGGCCGCGTGCGCACCGCCGGGTCGGCGGCGGACGGCTTGCCGAGCGCGGTGGTCTTCCAGGAGCAATCGCTCTTTCCGTGGATGCGCGTCGCGGAGAACGTCGCGTTCGCGTTCGACAGTCTGGGCCTGCCCAAGAGCGAAGTCGACCGCCGCGTGGCGAAGGAGCTCGCGCTCGTCGGTCTGAGCAACTTCGCCAATGCCTATCCGCACGAGCTCTCGGGCGGCATGAAGCAGCGTGCCGCGGTCGCGCGCGCGTTTGCCGTCGATCCGCCGGTGCTGTACATGGACGAGCCGTTCGGCGCGCTCGACGAGCAAACGCGCGTCGGTTTGGCCGGCGAGCTGATGGCGCTGTGGGAGCGCACGCGCAAGACGGTCGTGTTCATCACGCACGGCATCGAGGAAGCGGTCACGCTGGCCGACCGCGTGGTCGTGCTCTCGGCGCATCCGGGCACGGTGAAGGCGGTCATTCCGATCGAGTTCCCGCGCCCGCGCGACGCGGTGGCATTGCGCGGCGAGCCGAAGTTCGGCGAATACGTCGTGCGCATTTGGGAGCTGCTGCGGTGACGCGCGCCGAACGCGCGGTCGCGATCGCCGCGCCGATCTCGATCGTCCTGTTGTGGCAGCTCGCGGTCTCGACGCGCTTCCTCAATCCGGGACTCTTTCCGCCGCCGTCCGAGATCGCCGCGAACTTCGTGGCATACGCATCGAGCGGCGAGTTGGCGACCAACACGGCCTGGACCCTCGGACGGCTGATCATCGGCTGCTTGATCGGCGGAATTCCGGGCACCCTGATCGGTCTCGCGATGGGGATGAACCGCTGGGTGCGCGCGTATTTCCAACCGGTAATCGCGCTGCTCTACCCGATACCGAAAATCGCGATCTTACCCTTGCTGTATTTCATCTTCGGAACGGGTGAAGCGGCCAAGTGGGCGGCGATCGCGGTCGGCGTGTTCTTCCTGATGGCGATCAACACCGAGGCCGGGGTGCGTCAGATCGAGCCGATCTACCTCGACGTCGCGCGGGCCTACCGCATCCGGCCCGCGTCGTTCTACTTCCGCGTCTTGCTCCCGGGTGCGCTGCCGAACATCTATGCCGGCATCAAGCTGAGCATCGGGATCGCGATCGTCCTGGCCGTCGCCTCCGAATTCCAACTCACGCGCGTTGGGCTGGGCTTCGCGATCTTCAACGCCCAACAATTGCTCGACGTCGACCGCCTGTACGCAGCGCTGGTCGCCGTGTCGTTGCTTGGTTGTATCTTAGCATATGGACTCGACCTAACCGAGCGCTGGGCGATACCGTGGCGCCGGGAGCGCAAGTAAGCGGTAGCAAACTCGTTCGTACATGGAGGTAAGGGACCGTTAGCACGCGCTCGCCGCTGACGATCGTTCGCGCGACGCGGGCCTCGGTCGCGCCTTACGCGCCGCACACGACGAATTGCAAGGCGTGCTGACGGCCAGCGATAGGAACGAGAGCGACGTGAAACCGGCGCCGAAGTCGTCGATCGCCACGCGCAGCCCCATGCTGCGCAGCTCGCGCAGCAACTACGCGATTTTCCGGTCGACAATTTGAAGATCGACCGCTCGTTCGTGCGCGACGTGGCCACCGGCAAGTTCGACGGCGCGGTGGTGGGTGCGGTGGTCGGCCTCGCGCGCAGCCTCGGCTTACGCACCACCGCCGAAGGCGTCGAGGATCACGCCCAGATGAACGCGCTGCGCGAGCTGCACTGCGATGCCGTGCAAGGGTTCCTGTTCAGCATGCCGCTCCCACCCGACGAGTGCGCGACGCTGTTCGGACAGAAGATCGCCTAAGGTTCGTCCGGCGGCGGTTTGCCTTTGAGCAGCGCCATCGCCATGTAGATCAGCACCGGTACCGCGACCGCGGCGACCGACGCGCCGATCTTGCCGAGCGGCGAGTTCCCGCTGCGCAGCAACTCGATGATGCTCGCGAAATCGATCGCCGCCGGCTCTGCGGCTGCCGGTTCCGGTGCGGGCGCGGGTGGCACCGGTGGCGCGGGCTCTTGCGCGCGCGGCGGCGGCGCCGGTTCGTAAGCGGGCGTGGCGCGAGGCGGCGCAGGCGGCGGTGGTGGTGCCGGTCGCGGTGGCGGTGGCGGCGGTGGTGCCGGTGGCGGCGGGGGCTCGGCTCGCACGGGTGCGGTCCAGACCGGCTCGGGCGGACTCGGCTCGGCGGGCGCGCCGGCGACCGGCGGCGGATCCGGATCGTCTTCGACCGGCGCGTACGGCTCGAGATCGTGATGGTCGAAGAGGCCTTCGGCAGCGAGCGAGGCGACGTCGAACGCGAACGGGAGCCCGTTGAGGAGGTCGATACGTTCGCAGTCGATCCCGTGCGCTTTGAGGTCGTCGTCGCGCAGGTAGAGCCGGGCCACGACGTTGTCGCCGGGGCGGTTTCCCTGCCGCGTGCGGATCGTGACCACAGCCCAGATCCGGTCGAACGACTCGATCTCGATGACGTTGCCCGGCCGCATGAAGGCCAGCGATGGGTAGTCCCCGTTCACCGGCGTGTCGGAGAGGATGGTGCCGCGTATGAAAAAACACGACGTCCCCACCCCGAAGTAGCCGTCGATCGACTTCGCATTCACCTTGGCGATGCTGCGAGGCACCATGCGCCGTTGTCTCACCGTAGCTACTCGTTCGGCCGCCGATGCGAGCAACCTTAGTTTTGGGGGCGGCCCCTAGTCGTTGACGTAGTCGTGGTCGGGATGGTTCACCGCGCCGACGCGCCAGTAACCGCGCGCGACGATTCGCGACTTGTCCAACCCCGACGCTTCGAGCACCGCCGTCCGCAGGCCACGCAGGGCCGTCGCCTCGCACCCGGCGTAGACGCGCCCGGCAGCATCCGGCCACGTCACATCGGCGAGCCCGGCCATCAGGGCCGAGCCGGCCTTGGCGGCGTCCTCGCCGCGCACGAGCCACCGGACGTCGGTCTGCGGCGGCCCCGGCAGCGGGCGTACTTCGTCGGCCGCGACGACTTCGAGCAGTACGGTCGTGCGGGTCGTGCTCGGCAGCGCCTCGAGGATCGTTTCGATCGCCGGCAGCGCGGCGTCGTCGCCCAGCAGCACGTACCACGGCGCTTCGGCATCGACTTCGTAGCTGCGCGCGGGGCCCATGAGGATCAGCTGCTGGCCGACCTTGGCCTGGGCGGCCCAGGTGGCCGCCGGCCCGTCCCCGTGCAGGGCGAAATCGACCTCGAGCGTTTGCGAGTCGGCGTTCCAGCGGCGCGGGGTGTAGGTGCGGGTCGTTTTGGGACGCGGCCCTTCGGGATCGGGGATCGCCACCGTGTCGGCTCCCGAACCGGGCTCCGGGAAGATGATCTTGATGTGCGCCGCCGGTCCGGACCAGGCGAACGTGGCGAGATCGCTGCCGCCGAAGGTCACGCGCCGCATCCGCGGGCTCAGCTGCTGCACGGCCGTCACGAAGATGCGCCGCGGGTTGGCAGGCTTCCGGCGCGGGCGGCCGTTCGCCGGCGATTCTTGCTGTTGGGTCATGAAATCTCGTTTTAACCCGCAACCGCGAACTTCCCGGCGGGGGGTGGGCTGCCCCGATGCTGAACATTGTGGTGTGAGTTTTGCTCACGGACTTAGGAGTGACAGCGCATGATCGCACCGGACCGCAAAAGCGACCTCAAAATCACGGTTCTCAACCCGATGGGGTACCCGCCCGAGATCACGCGCAAGTCCGCGGCGCCGCGGCCCGAGAGCCTCGAGGGCAAGACGATCTACCTGGTCGACGCGCGCTTCGACGATTCGATCGAGCTGCTCAAACAAGTCCAGGCTTGGTTTGCCGAGCACATGAGCGGCGTGAAGACCAAACTCGTCTCGATGTCGGCCTACTACGGTCACGACGATCCGAAGACGTGGGAAGAGATCAAGCAGAACGGCGACGCCGCGATCATCGGGGTCGGCCATTGCAGCACGTGCGCGCCGGCCGTCGCCACACACGCGATCACGCTCGACACCAAGTACGGCGTGCCGACCGTCGCGCTGCACACCGAGAAGTTCGACAAGGTCGTGAAATCGGTGACGAAGATGGGCGGGCTGGCCGACGCGCCGACCGTGTACGTGCCGATGCCGGTGATGGGTAAGTCGGCCGACGAGCTGCGCGCCTACGTCAATGGTTTGGACCCGATCACCGGGCGGCCGGTGATGCTCGAGGTCGTGGAAGCACTGACGACGCAACTGAGCGCGGCGTAGGTGCCGGCCGCGAACGGCTCGACCCCGCGGTTGGTCGAGCCCGCTACCGAAGACGAACTGCAGCAACACTTCCTCGAGAATCACTGGACGGACGGGCTGCCGATCGTGCTCCCGACCGAGGAGCGCGTGGCCGCGATGCTGGTGCACACCAGTCACTCGCCGCAAGAAGTCGTCGGCAAGATGCAGCCGACGGCCAATCGCGGCTTGTGGGAATACACGGTCGAGAAAGTCGCGGTCAACGCGGTGATGTCCGGCGCCAAGCCGGAGTACTTCCCGGTCATCCTGGCGCTGGCGGCATCGGAAGTGTCGGCGCGCGGCAGCACGTCGAGCTCGGCCGCGGCGATGGTCATCGTGAACGGTCCGATCCGGCATGAGATCGGCATGAACGCTGGCATCGGCGCGATGGGGCCCTACAACCACGCCAACGCGACGATCGGACGCGCCTACGGCTTGCTCTCGCAAAATCTGCAGGGCGGTTCGGTGCCGGGCGAGACGTTCATGGGCTCGCAGGGCAACAACTACGCCTACAACAGCCTGACGTTCGCCGAGAACGAGGAACGCAGCCCGTGGGAGCCGCTGCACGTGCAGAAGGGCTTCAAAGCCGGCGACAGCGTGGTCAGCATTTTCTACGGTTGCCGGTCGACGGGATTCTGTCTCGGTTTGCGCGAGAAGCACTGGCGCGAACACGTGCGCGACATGCTGCGCGGCGTCGACTCGAACACGCCGCCGTGTCTACTGCTCGATCCGATCACCGCGCAGCAGTTCATCGATCGCGGCGGCTTCACGAAAAAGGCCGACCTGATCCGGTGGGTGCACGAGACCGCGACGCGCCGGGCCGGCGAGTACTGGGACCTGCAGCTCGTGCAGAACTACGTCTATCCGTGGGCGACGTTCGGCCGCGAACCCGAAGCGACGATGCTCAAAGCTCCGCCGGACGAAGAGATCCGCATTTTTCAGGAAGCGGGCATCAACGTCGTCGTCGTCGGCGGCGAGACCAACGGTTACTGGCGCATCATGGGCGCCACGTACCGCAAGTCGGTTTCGATCGACGACTGGCGCTGACGCCGGTTACTTCGTCTCGTAGGGGGCTTCCGCCGCCACGATCTGCGCCGTGTCGAAGGGCTCCTTGAGCGCGCCGTAGCGCGCGGCCACGTCGATTCCCGGCTGCAGCAGCGCTTTGGTCAACTGATCGGTGTAGCTCGAGCGCTCCATCGCGGTGAACGTCGGCAGCGGCACGTTGGCGAGCGGGGAGAGGATCTTCGCCGTGTCGGCCCGGTGAGTGTTCGCCCAGCGCGCCGTTTCGTGCATCGCGGCGACGAACCGTTTGGCGGCCTCCGGGTTCGCCGTCACCCACGCCTTCGACGCGACGAACACCGCGCTGATCCACTGCGGCGCGATCGCCGCGAACGCGTCCGCGATCGGTTCGACCTCAGCGCGCGTTTCGGTGAGGAACGGTTCGGACATCATCGCGGCGTCGATCCGTCCGGCCTTGAGCGCGGCGGCCATATCGGAGGTCGGCAGCTCGATGAAATGGACGCTCCTCGAATCACCGCCGTTCTTGTCGATCCAGGTCTCCGCTCCGAGTTGGAGCGTTCCGCCCAGCGTGGTGACCGCGATGATCTTGCCGTTCAGGTCGGCGCCCGTCTTGAGCTTCGACCCGCGCGCCTTCATGAGCAACGTGTCGGCCTTGCCGGTCGCGGTGAGGTTGGCCGCGGTGAGCACGACGATCGGAATGCCTTTTTGGATCGCCGCCACCGCCGAGGTGATGTTCGAGAACCCGGCGTCGAGTGAACCGCCGGCGATGGCGGCGATGATGGCGCCGCCGCCGTTGAACGTCGTCACCGTCGCATCGAGGCCGTATTTCTTGAAGGTGCCGTTCTGCGCGGCGTACACCGGCAACGCGCTCGCATCGGTGTAACCGAGGTTCGCGATGCGCACCGGCATCAGCGCCGCGCTCTGTTGCGCGCGCGCGGCGACGGGCAGCAATGCGATTAGCGCGCAGGCCAACAAACGTTTCATGGCAGGGCTCCTTGCAGGTATCGGTGCGCTGATACGGCCGCCGTCGCGCCGTCACCCGCACAAGCTGCCAGCAGCCGCACGGATCCGCCGCGAATGTCGCCGGCGGCGAAGACCCCGTCGAGCGAGGTGCGCATCATGAGATCGGTGGTGATGTGACCGGCGTTGTCGAGGGCGACCAAACCGCCGAGGAAGCGCGTATTCGGTTCGAGACCGACGAACACGAACACGCCGTCGAAGGATTCCTCGCGCACCTCGCCGCTGGTCACGTCGCGGAGGCGAACCGCCGACACGGCACCGTTGCCGACGATCTCTTCCACCATCGTCGAAGGCCGCAACTCGATCGTTGCGACGCGCGCCGCGTGATCGACCAAGGCCCGTTGCGCACGGACCGCCGTACCGCGGTAGACGATGACGACCTGCGTCGCAAATTCCGCCAGCACCAGCGCTTCGTCGAACGCCGCGTCGCCGCCGCCGATCACGCAGACGCGCCGCTCGCGAAAGAACGGCCCGTCGCAGGATGCGCAGTGCGAGACGCCGCGTCCCAACAGCGCCGCTTCGCCGGGGACGCCGAGATCGCGCAGGGCCGAGCCGGCGGCGACGATCACCGCCGGCGCGCGCAGCGTTTCGGTGGAGCAGACGACTGCGCGCAGCCGTCCGTCGACGGCGAACGATTCGACCGTATCCAGAATGAACTCGGCGCCGGCGGCGTCGGCCTGTTCGTGGAGCAGCGGCCCCAACTCGATCCCGGCGATGCCTTGCGGAAACCCCGGCATGTTGTCGATGCGCGTGGCGTTGACGATCTGTCCGCCCGGCCCGAGCTGCTCGACGACCGCCACGCGCAAGCCGAAGCGTGCGCCGAACATCGCCGCCGTGGCTCCGGCGGCGCCGGCGCCGACGACGATCAGGTCGAAATCACGCACCTATTTGAGCGGCTTGCCGCCCGGTTCGCTCGACGCGACCCAGGTTTTCTTGGCCGGATCCCAGCGGCAGATCACCACCGCGTTCAGACCGATGCCGCGTTGGCTGCCGTCGGAGAAGTCGTAATAGCCGTCGCTGGCCGGGAAATGTTTCAGGCTTTCGATGTAGTCGAGGATTTGCTTGGAACCGGCGTTCGTGCCGACGTGCCGCAGCGCGTCGATGACGATCAGCGTCGGATCCCAGGACTGGCTGTTGCCGACGTCCGGATCGATGCCTTGCGCGTTGAAGGCCTTGTAGAAGAGCTGTTGCGCGTCGCGCACCGGGCCCTTGGGCGTGATGTCGCGCGCGATGAAGCCGGGCGCGACGAAGTAGATCTCACGCGGCAGGATGGCGGTGTATTGATCCATCTGCGCGTGGATGACGTTGCCCAAGCTCGACATGACGGGCAGGTCGTCGAGGCCGGCATCTTTCAGCGCCCGCAATACCGTGGCAGTCGACGTTCCGACGGTGGCGTCGATGATCACGTCGGGGTTGAGTGCCTTCATTTTCGCCACTTGCGCGGCGACGCTCGTATCGTTGGGCGCAAAATGCTCGCGTGTGAGCAGCTTCATGCCGGGATAGCGGCCGGAGGCGTATTCATCCGAATACCGCGCTTCGACGTCTTGCCCGGTGGCGTCGGTCGTGGCGATGAGCACGGCGTTCTTCCAGCCCTTGGCCGCCATGAACGTCAGCTGGGCGCGGGCCTGGTCGTTGCTCGACGTGCCGCCGGAGAAGAGATAGCTCCCCGCCGGCGGATGCAGCGTCGGCGCGAAGCAGTAGGTCACCGGCCCGTTGTTCGACGTCACCAGCGGCGCGACGGCGCTGCACGAAGCGAGGTAGGTCGGGCCCAGCATCACGCTGGGTTTCTTGGCGATGATGCCGCTCGCGAGTTGTACCGCCGTGGCCGGGTTCGATTGGTCGTCCTGGATGACCATCTTGACCGGCTGCCCGTTGATCCCGCCTTCCTTATTGACGATCGACTCGATCGTGCGGACCGATGCCGCCTCGGCCGAGCCGATGAACGCGAACGGTCCGGTCAGCGAGACGATGACGTTGATCTCGAACGGTTCGGCCGCGCGGCTCGGCGCGACTTGGAGCGGGATGACGAGCACGGCGACGGAGACGAGCGCCAACATAGCGGCGCGCAGTGAATGATGGCGCATGACGGGGCCCTCCGGGTTTGGTGCCTTCGCGTTCGTCTGGAAGATTCCGGCGGACGCCCCGCCTTTGCATGGTAGAATCTGCCACGACCCGAAGGCGCCCGCATGCTCAGACTGCTCGCGGTCCTGCTCGTCGCGCTGTTGCCGCTCAGCGCGCGGGCGGCCGATCATCCCGATCGCTTCGTTCTCACATCGCCCGATTTCGCCGACGACGGATTCCTCACGGCCGCGAACGCCGGCCGCGGGAAGAGCCCGCGTGGTCCGTGGGCCTGTGGCGGCGCGGACGTCTCGCCGGCGCTGGCGTGGGCGCACGCCCCGCACGGCACGCGCAGCTACGCGGTCATCATGGACGATCCGGACGCGGCCTCCGGCCGCGGCGGCACCCACTGGATCGCCTACGGCATCCCGGCAACGGTCACCGCACTGCCGCGCAATGCCGGTAACGGCAGCTCGACCGTGCTCGTCGGCGGCAGCAACGGCGCGACGACGGCGTATCATGGTCCGTGCGCCGAACCGAATGCCAAGACCCACCATTTCTACTGGATGGTCTTCGCGCTCGACTTGCCTCCCGGTGCATTGAAGCCCGGTCTGACGCAAGCGCAGTTCATGCGCCGGATCAAAGGCCACAACCTGGCCGAAGCGAGCCTCGTCTCGCGCTACGCGCCGCACACATGATTGTTTAGTTTCACTTCCGAAGAAGATGGTCGATGGCGACCGTCGAGCTCCCGGATGCCTCCGACGCGCCGCTGCGGCGCGAAGCGTATGCCGGCCGCGTGCAAGCGACAATGTACACGCTCGCTTCGCTGTTGCTGCTGGCGCTGGCGTGGCAAGGTATCTCCTGGCTCGTCGGTGCCGACGTCTTGCCGGCGCCGATTGCGTCGATCCTGGCCATTCGCCAATCGGCGGCCGACGGGTACCTGTGGTCGGACATGGCCGTCACCGCCTACCGCATTCTCGGGGCCTTCGCGATCGCGCTCGTCGTCAGCATCGTCGCCGGCGCGCTGCTCGGACGCGTCCGGGTCGCCGAACGGCTGCTGGGACCGTGGGTCACGATCGGCGCGTCGGTGCCCTCGCTCGTCATCATCGTCGTCGTGTATCTCGCGCTCGGGATCAACGACCGCGCGGCGATGGTCGGCACGGCGCTGATCGTCGCGCCCTCGATGACCTTCGCGGTGTGGGACGGCATGCGCGCGATCAATCCCGAATTGCAGGAGATGGCGCGCGTGTTCGCCGTGCCGCGCTTCACGATTTTGCAGCGCGTCGTGCTGCCGCAGACGATGCCGTTCATCTTCACCGCCGCGCGGACCGGATTGGCGTTGACCTGGCGCATCATGATCTTCGTCGAGCTGCTGGGCCGCTCGTCCGGCGTCGGCTACCGCATCCAGTACTTCTACAACCTGGTCGACATGAACCGCGTGATTGCGGCCGCGCTGCCGTTCATCGTCCTGATGCTGGCTTTCGAATTCGGCGTGCTGCGCCCGCTCGAACGCTTCGTGTTCCGCTGGCGGCGAGCGGAGGCGCGATGAGCGCGCGCTTGGTGTTCCGCGGGCTCTCGCGGGTGTTTCAGAACGGCCGCCATACGTCGCCCGCGATCTCCGGCCTCGACCTCACGCTCGAGGCCGGCAGCTTCACCGCGATCGTCGGGCCGTCGGGCGGCGGCAAGACGACGTTGCTGCACATCGCGGCCGGACTCGACACGCAATACACCGGCGAGTTCACGCGCGAACCGGCGACGGCGACGCTGGCGATGCTCTTCCAGCAGCCGCGCCTGTTGCCGTGGCGCAGTGCGCGCGACAACGTCGCGTTCGTGCTCGAAACGCGCGGCGTCACGACGCCGGACGCGCGCCGCCGGGCGGACGAGCTGCTGGCGCTGGTCGGACTCGCCGCGGCCGGGGACAAGTTTCCGGCGCAGCTTTCGGGCGGCATGCAGCAACGCGTCGCGCTGGCGCGCGCCCTCGCGGTGGATCCCGATCTGCTGCTGATGGACGAACCGTTCTCGGCGCTCGACGAGCTCACCGCGGGCCGCTTGCGCGAGGAGCTGCTCGCGCTCAGCGCCCAGAAAGTACGCACGATCTTGTTCGTCACCCACGACATCGCGGAAGCGTGTTATCTGGCCGAGCGCGTCGTCGTGCTGAGCGCGCATCCCGGACGGGTGGTCGGCGAGGTGCGCATCGACTTGCCGCGGCAGCGGCGGCCGGACGATCCGCGCTTGGCGGAGTATGCCGGCCGCGTACTGGCCTTCATCGATCACGGCATGACCGCGGGAGCGCCGGCGTGACGACCTTCGCGCTGCCGCACGGCATCTACCCGTATCTCGTCTCACCGGTCGACGCCGCGGGCGTGGTCGACGAGGGGATGCTCGAACGGTTGGTCGGCGATCTGATCGCGGCCGGCGTCGACGGCGTCACGCCGCTGGGCAGTACCGGTGAGATCGTCTATTTGACGCCGGCACAGCGCCGCGCGATCGTCGACGCGACGCTGCGGGTGGCAAAGGGCCGCGTCCCGGTCGTGCCGGGCGTCGCCGCGTTCGCGACGACCGACGCCGTCGCTCAAGCGCGCGAATTCGCCGCCATGGGTGCCGACGGGCTGGTCGTGATGCGCCAGAGCGCGTTTCCGGCGTCGGAAGAAGGCGTCGTCGACTACTTCACGCAGGTCGCGCGCGCGGTCGACGTTCCGATCGTGCTCTACACGAACCCGACGTTGCTCGGCACCGATTTCTCAGCCGCCACGCTCGACGCGCTCGCGCGCGTGCCGAACATCCGCTACATCAAAGACGCCACCGGCGATACCGGGCGCATCTTGACGCTGATCAACCGCTTGGGCGGCACGCTCGAAGTGTTCAGCGCGTCGGCGCACATCCCGGCCTTCGTCTTCATGCTGGGCGGCGTCGGCTGGATGGCCGGCCCCGCGTGCGTCATACCGCAAGCCGCGGCCGAGCTGTATCGCCGCGTCCGTTCGGGCGATCTGCAGGGCGCGCTCGCGTTGCAGCGGCCGCTGTGGGGCATCAACGAGTGCTTCCGCAAGTATCCGCTGGCTGCGTGCATCAAGGCGGCGTTGCAACTGCGCGGCTATGCGGTCGGCGAACCGGTGCCGCCGCAGCGTTCGCTCACGGCGGCCGAACGTGCCGAGGTCGCGGCCGCGCTCGAAGCCGCCGATCGCGCGCTGGCGGAGCTCTGAGCGCGATGGACACGATCCAAACCGATACGGTACGCGAGCTGCGCGCGGAGCTGGGCGACGATGCGGTGCGTTCGTCGGTCACCGAGATCGTGCGTTTCTTGCGCGACAACTCGTGGCTGTCGCCGGTGCACCAAGCGGCGCTGGCGGCGCGCACCGAATCCGACGGTGCGGGGCTCGGCGTGCTCGCGGTGGTCACGCCGGCCGACGAAGCGGCCGTCATGCGGCTGGCCGCGCTCGCCGCGCGCCGGCGTTTGCCGCTGACGCCGCGCGGCGCGGGCACCTCGAATTTCGGTTTGCTCACGCCCTCCGACGGCGGCCTCATCGTCGACATGCGCGGGCTCACCGGTCCGGCGGTTATCACCGGCGACGCCGCGCGCGCTGCGGCCGGCACGCTGCAGGGTAACGTCGAAAGCGCGGCCCGCGCCGCCGGACGCGAGCTGCCGGTGCTCACCACGACCTACGCGCAAGCCACCATCGCCGGCTGGATCGCCGGCGGTCATGTCGGTCTCGGTAGCGGCGTGCACGGCTCGATCTGGGACGGCAACGTCATCGGTGCGCGCGTCGTGACGATCGAAGAACAGCCGCGCGTCCTCGACCTGACCGGCGATGCCGCCGTTCCGCTACTGCACACGTTCGGTGCGATCGGGCTGATGACCGAAGTCACGCTGCGCACCGACGTGCGCCACGATTGGCTCGAGGCCGTCGCATTCTTCCCGGCGTTCGAGCAAGCGTCGGCGTACGTCACCGAGATCTCGCGCGACCGGCGCTACCGGCATCGCGCGTGCGCGGCGCAAGAGGCCGAGCTGATGCCCGGGCTCGGCGCGCTGGCGCCGATCCGGCAACCGGGCGCGGGCGTGTTGCTCGTCATCGACCGTTCGCAAACGGCCGAATTCGCGGCCGTCGCACGCGCTCACGGCGGAACGCTCGCCGAGTGGCAAACGTGGGAGATCGACGGCGGCGCGAAACCGTCGATCGCCGCGATGGTCTACGGCCACCGGATGCTGTGGGTGAAGAAGCTCTTCCCCGAAGCCGCGTTCTTGCACATCTATTTCGATCCCGAGGATCCGGCTGCCGGCGTTCGCGCGCTGAAAGGAAGATACGGCGACGAGGTGCTCGTCGAGATGAAGTTCGTGCGTTCGCCGTGGATGCTCGAAGCGCTCGGCTATCGCCCGGACGCGACGTTACCCGCCGCCGTCGTCTCGTTGCGCGACGGCTCGGCGCCCGGTAAGGTCGACGAGGTGTTGCGCTTCTGCGACGAGATCGGCTTGCGCTACCAGAACTCGCACACCAACGTGATCGAGGACAACGGCCTCTTCCGCGACGTCGCATCGATCGTGCGGCTCAAGGCCGAAGCCGATCCCTACGATCTGCTCAACCGCGGACGCTTGCGCTCCGCAACGAGGCGCCCATGAAACTCGAACGGATGGACCACGTGGCGATCGAAGTCGCCGATCTCGACGCGCTGATCGAGCGCTTGTGCCGCACCGGCGGGATGCGCTTGCTGCGGCGCGGCACCAACAAACGCTCGGGCGAACGTTTGGCGATGGTCGGCGACCCGACCGGGATGAAGCTCGAGCTCATCGAGAACAGCAACGCGCAGGAGCCGCGCTTCGCGCACATCGCGTTCCGCAGCGCCGACGTCGACGCTGCGCTCACCTCGCTCGTCGATCAGGGTTGGAACCATCTGCGCGGGCCGAACGATCTGGCCGAGGCCGAGGCGCGCTCGGTGCTGCTCAACGACGGTGCGGGGCTCGAGCTGCAAGTGCTCGCGTATGCGCCGACCAGTCCCGACATCATCGAGTGGACGAGCGAGGAGTGACGGCGTCCTTCGACGAGAGCTTCGACGTCGTCGTCATCGGTTTCGGCTTCGCGGGCGCGGTGGCGGCGATCAGCGCCGCCGATGCGGGCGCCAGCGTGCTGCTGGCGGAGAAAGAGCCCACGCCCGGCGGCATCTCGATCTGCTCGTACGGTGCGATTCGCTGCGCGCACAGCTTCGCCGACGCGTTCGCCTACCTGCAGGCGACCAACGCCGGGCGCACGCCGGAAGACGTGTTGCGGACCGTCGCCGAGGGCATGACCACCGTCGAGGCCGAGGTGCGTAAGCTGGCCGCGGTGAGCCACGCGGAGGTGCTCACGCGCGAGAACGGCGGGAACTACCCGTTCGCGGGCTACCAAACGTTCTACGACACCAACGTCGTGCGCGTGCCGGGCTACGACGATCCACAGGAGCTCTACCCGAACCTGATCGGCAGCGGCTCGGCCAACGGCTGGCGGGTCTTCAAAATGCTCCAAGACAACATCGCCGAGCGCGCGATCACCGTGCGCTACGGCTTCCCGGCGCGCCGTCTCATCACGGGCGAGAACCGCACCGTGCGCGGCGTGACGTTCGCGGGCGCGGGCGGCGCG
>Ga0181536_10003684_pt1 | contig 16614 bp, 17 predicted proteins | sample PEATcosm2014_Bin_41_FD_121105 | JGI IMG/M metagenome (GOLD analysis project Ga0181536, IMG submission 121105) | Peatland microbial communities from MTU Mesocosm Facility, Houghton, MI, USA - PEATcosm2014_Bin17_60_metaG | ecosystem: Environmental > Terrestrial > Soil > Wetlands > Peat | place... | reverse complement strand
GCCGGCGACCCGTGTCAACAATTTCAAGGCGACTGATATGGCGACTGTCATTATGGCTATCCATAACGACTATCAGCTACCGGCCGGGCAACTCCGCAAGGCGGCCTACACCGGGTGAATACCATGTGACGCCGGGATGTGTCTGAATATGCGGCGTTCTTCAGTTGACGGACTTGCCGGTGCCGCCGCGGTTGGTTCGTCAGGTACCGCCAGCGTCGCGAAGCTGCATCGGAGGCGGTAACAGGGGCTTGGGGGAGTAGGTCCCGGACCAGCAGGCAAGCCAGCCGCCGGACGTCGCGCTCACTTAACGTGCAAAAAGTCGCTTGAACAAGGGAGGATGCAAATGCCCAAAGGCTACTGGGTGACCACCTATCGCTCCATCAACGATCCGGACAAGCTCGCAGCTTATGCCAAGCTCGCACCGGTCGCGCTTGCACCTTTCGGCGTGAAATATATCGTGCGCGGCGCCGCCGCCGCTGCGTCCGAAGCCGGGATTAAGCAGCGTGTGGTGATCAGTGTCTTCGACAGTCTGGCAAAGGCCATCGCCGCGCATGACAGCGCGGCCTATCAGAGCGCGGTCAAAGTCCTGGGTGACGGTGCCGAACGCGACGTGCGGATTGTCGAAGGGCTGGAATAGAGTTTTAGTTAACTACACTCGGCATCTGCTGCACTGCAACGAAGTCTCGTAGCAAAGCGACGATAAGGGTCATTCGCTACCGATCCTTTCGGCGCCGGTGCCGACCAATGTCGGCAATGCCCCCAATAGCGACCGTTCAGGACTTGAGTGCGAATTGATGCGTGGATGGCCGGAATGCGCGGGCTGTTAGTCACTGCGCTGGGAAGTCCTTTACTTCCGGCCCGTGCCGTTAGGACTGTTAGTCAGTCTAAGCCATTGACGTATTTGACCCCTGCCCATTCAGCCGGGGTCGCCAATAAAAACAAACGCATAGCTAAAAAATAACGCACGCTTGCTTCCCAGAAAATATGATTGGGAAGCGCATGGGAAGCAGGCGCAAAATCCGTCTCAGGAGTCCTGGCATCGCCTATCATGCGTCCGCTGTGATGGGTGATGTTGGACTTTTGGCGGCTCCAACCAAGCGGGCGAGGATAGCCATGCTGAATTTAGGTGTGCACTATTTCCCGGAAGCGGATGATCCTGCCATCGCTCCGTTTGCTCGGGCGTTCGTCCGCATGATGTTGGCCCATGCTGAGTTGGAGGCCCGCATTCGAACGTTGCAAGGCGTTCTGACGGGCGATCCAACGTATGGCGAAAAGCATTCATGGTCCGCAAGGCATTGCCCGAAGCGTATGAGGCAGCTTGTCGTTAAAAAGTGCGGTCTAATCCTTGAGGCAGATGACATCCGGGACTGCCTTAGACGCGCGATCCCACTTTGCGACGTCCGCAACCACCTCGCCCACGGTCAATGGTGGGCATTTGATCGAGCTGCTGGGACGATTATGGTTCGAGGAGGAAGGCATTTTTGGAATAAAGATCAGCATAAGAAATATTCGGCTGACGGTATCGAATTTATTGCATCCACGCTTAATGATATCGAAGTTGAATTGTATAAGCACCAAGCGACCATTACGGCACAATTTCCGAATAACGAGCTATGATTAAGGAATTGCGCCTTGCGATCCAGTGCAAGGTGGATGGTTCAGCGTGTGAGGGGGTGGATAGCAGCCCTTGTTGACCCTCAAACGCGCGTCCAAGCACCGCCCTGGCGGCCAATGGTCGGATGACGATTACGATGTGTTCGACGGCGAGCAGCACATCGGGCGCATCATGCTTCACCCGCAGCGCCAAAGGGGCAGCCGTGGTTCTGGACGATCACGGCGCGGATGCCGCAATAGCCACATGATCGAGGCTATGCGGCGAGCCGCGAGCAAGCGATGGCGGACTTCAAGGCGGCGTGGGAGCGACCGGGATAAAATAGAAATAAAAGAACCACGCAGCTACGAGCGCGTTGCCAACCAGTATGATGAACAATATGAGTAGCCCCGCTACGCTGCTGGTCAGGTAGTCATGATGTTCATCAGGCTTTGTCATCGGACTTCTCCCGCGAAGACCGACACGACAGATTAAGCGTCAGATTGCAACCCTTGATGAGGCAACATTAGTACATTTTGTTTTCAAATACCACCGCATCGTCGGGGTGTCATTGAGTTAGCTCAAACAATATACGCGCCGCTTTAGATCGAAGCGCAGCGGGGCGGCGCGCAGTACCGACTGTAGGCCGTCAGCACTTGTCGGACAGAATGGGCTGATTGCTTAAGAGATCATTTCTGGCTCATCGTCGAATCCAGCCGGGGTCGCCACATCTTTTCAAAGACATAGCGCGGTGTCTTAAAGCACGATTTTTCACCGAATCTGCCTCGGGGTAACAGCCGGGGTAACATCAAACCAAAATTTTCTGGCCACGATCGGTGCGGCAAAACCGCTTTGCTGATCGCGCGCGGCTCCGTTGCCCCACGCGATTAGCGGACAAGCTGCCGTTTGATGAAGCGGCCGGAGCCCACGGTTTCGTCGTTCAGAGCAAGGTCGCGGAGCACCCACCGGCCGCGGACCATGGTGTGAATCACGCGCCCTTTGAAGCTCCTTCCTTCATACAAAGAGTAACCCGCGCTCGACACCACGTCACCCCGGTCGAGAACCCACTTCGCGTTGAGATCGATGAAGGCCAGATCGGCGTCCATTCCCGGCGCAATTGCGCCCTTGGCTTGACCCATGCCCATCAAACATGCCGGATTTGTTGCGGTCAGCGCGGCGATGCGTTCCAGCGGAAGCCCCCGCTCAAAATGCCCTTCGCTCAGCAAGACCGGCAGCAATGTCTCAAGTCCAGGACAGCCCGGCGAGGCTTGCCATATGCCGCCCTGCTTCGAAGATATATCGCGGTGGACGTGATCGGTGGCGACAGTATCGATGTCGCCTGCCAGCAGCGCCGCCCACAAAGCGTCGCGATCGGCCGCCGAACGGAGCGGCGGATTGATCTTGCCGATGTCTCCGCCACTCCAGCCGGTATCGTGGGTAAGATATTGCGGACAGGTTTCGACATAGACCTGTCCACCGAGCTTGCGGTGACGCAGCGCTACCTGAAGCGCTTCGGCTGACGAAGTATGCACGACGTAAAGCGGTGCCCCCGCTTGGTGGGCAATATAGGCCGCGCGCTGTACGGCATCTCCCTCCACAAATGGCGGCCGCGTGCCATTCCAGGTCGTAAGCCCGCCGCGACCGTCGGGATCGCTCGCCTTGAGCCGGTCACGCAACACCCAGGCGATTTCGATCGTCTCCGGGTGCGGACAGACCATGCCGCCATTAGCGGCCGCGGCCTCGCACAAGCGAAACAGGAAACCGTCGTCGATATCCGGCAACCCGAGGCGCGCGCCCTCCCCGCCGCGATTGTTCATGAATATCTTGAAGCTCGGCACGCCATAGTCACGAACATAGCGCGGCACGCCGGCGAGCTGCGTTTCCGTAGAGATGATGAAGTGATAGCCGAAATCAATCCGCGCGCCTGCCTCGGTCACGGCGACAACGTCATCGAAGATTTGCTCGAACGGATCGGTCGCCATCAGATAGGGCACGAATGACGTGACGCCCCCCTTTGCCGCCGCCGCGGTCTCCCGGTCGGCATCGAGCGGCACGCGGGGCCGTGCAATGTCCTTCCCATGGCCGAGATGCAGATGAACGTCGATCGCCCCGGGCAGGATGACGAGGCCGCGTGCCGACACCTGCTCGGCGGAGGCACAGGGCGCCCCGGCCGCCAGGATCGCGGCGATGCGGCCGCCTTGGATGGCAAGATCGCAGCGCATCCGTCCACGACCAGGCAGGATGACCTCACCGTCACGAATCACCAAATCGAAGGACGTCATCGCTTTATCCTCTTGTTCAACCCGATGCGGCGCAGCGAAGCGCGCGCGTGAGCTCTGTAAGATCCTTGGCACGGTCAAGCTCATCGACCGCGGATTCGAGATTCGCCGCATCGGCGCTTGTCATGACCAAAGCGGCATTGGCGCGAAACTTGGCGCGCACATCGTCGGCAACCGCCGGGCGGTTGGCGCTGCCATAGACATCGTCGATGCGAACCCGATGCGTCGCGCCATCACTCGTCACACAGACCAGCTCGGCTTCGAACCGCTCCGGAAAGTGGACTTCGCCGAGCGGTTCCCAGCGCGTACGCTGCGCCAGCGCACGCGCCGCGTCGGATGCCGGTTGCTCGAACGTCCGCATGTCGATACGACCGTCAACGAGACGGGCCGCCACCACGATCGGTAAACTCCAACGCGCCGCATGGCCGGTCGCGGGCTGCTGCTTAGTCTCCCATGGCTCGCACACTACTAACGCGGCCGGCGGCGCTATCCGGCATACGAGGTGCTCGATGCGGTCGGCAGTGATACCACGGTCTGCGAGAATACCGGCAGCCTCGATGAAGGGATGCAGGTAGTGGCAGCATGGGTAAAATTTGTAGGCGGCCTCGAGCAAATGCCAGACGCGTCCCAGATCCGCGAGCGATGCGGCAAAGTGGTCGCCAGCCGCACGATCGGCGGCAAAACTCGCAAAAAGTCCAAATCGTCCTTCCAACGACGACTCGGGACCACTCATCCCCGCCCGCCCCAATGCCGCCGCCAGCACGCCCCCATGCGCCGCCCAACCCGGATGCAACGACTTCACCGTCGAGCCGTTGCTCAGGAACTCGAACACACCGGAGGCCTGACTGAGCGCAATACCCACGGCGTTGACGCTCTGGTCTTCGTCGAGCGCGCTCAGCTCCGCGGCAACAGCGGCGGCCGCCAGCACGCCAGCCGTTGAAGTGACCTGGAATCCGCGCGCCTGGAATCCACCTGGGGCGGCAAGTCCGAGACGCACCAGGAATTCCCACCCACGCGTATAGGCGCCGAGCAGCCGCGCGCCTGACACAGCGCATTTTTCGGCCATCGCCAGCGCGGTTGGCGCCAGTACGGCGCTCCCATGTACGATCGAAGCCATATGAGTATCGTCGAACTCAAGGCTGTGGATCAGTCCACCATTGACCAGCGCCGCATCGGCCGGGCTAGCGCCTTGCGCCCGACCGAACACGCTCGCGGTCCCGTTTGGCAGATCGCGAGCGAAAGTGCCAAAGGATTTGCCGGCCGGAGACGCGCTTGCAGCAAGTCCGACGCCGACGGCATCGAGCAGATGCAACCGCGCTGCTGTTGCAACGGCCTCCGGCAAAGCGGTCTGCGCGAGACCGCGCATCGCCTCGATTGCCTGCCGCGCGAAGCTCATCACGCCGCCTGCCTAATCTCGGTGGCGGCCGCCAGCGCTGCGAGCCGCCCGAGCGCAATCGCGGAGAGCAGTCCATTGCCCGAGGCATAGCCGCGCGCGCCGGCACGCCCACTGATGCCTTCGGCAGCTCCGCCACCAGCAAACAGGTTGGGGATGGGCGTAAGATCCTTGCGCAACACCCGGCCATCACGATCGACGCGTAGACCGCCTTGGGTATGGAACAGGCCGGGCACGACCCGGCAGACATAGAACGGCCCCCTCAACGGCGCGAGGCCGAAATCGTGCCGACCAAATCGATCATGCTTTTCGCCAAGCGCGCTCGCGTTATAAGCCGCGACTTCCTCGTCGACTGTCTTGGCGTCGAGACCATAGGCCGCAACTGCCGCCCCGGCCGTCGGCGCCTTCTTCAGGCCGCCATAGTCCGCGAGTTCAACAAACTCCTCTTCCTGCGCGGCGACGTCGAATATTGTTTGGTCGAAGATCGCATAGGCATGCGTACCCTGCGCTAACACTACTTGCGCGTAGCCGGAATAACCGAGGCTTTCATCACCGAAACGGTGCCCGTCGGCGCCGACAAGAATCCCGCCTTTTTCGATAGTGGTCCACGACAACAGACTCCCGTGCGGATCCGCTACCGCGCCATAGCCCTGATAAGCCGCCATATTGGCTAGCGCGGCATCCAGTTTCTGGCCCCAGATCACCGCCTCGCCGGTCGAGCCGCGCGCGCCGAAATATTGCGCGCCGGCAATCTCCGGACAGAATCGTTGCACTAGCTCCCGGTTACCGGCAAACCCATTGACAGCAAGGATGATCTTACGAGCCCGGATCGTTTCCTCGGTTTGGCCGACGGCTACACGCGCGCCGACAACCGCGCCGTCTTCCACGATCAGCTCGTGCACGATATTGCCAAGCGCCAGCGGAATTTCACGCTTTGCAACCGCGGCCAAAAGATCATTGACGAGGTCCTGGCCGCGCCGCGATATCGGCGAATGCAACCGCGGGACCGAGTGGCCGATATGTCTGTAAGCGGTCACCAATTGAAGGCGGACGCCGACCGTGTCGACCAGCCATTCGACGGTTGGTGCAGAAACTTCGGCAAGCCGGCGGACTAGATCAAGATCGTCGGTTTCTTTGGCAATCCCCATGAGGTCGCGCACCATCGTCTGCGGATCGTCGACGATGCCTGCCTCGCGCTGAAAACGGCTGCCGGCCGCCGGCACGGAGCCCGTGGACAAGGACGAATTGCCGCCCGGTCGATCGAGCTTTTCCAAGATCGCTGTTGAAAGCCCGGCGTCATGTGCCGCAATGGCCGCTGCCAGTCCGCAAGCCCCCGCCCCGACCACCAGAACATCAACATCGTAACTCATTTCACCCTCACTCGCTCACCAACTCTGCCACCACGTCGCGCCAGAGGCGCGATATGGTAGTTTCAACTCCGTCGACGATCGTTCGCAGAATCGCGGGCATGCGCGGAAATACTGCCCCGGCATTCTCGTCCAACTTGTTCATTAGCACTTCATCGTCGAATGGCTGATCGGCGCCGCCGCGCGCGCTCGCGCATTCTTCCGTCCACGCTTCGCCATCTGCAAACCGCCAAGTCACGCGGCTCGGGCGATCATAGGGCGAAGGTCGAATATCGGGGTGCGCCGTCAATTTGACCCGGCGACGCAGCGCCGCGATGTTTGGCTCGTTGATTGTCGCCTCCGCGAAGGCGCGCTGCCCGCCGGTGCCAAGCCGCGCACTAGCGGCCATTGCATGCGGCATGGAAAACTTTGCGGCCAGCGTCGTCGGCGGCTCGATTGTCGTCAGCGTCATGCCGCGGGGGTGGGTCTGCACGATGATCTCAGCAATGTCGTCCGCACTGCGCTTTGCATCTAGCCGAGCATACAGCGCTAGCGAAGCTTCGATGGCGGCATGCGCGTATTGGCAGCAGGCGAACACCTTGTGGTAGCCATTGGTAACCGCCCAGGCACCGCCGAGATCGTGCGTGAGCGCGGTGGTATCGACATCGGTCCCGAAGCCGCCGACGAACACGTCGTATGGCGTTTCCGCTAGGCCGCCGATGCCGATCTCGGCCCAGTCGGCCGAGCGCAAGCCGACCCAGGCGCCGGCCGAAGTCCAGGCGTTGCGAACGAGCGCGCCGTCGGTCGCGTGCCGGTAGGGACCGGCGAAGGCCATGCTAGTCGCACCGCTGACACAATCGAGCAGCGTCTTGGCGTCCTGATTACGTGCAAGCGAGGCTCCGGCGGCAGCCCCAACGGTTGCGAAGGCGGCGTGCGGATGCACCGTCATGATCTTGAATGGGAAGGCGAGCGCAAAACGCGCTGTTATCTCGTAGGCGATGGCGAGCGCCCGCAAGACGTCTTCGGCCGTCGCCCCGCCCGCTTCGGCCTCAGCCAGCAACGCCGGCAAGGCATACGCGCCGGCATGACAGGGCGCTTCACGAAAGCCCTCGTCGAGTTCGCACCAGGTCGCCGCCATGCCATTCATCGTAGCCACCGTGTAACGGTCGGCGCGCAGTGCGCCGCCGGCGAAGACCGTGGCCTCCGCATTTGTGGCTGATGCAGCAAGCGTGCGTCGTGCCCGCACCACCGTCGGCTCGTCCGAACCAGCGACCATGGCCCCCAGATCGTCGGCGAGGATCAATGCCGCGCGTCGGCGGACGGGTCCCGGCAAGGGTCGTTGCCGCGCTGCCGCCGCCCATTGCAGAAGCCCGCGCACCTCTTCGCCTGTTCTTCGGCGCATTGCTTCGTCGACGCCCGTCATGTCAGAACCATTCCCATAAGTTAGGTTTGGCCGCCAAAGTCTCGGCGTCTCCCTCGAAAACAACGCAGCCAGATTTGAGGATGATCGCGCGGTCGATGACCTTGAGCGTCGCCGGAACGTTTTGCTCGACGATGACAATCGCCGTGCCAAGCATTTCATTGACCGCCTTAAGGTCCCGCATCACATTGCGCACAATCACCGGAGCCAGCCCGGTGGACGGCTCATCAAGCAGCAACAGTTTTGGTTGCGTCATCAGCACCATTCCCAGAGCGAGCATCTGCTGCTCGCCACCGGACATCGAACCAGCCCGCTGTTTGCGTCGCTCGGCCAAAATTGGGAAAAATTTCAGTACTTCGTTGACGAAACCCTGGTCGAACAGCAGTCCGGAGATGTGCAAATTCTGCTCGACCGATAGATTGGGAAACACATTGTGCCCCTGCGGCACGAAGGCAAGGCCGCGCCGGACCATGTCCGGCACCCGTCCTGCCACCACGGGATGCCCCTGGAAACTCACGCTGCCTGAGGCCGGCGCGTGCGCGCCAATCATACAACGCAACAAAGTCGTCTTGCCGGCGCCGTTGTGACCAAACACACCCAGACGTTGGCCCTGTTCAAGTCGAAGCGAGACACCGCCCAGCGCTGTCAATGCACCGTATCGGGCCGTGATGTTATCGAGTTGCAGCATCACTCACGTACCAAAATAGAGTTCAGTCAAACGGGGATCGGCGATGAGTTCCTCGACGGTGCCGCGTGCTAACATTTTACCCGCAAACATGAATATGCCTTCGTCGCAAAGGTCGCGAATGAAGGCAACGTTGTGTTCGACGACACAGACCGCGACGCCGCTTTCCGCAACATCGCGAACAATCTTTTGCATGGTCGTGTAGGATTGCCCCTCAACACCGGCCATCGGTTCGTCGAGCAGCAGGCAGCGAGCGTCGTTCATCAGCGCTCGCGCCATGCCAGCGAGCTTTTGTTGGCCGAAGGTGAGGTCGGCGGCGGGCGACCGCGCCAGATCGGCGAGCCCAATCCGCTCAAGAATGGCCATTGCTTTCTCGCGGTTCACCTTCTCAGCTCTATTAATTGCGCCCGGAGTCAGAAAGAGAGTCAGCAAGTTCTCGCTGGCGTAGTGGCGCGGCGCGACAAGCAGATTGTCGAGCAAGGTGAGCGACGGAAACAAGCGCAGGTTTTGCCAAGTCCGGCTAAGGCCGAGCCGTGCCCGATCATGCATGCGCATGCCAACGAGCGGCTTGCCGTCCAAGGTGATCGAACCGGCATCAGGCTTTTCCACGCCGGATAGAAGGTTGAATAATGAGGTCTTGCCGGCGCCGTTCGGCCCGATCAAGCCGACGATTCGCTTAGCCGACAGCGTCAGATCAATGTCGTCGGCGACAACGATGCCCCCGAAGCGCTTAGCTAGTCCGCGCGTCTCGAGCACGCCAGTCATCGCGCGTCCTTATCGCCGGTAGCGCGCCATAAGTCGCCTGCGGGCACAAGGCCTTGCGGCCGCAGGAACATGAAGATCAGTACGAGGCCGGTAAACAGCAGTCCCTGTAACGGACCGAGCACGCTCGGCGGCAGGTTGAGAAAAGTAATGGCCTGCGGCAAAGCCTCTAGCATGACTGCGCCGACCACCGGGCCCCACGTCGAGCGCATGCCGCCGACGACGACCATAGTGAGGATCGCCGCCGACTGAAGAATCTCGAACTGCTCGGGTGCAATGTAACGGAAATAGTGGGCATAAAGCGCCCCAGCGAAGCCGGCGAGACCTGACCCGAGCGCAAACACGGAAACTTTTGTCGCAATCGCATTGCGCCCCAATGCGGAATAGGCCAACTCGTCGTCGCGCATCGCGCTCAAAGCGCGGCCATAGGGTCCGTGCGCGATGCTCCTTACGAGCCACACCGACAGCACAGCGACCACTACCACCAGCGCGACATAGGTCTCCCGCCCCACCGACTGGACCAAGAAAGAGGGAATATTGGTCAACCCACCGGCGCCGCCGGTCCAGCTGACATTCTTGATCAATTCAAGCAAACCGAGTTGAAATCCAATGCTCGCAATCAGTAAATAGTCGCCGGACACTCGCAACGACGGCAGGGCCAAGGCGATCGATGCGATCACGGCGACCGCGGCTCCGATAAACATCGAGGCGACAATCGGCACCCCGAAGTCCCTCGACAAAAGTGCCGACGTGTAAGCGCCAATGGCATAAAACACGGGATGCGCAATCGAGATCAGGCCGCCATAGCCAATGATGAGATTGAAACTAGATGCCAAAACGACATAGAGCCCGATCAAAATGATGACGGTGTAGAAATATTCCATCGTCACGCGTCCTTCGGATGCGTGTTATCGAGTCTGCGCGGAAACAGACGATGAAACAATTGTGAAATTTTCCGGAAATGAACACCTTGCGGGAAAAGGACAATGGCAAGGAAAAGCACGATGTAGAGCAAAAATCCCTGCCATTCCGACGGGATGAAAAGGACGCTCGCGTTCTGGAGCAGGGCAAGCACGAAGGCCGTGAGGGCCGCTCCCCAGATATTGCCGATGCCGCCAATGACGGAGGCCGCGATCGCAAATAACAGCAGATCGATAGAGGTGGTAGGCTGCACCTGCGCTCGCGTTCCGTAAAGAAACATCGCAACCGCCCCCAGTGCCCCCGCAATCAACATGGTGATTAAATAAACGCGATCTTTGGCGATGCCGTAGAGTTCGGCGAGATCCGGGTTATCCGCGACCGCGAGCATGAATTGGCCGGGCCGCATCAAGCGCAAAAAGGCGTAAAGCGCGGCGCATACTGCCAGCATCGTTGCAACCGCCGGAACATCCCAGCCGCTGACCGCCACGGGCCCGACTAGCGTCGCCGGCCAAAACAGCGATGGAAATACCGTCGCCGGCCAGGTGCCGTAGATCAACATGGCAAGGTAAGCGACCAGCTCGGAGATCATTAGGGTGAAGATGAAGACAAACATCGTCGAGGCGCCTCGCCGGCGCAGAACACGGAGCCCTAAGATCTCAATTGCGGCCGACAGCACCAGCGAAGCGACAAGCGCGCCAACGAAGCCAGCCCGGCCCGGCAGGCCTAACAATCCCACCAACGTATAAGCAGCGTAGAAGGCCACCGTCATTACCGCGGCCTGAGCGAAGTTGAACAGCCGATTGACTTTCAGGACAACGGCGAAAGCCATGGCCGAGAGCACGAAATAGCTTGATGTGGCCAACGAAGTCCACAGGATCTGCGCAATTACGCCAAATGAGAGCATTGCCCTCCCCTCAAGCCGGGCGGCGCATGCATCATGCCGCCCGGCCTCTCGTTATCGTCAATGCACGAGCGCCAATTGGCTCCATTTCCCGTCTTTAACTTCCATGAGGTAAACGGGACTGTTCACCGTGTGATTTGCGTTGATGGTGAACTTGCCGAGCAGCGGGAGATCGAACGTCTTCATCGCCATCAACTCCTTGCGGAAGCTCTCGCCCGTCATCGGAATCTTTTCAGCTTCCATCTTCTTGAACACGGCAGCGATGATATAGGGCGCGTCGTGTAGGTATTCCGTATACGGAAGACCATTGGGCTCGCGACCGACCTCTTTCTTCCAGCGCTGGACATACTCGGCCACCGCCGGGCTATCGGCGGCGTCGGGCGCGAGCGAGGTCGCTATGACGCCATTGGCAGCCGTGCCGAGCTGCTGGATCAGCTTTGGATTATAGACCGCTGAATAGGACGTCACTGTCTGCTGCAAGCCAAGCTGTCGCATCTGCGCAATCACCTGTGGGGTGTCCGAGACCAGGCCCTGGATGTGGACGATATCAGGATTAGCCGCCCGCACTTTCAGTAGCGATCCGGTCCAGTCGGAAGCCTTAGGATCGTAGGCTTCATAAGCGACCACTGTGCCGCCCGCCTTCGTAAAGGCATCACGGAAGATCTGCGCGCCGACGGTGCCGCTTTCGTTGTTGATGTAGAGGACAGCGGCCTTCTTCTTGCCCATCTTGGTTGCCGCATAGTCAGCTACTGCCGTGATGTCGATATCGGCAAGCGGATAAGTCGTGTAGACATAATCGCCAAGCTTAGCGATATCGGCTGAATTGGCGCCCACCGAGAGCTCAGTCACCTTGTTGTCATTGGCGATCGGGGCTACCGCCTTCACCACCGATGACCAGGCCGTGATGAACACGGGCACCTTTTCGACCGACACCAGGCGATTGACCGCCTGAATGCCGGCCTGCGGGTCGGCGCTCGTGTCGAGGATGATCATCTCAAGCTTCTTGCCGTTGATGCCGCCCTTGGCGTTGATTTCCGCGACACCCCACTGCGCGGCCTTCACCTGGTCCTGGCCGTAGAGGGCCTGACTACCGGACAACGGCATGGCGAGGCCGAAGCGCAGGGTGTCTTGCGCTTGCGCCGATGTGACACCGGCCGCACCGACGATCGCAGCGCCGAGAACAAGTGCGCGGCGCGTTATTGACAACAGCGTCTTCATCTTCTTACTCCTTTGTTGAACCGTTATTGATCCCACGAAGAGCGGCAACGGTCTCATCAGTGGAAAGTACATCCGCGTATTTAGATGCCATGTCGAAGAGGTTTACGGCATGCGAGGTTGCACTACGGTCATAGACCGCCTCATGCGGCACAAGGACGCGGAAATTGTAGGCGAATGCGTCGACCACGCTGCCGCGGACACAACCGCTTGTCGTGCATCCGGTAACAACCAGACTGTCGGCCTCGGCGTTGATGAGGTAGCTCACAAGCGGCGTGCCGAAAAACGCACTAGGATGCTTCTTCGGCAGCAGAATATCCTGTTCGCGCGGTGCCACCTCGGCGACAAACTTATAGCCCTTGCTCGCTACAGTCATAATCGCGGGCACCTTGTCGGAGAGCCGACCGAAATCAAACGCCTCCTTCGGCGCGACATACGGATAAAGCACCGGCCAGTTCCGTTCACGGAAGAGACGCAGAATACGTTCGATATGCCGGACGGCGTTCCATCCGACATCCCCGCAGGCGGTCGGGAACTCTTTGATCGCTTCCCAGAAAGGCTTGGGTGTGGTGCCAACCGTACGATATTGAACGTCGATGATCAGCAAAGCGGGTCGCTTGCCGAGACCGGTGGCGCGTCCGAATCCCGCAGCGTTATATGCCCTCTGCTCGTCCTCAGAAATGATCCCATCCCACGGCTTGGTCATAGTTGAACCTCCTCATGCCTTTGCGCGGTAGCGGGACACAAGCTCATCCCAGACGTCTTTTGCCACCACGCGTTGACGTTCCTCAAACGAAAATCTCTCCATCCCGCTGGTCCAAGAACCCGTCAGGTCAAGCGCACCTTCTACTGACTTTAGCTGGTATAATTCTAACTTCCGATAAATTCTTTCATCGGAGGCAATTCTCCGAGCGCACAGCTTCATTTTTTATCCTTAGTCTTTAATTGCGCATCGTTCGCAGCAATGAACGCACGAATGTCGGCCGACATGTCCAGCAGCTTCAGCCACTGTTCTTTATATAATGTAACGGGAAAGCGGCCCATGCCGTAGATCGAGACGGCGCCCTTTTCACTCACCTTCATGCGGATACCGGAAGATGCGTCCTTTTTGAGGGCCGCGTTTTCGCTGCGGAGACGCTCGAGTTCAGCTTTCAGCTCTTCGTCGGACATGTCTTTTGCTCGTTTGTGTACCTAGGATGAAGCGGATGTAGCCTAATGTTTCACTAGGCGTCTTCTAAGAGGCTGGTCGATGGACTGGTTTGAAAGACTTACCGGATTTCGCGAAACGGGTTACGACGACACGCGCGCCAAACTTAGGGTCGACGGTAGACGGCTGCAATCGCTGATCAACGGGAAAAGCTACGGCATCGGAGACCTTGAACTGGTTTCGCTGGAGGCCCTGCGCGAGAGGGTGAAGTCAATCACTTGATGCAGTGCCGCCGTGTCGCCTACTGCCGTAATCCCGAGGAAACGAGTCTTCCAGTGCTCACGCAAGCGCTCGAACGCTGGTACCACGTCGCCGAGCACCTGTCGCACGCTCAGCGCCAATCCGCCTCCTGTCTCGGTAATCGGATTGTGCAGGTGAAAGATGTCGACCCGGTCAAGACGTAGTCGCTCCAGACTGCCTTCGAGCGACATCGTTACGGCGTCGGCAATGCGGCCGAATTCGCTGGGCGGCAACCGGACCTTGGTTCCGACGGCCACGTTGGCTGGTCTCAGCTTTTGCAAAACGCGGCCAAGGTTCTTTTCCGATTCGCCATTGCCGTACTGCACCGCGGTGTCGAAGTAGTTCACGCCAGCGGCGATCGCCCGCGCGATGGTACGCTCCTGGTCGGCAGGATCGCCGCGTACCATAAATCCACCCACTGCGCCGCAGCCGAAGCCCAGCACCGAGAGCTGCATTCCTGTGCGCCCAAAGACCCGCAAATGCATCGCTGTTCCTCCGACTACATGTCCGGGCCGAGATCGAGGTTGCGAAAGCCTACTTCAAGCCCATCGATGTCGAGGCGGTCTTCCAACCACTGCGCGGCGAGATAGTGGCGGCACCAGACATTCCCGGGCTCAAATGGGTGCCTTGGTGTTTCAATGTCGCCGGCGCCGCGGCGAGCATCAATCCCAACGCCAGCATCATTCCGATGACCGTTTTCATGAGCTAGATCCCTTCTGTTTGCGCAGCCGGCCCCGCCATTTGGGAAACCGCGGTTGACAGTGGAAAGTTAATGTAATGTTATAATGTTACTTTTTCCCGTCGAGCCGGTCGAGAGGTTCCATGTCATCGGGTGTTTTTCGGGTTCCCCTTCGGGCCGCATTGCCAGTTGGGTTGCTAAGCGTGTTTCCCAGCTTGGCGGGGGCGCAAGAAGTGCTTCCAGAAATCGTCGTCCAGGCGCAGCGGCCGGCGCCGCCGCGCCCGACGGCAGCGCCAGCGGCGCGACCGAAAAACGACCTCGCCTCCACGAATACGAAATTCGACGTAGCGCGCGACAATCTGTCGCCGCGCTTGGGCGCCAGTAGTTTCGACATGAATCGCGCTTTTATCGAAACCCTGCCGCAGGGCACCGACGCGCCGATCAACTCCGTGTTGCTGCAAGCGCCCGGTGTTGCGCAGGACAGCGCGGTCAACGGCGACATCCACGTGCGCAACGAGCACGCCAACGTGCAGTATCGGATCAACGGCATCATCCTGCCCGATGGCATTTCCGGCTTCGGCCATGTGCTCGACACCAGCTTCGTCGGCTCCCTCGCGCTGATCACGGGCGCGCTGCCGGCGCAATTCGGCTTGCGCACCGCCGGCATCGTCGACATCCAAACCAAGAGCGGCAATTCGCTGCAGCAGGGTGGCAACGTCGGTATCTATGGCGGCAGTTTCGGCACCCTGACGCCGAGCTTCGACTACGGCGGGCGCACCGGCAACACGGAATATTTCGTCAGCGGCCGCGGCTTTACCAGCAATCTCGGCATCGAAAATCCGACCGACAGCTACAACGCAATCCACGACCGCACCTACCAGGGTAACTTTTTCAGCTACACCTCGACAGTGCTCAATCAAAATACGCGCGTGAGCACGATTTTCGGCAACACCACGAACCGGTTCCAGATCCCCAACAATCCGAGCCAGGCACCGGGGTTCACCGCTTTCGGCGTCAGCAATTTCGACTCGTCGCTGCTCAATGAACACCAAGCCGAGCAGAATACCTTCGGCGTTATCGCGCTGCAGAAATCCGTCAACAGATTGGACTTTCAGCTCGCCGCCTTCTCCCGCTACAGCACGCTGCACTTCGTTCCCGACACCATCGGCGATCTCGTGTTCAATGGTATTGCTTCAGACGTCTACCGCCGCGGCTTCGCCAACGGCCTGCAGGGCGATGGCGCCTACACGCTCAACGACGCGCATACGCTGCGGGCGGGTTTCACGGTCGATGGCGAGAGCACGCAGAACAGCAATATCTCGACAGTGCTCCCGCTTGTTGGCGGCGTTCCAGTCGACGCGCCGTTCACCGTAACCGACAATAGTTCGAAGCTTGGATGGATTGCCGGCGTCTACGTCCAGGACGAATGGAAGATTACCAACCAATTGACGGTGAATCTCGGCCTGCGCTTCGACCAGATGTGGCAATATGTCGACGCCAACCAGCTCAGCCCGCGCGTCAACGTGGTGTACAAGCCGCTCGACGGAACGACGCTGCACGCCGGCTATGCGCGCTACTTCACGCCGCCGCCGCAAGCGATTGCCGCGCCCGCCAACATCGCGCCCTTCGCCAATACGACGGCACAGCCCGATACGTTCCAGCAAAGCCCGGTGCTGCCGGAACGCGCGCATTATTTCGATGCCGGTATCGTGCAGAGGATCACGCCGCAGCTTGAGATCGGCCTCGACGCCTACTACAAGATTTCCAAGGACCTGCTGGACGACGGGCAATTCGGCGCGGCGCTGATTCTCAGCGGCTTCAACTACGAAAAAGCCTATAACAGCGGCGTCGAGCTGAGCGCGACCTATAAGGACGGCGATTTCAGTGCTTACGGCAACCTCGCCTGGGCCCGCCAAGTCGCCACAAACGTGGTGTCGAACCAATATCTATTCGGCGCCGACGAGCTCGCCTATAT
>Ga0181536_10003681_pt1 | contig 16627 bp, 15 predicted proteins | sample PEATcosm2014_Bin_41_FD_121105 | JGI IMG/M metagenome (GOLD analysis project Ga0181536, IMG submission 121105) | Peatland microbial communities from MTU Mesocosm Facility, Houghton, MI, USA - PEATcosm2014_Bin17_60_metaG | ecosystem: Environmental > Terrestrial > Soil > Wetlands > Peat | place... | reverse complement strand
GAACGATGCGGTGGTGCGGCAACGCAAGAATTTTACCGCGGATGAACGCCGATAAGAAGGGATAAGGCAGGATGGAATGTGCGGTTGAAACCGCGAGGGTCATCTCTTGCAACAAATCTTCAGAGAGTCCCGCTGACCTGATTGGGTCACCAACGCGAAAAATGCGCCAAGTGCGATCACCCTGCCGTCGGGACGTGTCTCGCTTCGCATGTCGCTTCCTGGCCCACAGTGGACCGTCACGGCCCGCGTCGGCTTCGGCCAGGACTGGGTTCGACGGGCACCGGATTGCCGGGCGGGTGCGTTCTGGCGGCAACATCGGCCGGGGATAGAAAATCAACGCGCGGAGCGAGGGGTATTGTCGCTGGCGCCCGCGGGAGTTTTGGACCAGGATGAACCAAAATCACGGGGCACGCACGACACAGCCCCTACCCAGGTGGAGGCCACGATGCGATTCATCATGACGATCAGGTTTCCGGTCGACGCGGGAAATGCCGCGCTGCGAGACCCGGAGTTCGGCAAGAAGATGCAGGAGTATCTGGCCGAGATACAGGCGGAAGCCGCGTACTTTACCTCCATGAATGGTCAGCGTGGCGCCTATGTTGTGCTCGATATGGCCGACACATCGCGAATCCCCGCTATCGCCGAGCCGCTGTTTCATTGGCTCAACGCGGATGTCGAATTCCTGCCGGTGATGAAACCCGAGGATCTGGCGAAGGCGGGCCCTTCTATCGCCGCCGCCGTCAAGAAATGGGGCTAGCCGGCGCGTGCGGGAGACGCGCCGGCTGACGCGCGGGAAACTCCGATATTCGCCGACCTGGGTTCCGAATTCGAAGGCCATCCGGTCGTGGTTCCAGAGTGCATTCTCTGGGAATGTTAAAAACATGGGCGACCCGCCTGAGACACGGCGCGTTCAATGTCAGCAGGTGTTAGATTACAGTGCTCGGCCAACTGCATCCGAAGTTCAGGCTCCGCCATGCCCTTTGCGTCCTCCTCGGCGCCATAGATCGTCCGCGTCCTCACACCGTCCTCCACCAGCTCGATGACGAAACGTGCCTCGCCGTTATTGTCCCGTCCTACACGGTTCACACCGACCTGCATCATCTTAACTCTCCGTATCTGCCTGAATGACCTCCCGCTTTCGCGCGGCTAACGCTATGTTGGATCAGCAGCGTCCATAATCCAGAAGGGCACAGCATTCCGCACCATGATTTGCCTCCCGAGCGCAAGAGCTACTTCCACCGGCTTCTAAAGTTGTTGTAAACCTGATAAAGGGCGGGCCGCCCCGGGGGTTGTCATGTCCTACACCAGAATGATCGGCCTAGCCGCTTCTGTCGCAATATTGGTTGGCGGTTGCGCTGGCCAACGGCGAGCGGACGCCCAAGCCGCAATTCAGAAACGAGTAGAGGAATGCAAGGCTCTTTATCCTCCGGACACTCATTACCTTGACCGCGCCAATTGCGAAGCGCCGGTGAGACGCCAATCCATGCAAACGATGGGAACCTACGCTGATTTGGTGGACTCCTATCTGGCGAACCGGGCCATGATCGCAGGCGAAATAGACGCAGGTCATCTAACCAAGGAACAGGCAAACGTAAAACTCAGCGACGTGGCGTTGCAGCTCAATCAGGTAGCGGATGAACGAAACCAGAGACGTGCTTCGGCGGCTGCGGCTATCCTTTCTTCAATGCCACAGCTTAGCCCCTATCAAGTTCCGGCCTATCAAATGAACGTGCCGTCAACGGTCACCACGAATTGCATGCGGATTGGAAACATAGTGAATTGCACGTCTAACTGATAGACAGGCGCAAAACCATCAAGACAATCGGGACTACAATACGGTTCATGTCCGCCTCAAAATTGTACTTTGCGACATAACGTAACTCGGCGCGCTCTCTCGCAATATTTCCTGCCCTTGTGTTAGGATGTCTGGTCTTTTCATGCTTGGGGGTCGGAGTGAACAGCCGGGCGGGGAGCAGGGCAGGCGATGGGGAGACGATCAGGTCGCTCATGACGACTTACCCGGAAGGCACTCGAAGCCCGCCGCCACGGATGCGTAGAAGCGGTGAAAACCGTTGTACACGCGGTAGCGGAATGGAGGTTGAGGCGCGTAGGGCGCGGGCAGTTCGATTAATGAAACGGCCTTGATGTCGGCGCCGGCGACGAAACCGGCGAGAATTCGCACCATGCGCGCCCGATCGAAGCCCCGGAAATCGTGCGGGAATTCCCGTTCCCGAAAGGGCGGCTCGATGTCCCGTAGCGGGATGGGGCGCGTCGTTGCGTCCGTGGACAGGTAGCACGTGGTCGATCGGGTGAAGTCAGTCATGCCGGCTTCGCTCCACCAGTCGTCGGGGATTTCGAACTCGGCTGGTAGTCGAGGAAAGGAAAACCGCATGGGTGGCTCGGGTGGCATAAGAGTGTTATAAAGAATATTATAACACTCTTATCCGGGAGGAGGTCAAAAGGCAAGTTTTTTGGCCAATGCCTCACAAACCGTCCAGTTCGCCCCAGTCGGGATCGACAATCGTGGTCTCTCCGACAAAGATACCGTTGTGGCCGCTGCTGAGTGCCATCAATTGCTCGTGAATTTCCCGGCCGAGCGGCATGGTCAGTTCGGGGTAATCGGCACCCTCGCGCGTTGTTACACTATAACAGCTATTGGCTTTCGAGTCACACCAGAACGTGTCGATTAGCCAACGTCTCGGCGTGCTGAGGCGCAGAAATACCTCCTCCATAAGTCTGACTTCGGCAATCTTGTCGTACCGGCTGCTGATGAGGACACCATCGACAACGATGTCCATGTAACCATAATCGGGGATTGTTTCCGGGTCGAAGCTGGGGACGGTGACATGAATACTTCTGGGACGCTTCGCGTGTTCGAGCACGGCTTTGGTCCTCTCCGCGTGTCTCGCCGGCATCCCTTTAAGCGCCGCTGCGAATAATGCCTGTTCACGTTCACGCGCTATGGCCTCGGAAACTTCCACGATGAATTCCGTAAGGTGCTGTGCCTGTCGTGGATTGAACAACCACCTGCGCGGAGCCATGCGCAACACGGCTTTCCGAATCTGATCTTCCGACGCGAGCCGGGGAAGATGTGACAGATCGATTTCCATCATCGCCAACCCGCTCGCGCGGACGATCTCGATTTTCTCGGGGCCGCAGGCATGGGTGACCTTGATCTCCACGGCAAGTTGCCGGGCTGCTCGGCGAGCCATGATATCAGGCTGGAAGCCGGGCCAACGCACTTCCTTCTCGACATGATCGAACGGAACCCAGGATGCCGGATGGATTTCGCGCTCGCGCTCCAAATGCCGCACGACGAGGGGCGGCACCGTTACGCCGCCGGCATCGAGGATGATCTGTTTGCCCAGCTTGTGCAGCATGGTCTCGTAGGCTTGGGCGCACTCGGCGTCGGCCTCATGCGCGAAGTGATGGGCGATCAAATCGCCCTTTTTCGCTATCAGTCGGCACCCGCACGCCGGGCAGCGGCATTGGCATTCCAGACCGCTGGGTACGTCAATGATCGAAACAAGTCGACCGTCGGCACGCTGGCCAAACGGCAGTCCGATGCACGTCACCATGCCGCTATATGCGCCCGCATATGCATTAGCCTTCGGTGGAAGTCAGGCGGCCCCGAGCCTCAGTAGAAGTCCGCCGGAGCCGCTAATCGGCGCGCATTCTGCAACAGCTGCTCCGATTCGGGCACTGGGCACGGAACTGCGATCCGAAAATTCCGCGCGGCTGCGGGGCGCAGCATCACAAGCCGCCGCCATAGGTACCCGGATGGGCCGAGACGCATGGCGGCTCGGTGCGCTTGCGCATAGCACCCGGCCCACAGGGACACGCCCGAGAGAGGACATTATCGGATATAGCATAATTTATTCGAGAGTGCGTTCGAATAAGCTTGCACACTGACCAGCCGGAGACCATAACGTCGCTCGCAAACACAACGAGAGGCACGACAATGCTGAGCAACACATCGATCCAAGCCCTATTCGCCGCCGCTCTTCCGGCGGGGACGCGTTTTTTTCTTGTGGCCGCCATTCCGGTGGACGATCCGCTGTCGATCACGTCAACCGACCGCGTGACCGCATCGGCCACGACAGAGGCGAGTAGCCCGACTGATCATGAGGAAGCCGCTAAACTGGCGCGTCTGGTCCGTGCGCTTCAGAAGGTAGAGCCCAATGACACACGAAAAGTGATTCTAGACTCGTTATTGGCCACCACCGACGGGGATTGGCTGCCCTTCGCGTCAATGATCACCGCAATCGAGAAAGCTGGCGTGAGCCACGCCGATGCTCCGGGCCGTGCGCAGGCGGCGCTTCGCGATCTCTCGTGGCAGTTCAAAACCCATCTTCCGGCGGAAGATTTGGCTGACTGTACCGTTGCAATTGACGCGCTGGCTACACGTCGGCGGTTTGGGAAGGAAACGCGCTACCGGCTCACCAAGCTTGGTCGCGCCGCCCTGACGAGTCAGACCAAAAAAATCCAATAGGCAGTCAACGACGGCGGGGCCGAAGCGCCTCGCCTTCCTGCCCCTGAGGGATCGTCACCCGTAGATCATGCCTCTAATTCGCAGCGGATTTCCGCAGCGGAAATGCCCCTTCTTTTCAGCGGCCTGGTTTTGCTGCGAATTTCTTAAATTACGCACCAGCGGCAGCCCACCATCCGTGCTGCCGCCGCTGGCTCACCGGTTGCCAAAGCCCCAAGTCCCATCCTCCACGGTCGTTCCAACCGAGCCACGACTCAACGGACCCGCCCCTAAATCAAACACAGTGCCCGCAACTCCCGCCGCAGCACCGGCGGCAGTGCCTCCTCGCCCATCGCCATCACCGACTCGTCGAGATCGGCGGGCGCCGCCTCCGGCGCCAAATACCGCCAGCCCTGAAACGGCCTTGTCGGACGCCCGATCAGCGGCACCACGCCGGGGTCCAGGACAAAACTGGCGCACGGCGTCTGGTCGTCCCGCTGATCCTCCACGATGTCCAGAATACGCTGCCGCGCCAGCATTGAGCCACTGATCACCCAGTACAGCGACCCACCATCCAGCACCTCGTTCCCGCGCCGCGGAAAATTGCGGGTGCGGTGACGCAGCGGCGGGCTGGTGCGCAGACGCTCGGCCTGCAGCGCGCGGATATGGTCGATGTCCCGCACGCCCACGGCGAGTTTGGCGATATGCAGCATCTTCACGACTCGGGCCTGGGTTCTGTCGGTCGATCATGCCATCGTCGGGCGCCGGGCGGGAGTGGCCGCCGACCCAGGGCAATCGCCCCGTCGTTTCATTGCGAGAAGCGCCGCGACACAGCAATCTCGGCGGAGGTGCGCAACTGGCGGGAGATGTCAACTGGCGGGAGATTGCTTCGCTACGCTCGCAATGACAGCCTACGCCCGGGGCTCGCAATGACAGCCTGCCGAGGCCGGCAAAACAATGACAGCCTACGCCTGGGGCTCGCAATGACAGCCTACCGAGGCTGGCAAAACAATGACAGCCTACGCTCGGGGCTCGCAATGACAGCCTATCGAGGCCGGCAAAACAATGACAGCCTACGCCCAGGGCTCGCAATGACAGTCTATCGAGGCCGGCCAAACATAACGATTGAGGAAACCGTCATGAGCGACGCCATCATCGGGCCCTTGGAGGAACGCTACCGGCGCTCGCCGGCGTTTCGCGCCGCGTCCGACCAAACCCGGGTCACCGCCACGCATTATCACATCGCCGTCGCCAACGGTCTGGGCTGGGGCTTCGACGGCATGGACGGCGTGATCTTCGCGCTGGCGACGCCGCTGCTGATCAAGGAGTTCGGCGTCACCCTGTCGCAGTGGCGCTCCGGCCTGCAGATCGCCATTTTCATCGGCATCGCCGGCATTTTCTTCTGGCCCTGGCTCGCCGACCGGGTCGGCCGCCGCGGCCTGCTGGCGATCAACATCGCGCTGTTTTCCCTGATGATGCCGATCGTGGCGCTGACCACCACCTTCACCGCCTTCATCGCCGCCCGCAGCGTCGTCACCTTCGCCCTGAACGGCGAGTGGGCGCTCGGCTCGCTGCTGGTGGCGGAGACCTGGCCCGCCCGCCTGCGCGGCCGGGTCATCGGCATCAACCGCGGCACCTGGTGCTTCGGCGCCGCCGCGGCCGGAGCCATCGCCACCTGGGTCTTCACCGACTTCGGCTGGCGGGTCGCCTTCGTCATTCCCGCTTTGGTCGCGCTGATCGCCATCTACGTGCGCGCCAAATGCCCGGAGTCGCCGTACTGGGTCCGCCTGCAGGACCGCAAGCGGCGCATCCGGGCAGCCCAGCAGGCCGGGGGCTTTATCTCGCACGAGGACCAGGAGTGGTTGGATAAGTCGGTAAAAGTTCCGCTGCGGCAGTTGTTCATGCCCGACATGTGGCGCAACACCGCCGCCGCCACCTTTGTCGCCTGCTGCTCCACCATCATCTACGGCACCGTGGGCGGCTGGATGCCGCTGTATTTGGCGAAGGAACGCGGTTGGTCCGCCTCGGCCTACGGGTCGTTCTATATCTGGTGGGGCCTGATCGGCTTTCTGGGCCTGCTCACCGCCGGATTGATCTCCGACCGCTTCGGCCGCCGGCCCGCGTTCTACGTCATGCTGGCGGAGGGCGCGATCTTCCTCACGCTCTGGGTCTACGCCGAGACCAACACCGAACTCTGGGTCTACGGCCTGCTGTGGAGCATCGGCTTCCTCGGCTTCTGGGGGCCGAGCACGATCCTGACCGCCGAAATCTACCCGACCCGCATTCGCGGGGCCGGCAACGGCTTCACCTGGGCGATCGCCTGGCTGGTGGGCTTCGTGCTGTGGCCGTTCGTCACCGTCTGGCTGACCGAGCGGACCGGATCGTTCGCCGCCTCGTTCCTGATCGTGCCCGTCGCCATGCTGCTGATGGGCGTGGGGATCTGGCTGTTCGCCCCGGACCATGCCGGGAAAGACCTGGATTCCATCGCCGTTTGACCGTAGGACGCGTGCCATGAACGGCGGCCTGGAACGGATACTGACCCTCAGCTTCGGCAAGGACGGCAACGAGACCAATCATCTCGGCAACGGCTGGTCGGCGGATGAGCCGGGCGGCCGCTGGATGGTCGGTCAGGGCAGTGAACTGTGGCTGGAACATCCCGGCCAGGGTCATGACCTGATCCTCGAGCTGGACCTTGGCGTCATGCACCTGCCGTCCGGCACGGCGACCCAGAGGCTGGTGGTCGGCGCCCGCAATAAGGGCATCGCGCAAATCGGCGTCTCCCAGGGCGGCGCGGTCGGGTTCCACGTCCCGGCGGCGCTGATCGCGGCACCCGGCCCGGTACGGCTGCTGTTCGTCCATCCGGACTTCCGCCGGCCAATGGACGTCGGTGGCGGCACCGACGACCGGCAGTTGTCGTTCTCGGTACGGTCGCTCCGGCTGTTCCGCGTGCTGCCGCGGCCGGCACCCGCCGGCGGACCGCCGCTGCCGCGCGAGCAAATGATCATGCGGTTCGAGAGTCTCGGCGACAATTGCGAGTTCGGTCTGGTGCAACGCCGGATGGGAGCCGAACCGCTCGGCTTGCTGCGATTTTCGTACATCGAACTGCCGTTGCTGCTGCGCGGCCTGCGCCGCGGGTTCGACGGTCTTGGCGATCCCAACACGACCGAAGTGACCGCCGAGGGCGATGACCGGGAGTTCGTGGTCAGAGAGTCCGTTTACGGAATGACCTATCATACGTTCCAGTACGAGGCTCAGATCAGTCTCGATACGGTGCGTCAGCAACAGGCCACGCGGTTGAATTTCCTCCGGCGGAAGTTGATGGAAGACATCGCTACCGGGGAAAAGATCTTCGTGCTCAAGCGGTCCCCACCGTTGCGGCCGGAGGAGGTGTTGCCGGTCTACGCGACCCTGAACGAACCTGGCCGAACCTGGCTGCTGTGGATGGTGCCGTCCGATGCCGCGCATCCCCCGGGGACGGTGGAACTGCTGTTGCCGGGCCTGTTGCGTGGCTACCTGGACCGCTTCGCGCCGCCGGAAAATGCCCATGAGTTGTCGCTGGCGGCATGGACCGCGGTCTGCGAAGCGGCGTGGCGGGCGGTCGGCGGGACGTTGGGCGGGTGATGCCGTGGTCCGTGATTGACTCGTATTTCCGTCCTCGGTACATGATCTGATGCATTGCTTGTCCAAAGTGAACGCCGTGTCGGAGCCGGCGTCTACCTGTATGGCGCGACCGAACGGTCTTCCGAATAATACCTCTCAATCAGTCACAACCGTACCGGAAAGCGCCGATCCCCCCCTGGAGACCGACATGAGCCAGCACAGCATTTCCGGTAGCGGGACCAAGACAATGGCCGGGTTTCTGCCCAGGATAGTGCGCCTCGCCGATGAGAACGCGGGGGATTTCCTGGTGTATTCCGGGATGATGCCGGAAGGGGAACGGCTATGGACTCTGGGTCCGAATTCGACGCTGGCCTTCGCATTACCTCCGATACTGGAGCCCGCCGTTCTGATCCAGTTCGACATGGCGCCATTCGTTTGGACGGATTTATTGCCATGCCAGAACGTGCAGGTGCGGCTCGGCGACATCACGGTTGGAAACTGGGAATTGAAGGACCGCCTGATCACCAGGCGGGCGATCGTGATCCGGCGCGAGGACTTACCCCAATCGCGGGTGGTGCCGTTGACATTCGTCACGCCCAACTTCGCCCGGCCCAAGGATCTCGGGATCAACGGCGACGAGCGGCCGCTGGGGATCGGCCTCTTCCGTATCGCATGGGAGCCCGCACAGGATTATGCGAAGGCCGAGACGCGGGCCCAGCTTTATGGCCGCCGGGTTGGCACCGAGGCGCGAAAGTCCTTCGACGATAAATTGGATTCAGGTTTCTGGAACCGCTACGTCACCGGGCCAAATGTGCTGGATATCGGCTTTAAAGGATACGAGAACGATATCGTTCCGATCGTCGAGGGAGCGATCGGGATCGATCTGGATTATCCCGGCTACGACGGATCAACGTTACCGTTCCCGGATGAAAGCCAGGACGCGGTTTATTCAAGCCACTGCCTGGAACACATCCCGAATTATCAACAGGTGATTCAGGACTGGTACCGCGTGACGAAAGTGGGGGGCCATATTATCACGGTTGTGCCCAGTGCGATGTTGTACGAGCGCAAACGCCGGCCGCCGTCCCGTTGGGCTCACTGGAACCATCAACGTTTCTATACGCCGGGAGTCCTGCTCGCGGAGTTCGAGCGCGCGCTGACACCGAACACTTATCGGGTGCGCCATCTGGCGGAGAATGACGCGCGGTACAGGTACGATCTTCCGTCAGACCACCATCCCGATGGTTGTTACGAGATTGAGTTGGTGATTGAGAAGATCCGTCCGCCAACCTGGGGCTTGGACGATTGAAGGCGCCGCATCGCGTGTCCTGGCTTTTGGCTCTTGCCATTGCCGTTACCGCGGTTTTTTTGGCGGTCGCTCGCCAGTGTGACATGGAAGATGTCACCGGTGGGGAAAATACCTTCGTGATCGAACGATTCCTACCATTTCGAGTTGAGTTGGTGCTGCCGATCCACACGATCCTCGACGAGCCTGGCCGGGGTCGGTCGCGCTGGCTGGTGCCGGGCGATGCGGCGCGCTCGCCCGGAATGGTAGAGACTTCATTCCCGAAATTCGGTGATCACCCCCGCGCGGTTGAAGAATCGCGTGCTGGACCCGCCTCCGGCCCGACAATGCGCCACGGCACCTCGGAAATGGCCACCGGCACGCAAGATATGGCAGCCGCGGATGGCCAATGCTACAATTCCAAAATCATATCTTAAGCGGAAATCAGGATGCCCCGAGTACGCGACGAAATCATTCGCAAGTTGTGGCGTGGCAAAGACCCCTTTCGGTCGTCCCGTCCCAGTGATGGTGCCCCCGACCTACAGGGGTGGGGGAGTCAGCACCACTATCTGACCGACGCCATCGAATCACTACGCCCCTCGATAATCGTCGAGGTTGGGGTTTGGAAGGGTGCTTCAACCATTACCATGGCCTCTCGGCTACGGGATCTGGAGATCGACGGGGTAGTAATAGCGGTTGATACCTGGTTGGGAGCGTGGGACCATTGGGTTCACGATGAATGGTTTCGAGAACTCGGCCTGCTTGACCCTGCCCGTGGGATTTTCGCCACCTTCCTGACGAATGTCAGGAGCGCGGGTCTTGAGGACTATATTGTCCCGCTGCCACTTGATTCCATCAACGCCGCTCAGGTCCTGAACCACTTCAATGTATTCCCCGATGTTGTTCATATTGACGCCGGGCATGACCATGCCGCGGTTCTGGCTGATATCAGGCAGTGGTGGCCGCTTTTGAAGCCGGGCGGTCTGCTGATCGGGGATGATTATCGCGCTGGCAACGATTGGCCAGGTGTCAAACGCGCGTTCGACGACTATTTCCGGCCACTTGGCCTGATCCCGCTCGAAAATGTAAATGAAAAATGCAGAGTCTCAAAGCCTCAATCGGATCCGCGCGAAAGTAATCTGTTGTCGACGATGACGGTTATTGGATCGGCGGTTTGGGCATGGCGGGAGGCTTGCAGGATCGAGCTGGCGGATTTAATCGAAAACGAAAGCATCGGCATCGAGGAGCAACTGGAAAGATATCTCCGTTTCGGCGGACCGAATTGGAATGATGGCAGGATGCGGCTCATGAATCGGATTACCGACAGATTGAGGGCGGGGGGCCAGGACATCAGCCGCGGTGACCTCTTTGGCGCGGACGGTGAAATCAAAGAAGAAGTGGTCCAGGCCGCGATTCCGAGTTTCACCGCGCATTATCTACGTGCCGCTCAGACCGATGGGTTTGAGCGGTTCGAGTTGCTGCCGGAGTTCGACAATCCATTTGCCGGGTTAGCGCTGCCTCCTCCCCTCAATATAAATATGGGAAAGGCTAAGGGACCCGCGCTTGTGGCTTACCGGACCGAAGCCGTCGATTTGTTTCTCTCTGCCATGGGGTATCAGCTTTTCCGTGCCAGCGATGGGATATATTGGCCTGCCGTATCGACACGCGCGTACCCTCAGGAGGCCATGGAGTGTCCACATGTAACTGTAGATAAGTGCGTGGTGATAGTGCAGGACGTTTTCGAAGGCAGCAGCTATGCCCACTTCTTGTTAGACTGGGTACCCAGGCTTGGCAATTTTTTGAATTCTGGCCTTGCCGATCCATCGTGTTGCGTATTTGTCTTGGGAGGAGTTCCCTCCGAGTTTCATGTTCATGTTATTCGAGCCTTATGCGAGATCTATTCTCTGAGTGAGAAACAGTTTGTTTTCCCTCAGAACCCTCAGATCTGGCATATCGCGGGATCCGTCTATTGCTTCTCCGACCTCAAAGAAACCATCATGCATCCCGCCCACATGGCGCACAGGCGATCGATGGCGATCATGCGCGAAGTGTGTTCTCATATCCGTACATCTTGCGGTGAGGGCAAAAGAATCTACATTTCACGAGGTGACACGCCGCTAAGAAGGATTGCGAATGAAACTGAGCTTTTTGATCAGCTCAGATCGTTCGGCTTCATGGAAGTTCGTCTCGGATCGATTCCCTTTCTCGAACAGGTGAAGCTTGTGCGCGGAGCGGATGTGATCGTTGCCCCGCATGGGATGGGCCTGACCCACATCGCGTTTCACCAAGGGCAGCCCTTGATCTTGGAGTTGCATAATCCAGCCATCGGAACGGATGCCTACGCGTTTATCGCTCATGCGCTGGGATTTAAGTATCGGGCAATCTTAGGCACTGACCTGGGAGGGGATGCCCACCATTTCAATGTCCTTCCTCAAGACGTGGTGAGGGCGCTATCGCAGGAGGGAATATCTCCTGTGTTAAAGACTGACAGTGATGCGCCCCCAGGCATTCACACGAAATTTATGGGCGGGGTCCAGTCGATCGCTGCGTCGGAAGTGTTAGAGATATCCCCCTTCAGGCCCCATAATGCTGTATATCGGCACGTGCGGGATGATGAAAGGATGCAGCCTGATAACAACGTCGGTTGGTTGGAGGCGGCCGGTTTGATTAAGGGTGGAGTATACCATTGTTATTGCGAGGTATGGATTCCATCAGATTTCAGGGGTAACCAGGTGATAATTGAATGCGCCAATCTCGCCTCGGCGGTCGCTGGTCGGGTAAATCTGGCCAGCAGGGACCAGTGGCAGACCATTGGTATTAACGGAGTCGCAACCGAATGCGTTTTGAACTTCGTGCTTCGCTGCGATTCAGATGCGGGTGCCGTCTTTTACTCCAGCGGATGGAGCGTCAGCTTCGGTGCCAAGGTGAATGGTACATGACTCCGAAAGCGCGTGGTTCCCGTCAAACCTCGCCGCACAATTGGCGATTCAGGACCTTGTCGGCCGATCTGGGTATGCCTGGCCTGGTGCATGGGGGCCGCACAACGGATTTCGCATCCCCGTCCGGCACTCAGGCGACCACAGGGGGCTTTCGAGACGGCGGCGCCATGGCTGAGCGTCGTTGGATTTCCGAACCACGCACCGCGAGACGAGCTGAGGTCTACGTGTGTGCCCGATGGTTTTGCGACAACGGGGCGACTGAATGACCTCACGTCCCAGCGCATGGGCATTCCTTAGGTCATTCCCGGACCAAACTGACATCGCGGCCGGTCCCGGAGTGGGCCCTGGGAGACGGTCACGACGTTATTCATGGATGTTGAGCGGTTGGACAACCTGTGCGGCGTTGGGCGCGAGATCCCACGGCACGGAGTTCGTGACGATCGGCGTGCCGGATGATTTCCATGCGGTTCGTGTCGGTCTCCCGAATGTCAACGCGGCCCCCTGGATGGTCGAAAAAATCATCGCCTGCTCCTCGTCACGATGGAACGATTATTTCAACCCGGTGGACAGCGCGGGCTCGCATCGGCCCTCAGGCGCCTGGTCGGGACTGACGTTTCTCAACCGGGGAGCAGATAATTCCTCAATCGTGACCAAAGAAGGCGCGACGACGATGATTACCGTCGCGGGAAACAGCAGGGACCCGGCATCCGGTGAGGCATCTAACCCGGCCTGGACGTTCACTGACTGGGTTTCATGTGCGTCGGCCGGGGCGGATCCGGCTACGGGCATGAGAGTACTGATGCTGCGGGCACTCGTTCCAGGCGGTCAAACGGTCTCCTTCACGAACGGCGCGATGGACGAGTATACTGGCACGTCACATGTCAACAAAGGCTATGATTATTTCGTTGGTGGCCTCAAAGAAGGTCATGACATGGTTACGGACCCGGGGTTCGTTTCGCTTCCCGCCGAAGCCCTGAGAGCCAACCGGCTCGTGAATGGCCAAATGATGTGTCTGGTACAGGTCATGACCAGGAACGCGGGCATTGTCGGGATGGTGACTGGTGACAGCCATCAATCAGGCACCAATACGAGGGCGCAGATCAACAACCTCCTCTTGCAGTGCATTCTGCCGATTGGACAAGAGACCGTTGGAACGATCCCCGTTGGTATGGTCAGTACGGCGGCCGGAGGCGCGATTTCGCAGCAGTTTTTCCCGCGCATGACCGCGCTTTTGCAGGCCGTGCGGCCGGCATTCGTCGTGATGCCCGGTTGGACCGCCAACGAGCTCGGTGGAGAGACCCACGCCAATCAAACGGCTGAGGATATCGTTTTCGCCCGTATGTTGCTGGCGGCAGACGAAGTGCGGGACGCCGGCGCGCTACCGATTTTCCTGACGCCGTTTCCGCGTGACGCAGCCTTCATGACCTCGGCGGTGCTAAGCACCTGGCTGGCTCGGCGTGAGGCCATGCTGGCGATGCGCGCGCCCGGGGAATTCGTGCTCGATGCTACGTCGTTGTTGGGTGAGAAGGCCAATGGCCAGTTCACCGGGACGTATCTTGAGGGGCTGAGCTCGGACACCGTGCATCCCAATGACGCGGGTCACGCGATTATCGCCGGGGCTTTGACCCCTGTCGTGCGAAGCATCACCGGTCTTTCCCTATCCGTGGCCGCACCGCCCTCGGTCACCGGGACGACGGACGGTGCACGGGCGTCGGCGACACGGCAGGGGGCACGCCGTGCTGGCGGCAGGATCAGCCAGGTTCTGATGCCTTGGAAACGTCGTCGCGAGTCATAATCGACGCACACCGCGCTTCCACCTCTGTCCTTGTCGCGGAAAAGAAACACACCCATCACCTACGCCTCCGCCTCGGTGGCGAGGTCGCGATGCGGGTCAGCGCCCGGTTGACTCGTGCGCGACGGGCCAGGGAGCAGACGAAATTTAACAATTGATTCTACCAATGACATGTGTGCGGCGAGTGGCGGAAACGGGGGCAACAAATTTAAATGGAAGAGCCGAACCGGGGGTGCGCGTCTTACCTTCGTGCGGCGCCTTGAAATCATCTTGACGTGCAACCATCTTGCCCGACACTGAGGCAAGCCATCAGCCATCGACGATTGATCCGTGGCGGCATCGGTCCTCATACAAGGAATGTCATATGTATTGGTTACTCGCACCATTTCTGGCGATGTCATTGTTGATTGCAATGCCAACCGCCGCGCAAATCCCCACGCCTGAGACCTGGTTCAACCCCCACGGTCCGGGAGACTTTTTGAACATGTGGACCAAGGACGCCCCATGGCGGGAGTCCGCCAAAAAAACCAACGTCCTCGTGCTGGTACATTGGTGGGTCGCCAATGACGCCACCGAAGCTCAATTGATCCAAATTCGCGACTTCGCGAGAGAGCATCACATGCAGATCGATCTCAGTACTGAAGCGGTCGCGAAGCTGCCGAACCCAACCTGCGGCAACGAGGAAGGGTACACATTTCCCGGTGAAAACGGCGCGGCGGCGCGAATTCTGCTTCGTCTGGGCTTCAAGGTGGATTGGGTGGACATGGACGGGCCAATAAATTCCGGCAGCTATGACACTGGCCCGCAGAGCTGCCAGTTGTCGATACCGGACCTGATCAGCCGCGTCGTGATGACCCTGCAAGATGTGCTCGCGTTGTATCCCGACGCCAAGATCATGGATGTCGAGCCGATCCCCGCTCTGACGCAAGTACCGACCTGGCGTCGGGATGTGAACACTTTCCACCAAGGGTTGGCACAACAACTCGGCGTGCCCGTGTTGGCCATGCAGACGGATGTAACGTGGCAAAATCCGGCGTGGCAAGAGGCGATGCTGGACCTGCATACCTACTTGCACGAGCAAAACCAAAAGCTGTCTGTCATCTATGACGGGTCCGCCCTGGCCCAAAGCGACGCGGACTGGATTAATTCGGCGATAAGCAATTTCGAATCGGTCGAAGGCGAATTGCACATCATTCCCGACGAGGTTCTCTTTACGACCTGGAATCCAAACCCGGCGGACAATATGCCCGAAACCTCGCCCACCGCACTGACCTGGCTGATCAATCGCTATCCGCGGCCACTATCCGAACTCCAGGTTCAATTCGTGGGTCAGGGTGTACAGGGCAAGCTCACCACGGCGAACGGGAAGCCAATCGCCAACGCGACAATCAACGGCTTCAAACCTGGGGTGGACTTCTCCCAACCATTACCGGTTCAGGTGGTGCAAGGCGTCGTCCCCGCGACGGCCGTAAGCGCGATCATCGGCGTCCGGGTGAACACTGAGTGCGGCTGCAATGGCCTGAACGACGTCTTATTCGGCGCGATCACGTATCAGGAGACCAAAGGCGGCTCTTCACAAATGGCCTTTACTTTTCCGACTACGCCGGAGACCATAAATGGCGCTATCCTGGGTGGTGAGATCGTCGGCGGAACCAGGGTCAATCGCATCATCGCGTTCCCCGGACAGAGCCTTATCCTGAATTCCAATGTCTTTACGGTGACCCCGAATGCTCGGTATCAGTTCGCCACTCCCGCCGCGACGATTGGTGGCGCGGGCTGGTTCGGGAATATCGATCTGATCTGGCTTGACAGCAACAATCTGGAAGTTAATCGCACCGTTGTCACGCCTGTCCCCGGCAAGGCCTTAATATCGACTACCGTCACCGCGGCGGACGGGACGTTCGCGCTGCCCCATATGCCCAGAAGCGTCGACGGCCCGAACCCGGTCACGGTGGAATTCGACGGCGGCGGCGGCGCCTACCGTTCAACGGTCTGGACCCCGCTGCGATAGCCGCGCCAAAAAGCCCAGGGACTTGACGAACGGCGGGAAGTGGCAAGCCTCTGGGGAGAATGAAGGAGACTCCCCCCATGCTTGCACCCCCCAACCCCATCGCGACCCTGGGCTTTATCGGCCTCGGCGTGATGGGTGAGCCGATGTGCGGCCACCTCGCCCGCCGCACCGGCAAACCGATCCTGGCCCATGATTTGCGGCCCGAACCGCTGGAGCGGCTGGCGTCCACTACCGTCATCGCCGCCTCGGTGGCGCGGATCGCGGCCGATGCCGACCTGATCCTGATGTCGCTGCCGGACGGCAAGGCCATGGCCAGCGTGGTCGCGGAACTGGAACCGCGTCTGAAGCCGGGTCAGTGTGTGGTCGACACCAGCACCTCCTCGGTCGCGCTGACCCGGGAGATCGGCGCGCGGCTGACCGCCAAAGGCATTCTGTTCGCCGATGCCCCGGTCGCCCGCACCCGCGAGGCGGCGGCGCGCGGCGAACTGTCCATCATGGTCGGCGCCACCGAGGCAACCTTTCTGCACATCCG
>Ga0181536_10003679_pt1 | contig 16631 bp, 14 predicted proteins | sample PEATcosm2014_Bin_41_FD_121105 | JGI IMG/M metagenome (GOLD analysis project Ga0181536, IMG submission 121105) | Peatland microbial communities from MTU Mesocosm Facility, Houghton, MI, USA - PEATcosm2014_Bin17_60_metaG | ecosystem: Environmental > Terrestrial > Soil > Wetlands > Peat | place... | reverse complement strand
GGATGCCGTCATCCGCCAGTTGCACCAGGGATTGCCCCGGCTCGCTGCAGACCCGCAGCGCTTGCGCAGTCTCACGGCTTGGCCTTGGATTGTTAGTCTCAACTTGAACGCGCATTAGAATAAATACACCTGGGTCTTCGAGTCGGGCAACTTGGGACTGCCGTGAATGTAGACAGTGTTCTCCCGAATCGCGAGTGCTTGCAGTGCGGGGTAGCGTGGCCTCGCAGGGTTCTTCGCTCGCTTTGGCGTCCTGTGTGGTCGGAACGTGTAGGACAACTGCGCCACAGTGAAAATCCCCTTGCTTCGGTGCCTGTTACGCTCGTCCTCCGTGACGCCAACCAGCAGGCTGATGTCGTCTGTGTCAATCGCCTTCTGTCTGCACTGCTTCTGGAATTCGCACTCCGCACAATGCCGATTCAGGACGAGGTCTGGCGGTGCCTGGCTGGAGAGCAACGTTGCAACCTTCGCCGTAATCTTTCGCACCTCGCTGTCCATGGCAGAGGTCTTGACTTTGAGAGTGGCAAAGTCGTCGCCGTGAATAATTTTGCCGAGAGCCACCTCTTGACCCAGGGCTTCAGACAGCACGAGTGCGTCGAATGCCAACAGGAGCTTGTCGTGCCTAGCGAGTTTGTTGGTGAAAATGAATCGAGACGGAATGAACTGCACGGATTTGCCTGGCGTGTCGCTTGGCACCCGTTCCACGGCGTGAAGTGTACACTCGAGATTTTGTGCGCACACCTTGCTCTCTGTGGCTAGGCGCCACGTTGTGGACTTCAACTCTTTTCTGTCGAGCGGGCCGGTAGCTCGTTCATCGTTTGCGACTTCTTCCTTCAGACGCCTGATCCCCTCGCGCCGGAAGAAAGTGTTTTGAGCACAGACCCAGTCGGCATATGGGTTCCCGGCTCCAGTCTCGCCAAGCGACCGAAGAAAGCATTTGGTGGGGCATTTGAGGTAGGCCTCGAAGAGGTGGGGAGTAATGGTCATGCAGACCATGCTACTACATAAGGAAAGGCCCCAGATAAAACACGTCGGGGCCGTGGTCCCGTTTTCACTCTGAGGTAAGCTCGGGAAACTGTTCCCAGTGTTTCGATTAGGGGGGAGGGGGCAGGCACCACGTTTCCCGGTTTCTCCACTTGGCGTCATGCCGGTGGTGGAGCATGCAAGTAGCGTGACCCTGCTGTCCAGGCTCCGCCGCTCTTCGAACATTGAACATTTTGAACATTAACATTAGGGACGGTGGTGTCTGTTCCCTTCCCCCCAATGCATTAGCCCCAGGCACAGGCAAGAGTGCCTGTGCGGGGAAACGTATCGCCGCGCGGCGGGAGATGCAAACGCGCCCGAGAAGCCGACAGAGAAAGAAGACGCGTGGCCACCTCAGCGGACAATTGCCTTCTGAAAGCCGAACGGGCATGTGACTTGCGCCCCAGAGATGCTCAATCTTCAGAGCCGGCACCGGCTACGCCCGGGTTTTGTCCTTATTTGAACGTGGCGCCCTTATTTGAACGTAGCGCCGCCATCTTGGCGGCTCCGGTGCCGGCTGGAAGCCGGTGCTACGCCTCAGAACAAAGCGCATGCCTCGGGGACGGCAATTTCTTTGCGCCACGAAGAGCCGACCCCGTGGTTACGGGGAACTGCGGGGCATTCCTACCGCCAGCGGATTCATCGTCGAGATTTCAGTAGCCTATGGCAATCAACTTGCTGGAGTAGGGGGCGGAGGGTTGTCTTTGGGTGGAATTGCGCAGTCCGGTAACACGAGCTGCGGACACAGAGCAGACAGCAGAGTCAACCTGGCAGGCGTGATGGCGGCTGCCCAGGATTGGCTTTTTGGTAGGAATCGCTGACTGACCCCTTGCCGCGAGCCACGTGCCGATTGTTCCTCTTCGAAAGCGGCTATGTTCATGAAAAAAGTAGTGTTACGGGTAGAGCCGGGGGCAAAACCCGGGGGAAAGCAGAAACCCAAGTTATTGAAAGAAAGCAAGTTATTCGTAGCACGGTCGTTACGAACGCTTTTTTCGCGAATCCGCTCCCAAAGCGACTATATTTATGAAAATACAAGTAGTTACGAGAAATCTGTGAAAAAGCAGGGCGAAGTTAAGTCACTGAAAATAACTGGGTTATCAAGCTACGGATCAGCCGTGCGGCGCAAAAAGATGTTAAAAATGAAGGATGATCCGACTATGTGTATGAAAACACAGGATCGAGCGACAGAATGTCCATCGAGGAGAAACGGTGTCAGGAACCGTTTCTTCTCCCCCCATGGGTTCGGGGAACGGTTTCAGGCACCCTTTTCTTGTCACCGCTGGTTTTCCTCGGTGCCTCCGTGGTGCGATCGGGTTTCGGGGCGCGGCAATGCCGCGCGCGAACTGACCCCCTCACCCAGCGGCGCATGGCCGCTACCCTCTCCCCCAAGGGGGCGAGGGTAAGGGACTCGATAGCGTCACATGCCCGGAGAGCGGAAACCGATTTTGCGGGGAGGCCTCTCCGGCGGCTTCATCAGTCCGCGGATCGCGTCGAAGACCACCTTGAACTGGCTGTCGTACTTTTTCTCCATCTCGTCCAGCCGGCGCGCCAGATCGCGATGCGAGGCCAACATTTCCCGCAGTTTGACGAAGGCCCGCATAATGGCGATGTTGACTTGCACGGCGCGCTCGCTGTGCAGCACGCTGGAAAGCATCGCCACCCCCTGTTCCGTGAAGGCGTACGGCGTGGCGCGTCGCGCACCGCCCCAACTTGAAGTCACAAATTGTGACTTCAAGATTTCGTACTCCTCCTTGGTCAATTGAAACATATGGGGGACGGGGACAGTCACCACGTTTCCCGGTTTCTCCACTTGGCGTCATGCCGATGGTAGAGCAAGTAGCGTGAACCTACTGTCCAGGCTCCGCCGCTCTTCGACCATTGACCATTGAACATTAGGGACGGTGGTGTCTGTCCTGTCTCCTTCGATCAACTGATAGTTGTGGCTAAAGCAGAGCGACAAAGCCGGCTTGCTGGAAATGGCGATCGCCGGTGAGTGCTTCCAAAACGTTGCGTTCGTGCATGATGATAAAACTGATGCAGTCGATTACTCCCCACTCTTTATCCGACCGCTGGCCATAAAGTTGCCAGCCTTTTCTGCACAGCTCCGAAGTCAACTCCACAACTTCGATGCGCTGGGAGTGCTCAATGCGCTCCAACAGACCGCTTGCCAATCGGCGCAGAGGAATGGAAGAAAGCCAATTGCCCACTTCCAACAGAACGACCGAGGAAGTCACGAATCCTCTTTCCTCATCCAGCCTTTGCTGGAAAAGGCGCACGGCTGGCTGATGCAAGGCGTCGTTTCGATTCACCAAGGCGATCCAGCCGGAGGCGTCAACAAAAGTGAGGCCTCTGGGCGACGAACTCATGATTGCTTGGACTGTCCGTACGAATAGTGTTCGAAATTACGAGCCAGGTCGCTTGGCCCGATGTCACTGGCGAGGTCGGGAATGCTGTAAGCGGAGTCGGCGGGCGCTTCCTGCAGAGCGTTGTCGGGAAGAATTACTGTGACGCGCGTGTCCTCGGCCAGATGCACGCCGTCAGGAAGTCGGATGCACCCATTTCGATACGTCGTTTCGATAGTTTTGCTCATGGAGTCCATGGTACCCGACAAACCACGCCTTCGCAAGGAAGGAAGCAAGGTAGCGCTCTGCCGTCCTCTCGCCTGGGATTGTGTTAGTATTCCCCCCATGCGAAAACTCCTTCTGATTGCATCCCTGGTACTTCTCAGCGCGCCGTTGCGGGCGGCGGGCACTCTCGATGTGTACTTTATCGATGTGGAGGGCGGGCAATCCACGCTCTTCGTCACCCCATCGGGAAAATCGATGCTGGTGGACACGGGCTGGCCGGGCTTTAATGGCCGCGACGCGGAGCGCATTTCGAGCGTCGCCAAGACGGCGGGCGTTACCCGCATCGATTACCTGGTCATCACCCACTACCACACGGATCACGTCGGCGGCGTGCCGCAACTCGCCGAGCGCATTCCCATCGGTACCTATGTGGATCACGGCCGGAACGTGGAAACCGGGAAGGAAGCCGACGATCTCTTCCATGCCTACGCGCAGGCGAGAGACCGTGCATCCCATTTGATCGTGAGGGCGGGCGACAAGATTCCTGTCGAGGGCATCGAGGTGCGGGTGGTGAGCGCCGCCGGCGAGGGTCTTCAGCGGCCCCTTGCGGGAGCGGGCGCGCCGAATCCCTTTTGCGCGGCCACGAAACCGCGTGAGGTGGATCCTTCCGAGAATGCCCGGTCGGTTGCCATGCTGATCAGCTTTGGCAAGTTTCGCATGGTCGATTTCGGCGACCTGACCTGGAATAAGGAACTGGGGCTGGTCTGCCCGAACAACAAACTTGGGACGGTGGACGTTTACCTGAGCACGCACCATGGGCTCGATCAGTCCAACGCGCCGGCGATGGTCGACGTGCTCCACCCGCGCGTGGCCATCACCAATAATGGCGCGACGAAAGGCGGGTCAGAGGAGGCGATGCACACCATTCGCACCTCGCCGGGCATTGAGGACGTGTGGCAGTTGCATTACGCCCAGAATGCGGCCAAGGAGAATAACGCGCCCGAGCCGTTTATCGTGAACGTCGACCAGGACGCGAGCGTGAGCTGGATCAAGCTCTCGGCAGGATCCGATGGCGGGTTTACCGTGACCAATAGCCGCAATGGGAAGACCAAGACATATCCGGCACGGCCGTAACCCGCATACCTCACCACTCGCTAAGAAGTGCCTGTCCCGATAAGTCGCCCCGGGACGGGAAACCGGCTTTTGTGCGGGCATGCCTGCGGAGCTTTAGAGTGCGGCAGCAAGCTGCCGCACTCTAAAGCTCCGCCCGCCCGAGCAGCCGGTAACGAGTGCGAGGCGCGGGAACCATCGGGGGCCAGCGACAAGTCAAAAGTCAAAAGGCAAAGGGCAAAAGGCAAAAGTTAAAAGTCAAAAGTTAAAACAACCGGTTCGTGAGGTCGCAGAATGAGAAGAAGTGTGCTTAGGTGCGCTTTCCGTCGGATTCTTCTCGTCCTCCCGCCGGTTTACCCCCTGCCAGCCGCGGCGCAGCGCAATTATTATGTACTCTCCCGAAGGTGTGGCCGGTTACAAGCGTAAGTAACCAGCCAGGGCTTACTCCTTTCTATCTTTGAAGTTGAGGTTTGGGTCGGCCCCGAAGGGAAAGCCCCCGGTTGCGAAGGAAGCGTGCGGGGGACCTCCTGGGTGGTAAGCGCCCGTTACGAGGCGGGATGTCCTTCGCGGACATCGCCAAATTGTCCGAATCTCGAAGCGGTGATGCGCCGAATCGCGCCTCGGCGCACCGTGTCCCACTTCTGCCTGTCGTGGGAATTTACGGGGATCGGCGGAATATCCACAATGCCCCCCAGAGATCAAATCGAATCGTGACAGGTGCGGCAGCCGGTAGGGGCACTCTTCTCTTTATGGCAAGCGATGCAGGCGGCCATCGAGATGGGCTTCTCTCTGATTACCACTTCGCGCTCGCGCACGGGGCCATGGCAGTTTTCACAACTCAGCTTCGCCTTCTGAACGTGCGTCCGGTGGGAGAAGTAAACATAGTCCGGCACCTGGTAGATTTGCACCCAGGGCACGGGCTTCTTCTGCGCAGCGTATTCGGCCAGCTTCTTGATGGCGGGACTGTCCGCCGCGATGGTCGCGTGGCACGTCATGCATTTTTCCTCCGGCGGATAGTTCATCGTCCAGCCGTCGGATGAAACTTGGTGACAATCCTGGCATTCCTTGAAGAATTGCGTGTGGAGCTTGTGGCTAAAAGGAAGAGGTTGCGGCTTCGCGGCCGGCGGCGGTGGCGTCTTGTCTTGGGCGCGCAATACAGTGCCATCAGTGAGCACACCGAAAGTCAGGGCCATGGTGCTGGCGAGAAGCGCCAGGGACACTGTCGACCTCAAGTGTGATAGCAAATCTGTGGCTCCCTTATAACGTGGCCCTCCCCTTCGGGGAATAGCTTACGGCAAGGCAAACGCCACATAGGCATCTCCCGACCGTGTCCGCGGCTTGCCTCCGCCGCCCGCGGCGATAACCACGTACTGCTTGCCCGCCGCTTCATAGGTGCAAGGGGTCGCGTAGCCGCCCGCGGGGAGTTGCGCTTTCCACAACAGCTTGCCGTTGGATTTATCGAAGGCGCGGAACATTTCATCCTGGGTTGATCCGATGAAGACGATCCCTCCGGCCGTAACGATGGAACCGCCGATGTTCTGTGTGCCAGTGGGGGGAATACCGCGCTCAGTTAATTCCTTGAGCTCACCCAGCACGACCTGCCACACGATGCTTCCCCGGTTCAAATTGAATGCGGTGAGCTGCCCCCAGGGCGGTTTGATGGCCGCATACCCCTCCTGGTCAACAAAGTGGTTGTAGCCGGTGTGCGCGTAGGGATAGCCGGCGCCCTCCGGGGCGGGCACAAGCGTCAGGATCCATGGTTCATCGTGGGAGTTGATGTAATACCAACCCGTCGCGGGATCGAATGATCCGCCGCCCCAATTCGAGCCGCCGTCAAATCCCGGAAAGATGATGGTTCCCTGCAAGCTGGGAGGTTGCCAGGTGCCGCTGCGCGATTTCGCGAAGGCATCCAGAACATACGCGTGCGCTTCCGGCGAGATATTCGTGATGTCGTCTTCGGTGAAGACCTGGCGCGCGTACGGCGGCGGCTTCAGCACCTGCTGCTGCGTCGGCCAAGCTTGTTCGCCGGGAACGTCCGACGGCGGGACGGGCCGCTCTTCAATCGGGAACAGAGGTTTACCGGTTTCGCGGTCGAGGACGAAGAGCTGGCCGAACTTAGTGGGCTGGACGGCAGCATCCACATGCTTGCCGCCAATATTCAGCGTGACCAGGGAAGCCGGGCAGGGAAGGTCCCGATCCCACAAATCGTGATGCACGACCTGGTAGTGCCAAATTCGTTTTCCGGTGGCGGCATCGAGCGCAATCACACAATTGGCAAAGAGGTTTGAGCCCAGACGCTGGCCGCCATAGAAATCGAAAGCCGCCGATCCCGTGGAAACGAACACCCAGCCGCGTTTCTCATCCAGCGTCATTCCTCCCCAATCGTTGGCGCCGCCGGTAGTGCGCCAGGATTCGCCCTGCCACACGTCGTTGCCAACCTCTCCGGGGCGGGGCAGTGTGTGGAAGATCCAGGCCATCACGCCCGTGCGCACGTCGAAGGCGCGAATGTGGCCGGGCGCCGACGGCTCGGGGCCCTCGCCGCACAGCGACCCGAGAATGATCAGGTTCTTGTAAACGATGCCGGGCGTAGTGACATCGTACTCTAACTGGGTGATGTCGCGGCCCAAGCCGCGTGTCAAATCCACGCTCCCGCCCTGGCCGAAATCCGGAATGAGTTTGCCGGTCTTGGCGTCAAACGCCCACAGGCGGGCGCGCGCGACAAAAAGAATGCGATGGTCATCACCGTTTTCCCAGTACGCCACGCCGCGATTTACTCCGTGCGGCTTGTCCTCATCAACGCCTTCGAACGGATCGTATTGCCAGAGGAGTTTGCCCGTATTCGCCTCCAGGGCGCACAGCTTGAGTTGGGCGGTGGTGAGGTACATCACGCCATTTACCACCAGAGGATTGCATTCGATGGTGGTGGCGGGTTTGCGCCGGCTGTCTTCGGTGTGATACGTCCAAGCAACCTTGAGTTTGTGCACGTTGGCGCGGTTAATCTGGTCGAGCGGTGAATAATGCGTTCCGGCTGGATTGCCGCCGTAAACCCGCCACTCGTGGTCGGGATTGGCCGTTGGCTGCTGGGCGGCGGGAAGCGACGCAGGCCATGCCGAGGCAGCCAGCAACGATGTGGCGCTTTGCTTCAGAAATCTGCGGCGGTTTAATCTATTGGCCATGAATGGAAAATCTCCTTTGGCACGATGACTCCTCCTGCCACGGCTATCGGAATGTTAATCGGAAACCACCTCTGAATAGGATAGGAGGTCCGTTGGTGAGGAAGGGCGTGCGGGCCACATCGTACCGCTGATTCGCGAGATTCTCTCCCGCCACAAAGACTTCCATCCCGTGCCCCAGCGGTCGTGAAACCAGCGCATCGAGCAGGAAATAATGATTCAACAAAAGTGTATTCTGATCGTTGTCGAATGCGGAGCCCACAAAATTTCCTTGCAGTGCGGCCGTCAACCGATGCGGGCGGGAATATCGGACCTGGAAATTCAGGTCGTGGCGGGGAACGTGCGGCACGAGCAGACCCACCAGTTGCGTGTTCGCGGGAAAGCTCGTCACCGCGGCGTCCACATATTGCAATCCTCCGTTGACCGTCACTGAGCTGGTCAGCCGCGCTTCCGCCTCGAGTTCGGCGCCGCGCGAACGCGTCTCCCCTAAATTCTGCCGCTGCTGGGTGGTCAGGCTCGGGGTTGTCGAGAGCGTCACGTTGGCAATGGGATCGCTGATGTCACTCCAGAAAAGTGTGCCGCGCACGCTCAGCCGCTCATGCCACGCGCCGTAGCTCGCGCCGGCTTCCGCGCCGGTCAGTTGTTCGGCGGTCAGGCCGCTGTTGGCCTCGGTTAGGGTATTACCCTGGCGAAAATTCCGATAGAGTTCGTTCAGTGTGGGCGAGCGAAAGGCTCGATACATGGAGGCCCGAAGCGCCAGGTTCTCCTTCACCCGGAAAACGGTGGATAGCCGTGGGCTGAAAGCCTGCTCGCTGCGCTCCACGTAATTGGTGACTTGCAATGGCCCAGGTGTGGCGAGCGGGCGTTTGACGGAGAGCGCATCATAATTGTTCCAGTCGTCCACGCGCGCGCCGCCGGTGATGAGCCAGCGTGTGTTGATGCGGAGGATGTCCTCTCCGTACAGTCCCCAGATGCGCTGCCGTCCGCCCGCGCCCACGGCGTTAGAAACCTTTCCGGAAGAATACATCAGCTCGTTGCTAGCGCCCCGCACTTGTTGGCCGTCGAAGCCGACGGCGAGCGTCTGGTGAGCACCCGCCGTGCGTGTCCACTGCGCCGAAAGTCCGGCCTGGTACGAGGGCACACGCTGGACATCGGTAAGGGTCTCACTATTCTGGTTTGCAGCGACAGAGGAAAAGGACTGATCGTAGTCTTCCGGGCCGCCGTAAGCGCGAAAGGTCACCGCGCCGGCCGCGGCGGATTGCCAGTCGGCGCCCACGGCGAGTTGGCGCAGGCGGGTGTCGTTGTTTTGCAGCGGCGTGCCGTTCTTGCGCGCCTCTTCGAAGATGGTCCCGCTGGCGAATGCCCGCCCCCGGTCGGAGAACAAGCGCTCCAGCATGAACTGCCCGTCAAAGTGCTCTGAGGCCACCGGTTTATCAATGGTGCCTTCCAAGGGAGGCAGCACCGAAACATACCCGTCGGTGTGAAACCCTTCGCTCGAGATAAGGCCCAGCCAAGAGCCGCGGCGAAGGCTGGCGGTGACGGATAAATCCGGCGTTTGTTTGTTGCCGTAGAACGTCTCGAGGGTAAGAGACGAAACGACAGGGCGGCGCGGAATGACGTTAACGACGCCTCCTAGCGCATCGCCGCCGTAGAGATCAGAAACGCCGCCTTCCACCACTTCCACCGCGCTTACGGAGGTCGCCGGGATGCGGTCCCAATAAACCCAGCCGCCGAAGGGGTCGGTAAGGGGAATGCCGTCGGAGATCACCAGGGCGCGGCTGGCCCCGCTGGTCCCCACGCCTCGCAGCGAGACGCCGAGGGAAATGGGATTGGCCGTCAGGCTACCGTTGCGGCGATAGAGCATGAACCCGGGAATTTGCCCGAGCGCATCGTCGAGGGTGATGCCTCCGCTGGTCGCGAGATCCTCCTGAGCTAACACTGCTACACTCGATGCCGAATCGCTGACACGCTGCTCGGTGCGCGTGGCAGTGACGGTGACTCGTTCTCTGAGAGCCTTGGGAGCGATCGTGATCTCAATCGGTTTCGCGCCCTGGGTGTGCGCGTCCCAGCTTTGCTGAACGGGCGCGAAGGAGCCACTCCGCACGGTGAGTGTGCCTGTCGCAATAGCCAGGTCGTCAAAGTGAAACCGGCCCTCGCGGTCAGTGACTTGGGTGGTGCGGAAGCGCGCGTTGCTCAGCGTGACTTCGGCGCCAGGCACGGGCGCGCCCGAACTGTCATGAATGATTCCTTCCAAACGGAAGGACGCTTTCTCTTGGCTCAGAGCGATCCCCGCGGAAAGCACGAGCAGGGTGGCGATCGCCAAGGCTTTGATCTTCCGGTTAATCATTCGTGTGACGTCCGCCTCTCACGAAACAAGGGAATGCGCGCCTCGCTCCCTGCGTCCGCTTGAATGCCGACCAGGAGAATATTGAATTCCTGGAGCGTGAACTTCGTGGAAATATGCCTAAGCGACCATTCTACATGATTGCAACGAGCGGTCCAGAGATGAATTGTGAAGTGTAGCGCGGACCTGTTCTGTAGGTCCGCGGCTCGTCCTCGGCGGGGAGGGAAAAGCCGCGGACCTACAGAACAGGTCCGCGCTACGCCCGCTTTTTCTCTTGACATAGGTTATTGCTGAGCGAGAATCCATGCGCAGCACGAGGGCGCGAAAGCCGCGACAGCTCGGGAGATAATATGGCAGAAAAACGCAAAGGGAAAAAATACGCACGGCGGGATTTCCTAAAAGAAGTCACAGCCGGAGGCGCGCTGGCGTCGAAGATCGGGACGTCGGCGCTCCCGGGGCAAGCCAACAAGACAGGTGCCGGAAGCGCGGGAGGGGGCGCGGCTGAAAAATCGTCTCACACGCCGCTCTCCCCGATTGACTTTCCCCGCACCTTCATGGGGCGGAACCTGAAGAGGATAGGATTTCCGCTGGGAGGCATCGGCACGGGTACCGTCTCACTCGGTGGCCGCGGGCAACTTCGCGACTGGGAAATTTTCAACCGGCCCGACAAAGGCAACGAGTTGAGTTACGCCTTTCCGGCAATTTGGGCAAAGGTGGGAGAGAGCAAACCTGTCGTCCGCGTACTAGAATCGCGCCTTCAGCCGCCTTATGAATTGAACGAGAGCGGCCTTGGCTCCGACAATGCTCCGGGCCTGCCGCGTCTTGCCGAAGCCACTTTCACGGGTGCATATCCATTTGCGCGCATTGCCTTCACCGATCCCGAGTTGCCGGTGCAGGTCCGCCTGGAAGCATTCAATCCGCTCGTTCCCCTGGACGCTGACGCTTCCGGTTGGCCCATTGCGATTCTGCGTTACACGGTTCGCAATGCAAATAACGCTCCCGCCCGGGTTGGCATCGCGTGGAGCCTCGAAAATCCCGTGGGCCACGAGGGCAGGCAAGCGGCTTTTCGTGAAGGCCCAGGTCTCGCAGGGTTGCACATGGACAATCCCTTCCTGTCGCCGTCCCATCCTTTGAAAGGCACCTTCGCGTTGTGCGCCGTGGGAGCACCCGAGGGAAGCGTTTCCTATCTGCGCGGCTGGAAGCGGGCCGAGTGGTGGAATGGAGTGCTGACTTTCTGGGACGACTTCAGCGACGATGGTGCGTTGGACTCTGCTTCCCGGGTTGCCATGCCGGTGGGTTCCCTGGCGGTGACGCAAACCATACCTGCGGGGGGGGAGGCAGCCGTCACCTTCCTGCTCGCGTGGCACTTCCCCAATCGCACGCCGGAACGCTGTGGCTGGTTGGCCCCGGAAAGTGTGCCCAAGAGCACGGTGGTCGGCAATTTCTACACTGAGCGCTTTACGGACGCCTGGGACGCGAGCCGGCAAGCCGCCTCCCAACTGGCACACCTCGAAGCCCGCACGCGCGCCTTCTCCCAGGCCATCGAGTCGTCCACGCTCGCGCCGGCGGTACTCGACGCCGTCACTAGCACGCTTTCTACCTTGCGCACGAATACCTGCTTCCGCACGCCGGATGGCGAGTTTCACGGATTCGAAGGGTGCAATGACCACCAGGGTTGCTGCCACGGAAGCTGCACCCACGTGTGGAATTACGAGCAAGCCACCGCGCAGCTCTTTCCCAAGATGGCGCACTCGTTGCGCGAGTCGGAATTTCTGCGTAACACCGATACCAACGGTCTGATGGGCTTCCGTTCTTACCTGCCGGACGGAAAGCAGATTTGGCAAATGGCCGCCGCGGATGGACAGATGGGCTGCCTCATCAAACTTTATCGCGAATGGCGGCTCTCTGGCGACACGGATTGGCTGCGCCGATTGTGGCCCGGCGCCAAGCGCGCTTTGGAATTCGCCTGGATTGAAAACGGTTGGGACGGCAATCGCGACGGGGTTGCGGAGGGCGTTCAGCATAATACTTACGACGTCGAGTTCTACGGCCCCAATCCCTTGTGCGGAGTCTATTACCTGGGAGCGTTGCGCGCGGGCGAAGAGATCGCGCGCGTCGTTGGGGACCAGGACTCGGCGGCGGATTATCACCGGCTCTTTGAGAGCGGCAGCCGCTGGGTCGATCAAAATCTCTTTAATGGCGAGTACTACATTCAAAAGGTTGAAGGGCGTCCGGAGAGCCAAATTGCCGCTGGCACGCGAGTTGGCATGGGAGCAGGGAATACTCTTGAGCCGGATTATCAAATGGGCGGCGCCTGCCTGGCGGACCAGTTGCTCGGCCAACTTCAGGCTCACGTGGCGGGCCTGGGATATCTGGTGCAGGAAGCGAATGTGCGCGCCACGCTGAAGTCGATCTACAAATACAACTACCTGTCAAACCTGAGCGACCACGTTGACCTTCAGCGCACCTACGCCCTGAACGACGAGGGTGGAGTTGTGGTGGCCACTTATCCCTTGGGCAAACGTCCGGAGATTCCGTTCCCTTACTTTGGCGAAATTTGGACGGGCATTGACTACCAGTTCGCGGCATTGCTGGCATTTGAGGGGATGACCGCGGAGGCGCTGAACGTTGTGGAATCCACGCGCCGGCGCTTTGACGGCGAGCGGCGCAATCCCTGGAATGAGCCCGAGTGCGGGCATCACTACGCGCGCGCCATGGCAAGCTGGGGCTGCTTTATGGCCTGGAGCGGTTTCCGCTATTCCGCTCCGCAGCGCGAACTCACCCTCATGCCGCGCACGCGCCGGCAGGCGTTCCGCTGCTTCTGGTCAGTCCCCTCAGGATGGGGCAGCTTCACGCATACGCTCAAACCACAGCTCCAGAGCGTGCAGGTCCAAGTGGCCGAGGGCTCAATCGCCGTGCAGCGCGTGGCACTGAATGGCCTCTCCAAGGGCCCGTTTAGTAAGGCCACAGCCCGCTTGGGGACGGAGGTATTGCAGGCAAGTGTGAAAACCGAAACCACTCGTCGCGTCGTTGTTTTTGACCACGAATTTGGAGTGACGCCCGAGAAGCCGCTTGAGGTATCGCTGACAGTGTAATGCGGAAGAATCGTAGCGCGGACCTGTTTTGTAGGTCCGCGGCTTTTCCTTACCGATACGAGAAGAGCCGCGGACCTACAAAACAGGTCCGCGCTACTACCTTTCAAATGGTGGAGGGGAGAATCGTGGGTTTTGTCAGTAAAGTCACAAATGGGAAAATCAATATCCCTCCGGGTGTAAATCTCCCCGAAGGCGCTTATGTGCGTGTTGAGCCCCTGAAAGAGGAAACTCTAGCGAAACGCTTGAAGCCGGTGATCGGGAGCGTTGAGGGTTTACCTCGAGATTTTGCCGCGCAACACGATCACTACCTCCACGGGACTCCTAAGCAGAGGCGGCGTAAAGCCGCCTCGACGTCAGCCTAAAATCCTTCCTGCACTGCGCAGCCCCGCCTCATTCCCCCAGTTCCGCCATACGTCGGTCGAGCAAGCGCAGACTTGTTTGGAACGCCCGTCCCCGTTGACAACAAAAAGCCTCGGGCCTACCGAGCAGATCCGCGCTACGCGCTTAATCGCGCAATCGATCTTTCCAATATCCAGGTCTTCGGTGCTGATGCATGACAGCGGCGATGAAGATTCGATCATGCTGGTCTTCGTAAAGGACTGTGAAAGGGAAACCCAGGACAATCCGCTTGCGTATGGCACCGCGTTCGACTGGGCCCGCCTGCGGGAACTGTTTGATTCTCTGAATTGTCTCTTCGACTGCGGATAGAAAATCGGCCCCGAGACCTCCGGCTTTTTCCTCATAGAACCGCGCGGAAGAGAGCATCTCTTCGTACGCCTCAGGGTGGAATTTGATTTTCACCTTTTGAGGTCTCGACGCGCTCTGGCGAAAGCCTCCGCGGCATCGATGCCCTCGGCGTTGCCCGTTCGAAGCTCTTCCAGGCGCCGTTCCGCTTCCGCCAGCCACAACTCTTCAACGTTGCTCTCTACTTGATCGTCCAGACTGGAGGCAAGCCGTTGAGCGAGTTTTACCCGATCTCGAAGCGGGAGCTTCATGGCCTCTGCCGCCATTTCCTCAAAAGGTGTGCGCATACGCAGGCCTCCTCGCCAGCTGCCGTTCTCTCCTTTCAGTTTTGCATAATCTAGCACCTGCCATCAAGTGTTGTTAGGCCACTGATTTGAGCAGGTAGCGGCGAGTTTACCTCGCCAAACGGCGGCGTAAAGCCGCCTCTGCGTCAGCCTGAATTCCTCCACCCGCTGCGCACTCCGGGCGTTAGTCCTTCAACCCCTGCAAATGCGGGTCGAGGACTTCTTCCGACCTCATCAACTCATCCCAAGTGAACTCCGCCTGCCTGTATGCTGCGGTTCTCCCGAGAATGGTGGTGAGGTTGCTTCGCACTGCGGGGGCCACGGTGGAGTAATCGAATCGCCCGGAGGTCACCTGGTCGTAGAAGGTTGCGATATTACGGACGGCGCCGGTGGTGTACAGCATGCCGTCGCGGCCTCCCGCGTAATTCATTTTGCCTTTGATACCCACATCGCCGGCGTAGTGAGTGTCGAGTGAGCCTTCGGTGCCGAACATCTGGCAGCGGATATCGTCCGCGCCCTCGCCGTATTGCTTGGAATAGAAAGTCACGAGCACGTCTTCGGGGAACCAAAAATTCACCGAGAAGTGGTCCCAGATGTCGCCGACGTTGCGGGATTTCAGTCCGCCCGTGCCCGACGCTTTCACCGGATGCTGGTCAAGGACCCAGGTCATGACGTCGATCGAGTGGATGTTCTGCTCGGTGATGATATCGCCGGAGAGCGCACGGATGAGTCCCCACGCGCGCAGGCGGGTTTCAGGATCCTGAGGTTTTGCCTCCAGGTCCGGAACCATTTTCGCCCAGGGAAGGCCGGCAACGTACGACGCTTCGCCACTGACGATGCGGCCAATGCCCGCTTCCTTCTGCACGCGCCGGATGGCTTCCTGGTAAAAAGGATCGGTGCGCGTCTGGAAATCGATCAGGAAGGCAAGCTTCTTTTCCCCGGCACTCTTGGCGCTGGCCTCGATGCTATGGCAGCCGGGAACGTCCACCGCCATGGGCTTGGCCAGGTAAACGTGGATTCCCGCATCAACCGCGGCGGCGGCCTGCGAATGGTGAAAATAGGGTGGGCTCTCAATCACCACCGCGTCCAACTTGGCCTCCAGCATTCTTTGGAAACCCTTCAGACCGGTGAAGCGCCGCGCTGCGGGCACGTTGTACCGGTCGCCAAACGCGTTCACCCGGTCGGGGAAATAATCGTGGGCGGCGGTGATTTCGTATCCCCCATGCTTGCGGAAAAGATCGGCGATCCAGGTGCCGCGACTCCCGCAACCGATCGAGCCCAGAGAGATTTTGGAGCTCACTTGCGACCCGCGGGCCAGCTCCGGCTTCATGATGCTGAATGACAATGCCGCGCCGCCGGCCCCCGCAAAAAATTCGCGCCGGCTCAGGCCGCCCCGGCCTTCCCCAGCGCTGGACATTTCCGATTTATTCTTCATATATGTGACCTCCAGATTATGAAGCGATTTTTGCGGGGGCAAGAGTAGCACCGGCGGCCTTCGATGTCCATGTGGGGGGAAGGAACTTTCGCCTTTGCCTTGACATGTAGGGGAAGTGCGGTTGCGCATGTTATGCAGGGATCTCTTCGCGGCCCTGGTGGGTTTCACCCCCGGCCAACGATATTGGACCTTGGTGCCTGCCGTTCCCCGCACCTCTCCGCCCATCGTGTTATTTCACGGTAAAGCTGACGGAAGACAACACCACGCCCGCGTCGTCGGTGACGTCGACTTTCCAGCTTCCCGATTCGATCGATTTGTTGCTCCACGTGCGCGTGGAGGCGAACTTGAGGTCGAGCGAACGTTCAAAGACCTTTCTGTCGCCGAGGTACCATACGTGCTTAATAGTGGCGGGAACGGTCTTGGCGGTGACCTTTGTCCACACGCAAACGGTGCCCACAGAGGCGTCGAATTGCGTGTTTTCGCCTACGGGCTCGAGTTTATCCACGGAACTGGCGGCCACAATCTTTTCCACCTTGATGCCCTGATCCGCTGCTGGGTTCGCTTTCTCTTGCGCCGCGGCCACGGTAAATGCAAAAAGAACACACACAAAAAGCCTAATGAATTGTTTCATAAGTCTCCCCCTGCAAGACGGTTGGAAGTTTGACCGAAAATTAACCGATTCATTCGCGCGATTGTATACGCCTCTTCGGACCACAATGCAAGCGGACATAGCCAGAGCCTGCGATTCAGACAGTGGGGGAGGGCGCGAGGCTGGCGGGAGGCAGGAGCGGCGAGACGAGGGGAATTGGGCGCAGGAATGGGGGCGTGTTGAGACGGGTGGCGGCTGTGTCGTAGGGTG
>Ga0181536_10003678_pt1 | contig 16636 bp, 10 predicted proteins | sample PEATcosm2014_Bin_41_FD_121105 | JGI IMG/M metagenome (GOLD analysis project Ga0181536, IMG submission 121105) | Peatland microbial communities from MTU Mesocosm Facility, Houghton, MI, USA - PEATcosm2014_Bin17_60_metaG | ecosystem: Environmental > Terrestrial > Soil > Wetlands > Peat | place... | reverse complement strand
TCACGCTCAGGATCGTACTGGTCGAAAACCTCCGGCGCCTCGCCGACCTGATCGTGAACAGCCGTGCCGCACGGCAGCAGGCAGATCGTCTTGCCGACCGCTTGCTCGGCGCCGGCGACTGCATCGCGGAGCCCGCCTCCGTGGTGCTCGCAGAACTGCAAGGTAGCAGCCTGTCCGGCGCATTCGCCGTCCAGCTCGTGCACCGGTTGCGCGACCAGGATCCCAGGATCACGCCCGCGCTGACGTGGCTCGACCAGCGTTTGGCGGCGCAGGGAACCACGGCCGACGCGGTGGTGCACGATGAACACCAGGCGCAGGGTGCCGCCGCCGTCACCGTGCGCAACATCATCACTAGCATGCGCCTGATCTCCGACGTCGATTGGCCGGACCTGTTCGAGCGCGTCAGCCTGGTGGACGAGGTACTCGCGGCGGGCAGCGCATTTCGCGATATGGATTTCCCGACGCGTAGTCTCTATCGCGGCGCCATCGAAGCATTGGCGCGCGGCTCGAACCGCACGGAACTCGACGTTGCCGGCCGCGCCCTCCAGGCGGCGCAACCGGCTGGGTCGGCGAATCCCGCGCCAGCCCCTTCCGCGCCAGCCGAGCCCGAGCCAGCCAATCCCGAAGTGGAGCAGGTCCGCCACGCCGATCCCGGCTATCACCTGCTCGCCGGCGGCCGCCGCGCCTTCGAAGCGGCGATCGGCTACCGGCCACCGCTGGCCTCCTGGCCTGGACGCCTGAGCAGGGTAGCCGGCATCCGCGGTTACGTCGCGGCAGGCGGCGTGGTCGCCGCGATCCTGCTCGCAATTCCGCTGCTCATCCTGCACGCCCGCGGCCTCGCCCCGTTGTGGCTGAGCCTGCTCTGTGCGCTGGGCGCAATCCCCGCCATCGACGTGGCGGTGGCGCTGGTGAACCGCGGCATAACGCGCGGCGTCGGCGCGACACTGCTGCCCGGATTGGAACTGCGTAACGGCGTGCCCGCACAGTTACGTACGCTCATCGCAGTACCCACGCTGCTGACAACCAAAGTGGCGATCGAGGCGCAGATCGAGCGCCTGGAGATCCACCACCTCGCCAGTCCAGAGGGAGATCTCCACTTCGCGCTGCTCTCGGACTGGCTGGATGCCGCGACAGAGCATGTCGACGGCGATGCGGCGCTGCTGGAAACCGCGATTGCCGGCATCGCGCGGCTCAATCGCCGCTATGGTCCCGCGCCCGGCGGCGACCGCTTCCTGCTGCTGCACCGCAAGCGGGTATGGAACGCCGGCGAGGCGCGCTGGATCGGTTGGGAACGCAAGCGCGGCAAGCTGCACGAACTGAACCGGCTGCTGCGCGGGGCAACCGATACGAATTTCCTGGAACTCGGTGGGCAGCCGCCGCGAATGCCCGCCGATGTGCGCTACGTCATCACGCTGGATGCCGACACCAGGCTGCCACGCGACACCGTGCATCGGCTGATCGGCAAGATGGCGCACCCACTCAACCGGCCGTACTTCGACGCCGCTCTAGGCCGCGTTGTCGCCGGTTACGGCGTGCTGCAGCCCAGGGTCACGCCGTCACTGCCGGTCGGTCGCGAGGGTTCCCTGTTCCAGCACGTCTTTTCCAGCATGAACGGCATCGACCCTTATGCCGCCGCCGTCTCCGACGTATACCAGGACCTGTTTGGCGAAGGTTCCTACGCCGGCAAGGGCATCTACGACGTCGACGCGTTCGAGGCCGCGCTCGTCGATCGCGTGCCGGACTCCACCCTGCTCAGCCACGACCTGTTCGAGGGCGTATTCGCCCGCGCCGGTCTCGCCTCCGACATCGAGGTAGTCGAGGAATTCCCCGCCCGCTACGACGTTGCCGCGAGGCGCCACCACCGCTGGGCGCGCGGCGACTGGCAGTTGCTGCCGTGGTTGATCGGCCACGGACCGATCGGCGGCGCGGATCGGATCCGTAACGCCATCCCGGCGATGGGCCGTTGGAAGATGTTCGACAATCTTCGGCGAACACTGTCGGCACCGGCCTGCACGCTGGCATTGTTGGCGGGATTGGCAATGCCGCTTGCGGCAGCCTCGGTGTGGATCGGGTTTGTGCTGCTGACGATCCTGCTGCCTCCACTCCTCCCCGTCCTCTCCGTCATCGTGCCACGCCGCGGCGGCATCACGCTGCGCAGCCATCTGGGAGCGCTTGGCACCGACCTGCGAACAGCGCTGGCGCAGACTGCGCTCGACGTCACCTTCATGGCGCATCAGGCCTGGCTGATGGGCGATGCGATTCTGCGCACCCTGGTGCGGTTGTTCGTCACCCGCCGGCACCTGCTCGAGTGGGTTCCGGCGGCACAGGCGACGATCGGCCCCCGCCTTGACCTTCTCGGCTTCTATCGCGTCATGATCAGCGGCGTTGGGTTCGGCTTCGCGGCGCTGCTGGTGCCGCTGCTGTCGCGGCACGGCACCTTGGTGCTGGCGCACGGCATGGCGGCGCTGGGCACCGTGCCGCTCGCGCAAGGCACCTGGTCGTTGGGTACCTGGCCGCTGGCGGTGCCGCTCGCCGCGCTGTGGATTGCCTCGCCGGCGATCGCACGCTGGACCAGCCGGCCACCGCCCATCGCCGGAGGGATCGCCGTTTCGGCGGCCGACGCGCGCGCGCTGCGGCTGATCGCGCGGCGCACCTGGCGATACTTCGAAACCTTCGTGACAGCGGCCGACAACATGCTGCCGCCGGACAATTTCCAGGAAGACCCGGCGCCCGCGCTGGCCCACCGCACGTCGCCGACCAATCTCGGCCTTTGTCTCCTCTCCACGGCCACCGCGCGCGACTTTGCCTGGCTGGGCACTACCGAAGCGGCCGAGCGGCTGGACGCAACGCTGACCACCATGGGGCGCCTTGAACGCTTCCGCGGGCATTTCTTCAATTGGTACGACACCAACGACCTGCGCCCGCTCGATCCCCGCTATGTCTCCACCGTGGACAGCGGGAACCTCGCCGGCCACCTGATCGCACTCGCCAACGCCTGCCACGAGTGGACCGTCCGCACACCAAATTCCGCGCAGCGCCTGGGCGGCATCGCCGACGCCCTCGAACTCGCACGTGCAGCGACCGATCGGCTGCGCGACGGGCGACGCACCCAGACCGCAACCTGGCAGCAGCTCGACCAGGCGCTCACCGCGCTGGCCGTCGAATTGCAACTGCCGGACCTGGCCGATGCAAACCTCGCGGCACGGCTGACGGACCTTGCGGCGCAGGCGGACACCGTGGCCGACATCGCCGCGGCTTTCGCCAGCGAACGGGGCGACGACACGGGTGCAGACATGCTGTTCTGGCTTGCCGCGACGCGCCGCTCGATCGACAGCCATCGGCGTGACATCGTTGCGTCGCCGGATGCCGCCGCCGCTCTCGCGACCCGCCTCGCCGCGCTCGCAGCGACCGCGCGCGGGATGGCCCTCGAAATGGGCTACGGTTTTCTGCTCGATCCGGACCGCAAGCTGCTCTCGATCGGCTATCGCGTGCAGGACGGCACCCTCGACCCGAGCTGCTACGATCTGCTTGCGTCCGAGGCACGGCTTGCGAGCTTCATCGCCATCGCCAAGGGCGATGTCCCGGCGCGCCACTGGTTCCATCTCGGTCGCGCGGTCACGCCCATCGCCAATGGCGCCGCGCTGATTTCCTGGTCGGGTTCGATGTTCGAATACCTGATGCCGTCGCTGGTGATGCGCGCGCCGGCCGGGAGCCTGTTGGAGCAAACCAGCCACCTGATCGTGCGGCGGCAGATCGGCTATGGCAAATCTCTAGGCCTGCCCTGGGGCGTTTCGGAATCCGCCTACAACGCCCGCGACCTGGAGCTCACCTACCAATACTCCAACTTCGGCGTTCCCGGGCTCGGCCTGAAGCGCGGTCTGGGCGACAACGCCGTCGTGGCGCCGTATGCGACGGCGCTCGCGGCCATGGTCGATCCGACAGCGGCGGCTCGCAATTACGAGCGGCTTGCCGGCATCGGAGCACGCGGACGCTACGGCTTCTACGAGGCACTGGATTACACGCCGATCCGCCTGCCGGAGGATGCCAAGGTCGCGATCGTGCGTGCCTACATGGCGCATCATCAGGGCATGACCATCGTCGCCATCGCCGATGCATTGCTGGATGGCGCGATGCGCGCGCGGTTCCACGCCGAACCGATGGTGCAGGCGACCGAACTGCTGTTGCAGGAAGGCACGCCGCGCGACGTCGCCGTGGTGCGTCCCTGGGCCGCCGACGCAAAGGATGCGGCGGTGCGGCAGGTCGGACCGCAGGCTGGAAGGCGACTTGTCACCGCGCACAATGCGTCGCTCACGTCCCATCTGCTGTCGAACGGCCAATACGCGGTGATGCTGACCGCTGCCGGCTCCGGCTACAGCCGCTGGCGAGGCATCGCGGTGACGCGATGGCGCGAGGATGCCACGAGCGACGACTGGGGCTCGTACGTCTACCTGCGCGATGTCGGCAGCGGTGAGGTCTGGTCCGCCGGATTCCAACCCAGCGGCACTGAGCCCGACACCTATGAAGTCATGTTCAACGAGGATCGCGCCGAGTTCACCCGGCACGACGGCACGCTGGCCACCACGCTGGAGGTGCTCGTTTCAGGCGAGAGCGACGCCGAGGTTCGCCGCGTTTCGATTACCAATTCCGGCAACCGGGCTCGCGAGATCGACGTGACGTCCTATGCCGAATTGGTGCTGGCAGCGCAGGCCGACGACGTCGCGCATCCAGCCTTCATGAAGTTGTTCGTCGCCACCGAGTATCTCGCCGATCTCGGCACCATCCTGGCAACCAGGCGGCGGCGTTCGCCGACCGAGCAGGAGGTGTGGGCCGCGCATCTGGCTATTGTTGACGGCGAGGCGGTGGGGAAGCCGGAAGTCGAAACCGACAGGGCCCGGTTCCTCGGCCGTGGCCACGGCAGCCACCGGCCGATCGCCGTGGTCGATGGCCGCCCGCTGTCAAATACTGTTGGCACGGTGCTCGATCCGGTGTTCGCCCTACGCCATCGTGTGCGTGTCGCACCCGGGGCGATCGTGCGCATCGCCTTCTGGACCGTGATTGCGGAATCACGCGCGGCGGTGCTCGACCTCGTGGACAAGCATCGCGACACCACCGCATTCGAGCGTGCGGGGACGCTGGCCTGGACCCAGGCACAGGTGCAACTGCACCATCTCGGTATCGATCCGGGCGAGGCCGGGCTGTTCCAGCGTCTCGCCGGCCATCTGCTGCATGCGGGACCGTCGCTGCGGCCGTCTTCCGACACGATCCGCCGTGGTGCCGGCGCGCAGCCGGGGCTCTGGCCCATGAGCATTTCCGGCGACCTGCCGATCGCGCTACTGCGCATTGCCGATGTCGAACACCTCGACCTCGCCCGGCAATTGCTCCAGGCCCACGAATACTGGCGGATGAAGCAGCTCGCGGTCGATCTGGTGATCCTGAACGAGCGCGCCCCGTCCTACGTGCAGGATTTGCAGATCGCATTGGAGACACTGGTCCGCGCGAGTCAATCGTCAGGACCGGACGGCGTCGAGCGCCGGAACGGCAGCGTCTTCGTGCTGCGGGCCGACCTGCTTGCGCCGGAGGCCCGCGCCCTGCTCGCGTCGGTGGCGCGGGTCGTTCTGGTCGGGCAACGCGGCTCGCTCGCCGATCAGCTCAACCGCGTACCGGAACCGAAAGAAGCGGAGCGGGTCACGCGAAAGCGGGCGGCGGCCGGCGCGGAACAACGCATCGCGCCACCACCACCGGGCCTGGAGTTCTTCAACGGCCTCGGCGGTTTCGCGGCCGACGGGCGCGAATATGTCACGATCCTCGGGCCAGGCCAGTCCACGCCCGCACCCTGGATCAACGTCATTGCGAATCCCGATTTCGGCTTCCAGGTTTCGGCGGAAGGCAGCGGCTTCACCTGGTCGGTCAACAGCCGCGAGAACCAACTGACGCCCTGGTCGAACGATCCGGTCAGCGATCGTCCGGGCGAGGTGTTCTATCTGCGCGACGACGACACCGGCGATCTGTGGTGCCCGACAGCACTGCCGATCCGCGACCACAACGCTGCCTATGTGGCGCGGCATGGCTGGGGCTACAGCCGGTTCGAGCACTCCGCGTACCGCATCACCGCGGAGCTTGTGCAGTACGTGCCGCTCGACAACCCGATCAAGATCTCGCGCCTGACGCTGAGCAACACGTCGAATCGCACCCGGCATCTGTCGGTGACCGCCTATGCGGAGTGGGTGCTGGGTACGTCGCGCACCGCCGCCGCACCGTTCGTAACGACCGAGATCGATGCCGAAACCGGCGCGATGTTCGCCCGCAATCCATGGAGTGCCGGGTTCGGGTCGCGCGTCGCCTTCGCCGATCTGCGTGGCCGCCGGATGGACTGGACGGGCGACCGGCGGGAGTTCCTCGGCCGCAATGGCACGCTGGAAAATCCGGCGGCGCTCGCCAGCGCGGCGCCGTTCTCCAATACCGTCGGCGCCGGTCTCGATCCTTGCGCCGCGCTGCGAACCACGCTCGTGCTGCCGGCGAACGCGCGGGTCGAGATCGTGTTTTTTCTCGGCGAAGCGACCAGCGCGCAAGAGGCGCGGCGGCTGATCACGCGCTACCGCACCAAGGATCTCGATGTCGTGCTCTCCGAAGTCGGCCGGCACTGGGACGATGTCCTCGGCGCGGTGCAGGTGAAGACGCCCGACCGGGCGATGGACATCATGCTGAACGGCTGGCTGCTGTATCAAACGCTGTCCTGCCGCATCTGGGCGCGCTCGGCGTTCTACCAGGCGAGCGGCGCCTACGGCTTCCGCGACCAGTTGCAGGATGGCATGGCGCTGACCGCGGCGCGGCCGGCGTTGACGCGCGAGCACCTGCTGCGGGCGGCGGCGCGACAGTTCGTCGAGGGCGACGTGCAGCATTGGTGGCTGCCGCATTCCGGTCAGGGCGTGCGCACGCGGATCTCCGACGACCGGGCGTGGCTCGCCTACGCCGTCGCGCATTATGTCGGCGCGGCCGGCGATGCCGCCGTGCTCGATGCGGTAGTGCCGTTCCTGGACGGTCAGCTTTTGCGGCCCGAAGAGCATGACAGCTTCTTCCAGCCGATGGTGTCCGACGAGGTCGGCACCTTGTTCGAGCACTGCGCGCGCGGTCTCGATGCCAGCCTCAAAGTTGGTCTCCATGGACTGCCGCTGATGGGCACCGGCGACTGGAACGACGGCATGAACCGTGTCGGCGAACTGGGACAGGGCGAGAGCGTCTGGCTCGGCTGGCTGCTGTACGCGACGCTGTGCGAATTCGCGCCGTTGGCCGAGGCGCGCGGCGACACCGCCCGCGCTGCGACGTGGCGAGCGTACGCCAGCACGCTGCAAGCCGCGCTGGAAAGCGGGGCGTGGGATGGCGATTGGTACCGCCGCGCATGGTTCGACGACGGCACGCCGCTCGGCTCGGCAACCGACGACGAGTGCCGCATCGATGCGATTTCTCAGTCCTGGGCAGCGATCTCCGGCGCGGCCGACGCCGGGCGTGCGGCGCGGGCCATGGCGGCGGTCGAGCGCGAACTGATCCGGCCGGCGGACGGACTGGCGCTGCTGTTCACGCCGCCGTTCGACAAGACTGCGCTCGATCCCGGCTACATCAAGGGATATCCGCCCGGCATCCGCGAGAACGGTGGCCAGTACACCCACGCTGCACTGTGGTCGGTCCTGGCATTCGCAATGCTTGGCGAGGGCGACAAGGCTGCCGCGCTATTCTCCCTGCTCAATCCTATCAACCACGCGCGTACGCGCGCGGACGTGCACCGCTACAAGGTGGAACCCTATGTCATTGCGGCTGACGTCTATGCCGCCAAACCGCATGTCGGGCGCGGTGGCTGGACGTGGTACACCGGCTCGGGCGGATGGATGCAGCGGGCCGGTATCGAAGGCATTCTCGGGTTGCGCTTGCGCGGGGATGTGCTGGAGTTGGACCCGTGCATTCCGAAGTCCTGGCCCGGCTTTGCAGCGACGCTGCGGTATCGCTCCGCCCGTTACGAGATCGCGGTGGAGAACCCGGGCGGCTGTAGCCGAGGCATCGCGTACGCCGCAGCCAACGGGATGGAGATTGTTACGAGACCATTGTCGGTGAGGCTGCTGGATGACGGCAGCACCCATCACGTCCTGGTCAGACTGGGTTAATGTTGGCGGATTTCGTCACCGCCCGCCGCTCGGTCCGTGTTCGGCAGGCGTCCGATAACCATCCAGGAATGCGGACCGTACCTTCTCCTTCGCAACCTCGTTTTGGATGAGGTGCGAGGGTTTGGCAGACGGTTCGGAATTCAAGTACCATGCATCACGGCCGATTTGGCGATTCGGCACAGTGCTGGCAGTGCGGCTCCTGGGCGAGCCGTTCCACCTGTACCATGCGCGCGGTGTCGCGCTGATTGCGGCGGGGATCTGCTGGTGTGGCTCAGACCGCGGCCGGCGTAGGAGGACCATGACAGTGTCCCGGGTTTCGCTGATCGTTCCGCTGCTGTTGCTGACGGCGGCCGCGCCGGCCGCGCCCCCCAGCGCAACCGCGCCCGGCCTGCCGCCCACCGTCATGCTGCAGACATTCTCTCCACGCGACGCGATGTCCGTGCTCGGACATCCCGTTGTCGATGCGGACGGCAGGACCATTGCGCGACTGATCGACGTTCTGGTGGACCCCAACGGGCAGCCGGTGGCCGCGGTGCTCGACTTCGGCGGCTTCATGGGCGTCGGCATCCGCAGGATCGCGGTGTTCTGGAGCACGTTGCGATTCGAGTCCGGCGAAGGCACGCACCGGATCATCCTGACGCTGACGCAGGACCAGTACCAGGCGGCGCCCGAGTACAGGGACCCGGAGAAGCCGGCGCCGGTGGTCGTGCCGGTGGCGCCGGAACCCAAGCCGGGACAGCAATAGCCGATGCCGCGCAAGCGCGCGACCAAGACCCGTGCCACAATCGGGCTGGATCTGTTGAACTTCTTCATCGCCGGCGAGCAAACCGGCTTCGGCCCGTTCGTCGCGGTGTATCTGACCGCGCGCCAGTGGACGCAGGTGGAGATTGGCTTTGCCCTCAGCCTGGGCACCATCACCGCCATGGTCAGCCAGGTCCCCGCCGGCCTCCTGGTCGATGCGCTGCGCAGCAAGCGCGTCGCTGTCGCCGCCGGGATCCTGGCGGTCGGAATTTCCGCGCTGTTGCTGGCGATCTGGCCGGCGCTGTTGCCGGTATTGACGTCCCAGGTGCTGCACGGCTTCGCAAGTTGCGTGCTGACCCCGGGGATCGCCGCCGTCAGCCTGGAATTGGTCGGGCACGCCACGCTGGGCGAGCGGATCGGACGCAACGCGCGCTTCGCGGCGCTCGGCAACGGGCTGTCCGCCGGGGCGATGGGTTTGCTGGGCAGCTACGTTTCGGAGCAATCGGTGTTCCTGCTGACCGCGGCGCTCTGCGTGCCGGCCCTGGCGACGTTGCCGTTCATCGATGCCAAGCCGCCACCGCCACCTCGCCGCGCAGCCACACGGCGCGCCCGGTGGTCCGAGCTGGTGGCGTTGCTCACTGACCGAAGGTTGCTGATGTTCGCCGCATGTGCCGCACTGTTTCAACTGGCGGACGCTGCGATGCTGCCGATCGCCGCGGGTGAATTGACCAAGCAGAAGGGCACGCACGCCGCCCTGGTCATCGCCGCCTGCATCCTGGCGCCGCAGGCGGTGGTGGCGCTGTTGTCACCGTGGGTGGGCCGCACCGCCGAACTGCGCGGGCGGCGGCCGATGATGCTGCTGGGATGGGCGTCGCTGCCGTTGCGCGGCGTGCTTTTCGCGCTGCTGCCGAACCCGTATCTGCTGGTCGCGGTGCAGTCGATCAGCGGCGTCGGCGCCGCGGTGTTTGGCGTGATGCTGCCGGTGATCGCGGACGATGTGACGCGCGGGGCGCGCCGCTTCAATCTGTGCATCGGCATCTTCAGCCTGGCCGGCACTGCCGGCGGAGCGCTGAGCACCACGCTGGCGGGATTGCTGGCGGACCTGGCAGGCGATCGGGTCGCCTTTCTCGGTCTGGCCGCGGCCGGTCTGGCGGGGACGGCGCTGGTCTGGCTGGCAATGCCGGAGACTGGGTCTAGCGAAGCTTCGGAATGACCCATAGCGGCGTCGCGCCGCCCTTGCGACGCTGGCCGGCTCACGTGATCGCGGCGAAGCGGACAGAGCACGCGCCGTGCTGCTGACGCTGGCGGGCTGGACCAGTCCGTGCATCGCCGAGGCGTTCGGCGTGCGCGAGGACACGGGTCGCCTCTGGCGCAGTGACTTCGAGAGCGGCGGCATTGCGGCACTGAAAGCGAGCGTGGCGCCCGGCCCGGTGCCGGTGAAGACTGAAACGGCGTGCCCTTTCATGCCGCCGCCCTGGCGCGGGCGCTGCCGTTGATCAGGCAATCAGTGCGGTCCTCTTCCTGCTGTTCATCGCCCGGCCGCGATGCCTCTTGTGCCAGCGCGCCAGGGAGTTCAATTGCACAGCGGCGGGAGCCGGTTCATCGTCCAATTTCCGTCGGCGCCCGGGCGATCAATGGGGTGTGTCGACATATACCTTCAGCCCGGAAAAGCTCCCCGCACGACCAGGTCAGCCGGATCGGGCCCGACAGGGACTCGCGAGGCGCGGGGAAAATGACCAAATTTGATGCCGGATTTGCCCGACCCGTTGGACCGGCGCGTTGTCCAGATAACGCGTGCCGAAACCCCCCCGGTCTGCGCGGCCTGCTGGCCATCGCCGTCACGGTTGTCGTCGTCGCCGGCCTCTCTCTCGGCCGCTCGGTGATGATTCCGATCACGCTCGGGGTGCTGCTCTCCTTTCTGCTCGCGCCGCTCGTCAAGGGCGACCAGATGCGGGGGGGCGCGGCGGCGTGGATCGCCGCGCCCATTGGAACCCTGCTGCGGCGAGGGCATCTCGGTCGCGTCCCCTCAGTGCTGCTTGCCGTGCTGCTGGCCCTCGCGGCGATCTGGCACTCGGCGGCCTGATGCGGCCCACCCTCCGTGCGGCCCAATCCCGGTCAGGATGGCTCGGGCTGATCGCGCGCCTTGTTGCGAGGCGGCAGCCGAGTGTTATACTAACGGAACCAGGGGGAGCAGGGCGTCGCGACCGCCAGAGTCGCGACAGCTTCCTTATTCCTTTAATCATATCAGGGTGCTGACTCGGTGGAATCGATCACAGACGAGGTAAGGCAGATCATTGCCCGGGAGCTCAAGATCCCGATTGAACGTTTGACCCCGGACACCAAGTTGCAGGAGCTCGGCGTCGAATCTCTGGACTTGATCGAGATCATCTTCGCGCTGGAGGAGAAGTTCGACATCAACATCCCGTACAACGCCAATGAGGCGACGGCGGCCGACAATCGGGAAGCCGCGACGGCCGGATTGGGAAAACTCGAAACGATTGGCCAGATTTCCGCGGCGGTGAAAAATCTCGTAGACACGAAGACCTCTGCATGAACCGCGTCGTGATCACGGGGATCGGAGTCGTATCCCCCGTGGGATCTACCCTCGAAGACTTCTGGTCGGCGCTGGTCGAGGGCCGTTCGGCGATCGGCCCCTTCTCGATCGCTCGCAGCGAACGACTGAGCACGCGCATCGCGGCACAGGTTCGTCAGTTCGACGCCGCGGCGCTGTTCGCGCCCAAGCAGCTCGCCCCCATGGACCGCTTCTCGCAGTTTGCCGTCGTGGCAGCGCGGGCCGCCGTGCGGGATGCGGATCTGACTATATCCGAACGCCTGGCGCTCGAGACGGCAACGGTGATCGGCAATGCTTCCGCGGGTCAAACAACGCTGGATGATGCCTACTTCAAGTTATATGCTGAAAACTCGTCACGCCTGCATCCGTTGACGATCCCTCGATTGATGACCAGCGCCGCGGCAAGCCAGATATCGATGGATCTTGGCCTGAAGGGTCCGACTTTTTGCGTGGGAACCGCCTGCGCTGCGGGCACGCATGCGATCGGGCTGGCATTCCACATGCTTCGCTCGGGGCAAGCGCCCGTCGCTCTCGCCGGTGGTGCCGAAGCCTGCCTGACCGCGGGGACGATCAAGGCGTGGGAAGCACTTCGCGTGCTCAGCCAGGACACCTGCCGGCCTTTCTCGCGCACGCGATCGGGGTTGGTCCTGGGCGAGGGCGCCGCCGTCCTGCTGCTCGAGGAGCGTGCGCATGCCCTCGCCCGCGGCGCACGCGTCTATGCGGAAATCCTCGGGTTTGGCATGAGCGCCGACGCTGGCGATATCACCGCGTCCGATCCCGACGGTGCCGCACGGGCCATGCGAGCCGCGCTGAAGGACGCGCGACGGAATGCGGATGACGTCGGCTACATCAATGCGCACGGCACCGGGACGATGCATAACGACCGATCGGAGACGACCGCCTTGCGCGACGTCTTCGGCCCGGATATCAGGCGCATTGCGGTGTCTTCCAGCAAGGCTGTGCTTGGTCACGGACTGGGGGCCGCCGGTGCGCTGGAGATGGCGGTGACCACGCTCGCCATCCATCACCAGACGATTCCGCCGACAGCCAATTTCGAGGCGGCCGATCCCGACTGTGATCTCGATGTCGTGCCGAATGTCGCTCGCCACGCGAAGGTCAACGTCGCGATGTCGAATTCGTTCGCCTTTGGCGGACTGAACGCGGTGCTTTTGGCCGCACGGGCCTGAAGGACTGGGCGATCGGCCGAGCCGCGTCGCTGGACTCGAAAGTGCGCGGTTGGGTGCGCATGACACTGGCCGCGGCGGGTGCAGGATCGGCGACCACGATGCCCGAACCCGCAAGGTCCAACGGATAGTTGGCATCTCGGCCGAAGATGGGCAGTCACTGACGCAGGCAGCGGGCGATTGCGAAGAAGAACGAGATGCTGCCCGACACCACGAAAAGGTGCCAAATGGGGTTGCTAAACGGCAGCCGCTGCCAGCCATAAAACAAGAGACCACCGCTGTAGATGATCCCGCCGGCAATTATCAGCAAGATCGTGACGGTCCCGACCATCTGGTAGAGCGGTATGCCCCAACCAAGGCACAGCCAACCCATGGCGAGGTACAGTGGGACGGCAACACGATCAAAGAAGGACTCCTTTGTAAGGCGAAGGACGATGCCGGCAATGGCCACCGTCCAGATCAACGCCAGGAGCGTCACGCCCGCGTGATGTCGAAGTGGCAGCAATGCAAATGGAGTATAGGTACCTGCGACAAACAAGAAGATGGTGCACTGATCGATCTTTTGGAAAACCGCCTTGATACGTCGGTGCTGCACGCTATGATAGATGGCCGATGTCACAAAGGCGATAAACATCGAACCACCATAGACAACGATGGTTGCGAGCTTCAGCACATTCTGCTGCGGCCATGCCCGTATGACAAGGTATAGCAGTCCGAACGCGCTTGCCGCCGCGGCGCCACCCTGGACCACGGCGCTCGCAATCTCTTCCATGAGCGGCCGTTCCCGCGTCTTCGTGCTCATCTTGTGCTCGATCGTCTGCGTTATTCCGATGCGGATACGCCGCGCTACAACCGCGCCTGCCATTTTCCTCTGCGGTCTGTCGGGGCTGTCGTAGCAGCCGCGTTCCACCTCGAAAGAGGATGGCCGCCCACCCTGCGACCGAGCGAGTCATTGCTCACCGGCGGAGGCCCACCCGGCAAATTCTGCCAGCTATGGGCTTGCTGGCCAATCTTCCAAGAGTGGCTGTTCATCCATTACCGATTGAAGAGATTGGCGGACCCGACACGACTCGAACGTGCGACCTTCGCCTTCGGAGGGCGACGCTCTATCCAACTGAGCTACGGGTCCGTGCGCCCTTCATAGCGGGAATCGCCGCGCCGCGAAAGTGCGGCGGTGCACACTCCCAAGCGGCGGCGCCCAGCCCGCCCCGTGGCACAGGAAAGGCGCGGCCCTGGCCACGTCGGTCATTCCGCGGCCAGGGCTGCCTCCGGCCGTGCGGATGACGCATTGCCAAGCGCCACCCGAAACGTCCCTGCTGCCGATCGGTTCGGCCTCCAGCGCAACGGCGTGCTCCGCGCGCGAAGAAATGATCGGGGGACGCCGCGCGCCGCGCCCTGCACCCTGCACCCACGCAGAAGGCATGGAATAATCCGCCGCGCTGCCTCGTCCGTCACACGGAGGAGACCGGCTTGCGCCTAGGCCACCGACATTCCGGAGGAGATCAACTGCCGCAACCGGGCCGCGCCGGCCGGCCCTTTGATGGCCTCGCGCCAGGTAGCCTCGGCGACGCGCTGATGCGCGGCGATCGCCTCGTCGGCCCCGGTGATCATCGCCACCCCGGTATGGGCGCTGGGGTGGGTGTCCGGCCGGAACGGGTTGATCGCCAAGCTGACGCGGTCACGCGCGCGCAGGATCTTGAACGCCGAACTCGGCTCCGCCGCGGTGAGCAATCCGAATTGCAGGCCCATCGGCTCGGTTTCCATCAGCCGGGCCATGTTCTCCACCTCGGAGACGGCCACGTCGCGGCAGATCCGCCGCACCCGGTCGGACACCGGGACGCCGCCGGCAATGCCGGTTTCCAGCAGCCGCTGCACCGAGGCGAGCGACACCATGGCGATGATGCCCGGCCGCCGCATCGCGTACATCCGTTTGCGCGCCGCCAGGATGCCCAGCACTTGCTCCGCCATGCTGCGCATCGCCGCGCGTTCATGGCCGGCCTGGTCGGCCGCCTCCTCGAAGGCTTCGCCCAGCGCCGCGTCGTAGGCATCCGACGTCGTCAGGTAGCAGACCGGCCCGAACAGTTGCAGGATCTGATCGGCGGTTTCCTCGATCTGGCGGACCCGCTCGAAATAACCGATCGGCCGGTTGTAGTACTCGACGCCGATCCCCAGCAGGGACAGCGGGGAGATCTTCAGCAGTTCGGCGAGGCGCTTGATGGTGTCGAGCTTGATCACCTCGCCCTTTTCGTAGCGGTACAGCGCGGCGCGCGACACCCCGAGCCGGGCGGCGATCTCCTCAGCGCGCAGACCCGACTCCAGGCGGTAAGCCCGAAGCTGCTGGCCGATCTCGGTAAACCGCATGGACATCAGCCGCACCCTCCCGGCCCCATCGCCTGGCACCGCAGACTCAGTTGCCATTTGCAACCAAGCCGATACGCACCGAGTCTCAGAATCGGGGCAAGCGCCGTATCTTATCGCGAAATCGTCCGGAAATTCAACCCCTGTTCAGCGTATGCGACTCGTTTCGAGGCCCCCTAGCAAATTTATTTATGATCGCGAATAGAAAAGCCCCCCAGGCCCTCGATGGCAAGGATCAACGCCGAATGGTCCAGCTCGGCCCCGCCATGGGCGGCACAGGATGAGAACATCTGTTGCGCGATCGCCGTGTTCGGCAACGACAGGTTGAGCTCCTTGGCCGCACTGAGTGCCAGGTTGAGGTCCTTCTGGTGCAGCTTGATGCGGAACCCCGGGTTGAACGTACCGTTGAGCATGCGCTCGGCATGCACCTCCAGGATGCGCGAGGCGGCGAAGCCGCCCATCAGCGCCTGGCGCACCTTGGCCGGATCGGCGCCGGCGCGGGCAGCGAACACCAGCGCTTCGGCGCAGGCCTGGATGTTCAGCGCCACGATGATCTGGTTGGCCACCTTGCAGGTCTGCCCGTCCCCGTTGTTCGGGCCGACATGGGTGATGTTCTTGCCCATCGTCTCGAACAGCGGCTTGGCGCGGGCGAACGCGGCGTCCGGGCCGCCCACCATGATGGTCAGCGACGCCTGTTTCGCGCCCACCTCGCCGCCGGACACCGGCGCGTCCAGGTAGTCGCAACCCAACTCATTGATCTTGCGGGCAAACTCCTTGGTGGCGATCGGGCTGATCGACGACATGTCGATCACCAGCGTGCCTGGCTTGAGGCCCTCGGCGACGCCGTCCGGCGCGAACAGCACGTTCTCCACGTCCGGGGTATCCGGCACCATGACGATGACCACCTCGGACTCCGCGGCGAGCGACTTGCCGTCGGGCTCGACCTTGGCAACGGCACGAATGTCGTCCGCCAGCGTGGCGCGATCGTAGACCACGAGCGAGTGCTGTGCGGCATGCAGATTGAGCGCCATAGGGCGGCCCATGATGCCGAGGCCGATGAAACCGATTTTCATGTTGCGTCTCCTTGGTACCGCATTTGCGCCGTCACCACCGGGCTTGGGAAGATTGGAAGAATGCTCCCCCTCCCCTTGCGGGAGGCGGTGGGGGGAGGGATCGTGCGGGTAAGTCTCCCGGTACGCCCACCCGTGTGACCCGTCCCCCCAACCCCCTCCCTCAAGGGGAGGGGGAGTATCCTTGCAACCTCCGCAGCCTGCTGCTCATCCGGCGAAGCGCTCCCGCCAGCCGAGCCCCGCGAGCGTCTCGCCCGCCGGGCGGTATTCGCAGCCGACCCAGCCACCGTAGCCCAGTTCGTCCATCCGCCGGAACACGAACCCCCAGCCGATTTCGCCGGTACCCGGCTCGTTGCGAGCCGGCACGTCGGCGACCTGCATATGCGCGATCACCGGCATGTAGCGCTCCATGCGCGTGGTGATGTCGCCCTCGGTCACCTGCACGTGGTAGACGTCGAACTGCAGGCCGAGCCGATCGCGGCCGATCGCCTCGACGACCGCGGCGCCCTGCGCCTGGGTGTTCAGGAAATAGCCGGGCATGTCGCGGTGGTTGATCGG
>Ga0181536_10003677_pt1 | contig 16638 bp, 14 predicted proteins | sample PEATcosm2014_Bin_41_FD_121105 | JGI IMG/M metagenome (GOLD analysis project Ga0181536, IMG submission 121105) | Peatland microbial communities from MTU Mesocosm Facility, Houghton, MI, USA - PEATcosm2014_Bin17_60_metaG | ecosystem: Environmental > Terrestrial > Soil > Wetlands > Peat | place... | reverse complement strand
CAGCTCCTTCACGCCGGAGCTTCTGGACTCTTTGGCCAAACAGGGCATTCCACGGGAAGCCTTTCAGTCCGCCCGCAGGCCCATTTCGGAGGCGCATAACCGGCAGGAAACGCCTCTTTTCGCGAAAAGCATCGAACGCCATGCCTTGAGGAACAGTAGCTCCGCCGGTATCCCGAGTGCGGCTTAGTTTGTATGGGAACAACTTGGGCGAACGGAGAAAAAACATGACAGACCTGAAGTTTGACAAAGAGATCACGGCACTTCTGCTCATCGATCCGTATAACGACTTCATTTCCGAGGGCGGCAAACTATGGGATCGCATCAAAACCGTTGCCGAGGCGAATGACGGCATCCCTCACATGTTGCAGTTGCTGACCGCGGCTCGAAAGGCAGGGGTCCGAGTCTTTTATGCGATGCATCATCGATACCGTCCCGGCGACTACGAGACCTGGAAGTACGCCGCCCCAATTCAAAAAGCGGCCTGGTCGCGAAAGACCTTTGAATATGGAACGTGGGGCGGCGAGTTCCGCGCCGAGTTTGCCCCGCATCCGGAAGATATCGTAGCCCAGGAGCATTGGTGCTCCAGTGGCTTTGCCAACACCGATCTGGATATGCAACTCAAAAGGCATGGCATCCAGAAGCTCATTGTCGCTGGTCTTGTCGCGCATACATGCGTCGAATCGACCGTGCGTTTTGCCGTTGAACTCGGCTACGACGTCACTTTAGTGAGGGACGCAACCGCCGATTACTCGGACGAATTCATGCACGCCGCGCTCGTGAATCTGCCGAACTACGCCAGTGCGATTGTCACAACGCAGGATGTCACTGACGCCCTTTCAGGCAGCCGCCTACTCGATCAGACCTTGTCTGCCGTGGGCGACACGCTTGGGTGAATCGCACTGGAGACTGTGTCCATGACGACCTGCGACGGTGGTTCGGTGAAGGAGGCGGTAAACAACATCCGCCCACTCGGCACGCCGCGGGCGGTATCCCTAAAAGACACCTTAGGTGTCGCGGCCAGCTTGCGTCTGCACTGGCCCGAGTACCTGATGGAAGCCGGCGAAATGTGTCTCTTCGTGTTTTGCATTTGCTCGTTTGCCACACTACTGCAACACCCCGCTTCTCCGGTCAGGCATTTTTTCATCAGCGGCATCGTCCGCCGTGCGCTGATGGGATTGGCCATCGGCGCTACAGTCATGGCGCTCATCATGAGTCCATGGGGCAAGCAATCCGGCGGGCATATCAATCCCGCCATGACGTTCGCGTTCTACCGGCTAGGAAAACTCCGTCCTTGGGATGCGCTGTTTTACGGGGTCGCACAGTTCTCCGGGGCAACGATCGGCGTTGCGCTCGCAACCTTTTTACTGAGAGGCGCTCCGGGGGATGGCACGGTGCGTTATGCAGTGACCGCCCCGGGCGTGTATGGTGCCGCCGTCGCATTCGCAGCCGAGCTAGCCATTTCTTTTGTCCTGATGATCACGGTACTGCTTGTGACGAACCACGAAAGGCTGGCGCGATACGCGCCTTATTTTGTGGGTTTGCTCTACGCCGTGAACATCACGTTTGAAACACCTCTCTCCGGAATGAGCATGAACCCCGCGCGAACCTTTGGCCCCGCTGTTTACGGAGGTTACTGGCACACCCTCTGGATCTATTTCATCGCACCGACGGTAGGCATGCTGGTGGCCGCTGAGACATTTCTTCGAATCCGTCGGGGCGCCGCTCCGTACTGCGCTAAACTTCACCACGCCAACGACGAACGCTGCATCTTCCATCACACACCACAACCTCCCAAGAGAAGGCTTTACGCAAATACTTCCAGATGACTCACTCACCGCTTACGGCTGGCTGGGCACTCCAAATTCGACGCATTTAGCTGCCCGATCAAGCGTCAGTTTCTACCGGCCTCTGCCGCGTGAAAGCACACCGGAAATTATGGTCCAATAAGGGTCCACGAACTGTTTCCGAGGGTCATTAAACGTTTCTGTAGCGCCATCCGTGCCGCGCGTTTTCAGTTAGTTACGGGTGAAGATTTCGCTGTCACGGCAGCGATGCTCCCCCAACCGGTGGCTCGGTTGGAATACGATCCAACAGGGGGTAGATCGGACCTTCAAAGAGTCACAATCGGTACTGAGAAGTTGCCTTCTCGAAAGTGATCAATTGTCTCAGTGAAAGTAGCGGCGTTTCAGCGCCAACCGAGAGCCGGGGCGACCGTAGTCAGAATTGTCTCCATGACATGCGCATTGTAGTCAACACCTAGTTGATTTGGAATGGTTAGTAATACTGTGTCGGCCTCCGCGATCGCCTCGTCTTTCCTCAGCTGCTCGATGAGAATATCTGGCTCAGCAGCATAGCTGCGGCCGAAGATCGCCCGTGTGGTTTCGTCAAGGAAGCCGATTTTGTCCTCTTCCTGATTGCCTCGTCCGAAATAGGCGCGATCGCGGTCGTCGATCAATGCGAAGATACTACGGCTCACGGAAATACGCGGAGTTCGCTTGTGACTAGCTTCCTTCCAGGCTGCGCGAAAGGCTCGGATCTGGACGGCTTGTTGGATGTGGAGCGACTCGCCGCTCTCGTCGAATTTGAGAGTTGAGGTCTGCATGTTCATTCCTAGCTTCGCGGCCCACACAGCTGTCGCGTTGGAAGCAGAGCCCCACCAGATTCGATCGCGCAATCCTTTGGAGTACGGCTCAAGACGCAGCAGTCCCGGAGGATTGGTAAACATTGGACGCGGGTTCGGCTGAGCGAAGCCCTTGCCACGCAGTAACTCAAGAAATTCTTCGGCATGCCGTCGGCCCATACCTGCATCGTCCTCGCCTTTAATCGGGCGGTAACCAAAGTAGCGCCAACCATCGATGACCTGCTCGGGGGAACCGCGGCTGATTCCCAACTGCAATCGACCGCCGGAAATTAGGTCCGCAGCCCCTGCGTCCTCCGCCATGTAATGAGGATTCTCATACCGCATGTCGATCACTGCGGTACCAATTTCAATCTTTCGCGTTTTCGCACCAACCGCCGCGAGCAGCGGAAACGGTGATGCCAGTTGCTGCGCGAAGTGATGAACCCGGAAGTAGGCACCGTCCATTCCAAGGCGCTCGGCCTCCACGGCGAGGTCAATAGACTGCAGGAGCGCGTCGGTCGCCGACTGCGTGCGTGACTGTGGTGAAGGTGCCCAATGACCGAATGAGAGGAAGCCAATTTTCTTCATGCAACATTAGTCTCCCATATCGTGGATATGGCCGTGCGCCGCCTCTCCGTGTCGCTTTGCGCTAGCTGATCCTAGCCTCTGACCGATTGATCATGAAGGTAGACATCTCATTGAAAAACTTCCGAACGACTTCTTCGGCTCTGCTTGGCAGCGAAGCTTCCCCCAACGCATTGTCCATCAGCCGCATCCAGCGGTCGCGGACAGTCTGATTGATGGGAAAGGGCGAATGCCGCGCCCGGAGGCGAGGATGGCCTCTTTGTTCAATGTAAGTCTGGGGCCCGCCGAACCTACCGATCAGGAAATCTCGGAGGCGCTGCTCGGCCCCTGGAAGATCATTTGCCCGGTAGATTGGCGCTAGAAGGTCGTCTTGAGGTATTTGTCGATAAAAGGCGGCGACTAATCTTGCGAAACCTTCCGCGCCGATCATGGAATAAATTTCGAGTTCCGGCATTCCCATTAGCTCTCCTCCATCGAGAAATTCGTCAATCAGTTCTTGACGAAAACTGTTCGCCATACGTGACGCACTTCGATCTCGGAGGAGGAAGACGTTAGGGAACTTCAAGAGAACGGACAACAAGTTTTCGGAAATGCAGGGAAATGGCAGACACAGTGACAGGGCGAACAGATGTTGTTTTTGCTAAGCGGCTGATTGTTGAATCGCTTACATCATTGTGACGGTGAGAAAGGAGCGTTCTAACCAACTGAACTACGTCCCCTCTTGCTTTACATACGGTTAGGGCCGAACCCGCATGTTTACTGTCTACTCTTGCTGTCAACCGTTTCGCCTGCTTCAATCCGTTCCACCGAATATAACCAGTTTTCGGCACGAAATGGACAGTAAATGGACAGTATGAAAGACCGCCAAAAAACCGTCCGCAGGCTATCGCTACGCCGAGCATCTGTCCATGCTCTGTGCTGAATTGTAGCAGACCGAATTCAGATCAGTACAGGCGCAGTCTTAGAATCCTCGGGCAGGCAGCCTCTCCGACAATCGCGAACAACAAAGATTTTTACGAAATAAGTTTGGGGCTCTTGGCGGTACAATAGAGTGAAGTCGTAAGCCGCGCTCTTGGTCCCCGGAGGTTCTGCCATGTACATTCTCGTTCCGTGGAAGCCGGTCGTTCTCGTGTGGGGATTGCTGAGCGCGATGATATTCTTTGGTTTCGTTGCATCGTCGGTACTTGAAGGAAAGGACCCCTTCGCGCCAGGCGCGACCATCACACAGCCCTCATCCGTGAAAGCGGGTGTTGCGCAAGCGGGGCAACAACCTAAGCACTCCCAAAAACCGGCTCGGACTCCGAGTCAGTGAGAGCGCGGAGATGTCTTCCGCCTGATTTGTTAACCTTTTCGGTCACGTCCTCGCGCGGTTTGCTTTGCCCAATATTTTCTCCAGCTTTTGCTTCAGGATGACTTCTGCGGGAGAACGCCCTTGGCGTCCGAGCCATGAGACAAAGTCGTTCATTTTGACTTCGTGCTTTACGGGCGGCTGTTGGACAACAACACTCGCCGTTGTGAATCCCTGGCCGATCTCTCCTACCCAGTTGTCCTGCTGCAAGGCGGCTATGGCAGTGGCGATTGCTTCATAAAGAGTTTCAGCAGTCACCTCGATCGAGTGTTCAACGTCCTGAACATCCTTGATCGCGACTGTGCACGTTCGGAGAACCACGCCTCACAGCGTACCATGTTCGCTTTTTATTCGCTACACAAATGTGGATTCATGGGTTTCCGAATTGCGCGTTATAAACTAGCCTTGATCTAGGGCGGCGCGGAAGTGTCCAATGATTCTCAAGCCGCTTACCTCTACGGCGGCCGTCCAAGAGGTAGGTCGTGACAATCATCGCTGGTTTCAGGTGCCAAGGCGAGCGAGCGTAAAATCTTACCTCGTCACCTCGTCAATGGCTCGGAATACAAAATACGCATTGAAGCGAAACACGCAAACCATCCTCACTGACATCATTAGGACTCGGATTGCGGATATAAATCTGCCGCGGTATCCTAAAGGACCCGCTCTACACTTCTATCATCGAGTACTTGCTCTCCGCCGCCTGTTTCCTTCGGTGTCTTCGTTCCTGGCGTCTAATGACTGCACCGAAATTCTCTACGCAGCACTTTTGTCCTGGGACATGAACTCCCGTGCTGCGAAGATGAAGGATTACGCCGATTTCAAAAGCAATCTTCAAGGAGCGTCCGCTGCCTTTCAGGCAGTCGAAGCGGCATCCCAATCGTTCACCTGGACAAATCGCACCACGGTCGTTCTAGCGGTATCGTCGTTGTTTGATTCACTGTGCTTAATGAAGACAGAGGGAAGGGTCGTTTCCAACTCCAAATGTATGCACTTCGTCTTTCCCGATCTGTGCATCCCAGCGGATAGTCACACCTTCGAGAAGCTTTACGGTAAGAATGCGGGCGGGACAAAGGATAGGTTTATGGAAGTGCTTGAGTTCTCATACGACATTCTCAACGGGATTCAGAGTCCTCAGCAATATCTTGACAATGTATGGAATGCCACTCTGACAAAACTGGTGGATAACGCAATCATTTTGATGTGACGATCGGAAATCGGGAGCGAATGCACAGTATGTTCGCTTTTTGTTTGCTATCATATCCGCAGGAGCATCTCGATGAGGAAATGGGATTATGAGATCACCACAACGGGCGCGAGGAGAACTATCACTGCGAAATCGGATCGCGCCAAACAGCGAACTCCTGAACCGCAGGAGTTCGCCAACAACGCTGATGCTCTTGTGTTCGTGAAGGCAGGGGTTGCTGAGGGCTTCCTGTTCTCATGCCGCGGCTTCGTTGATCATGAGTATCGCAACGTGCGCTACCACTACTTTGTCAACGTAAATGGCCAGCTCGTATTCAGCGGTCAGGACAATGGACCGCCTGATCCGATGTTTGAGGTTGGGGATGTTTATCCTGGCGGACCTAGGAATGGCAAACACTTCGACATCGCCGATGTCATCACCGGCGAGATGGCGAGAGCCAATGGATGTGGTGTGATGATCGTTGGCAAAGAGCGCGATGTGTCGAAGGCGAACTAAAGGTTTCCCTACACGCGTCTCTTCTTATTTAGCTTCTGGCTTACTGAAGAGAGTGCGTACCCTTCCATTTCACGAATAGCTTCCTATGCCAACACTCGATGAGCACTTCGAACGAGAACTGGAAATCTTTCGAACTGAGGCCGAAGCGTGCGCGCAGTTCTTGTTCGCTTTTCTTGCCGTGCACGATGTAGCCTATCGAAAAAAAGCGGTGCACAAACTGCTGAATCGTGCTCCTCTGTTCTGGAACACCTGCCTAGGAGCGCTGCAGGCATCGGCGTTCATTGCCCTCGGGCGTGTCTTCGATTCCAACTCGCCGCACAACATCAACCAGCTTCTCAAGGTCGCACAGGACAATCGGACACAACTGTTCTCGAAGGCCGCACTTGGTCGGCGGAAACAGGGCAGCAAACCACAGCCACCAGAATGGCTACCGGATTTTCTCCGCAGCGCTCACGCACCGAGCGCGGACGATTTCCGCAGGATAAAAAAGCGCGTGGCGAAGTGGCGGCGAACTTACGAGACCAACTACCGCGACGTGCGGCATCAGGTCTTCGCTCACAAGAAAGCGGCAGAGCAACCTGAAATTACCGCGCTGTTCAGTAAGGGAACAAACCGCGAACTGCAGCACCTCATTGCGTCGCTGGCCACGCTGCACGAAGCGCTCTGGGAGCTGTTCATGAATGGGAGAAAACTCGTGCTCAGGCCTGTGCGCTTTTCCGTGGCTGGGATACGTAGAAGGCCCAAGCCGAAGTTCTTCAGCAATCGCGCCGTTCAGGAGGCCATTACGCACGAGGCGCAGGAGTTTCTAATGTTCGCAGCGAGTGGGCAATAGCACGCCCGTTGTGAACAGACGGGACGTTCACCAATTTCCATTCGTTGAAAAGATGGGGACTGTTCCCGGTTTTCACTGTTATTCAGGCACCCACAAAGCCTATTTTGAGCGACATCAGGAAATGGTATGGTCTTTTCAAAACCATGCAGCAGCTTGCCGAACTCGAAGCAGCGATAAGAACAGACGCCGACCTACGAGAAAGGATCGCCCGAAGCATCGGGAGCTCCTCGGTAGCTCTGCTTGCGCTGGTGGACGACCGTGGCAGTCATCAGCTCGTACTGGCTGGCTCCGGCACGTTGGTTGTTGTTAACGGCGTTTACTACATCCTGACAGCGGCGCACGTGTGGGAAGAAGTATTAAAGTCGGCGGTTAGGCTAGGAATCACGATGACCGACAACATAGATCACAAGTCATGGATCGACATCAAGGCGATTATCCCCACCGTGTGCAAGCAGGATGGCTCGAAGTGGACCGAGTGGGGGCCAGATCTAGCCCTGCTTCGGGTCCCACCTGAGTACGTCGGGGGCATCGAAGCCTTCCACGTATTCGAAGACTTTGCAACGCCGGGAAAACCAATGAATGCGGCATGTCTCGAATCCTGGGTGCTCACAGGCGCTCCCAAGGAGCTCGGCACATTCAGCGCACTTCGTGCAGACCTGCAGATCAGCAGTTCGTTCGTTAGTCCCCGATATCACCGCCGAGGCGAACACGACTATTTCGATGTCCTCATGGATACGAAGCGGCCCGATACGCCGAAGAGCTTCGGAGGCGTCAGCGGAGGAGGGTTATGGCGGATTATGGTCTACATTTCACCAACGACGGGGAAGATCGACTGGTCGCAGCGCCTGAAGGGAATGGCATTTTACGAGTTCCCGCTGAAAGATGGCGCGCGGGTGCTTCGCTGCCACGGGCCAAGCAGCCTTTCCGCGGTGGCAGGTGAAACTGTGGAGCTCGATGTGGCCACCCTCGCCGAGGCGTACCTGCAGGAAGAGAAAGATAACAAGGGCGAGGGCAGCTGGGCCAGAGAGGAACTCTGGAGATCCGTTCGGGATGACCTAGTTCGCGGTCTTGCTGTCATCGCGCTGGTGCTCGACTATGCCGAGTCAGATAACATAGCCGAACCTATCGCTGCCGGCCCTATGAGGGACCTCCTTTCTGTGCACGGGCGGGACGCACTTAATAGGGTTGCGCAGGCCTGTGAACACAGTGAACGAATGCGCCTCGCGGTAAGTCGGCTTAGGATCGAACGATCCGACGCGCTTTATGCGAGTTGGCAGGAGCTCAACTCCAAGTACGGTGCAGGCCCCAAGGGGACGACTTCGTCCTAGCCTGCCGCGGGAATTGACCCAGACTAGGAGCGACAGCAGAGGCGAACTATCTACATTTCACTTCTCGATCCGCCTCGTGAGAAAACGGCAGTTTGGGAAACTAGACAAAATTGTGGCTTACCTATTCCCGCACAGTCCTACAATCTTCTTGCAACCTCGATTGCCGTTTCGAGCTGAGTGTCTCTGCCATCCTTTAGCGCGTCACGAGAGAGTCCTATCTGGAATTTCGGCACGATCCCGTTGTTCTCCAGCATTCGCCCTTGCCACGTCAGGTAAGCGGCAACCGGCAGGCCAAGAATGTATCCGTTTCCAACCTTGTAGGCGCTGCCGCTCAGGAGCCGTCCAGGCGTCTTCGTTCCCACGATGGTTGCCAGATTGTTCTCCTCGGCGAAGGCTGAGACCATCTCACCTGCGCTCGCGGTGTGCTCGTTAACCAATAGCACGACTCGACCCTGGAATCGTTGCTGGCCGAGTCCCTCGGTGACCACGAGGATAGATTTTTCAACGAAGGCATACCGGGCCGCTAGCCATATGAGAGTTGCCTTGTGGGACGGAATCCGTCCGAATCGGGTGAGTTCCTCACGGCGATAACCGCGCTCGCGACGTTTGCGCGTGAGGCTGTAGCCAACCTCGAGTTTTCCGGGCGTCATATAGCTCATGAGGCGAAGCCCCCCAATTCCACCCCCGGTATTGCCGCGCAAATCCACGATGAGCCGAATGCACCCGTTGAGGGCGCCGATACCCAGGTCGATGTCTTTGGCTACGTCGATTCCAATAGCGCCCGGAAACATTGCGACGCGCAGCAATCCAATTTCATCGCTGAGCCTTTCGGTGGTGACGGCCTGTGGCGCATTCACTGGATGCTTCTGTGACTTCGGCATCGGCAATTGAACGTTGACCTTCTGCACTTCGCCGTGGAGCTTTTCGATAAGAAGACTCGCGGATTCGCCGACCGAAAACGTCAGGTCGTTTGGCGGCCGAACTTCTCGTCCACAGCATTCGAGCAAGAGGTCGCCAGGCCGTATGCCGGCCGCGAAGGCTGGACCACCTCGATGCACGTCTTGGAACATCCAGCGCTCACTTCCGTTCACGCCGATGCGCTGCAGAGTCGCGTTGATTGCGTGGCGCGCGGGAATATTCCGCATCCCCGCATGGCGAAAACCGGTGTGACTGGTCTTGAGCTCTGCTACTAATTTGTGGACCTCCTTCTCGAAGGCCTCGGGATCGGTATACGCCAGAATCTGATCCCGGCGATCCCGAGCCAAGGCATCCCAATCCACGCCGTTCATTCCAGGATCGAAGTGTTTGGTGGCTACAAGACGACAGACCTTGTCGAAAATCTTCGTTCGCTCATCGAGAGTCAGATTCATTGCTGTTTTATACCAATCGGTGTCGAGGTCTTCCCTACCGCTATGAACGCCGCCCAATAGAAAGGACTGACCTGATCGCCGTATTTTGTGAGCAGGTCAAGCTTCGCGTTTCGCAGAGCCGAGCTCGTATCTTCGCCCTCGGCCAAGCGCCGGTAAAACTGTTCCATCAATGCGCTAGCGAACGTGTCGTCTGCGCTCCATAGGCTTGCTACAACCGATTTCGACCCAGCTACTAGAAATGCTTCCACCAAGTTGCTGATGCCCTCTTGCCCCTGCAGTTTGCCAACCCCACTGTCGCAAGCAGAAAGGGTCGTGAGTTCGGCATTCAATCGCAGTCTTATGATCTCTCGCACTTGCAGCAAACCGTCATCACCCGATTGTGGGTCGACACCCAACACCAGCGCTGACCGTTCTGGGTACTGCGTATCTGCGAATCCATGGACAGCGAGATGCAAGATGCGAAACTGATCAAGTGGTTGCTTCTTAAATCCGGTTTCCGTAGCATCCTTGCCAAGCAACATTACGGTGTCCGATCCAACAATTTTACCGATTTCTTCGACCTCCGCTCGTGTCTCTGGAAGGTCGTGAAGGCCTATTCCGGAGAGATCCGCAATTCCGCGCTCAATCCGGCCACGAACAGAGGCCGGAGGTGGGATTCTCCGTCCCGAGCCGCCTTGGTTCTCGTACTCGACATCACCGACTGCGAGAAGGGGTTTGGGAGCTGGTTTCTGTTTCTCCGCGTGACGAAGCGCGTTCAAAATCGTGCCGGAAGGCACGTAGCTTATGACGCGCGACTTCAAGAGATACTCGCCCTGAGCATCGCGAAGCGCCTCAAACGGAAGCAGGTTCAATATTGCATCCGGCGCGATGATGAAGCGTGTCGCCGTGGCTGCTTCCGGGATGGGCTTCACGAGCATCGCGTAGAGTCGCTTTGAAAGTTCAGCGCCGGTGCCCTTAGTGCGAATTTCGCCGACAAATTGCTGGCTTAGATTCTCGATCTCCTTGCGTCCTGCCGGTAGCACTCGGACCTGTGCCCTTTTTTGAGAAACCACCAGGCAGAAGGAAGTCGGGTCATCGAGAACGTACTCCAGAAGCACTTCGTCTGGTTTCAGGATATCTTGGACCTTCGACAGTGACGCAGGTTGCACCGGCAGGCCGTGGCCCGGAGCATCCTCCTTTGTCCAGGCCAGCCCGAGCCGCCGCTCATATTCGACCAATTGATCCATCAGTTGCTCGCGCTTCTCTGTGCTGTTGGTTCGCATGAGTTGCACTTGGAGCCCCGCAAGGTCTGTTTCCAGCGATGCTGTCTGCCCAGACTCGGCTGTCGGAAATGGCTTCCTGTCTTCGAGGGCCCATGCCAGAGTCCGTCCGCGTACCCGTTCCAAAACGTGGAAAGCGCCTGGCACATCGCCGCTCTTGGTGACCAGTTCAAAATGCTGCAGGTACGTTCGACTCATCGAAGCAGCGACCGAACTGTTCCAATACGGCTCATCCACGCTGATTAACATGCTTTCAATCACGTCTTCGGCCTGCTCGTAAAGCGCGTTGGCTTCGCCAACGCGACCGCGGCGCGCCTTCAGGTCGGCAAGGATGGTCAGGTTGCGAGGCACATAGTAGCGATCGCCAACACGTTGGCTCGCGTCTAGACCATCTGTAGCACGTTCCTCCGCCGTGGGGAGATCGCCGGCGTCGCGGTAAAGCGTCGCCAACTCGAACATGGCGTCGGCTTCCATTCGAAAGAATTGCACTCGCTTTGAGAATTCGGCTGCACTTTCCAAATCGGCGAGCGCTTGTTTCCTGTCTCCGGTTTGCGAAGCCAGCCTTCCAAGCAAGATCAACAGCTCCGCCTCATGACCTCGCTTCTGCTGTGATCGAGCTTTACTCAGTGCATCCTCAAGCAGCGTCTTTGCCTCATCTGGTTTGCCCAAGGCGACCAGAGACTGTGCTTTTCCCTCATACGCCATGAACGGCAGACCCGAGTCCTTGTCCGCATCTGCAAGCTTGATTGCTCTTTCGAAGAATCTCAGCGCCTCAGTGTGACGATTTACCTCTTCGAAGCCTCTGCCGATCAATTCTAAGAATCTGATCTGACCGCCTGTGTCGCCGCTAGCCATCGTCGAGAGCAGGGCGCCCCCTAGCAACCGCGCGGCTCGTCCGGGATTTCCCTCAAGGAACGCGACGAGCCCCAATTCGCCGGAAGCCCGAATTGCCCATTGCTTTTCGCCCAACAGATTCGCAATCTCCTGAGCCTCCAACCAATCTCGCTTTGTCGCTCGATAATCGATCTCGATGTCTGTGTAGCCCTTGGCGATCAGGCACCAAAGGCGCAGCCTCTTGTCACCCTGCACCATGGGATTCTGCAGTTGTTCGTTCAAGAAGCGTGAGAGGTCTACAAACGACATCGTTTCGGCCTCTGATCTGAGGCGCCCTACCTTGGCGTGAAGTTCGTTCGGCGCATCGCGCTGCTCCGAGAACAGTTTCTCGGCTCGGGCATAGAGCGGCGCTGCCGCGGGTCCGTTATTTAACCAGTAGAAGTGATCGGCGATGCGAAGTAGCGCCTGGGGATCGTTGGACTGTTGGAGGACCGCGGAATCAACGGAAGAACCAGCTGCATTGCCTGAAACCGTTCGGCAGTGGCGAGTGTAGGCGTAGTAAGAGCAGATTGACAGGAACACCACGACCGGAGCGGCTACAAAGCCCGCCCATGCTGGGACACGTCTGCCCACTGAGAAACCATTCAAATAAGGAATCTACAAAGTCGTAGCGACGAGGCGGCGCAAAGCAGCGGCGATGCTGATTAGAACCCAAAACCTTCCCAATAGTTTCTCATCAGGTAACAAAAAACAAAAGGCGGTTTTGCCCGAAACTGCGCCTCGGGCAAGCGTTTTGGCGACCGCGACCTCTCGGAGTCAATTGAGCAATTGCAGTGGCGGTCAAACCACGAACGGCCGTGTACACCTAAAAAGCCATGAAAGCCTTACAATATGGGGGCAAGCTGAGGGGGTAGTGAGCCGCCCGTCGTAGCGCAGCATAGCTCCGGGCGGCTCTTTGCGTCTGAGGGGAGCTTCCCGTATCCTGACAAGTCATGGGAGACAGCATAGCAGCCGGGTCCAGAGGAGTTACCTCGATGACCCGCCGTCCCCTGTCCGAGGCGAAACAATAAGGTTGGTATCCTGTCGATGGCTTACGAAAAACTTATCAATTTGGTTCACAAGTTTGATTCCGGGGTCATCGAGTTGCCGCTCATGCAGCGCGATTACGTATGGCCAGCAGCAAAAGTTGTGAGTCTGCTCGATTCGCTCTATCGTGGTTGGCCAATCGGAATCTTTTACATCTGGCAGACTCCGAGTCACCAACTTATTCGCGCCTCCGCCGTTCATCGTCGTGTCGGAGCGAAGATTCCGGAACCTTTCCGGGGTTACCTTCTCGATGGGCAACAACGTCTGACGAGTTTGTCCAGGGCCTTAGAAGACAAACTTGGCGACAATCTGGCGACTCGCGCGTTCTTCGATATTCGGAAGAGCGTCTTCGTCATGGGCAAGCGCACGAAAACGATTGAAAAACGAATTGCATTGGACGATCCAACGCTGATTGAGTTGTCGAGGCTCATCCCGAAGGCGGACGGATCGCTTATCGAGCGCGAAAAGGAACGTGAGAAGACCTTCCAAGAGATTCTGGACAAGCTGACCGACAAGGGAGTGATCAAAGACACAGCCGACGCTAAGGCGGAGTATCGACACAAACTCAATACCGTCGCGACGATGCTCGATAAGGACGCACCATGCGAAGATTTCAAGACCGGCGACACCGACGACGACTTGGATAATGCGATCGAATTGTTCAAGCGACTCAATAAGGGCGGAAAAACGCTCAGCCGGGGTGATGCCGAAGCGGCCACCCTCACGCATCGTGCGACGGCGGTGATTGTGCCGAAGATGCGTCAGTTCGTTCAGAGCGATTATCAGCGTAGGCTAGGACTGAACTTCGTATTCGCTACACGGGCGTTGATAACGGTCCACCGCGACAGTTCAAGTTTTTCCAAGCTGCCCAAGAATTGGGCGATGAGCGGCAAAGATATAACAGAAAGTTGGAAAGGCACCGAACGCGGCCTCGGTCAAGTTATTGAGTTTGTTCGCGGGGAGCTTGGATGGACAAGTCGCCGCTGGTTACCGTCGGCGAATGCGCTCATCCCACTCGTCTACTTACTTCGGGATCGTCAAAACGGTTTCCTCTCCAACGAGGCGATGGATGTTCGCCGGTACTTGTTCATCACCGGGGTCCGAGGACTGTTTCGAGGGTCGGTCGAAAGCACAATCAATTCCTACGTCAGCGTGGTGAGGAAGGCAGCGGGTAAGGCGCAGCGCAGGGCGAGTTTGATCGCAAAGCGAATCCCGAAAGATCGTCAGCGCCGTATCAAGGCTGAGGACATCCTCCACGAACGTGGTTTGTACTCACCCCTGATGCAGGTTTATCTCGCGTACCTCGTCTCGAAGGACGCGCGGACTTGGTACGAAGAGGCTCCGCTCCTAGAGGTTGCGAAACGAGATATCAACGATCCGCTGGCCGTGCACCACATCTTCCCACGCGAATTGCTCCGTGATCGTGTCGAGCCTGACCGCATCAACTGTATGGCGAACTATGCGATTTTGTCGCAGGCGGACAATGCCAAAATCGGCAAAGAAGACCCACAGACCGTGTACGAGCAGCTTTCTGGCAAAGCAAAAAACTACGCCGATGAACAACTCTTTTACATCTTCATTGAGAAGCGCGTCTGGGTGGAAGCATATGACGCCTTCCTAACAAAGCGCGCTGAAATCTTGGCAGAACGCTTAAACGACTTCATTAAGCTTTCGTAACCGTTCAGCCTGAACCGTTTCACAATGGGTTCCATTCCGGCATCGAAGCATATTCGCCATTTGTTCGCCATTGTGGTAGCATGGTTATCCAAGGGCATGTAGTTAACTGCTGTGCTCATAGTTACGGGTAACGACGAAGCGGTCTCCTTCACGGACGAAGGCTCCCCTGATACCCGTGTCACAGGAGACAAGGTTTGCATCAACGGCCAGGTCAACCGTGACCTTTCCCTAGACTGGTACTACAAGATCATTCAGTTCTTTCCTGACGTTCAAGGTGAACTGAAGTCAAAAGAGGTAGCGGAACGATTCAAGAATTTTCCGGCAGCTACTCGAAGTGTTATTTGGGCGGGGTTGGGCCGGGTGAAGATCCACATCGTTGACCCCCGTCCTCACCGCCACCGCGTCAACAACATTCTTCGCAGGGCGTGGAAGAATGATCAGGCACCGCAACTGCTCTTCCAGTGGGAGAGAGAGGGTCGTCCTGACGCCAAATACTTCTCGGGTCTGTTGCGCAACATGGTGGCAGACTCCATCTTGCAAGATTCTACCGCCGCGCGAGTTCAGTTCCTCGGGCGCATCTTTCTGGACCCGTTCGGATTGATCGAACCTGATGAGAGTCTTCGGCCATTCTTCGGGGGAGCGCGACGACCATCCCAACCACTTATTTCCACAGAAGACTTCCGAAAGCCGAAGAGTCTGATCCGAGATGTTACGTCTTGGTCTGCAAAGTCCTCCGCTGCATTCCATTCGGCGTTGGATGCCGCAATGATTCCTGATGACGAGGTTTTTGCCATGACTCGTTTTGCTGACGGAGATTTATTCCGACACAAAATGGCGGCGCAACTGCTGCCCGTACACGCATTCGATGATGGCAATCAAAAGCAACTGGACCTTTTGGACGAAAAGCGGAGTGCAGTATTTCGGGAACCGGCCGCACATGACCATGTCTACGGGCTGATGGTGAAGCGTCCTGGCATAGTCTCGGTAGAGTCGCGGGAATCCTTCTACGTTCAAGCAGCCGACATAGCGGCTGGAATTGCCAGCCACATTTATGCTACTCACAGATTGATCGGGGTGCTCGATAAGTTCGAGTACGTAACGTACAACGGTGTGCGAGTCTCTCGTTCGGACGCGGAGGAAGAGATGCGCAAGCTGGAAGTCATCGATTGATGTAGGGCGATATGGCCGGCGCGAGGCCAGCAGCGATGAAGTAGCTGCGGCAGGCCTCCAATCCCCAATAAAAGACGGCGGAGTGCAAATTAGCACTCCGCCAGAAATCTAAAGCGATTGACCTATGCAGCCGTCTTGCGGCTCTTCGGCTTTGCTTTGGCCTTGGTCTTTTTATCTTGTTTCGCGGCCAACTCCGTGGACACGGCCTTTTGCAGCTTCTCAGCGTCCACTCGATAGCGTTTGGCGGCGTCCATGAGAACGTCGTCGCGGCTTGCGGTGGATCGCTGATAAGCTGAATCCAGCAGGCTGATTTCCAGAAGCAGCTTGCAGAGTTCAGACTCGTCATACTTGCTGACTTGCTTGGCCAGAAGCTCTTGCGCCGACGCAGAGTCCTTCTTCGCCTCTGCCTTATGCCGCTTCGCCAGAGCCGGGACTTGGCTGTAGGAGAGATGGCCGATCAGATAATGGGCGACCGCCAGCAAGTCGGCCTTCTTCAACGGAGCCGACACGCGTTGGAGGATCGTGGCCAAGACGCGATGGCGAGTCGTGATGGCCAGTTTCTCCTTTTCGATGCGCTTCCGTTCCTCCGCCCGCTCCCGCTCGACTTGCTGCGGAGAAGGCGTGTTGGGGTGGTGAACACGGCAGGCTGGATCGGCACACACCTTGACCACTTGTCCGCGCTTGCCGCCGTCCATGACGATGGCCTCGGTCATCTTGTCACAGGGTTTCTGAACGGGTGAGAGCTTGCTGCTTGCGCCGTTCGGCTTGGCTTTCTTGATCTCCAACTCCACATAGTGATTCCGTCCCAAGGGAGCGCCCTCGCGGGAATT
>Ga0181536_10003675_pt1 | contig 16647 bp, 10 predicted proteins | sample PEATcosm2014_Bin_41_FD_121105 | JGI IMG/M metagenome (GOLD analysis project Ga0181536, IMG submission 121105) | Peatland microbial communities from MTU Mesocosm Facility, Houghton, MI, USA - PEATcosm2014_Bin17_60_metaG | ecosystem: Environmental > Terrestrial > Soil > Wetlands > Peat | place... | reverse complement strand
GTCGTCGAGCGCCTATCGCGACACACTGCACACGGCCTACACCCGCGACGGCATCACCGGGCACGGCGAAGGCGCTCCCATCGTGCGCTATCACGAGGATGCCGAGGGAGCGCTGAAGGCCGCGGAATCGCTGCGCGACCTGCTGCTGGCGGCCGATCCCATGCACTTTTCCAAGGTGATGGCGCAGGTGTTCCGGCGCGTCCCAGGGCAATGGGCAGGCAAAGCGGCCGTGGATATCGCGCTGATGGACTGGGTGGGGCAGAAGCTAGGCATCCCGCTCTACAGCCTGTTCGGCCTGGACCCTCAGGACGCGCCGCTGACTACCTTTTCCATCGGCATCGACACCCCCGAGATCACCCGGCAGAAGACTCGCGAAGCGGAAGCGTACCCCATCCTCAAGGTGAAGGTCGGGCTGTCCACCGACGAGCCGACCATCGAGGCAGTGCGCAGCGTGACCAAAAAACCGCTGCGGGTGGACGCGAACGAAGGCTGGAAGGATAAGGAAGAGGCTGTGCGCAAGATCAACTGGCTGGAGAAGCAGGGCGTCGAGTTCATCGAACAACCTATGCCGGCCGAGATGATCGAGGAGACACGATGGGTTCACAGCCGCGTGCACATTCCGATCATCGCCGACGAGGCCTGCCAACGTGCCTCCGACATCCCTAAGCTGCGCGGCGCCTTCGATGGCGTGAACGTGAAGCTGGACAAGAGCGGCGGGATGCTGGAGGCGTACCGGATGATCGAAGTCGCGAAGGCGATGGGAATGCGCACCATGCTGGGCTGCATGATTTCGAGCTCCGTGTCGGTGACCGCGGCGGCCCACCTTTCGCCGCTGGTTGACTACGCGGACCTGGATGGCAACCTGCTGATCGCCAACGACCCGTTCCACGGCGTAACGGTGGAATCCGGCAAACTGATCCTTCCCCGTCGGCCGGGGTTGGGGTTGACCGCGGCGTAAGCGGCTAGCGGCAGCCAGTGGCTGGGCCGTGGAAAACCGCGAGCTTGAAGCACGCCAAGGCAAACCGCGCGGGTCGCGGTGCGTCACTTCTTGCGGAAATGGCGGCGAATGTCGGGCCAGAATTCCTTAACGACAAGAGTAAGCGTGTCGTAGCCGACTTGCGTGCCCCACACTTTCAGGGTATTGTCCACGGTGCGATCGCTTCTCGGGTGATAGCTGTAGGTGGAAATGCCGGCAGAAATAGCACTGCCGAAAATTTCGGAGAAGTTGAACTGAGTGGTTCCGGCATCGGAGCGGGTAACAAGGATGCGGCTGACCGCGTAGGCGGTGCGGTGCCAAAAGCCTCCCTTGCCGAGCTGATAGTAGCGAGGATCCTGCTTCAGGATCGAAGGGAGGACGGCCGCGGTCATGAAGTTCTCGATGGTGCCGTCGGCGATGGCCGCACCGAAGCGCTTGCCATAGCCTTTCGCGCCCTGGCCGTAGCCCGGCTCGCTATTCTCCGCCTGGCTGAGGCCAGATAGGAAGGCATACCAGGGGAATTCGATGTAATCGAAGGAGCCGCGCGCGACCACTTTGAATTTCGCGCCGGCGCTGAGCCGAGGAATGTTCTCGGAGTCAACGGTTAGAAAATTGGGGAGCGTCCAGAAGAGGCGGTCATCGGATGTTCCGGTTCGCTGTTCTCGAGTCGTCTCGTCCGGCGCCTTCTGTTTTTCCTGCTCGCCAGCGTTGGATTGCGGTGGCGGTGAGGAGGGTTGCTCCGCCTGGGGTTGAGGAGGAGCAGCGGAAGGGGGGGGTTGCTGCGCCCACACCGAGGGAGCGGCAAGAAAGAGAACTGCGAGAATAAGCGCACAGGAAAGAAGCAAAAGGCTAGGGTATCGACGAATCATCAAGGGATTTTGTCTCATCGTTGTGCTGCGAACCAGGATTTCCGCGCTCCGCAGCGTCTCCGGATTCTCAGACACGATCAATGAATTAAGAAAGGCAAGGAAGTGACGCATCGGTCCCGCCTCGAGTTACAAGAGCTGAATTCGCTTCTGGCTTCCCCAGGTACGCACTCCGAAGCATCCGCACTGCGTCCAATCTACCCATAAATGCAGTTTAGCGCGTCACGATCGTTTTCCCGATGTGCTGAGAGATTTTTCGGTTGATTCTCGCGTCTCAGCCGATGGCTGCTCATAGACGCCTTGAGACGGCGATCGCGACGTGGGTATACTTGGCCGGAGCCAACTGTCATGCGTCCAACCTGTCTGTTTCTAAAACTTTCCGGAGCGATCCTGTTTGCGGCTGCGAGCGGGCTCGCGGCGCCGCTACCGTCCGCAACAGCGGCCAAGGTGGATGAGATCGCCACTAAAGCACTCACCGATAGTGGTGCGCCCAGTGTTTCGATTGCGATTGTGCAGGGCGGCAAAGTCGCGTATGAGAAGGCCTATGGCAAGGCGCGCCTGGACCCCGTTACGGATGCCAAGACGGAGATGCGCTACTGCATCGGGTCGGTCAGCAAACAGCTCTTGGCGGGCGCAGTCCTGTTGCTGGTCCAGGAGGGCAGGTTGTCACTCGACGACCGCGTTTCCCGCTACCTTCCCGACCTGACGCGGGCGGGCGAAATCACTATCCGACAGCTGCTCTCGCATACGTCCGGATATCAGGATTATTACCCGCAGGACTACGTGGCGCCGTTCATGGAGAAGCCGGTGACGGCCGAGAGCATACTCGGCCAGTGGGCCAGAAAGCCGCTAGACTTCGAGCCCGGCACGCGCTGGCAGTACAGCAACACAAATTTCGTGGTAGCGGGCCGGATTGTGGAGCGGGTCACGGGCGGCCCATTCTTCGCCTTCCTAACGAAGCGCATCCTGCAACCGCTGGGGATGACCAGCGCCATCGACCTGGCCGAGCACACGCTGGGACCGTCTGACGCCGCGGGTTACACGAGGTTTGCGCTGGGGCCTGCGCGCCCAGCACCGCCGGAGGGCCGCGGCTGGCTGTACGCGGCCGGGGAACTGGCCATGACAGCGCACGACCTGGCTCTGTGGGACATATCCTTGATGGAACATACGCTTTTGAAGCCCGCTTCGCTCGAATTGATGACGACGCCGGTGCGCCTGCGTAACGGCACGCCCACGAACTACGCGCTCGGAGTGGGAGTGTCGGACGCCAACGGGCATCCCAAGCTGGCGCATGGAGGGGCGGTTTCGGGATTCGTGAGCCTAAACACGGTCTGGCCGGATCAAGGCACCGCTGTAGTAGTGTTCGCCAATCAAGACGGGTCCAGCGCACCAGGATCCATCACCGGTCAAATCGCACCGCTCCTGTTGACGGAGGCGGAAGACCCAGAAGCGCAGCGGGCATTGCAGCAAGCGAGACAGATCTTCGACGGATTGCGAGAAGGCAAGATCAATCGGAACCTGCTTACCCCCGATGCCGATGCCTACTTCACCCGTCAGGTTCTCAATGACGCCTCGGCCAGCCTGACTGCGTTGGGACCACCGGAATCCTTGAAACAGGCGTCCGTGGAGCTGCGCGGCGGCATGACGTATCGTCATTTCGAGATCAAATTCAAGGACAAGCCTCTGCACCTGAGCACGCTCACAGAGCCGGGCGGGAAGTTGGAGCAGTACCTGATTCAGTAGTCAGCGCCGAGTCTGTTCTCTTACGGAGGAGACTTAAGACCCGGCGCAGCCCATTCGCGGATGACATGCTACCCGGCGCATCACGCCTGAACAAACTCCTGGACATTCGCAGGCAACTTGGTAAGGCGCTCCACGCGGGTCCCGTACTTGCCCAGTGTGTTCTCTATGACGCAATAATCAAATCCGGGGATCACCACGTCATCCCAGTAGTTCCCGATGCCGCGGAGTGCTACATCGAGCATCGTCACGATCTGTTGGCCGAGCGGTTCGTAGCTGTCGAGCGTTATGGCGCCAAAAAACTCCTGGCACTCCGTGTAGCCAGAATTATGGGTACCGGTATACGGTTTGAGAGCCGCCAGATCGATTTTCTTTCCGATGCGGGCGGAAACTTCGCCGGAGCGGCTGCGAAAATAATCGACAAGCGCCTGTTCTTGCAACCGGGCGGGCAAGTTTTCGGCGGCAACCTTCCGGTACCACCGCTCGCCTACCTCATACGCACCTTCGACGAGGTCGAACCAGTAGCGCTGATCTTCGCGGACGTTGGCGGGGTGGCCGACCGCGATCACGGAACGGCGGACGCACGCGGTGAGGCCGTCACGCTTGGGCGCGACGCCGAGGTGGACCCAGTCGCCCTCCCTGATGGGGCGGTTGAGCGCCGGGCCGATCAGCGTCCGGTTCGCCTCATTCGCGCCAACCATGATCTTGAAGCCGTCGCTTTCGGATCCCAGCATGCGGCCCACCCAAGCCCCCCAGGCCGCCACTTCACTCTCGAGGCGGCCAGGCCGCAGCACCGCTAGCATCGCACTCAGCATCGCATCCGCGATTATGGAGGCGTCGGCGATAAGCTGCATTTCGAGGTCGCTCTTCTCGTATTTCGCGCGGAAATAAATTTCCTGACCGTCCACCACTCCCTCGCGTCCAAAAAGTCCTTCCAGGTAATTCACCACGCCGGCTGGAATTACCTGGCGTGGAGTAAGCAGGGCGATGTGATCGACGGGACCTCCGGCGGCAGCGGCAATCACGTCTTCCAGCCGCTCGGCGGCAATGGGATATTTTTCGTCGGCCAACTGCAATAACTCGACCTTGTGCACGGCTGCGCCGGCGCGCCCGGCAAGCTGCTCGGCGACATAGCCACCTTCCAGTCCGGCGACGATATGGAACCCGGTCGGCCCGACCACTCCGGCAACCTGCTCGATCGAGACGTTGGTGTTGCCCCCCAGGTATGGAACATCGCCGCTGTAATGCTCGTCGGAAAAGACGAATCCGACTTTGTGGCCCCGCTGTTGAAGGGCTTCGCCCACTTTTCTTGCGCGGGACTGAAATTCTTCTCTTGCGACCGCACGGAACCGGTCGATCGCTGGTGTGTTCTCGAGAATCTTCACCACACGCGCCAAGTCGTTGCGATGTTCGTGGCTCGTGGGACTCATCGGATTTAATTGAGACGTTGCTTGCACGGTTTTTTCCTCATTGAGCATAGCTCCCCTTGCTTCTGTCTTCATTTCGAGGTCTGCCTCGGGCTGCGCACGCTCAACACGCAGAGACCAGATCACGAAGTTGCCGCCAGGTTATCAGAAGCGAACCGTGTATGGCCAAAGAACTCATACTGCCCTGCAGTAGCGAAAAAGCCCATTCAGAGAATAATGCTATTCTGCCCGGCAGGAGATCTGAGTTGAAATTCCTGAATTCGAAGTGGACGTCGCTATCACTGACGATGGCTGTGCTGGCGGTCTTGATACTGCTCGCCTCTACGCTGGTAACGGGCCGGCTGTGCGAAGCCCAACCCGGCCCGCCACCGGCCGGTGATCTCACGAGCTTTTCCGACGTGGCGCCTATTGACACGCACGTGCATCTTTACAAAGATGACCCGGCATTCGACGCCCTGATGCAACGCCTGAAACTGCGCATTCTAGACATTTGCGTGATAGATGATCGCGACCCTTACTTCAAGGGACTGGAGCCGCAGCGCGGTGACGTGATCAGGGTCGTCCATCGCACGGGAGGCCGTGCGGTTCTGTGCACCACTTTCAGCCCTTACGAATTCGAAGAGCCGGGATTCGCCCCGCGCACGATCCGCCAGCTCGATGCCGACTTTGCGGCGGGAGCCATTGCGGTGAAGATTTACAAGGTGATGGGCATGGAGATGAAGTCGAAAGCGGGGAAATATGTGATGCCCGATGACCCTGCCTTCGAGCCGATCTATAAGGACATTGCCGCCCACCATCGGACGGTGGTTGCACACATCGCGGAACCTGATTCTTGCTGGCAGGCGCCCAACCCCGCGAGCCCTGACTACGATTACTACCAGCAGCACCCGGAGGAGTACGCCTACGCACACCCCGAGTGGCCTTCGAAGGCCGCCATTCTCGCGGCTCGCGACCATCTCGTGGCAGAGAACCCCAAGCTGCGCGTGGTCGGCGCGCACTTGGGCAGCATGGAAGCTGACGTGAATCAGATGGCCCAGCGCTTTGACCGCTACCCCAATTTTGCGGTCGACACCGCCGCGCGCGTCCCGTACTTCATGCTCCAGCCGCGTGATAAAGTGCGTGCTTTTCTGATCAAATACCAGGACCGCATCCTCTATGCGACGGATCTGGTCGTCATGCCGAAGGACGATACCGAGAAGGCGCTCGCAGAGTGGAACAGCACCTACGAGCGCGATTGGAAATTCTTCGCCACAGCTCAGGCCGTCGAGTACAACGGACACAGTTACCAGGGTCTGGCGCTGCCTGTCCCTGTTCTGCGCAAGATCTTTCACGAAAACGCCGTCCACTGGCTGCCGGGGATTATGGGGAAACCATAGGACGCAGACCGTCTAGTCCCTACCACCCGGGGCGACAACCGTCCCGCGACGGTCGATGTACTTCCACGACATATAGTAGGGATCGGCGGGCACGAGGTAACTGATCGGATAGATGAGCCAGTCGATCTGCTTGGTGCCGGCCTTCGCGATGCCGAACTTGAACGGATGCGTCCACGCGTACGTGGGAGGGACGACGACCGATCCCGTTCGATCGATGAATCCGTAAGCGCTGACGTACAGGAAGTCCGGGCCGTGCGGCCAAGTCCGGCTCTCGAAGCTGGCAAGGCCCTCCGAGAAATCACCGGCGCCATCGAACCGGGGAGGCACGACGAAGTTGCCGGTCTTATCGATGAACCCCCACTTGCCGCGTTTCGCCGTTGCCAAGCCTTCCGAGAAGCAATGGATGTCTTCATAGTCAGGCCGGACGACGAAGCTGCCGCGCTCGTCGATGAGGCCCCACGCGCTGCCAGTCCGGACGGCCGCGGTGCCGTCTGCGCAGAACGGCCGTGCAATAGCGAAAGCCGCCGATATGCGGATTGCTCCCGAATGATCGATATACCCGCTCAGGCGATCGCCCGTGGTGAACGCGGCCAAACCGGCGGAGAAGTCTTGGACTGATGCGATCGATGGATCGAGCGCTTTCATCGATCCAGACTTATCGAGCAACACCCACGCGCCGTCCCGTAACGGTGTCTGGCCGGCGGCAGCGGGTCCGAGTTGCGCCGTGGCCACTCCGTAGTCGAAATCGTTCGCCTTGCGGAAGATCGGCGCGAACGCGAAGCGCCCTGATTCCTCGATATACCCCCACCTGCCGATCGGTACCACGACCGTCGCGAGACCGTCGTAGAAGGCGGCCGTGATCAACCGGTTCGTCTGGCTTTCGTAGACGTAGCAGGTGCGTTCCGGCGTGCTCTTGAGGTGAACTTTGGAGAGCCCGCGCTCCGGTGCGGCTCGTAGATCGGTGACGAATACGACCTCATGCGACGATTTGAGTGCTCCTACTCCGGAGTGTCGCGCGGGCAATTGCGTCTTCAGCCAGTCTTCGTACTTGCGGACCACGTCGTCCATGCCGGGATTCGCCCCGACCTGTGGAGCGCAACCGGCCATCATGCACGCGATCGAGGTGAGCAAAGCGAGGATCGGAGCCACGCACCGTTGCCGGCGGCCCCTCCCGCGGCGCCCCCAAGACTTGCTGCCTAGGCGGCTGGCGACTGGAGGTAAGAACCACCGCACAGGCAAAACGCAGCACATCATGTAGACGCCCTGTGGCACCGTTCTGCGCATAAGGAACTCTGAGGTTGCCCGGAGCTCCGTTGAAGGTCAGCGGCCCTCTAGTCCAGGCTACGCGATGGCAACCTTCGTAGCAATAGGCTTCTGGAAACTGTGTTGGCCGTAGATCCAAACAGGGATTGCGTGCATGGGCAGATCGCCTTGACCGGTTCGTACCGGGCTATTTGACGCCGACGGGCTGACTCTACGGCGTTGCGGGGATTTCAATCAAGGCGAGCGCATTGACCTGCAATTCGAGGTCAATGTGAGTGCCGTCAAGATGGAGCCGATCGGGCGCAGGAAGCGCGGTGGCAGCATTCATTTTGCGAACCTGCTCTGTGGTCGGGTACTCGGGGCTGCCAAGCGCGCGGTAGGCGGCGAGGGCGTTGCCGTGATTGTCATCGATGAGACTGATGGTGACGGGTGCGTTTGCCGGAACGTGGTCGAAGGCCAGGCGTAGGTGGAGAGAAGACCCGGTCTTATCAGGGTCCACAAGGTTCCAGGCCGCAACGACGAGTGATCCGTCGGAACGGCGGGTAACAAGTATATTTGACGCGGCATTGGCGAGGCGGCGATCGCCTAAATGGTGGAGCAAGCCGAAGGCGTAGAAGCTGGGTTTGTTGATACCGCCCTTGGCGCGCAACCCGAAGTGGCCTTCAAAGGGACGCTGGATCGGTCCACCTTCTTCAAATACATCGGAGAACGTCCAGAATGAGAGCATATCGACCATGCCGTCGCATTCCCGGATTGTGTTGGCAAGGGCGGGTCCGACGTACGCCGTATCGCGCGCCTCCTTCATTCCCGGCACGCTCCATTCAGTCCAGAACAAGGGCAGTGAAGGCATGCCGGAGCTTTGAATCTCTTTTCGCACTTTGGCTGCCGCACGGCAGACGCGATCGTCCATGGGGATGTCTTCGTTCGTGCCGAACAGGTCTTCCACCGTGTCGTCAGCGTACCCGTGCGTGGAGACGAAATCGACCGGAATATGATTCGCCGCGGCAAACTGGAGGAAACTGGTGACCCAGGCAGCAGCGGCCGTGGCCGGTCCTCCGACTCGAAGACGAGCATTGACGGCCTTCAGGGCGCGCGCTGTGTGTTCATAGAGAGCGAAATAGCTCTTCTCGCGCGGAATGCCGTTCCAGAAATCGATATTGGGTTCGTTCCACACCTCGAAGTACCACTGTGAGACTTCCTCTATGCCGTAGCGCGCGATCAGGTGGCGCGCAAATTGGGTGATCAGCGCATCCCATCGCTCGAGACTTTTCGGGGGCGAAACGTTTTGTTTATACCAGAAGGGATGGAGCGCATCAGGGTTGAAAGCAAGCTTGCGAGGCATGAAGCTGATTTCGACCAGAGGCCGCACGCCGTGTTCCAGAAGGCCATCGTAAATTTCATCAACGTAGGAGAAGTTATAGACGGGATTGCCGCGATCGTCTTCGTTGTAAACGCCCACTTCATCGTGAAAGATGGCGTGGAAGCGGACGTAATGGAAGTCAGTCGCCTGCTTCACGGCCACCAAGTCGTTGCGGTAGCTCTCGCGAAGGCTCAGGATCGCGCGGCCTGATCCGAAGGCTGCTTCCCAGAAGTGTGGAAAGGGCGAGACGGAAGCCCGGGCGTCGATGGTAATCTGCTGCTGAGCCCAGGATGAGCACATCGGGACGGCAAGGCACAGCGAGGTGATCACGAGATGACGGTACTGCATGAGTCCAGTATCGCGCGACACCCTGCAAAGCTTTACTGTTGAACTGACTCTGGAGGATCGATACCTATAAGCCGGCAAAGGTCCAGTAGCGGTCAGGCGGTCACGGTGCGTTTGCCCGCACGGAAGATCCAGCCGCCGCTCCCCCGCTCCAGCGTGACTCGCACGGGGTCGCCGCCCGCCGCCGTCCACGACAGGGCCACGGCGTTGCGCCAGCGCGTTCGGCGCGCGGCTAGCCGCACTGTGAACAAGTCCGCGGATTCGCCGTTTTCCCGCTTCATCGGCAGGTTTCCGGTGCCGATCTCGACTCCGTCTGCGGTCAGCGGCTCCAGCCGCAGCAGGGCCTTGTTGCCGCGAAAAAGGAACGCGCCGTCCGTCTGCCGCGATCCGGGGGACTCCGGATGGAAGCGCAATTCCAGATCGCGCTCGCCCTCCGCCTCGATGTCGTCCACCACGATCAGGACGTCCGGCTTCAGGAAATACAGGCTCCGCACGAAGCGCCGCAGCCCGCATTCCTGGGAATAGGCCGGCAGAGCGTCGCCCCGCATCTCGTCGCATTCCGCCCCCGCCTGTGCGCGCAGGATCTGCGGTTCGGCGCGCCCGCCAAGCTGGGCGCGGTCGCGGAACCACTGGAAGCCCTCGCCCATTTGCCCCTGGCCGCCCACCAGCAGGGTATTGTGGTTGCCGGTCTGCTTCCAGGCATACCCATCGTCACGGATGAGCCATTCCCCAGCGCCGAACAGCACGAAGTGGTTGGCGTCCGGGTGCACGTGCCCGCCACCCGGATCGGAATCGAACCTCCGGGTCGCCTGGTGGCCTATGGCCGGACCGCACTTGAACACGACCAGCGATTCGTTCCCGCTCCAGTCCGAGCGCGCCGAGACGATCCCCAGGTCGGCGAAGTGCCGCAGCGCGGGCAGGTCCGCGGGCGCTCGCGAGGGGATCGACGGATCATACCAGAGAAGGTTGAGCCAGCGCGCGGCATAGGCGGTCACCCCGGCGCTCTCCAGTTCCGCGGCCAGCCATTGCGCGTGGGAATCCCCATAGAGCTGCGCCAGGCGGCGCAGCATGTAATCCGGCCCGTACCAGTCCCAGCGCGGGCAGTCGGCGACATCGACGATGGTGTTGTGGTTGGTCCATGCGTTACGCGGCAGGCTCAGGTAGAGCCGATACGCCGCTGTGCTCTTCCACCACGGGCTGCGCGGGTTTTCGCCCAGCGCGTCCCCCGCCAGGTGCCAGAATTTCAGCATGTATTCGACCCCGTAGCCCCAGTAACCCGCGCCTTCCTGGCTGGCGCCGTCGGGCCCCAGGGCTTCCTCCGTGCGGCGGTACTTTTCGACCACCGTGTCGATCCACTGCCGCGGTTGCTCGTCGAGCGCCAGCGCCGCGGCGAACAGCCCGGTGATATCGACCCAGAGGTGGTTCTGCAAATATTCCTCGCGCCAGAACTGCGTGGAACAAGCGCGGTGCATCACCCCGCCGCGCGATAACAGCGTGGCCGCGATCGTGTCCCGCGCCTCACGGTCGAGATCCTGGTACAGCCAGTCGTATACCAGTGCCAGGCCGAAAAGCTGGTGTCCCGCGGCGAGATCGGTGTCGTCAAAACGCTGCACGCCCCAGTGCGGGTACCCGCATGAAGCCAGCGACCAGTCCCGCGCGGCGTGGAGATAAGCCGTCTCGCCGGTCATGAGGAACGCCATGGCCAGGAACGGCAGGCGGTTGCCCACCTCACGCTGCCAGAGCTCCTCCTCGTCGCCTTCGTCGTGGTACTGGGGCGGCCGCTGCGCCGCGCAGGTCGCCGCCTGCTGCTCGATCGCCTTCCACACGCCGGAGTGGGTCGTGCGGATGGCCGCGCGCAGTTCCGGGATGCGCGCGCGATTCAGGAACAGGCGCGGATGCGGGCGCGCCTTGATCTCCCGTGCCGCCTGCGCCAGCAGAATCTCCACGAACGTTCGCCGCCACATGTGCTGCCGATTCTACCATCGCTGGACTCGCTGACCGTGGCGAGCGTTCCGGGAGGTGGGTGACCAGCGCCCCGCAGAACAGGGTGCCGCCGTCCGCCATTATCGGAATCTATTTCGGACCGGAGTTACGAATCGCGCTGAATAACGTCTTGAAGCAATTGGCCGCTTCCAGAGCCTCTTGATTGCTGGTGTCCTCGCCGTAATACGCTTTGACAAAAGCCCCCAGGTCGCACCAGGTTGTTTGGAGCACACCCTGCATGCGAGCGGCGATCGTATCGTTGGCGTTCGCGCGGACCGTCCGGATCAAGTCGAACTGGCCCAGAGCGACGTTGGCTTTGCGCCACGGCGACGAGATCACGTTGAACCCTTCGGTTGCGAACAGGGCGGCAGTCGGCGCGGCGCTGTCATAATGCCAGTCGCTGATGACAATATCTTTCGGTACAGCGTGGATGGCCGCTTGCGTATTGTTGAGACCGGCTTCCCATTGACCCAGACCGGAAACGTCTCCGTTCAGGAACCGATCACCCCACATCCACATAGTGCGGTTTGACCGGGCCAGATGATCGTGTAGGGTTCGAACCTCCCGCGCGAACAGGTCAGCCCGGTTCTGGCCCTTGCATCGCGGGCACGCGTCGTCACCAAGAATAAACACTTCATCCATGCCCACGTGAAAAGCATCAGATTCGCAGACATCGGCAAGCTCGTCGATAAGGTCAAACAACAGGTCGTGCACCGCTGGATGCAGCGGGCAGTAACTCCGGCAATAGATGCCCTCGTTGTCGGCATGCTGGCCCGGTGTCTCGTCGAATTCCGGGTGAGTACGCAAGAGAGCCATCGTGTTCTTGGCCCAGGACTGGTGCCCGAGACAGTTGATCTGCGGGATCACGCGAACACCGGCGTCCTTTGCAGCGGCAACGAGCTTCTTGACGTCGTCCCGGGACAATGGATCGGCATCGATAACTTCCGGATGTTTGGTGAACTGATAGCGGTAGTCGAACTCGAGGACCAGAACGTTGACGCCCTCTTTTGGCAGCGCGTCCCGAATAAACCTGACGGCCAGAGGCACATCCGCGGAACTCGGCGCGCTCAAGTGAATGCCGCGAATGGGTAGCGAAGAGGGAACGGCGGCGAAGCAAACCGCCGCGGAGAGGGACCACAGGCAGACAGCAGCGACTTTCAGCAGCATAGTCTTCATGGAAGGGCCATTTATATCACACGCGGCCGGCCTCGGCCTGCTGCACTTTTAGAGCCGGAGCCGGACATTGAGCCTGGTCAGCATGGCCGAGAGCGCCAGAATGAATCCGGTAAACAGCAGTGCGCGTAACACGCCAACCGCACCTTGTGATCCGGATGCGGAAACCCAGTCAAGCGCGGGCGTAGCGGAACAGACCCATGGCAACAAATAAGTCAACAGCGTGTTCGAACCGGCGGGTTTGACAAACACGGCCCACTTTGTCCAGTGTTTGATATCAGCCAGCCAGTAAACGGCCAGGAACATCAAGGTGCTCGCGGCGGCCGAATACAGGCACCAGGCAGGAGTGCCGTTGTTCTTGGATACGCCCAAGGGGGCCAGTGCCCAACCTGCCCCAAACAAGATGACAGCGTAACCCAAAGCCCAAACTGCTTTTGCTTTGAAAGTGACCGCAACCGGCTTCTCGAAAAACAGCATGGAGGCGATCAGACCGGCCATGGTGATCGAGGCGCAATCGCCGGTTCCGAAAGGCCACAAATAAATGGGCACGCGTTCGAGCCATTGCAAAGGGCCTGCTTTCGAGGCCACATTGACAAGGTTGAGCGCAATCAGCGCGGCCACGAAGACCCAGACGCTCTTTCTGAAAAGCAGATAAAGAATACAAACCGACAGGTATGCAAAGCCAATTAGGCCCAGGATTTCCGGGTAGGAAAAATCGAGCGTGCCCGCCTGGTTCAGGCCGGTCCTTCTTCTGAAAATGACAACCGCGCAGCAAAGGAGAAACAGGCCGGTCCACCTAAGAAGGGCAAACCAGGACTTGTGCCGGCCGCCGGGAGGATAGACATTCCAGAACAGAAAAATCCCCGCGAACGCCAACATTGCCCACATGCGCGCGCTGATACCGGTCAGTTGAGCATCGACGTTGGACAGATTGGCGAGTAAGAGTCCTATGACCACCAAGCTGGCCGAACGCGCAAGGACATGAGCCCATAGCTGGCGCGGCGAATCACCTTTTGCGATCCGGCGCCTGATCGCCAGTGGAATGGAAATTCCAACGATGAACAGGAATGCTGGGAAGACCATATCTACGTAGGTCATGCCGTTGCGACCTTCGGGCATGTGATAGGTCCACCAGGGCAACCCCTTAACGCCGGAGACAGCGTTGACAAAAACCATCACCAGAACGGTCAGCCCTCGGAGGATGTCGACTGAATTGATCCGATCGGGTGTCAAAGCCGTTGTTTCCATCACAGTCCCGTCGTGGTGTCCTGCCGGAAGTCACTATTGGATCAGAAGATGACGACGAAAACAAAACCGGCCGATATCAATTTCTTGAGCGTCCGGCCAAGCCAAGCCTGGCTCGTGCAGGATTCTCCGGATCGCTTCATTAAGTGAGAGAATCGTTTACTCATGACGAAGACCTATCGAACACTCCTGGCGCTTGCCGTCGTGGCCGTGCCTCTCACCGCACAAACCGAGGCGGGTTATTTGCGCCCGATACTAGAGGACGAGATTCTGGCTCCCCAGGTAGCGGTTTTCCAGTTGCGCCAGGACATTCTGCGCCGCGTGGCCAAGGCTCCCGCTCCCACGAGTCGGGAGCAATGGGCTGCCGAGTCCGCCAGTTTGCGCAAGCGGCTCCTGAACGAAGTTGTGTTTCATGGCTGGCCGCGTGAGTGGGTGGAGGCGCCGCCCAAATTTGAAGAAGTTGGGATCATTGCCGGCAACGGATACCGTATACGCAAACTGCGGTACGAGATTGTTCCGGGATTCCAGTCCGTCGCACTCCTTTATGAGCCGGAAAACCTGCACGGAAAAGTGCCGGCGATCCTGAACGTGAATGGACACGTCGGCCCTCCGGGGAAATCTGCCGAATACAAGCAAAAGCGTTGCATTACATTTGCGCGGCACGGAATTCTTGCTCTGAACCTGGAGTGGTTTGCATTTGGGGAACTCAATCAGACCGGTAATCAGCATTTGTTTGGACACGATCTGGATCTCGTCGGTGCCAACGGAGTCGGATTATTTTACCTCGCTGTGCGCAAAGGCTTGGACTACCTCTATGACCATCCCAACACGGATCGAACCAGAATCGGTGTGACGGGCCTTTCGGGCGGGGGATGGCAAACCATTGTCTTGAGCTCGCTGGACGACAGAGTGACAGTTACCGTCCCCGTAGCGGGTTATTCATCTATTATTAGCCGCGTGGAAGCCAAGGAATATGGCGATCTTGGTGATTTCGAGCAGTCCGCCACGGACATGTTTGATGGTGTCGATTTCACCCATCTCACCGCCTTGATGGCTCCGCGGCCAACACTGCTGGTTTATAACGCGGAGGACGACTGTTGCTTTCGGGCAGCGATGACAAAACCGTTCGTATTCGATGTTATCCGGCCCATATTCGCCCTATACGGGAAACAGGATCTGCTCAACTGGCACGAGAACCGCGATCCGGGCACACACAATTATCAATTAGACAATCGCACCCAGGCATACCACTTTTTCAGCCGCCAGTTTCATATGCCGGAATTTGAGGAAGACGCGGACGTTCCATCGGAAATCAAGAGTTACGAGGATCTGCGCGTCGGTTTGCCGGAAAACAATCTGACCATCCTCGGCCTCGCGCGGAAACTGGCTGGCCAGATTGACCGCGCTCCTGTGGCTCAAGATTCGGCAGGGCGCGAAGCCGAAAGGAGCAAACTTAAGAGCATTATCCGTCTCAGGCCTGATAACATCGACCGCGTTTGGACCACCGCCATCAGCAAACACTTGGGGATCGAATCCAAAACGCACCTATTCACCATGGATGATGGCTTGAGCGCCACTGCAGTCTGGTTGAAGCCTATAGGAGCGCCCGATACCGTGCCGGTCACGATCATTCTCGACGATAAAGGAAAGGCCGCCTCCGCGGAACAAATCGCCGGCCGCCTCAATCGCGGAGACCAAGTGCTGGCTGTGGATCTAGCTTTCACTGGCGACGCCTGGAAGGGGGAGTCTCTCCCCGATCTTGAGCAACTAGTCTCCGGTCTGGGTGATCGGCCCATTGGCGTGGAAGCCGCCCAGTTGATCGAGATCGCGAGGTGGATCGAGAAGCACGCCCATGCAGCAAAGGTTCGCGTGGAGAGCAATGGCATTCGCACCCAAGTCGTATCCTTGCTCGCCTCGGCCATGGAGCCCGCGATGTTTTCGGAGGTAGTAATTCGCAAGGGTATGCCGAGCCTCACTTACTTGTTGCAGAAGCCTGTCGAGTACGGCGTAGCTCCCGATCTTTTCTGTTTAGATCTCCTTCGTGAGACTGACCTGGATCGACTGGCCGCGCTCAGTGCACCAGTCCACGTGCTGAATGAGCAATCGCCGCAGTAAGATTGCGTTCACACAGCTTTCAACCACACTCGCAGCCATCCAGTGTTCAGCTAACGTAGCAGCCTTGGCCGCGTTACTGTGTCCGGACCCTTAAGGGAAGCGTTGTGCGTCTTTTCGCACTCCTTCAGCGGCACGTATTCACGTGCGCTGGGGATTGTCATGCCGCTTCCAGCACCGCCTGCGCCCACTCGATGGAGAGTTCGGCGCCAGCCGTCATCTTTTCGACTGGTTCGGGGTGGGCCGGGCCCTGCTGCGCTAGCAGACGAGCCGCGGGAGAGAGGGTACTTAGACCAAAGATAAAGCTACGTCGTTCCACAGCGTACTGTGTATCAAGAACTGGGGTTGCCGTCAATTCTTCTGGCGCGCCGGCCCCACCTTCAGCAACACGCCCGCGCTACGCTTCCGAACCCACCGGGGCCGCTCCCCCGCTTTCCACCGCGCGAGACGACCGCCCTAAGCGCACCTGCAAGCGGTCCAGGAAGAGGTACACTACCGGCGTCGTATACAGCGTCAGCAACTGGCTGACAATCAAACCTCCGATGATCGTGATCCCCAGCGGCCGCCGGAGCTCCGACCCCACTCCCGTTCCCAGCGCCAGCGGCAGCGCGCCCAGCAGCGCCGCCATCGTGGTCATCAGAATCGGACGGAAGCGCAACAAGCAAGCTTCGTAAATGGCGTCCCGCGAGCTCTTGTGCTCATTGCGCTCGGCCGCCAGCGCGAAATCGATCATCATGATCGCGTTCTTCTTTACGATGCCAATCAGCAGGATGATGCCGAT
>Ga0181536_10003672_pt1 | contig 16653 bp, 14 predicted proteins | sample PEATcosm2014_Bin_41_FD_121105 | JGI IMG/M metagenome (GOLD analysis project Ga0181536, IMG submission 121105) | Peatland microbial communities from MTU Mesocosm Facility, Houghton, MI, USA - PEATcosm2014_Bin17_60_metaG | ecosystem: Environmental > Terrestrial > Soil > Wetlands > Peat | place... | reverse complement strand
GCCGGAACTGGAAAAAGCCGGTATCGGATTCGCCGAGCACGACGAGCGTTACGCCTATGGCCGCGAGTGGCTGTCGGTGGTGGAGCCGCTGCTGCGCGGCGAGACGCTGGATCACGAGGGCGCGCATTTCAGTGTCACCGATTACACGTTGCGTCCCGCCGATCCGTACCGGCCGCGGCCGCGGATTTATATCGGCGGCGAATCCGAGCCGGCGCGCGCGCTGGCGGCCGACATGGGCGATCTGTGGTTCATCAACGGCCAGCCGATCGAGGACGTGAGCGCTTTGATCGACGATGTCGCCGGCCGGCCGCGTGAGGGCGCACCGCTGCGGTTCGGGCTGTCGGCGTTCGTGATCGCTCGCGCGACCGAGGAGGAGGCGCATGCGCATCACATGCATCTGTTCGCGTTGGCCTCGAAGGACATGCAGATCCGGATGGTCCGGCACGCGAACACGGACCCGAAATCGGTGATGGCGGCGACGATGCAGCGTACCCCGCGGGTCGGCAGCAATGGCGGCACCGCCGCTGGGTTGGTCGGCAGTTACGATCAGGTGGCGGAGCGGATTCTTGCCTTTAACCAGGCGGGGATCGAGACGTTCATGCTGCAGTATCAGCCGTTCGAGGCGGAGATGCGGCGGTTCGCGGCGGAGGTGATGCCAAGGGTGCGGAAGTTGGCGGGGGTGGGGTAGGGTCGCCGCGGGCTCGCGGGTCGGCGTTTGGCCGTCAGCGCGGTCCACGCTGATGCCGCTGAGAGTAGCCGCGCGGAACGGCGTTGATTTTGGTCTGGTAACCACGCCCTTGTGATTTGAACCAATCCAGCATGACGACCGCCGTAGCCGCGGCGCTCACGCCCGTGCCCGCAACCAGCGTTGCATCAGCGGCACGCGCATGCGCCAGGCGCCGTTGTCCTCGGTGACCCTCAGACCGCGGCGAAGCGAGCGGTCGAACGCCTCGTCCGGCGGCGGTCGCGTGTCGAGTTGGCGGAAGCCGCGCTTGTAGTCCCACTCGCCCGACAGGCGGGATTCGCGTTGCACCAGTTCTGGAAGCACCGTGTCGGCGGCGACGATCGCCTGATCGAGCGCGCGCTCCAGCAGCGCCGCGTCAGCATGCGGCGCCTTCATTCAGCGGATCGACGACGGAACGGCGGCCCCACCCCCCATGGGCGCTAAAATACGGGTGCAAATCTTTTGGCACTGGCACTTCATCGTCATGGCCTGGCCTGTGCGGGCCATCTGAACCAGCACGGTGCCGTGTCAGGTGGCCCAGACAAGCCGTGCCATGACGAATAAAGCACTGTTCCGAATTACGGGTACCGCTATTTAAGCGCCCATGCCCTCAACCCTTCTTCAAATTCCAGAACAACGCATACCCACTCAGCACATCCGTCACCGTCTTCTGATACACCGTGCGCGGCAGGAACTGCCCGACCGGAATATACGGCACATCGACGAACACCTGGCGCTGAATATCCTCGGCGAGCCGTTTCCTGGCCGCATCGTCGGCGGCGAACAGCCATTCCTCGCGCAGCGCCTCCAGCCGCGGGCTGTCCGGCCAGCCGCGCGACGCCGCATTGCCGTTGCCGCGGATCCACACATGCACCGCGGGGTCGAACTGATCCAACCCGGACCAGTTGGTGTGGAACGCGCTCCAGCCGCTCTCCTCGACCGGTCCGGTCTTCGCCAGCAACCCCAGCATGCTGCCCCAGTCGGTGTAGCGCGGCTCCACGGCGATCCCGGCCCGGTGCAGCATGTCCACGCCGACCTCGCCCAGAGCTTTGAGGGAGGGAAAGTCGGAGGGCACCAGGACGACGGCGCGCTCGCCCTGGTAGCCGGAGGCGGCCACCGCGCGTTGCACGGCGGGGAAATCCCGCGGGCCGGTCAGCACGTCCATCCCCGCCGCGCTCGCCATCGGCGATGAGGGACAGAACACGCCGACGCCAGCATTCCAGTTCGCGTGGTCGGTCCCGGCGACGGCGGTCATGTAATCTTCCTGGCTGACCGCCCCCAGCAGCGCCCGCCGCAGCGCCGGATTGTTGAACGGCTTCTGCGTCTGATTGAACCGGATGCCGCTGATGTAACCCAGAGGATCGGGCAGCGGGACGGTCAGGGTCCCGGCCTGGCGCAGCATCGGCAGCAGATCGAAGATCGGCGCCTCCCACCAGTCCCGCTCGCCGGTGCGCATCGCGGCGGCGGCGGTGGCGGGGTCGGGAATCACGTGCCACTCGACGCGGTCGACATTCACGATCTTCGGTCCGGCGGTGAAACTCGCGGTGCCGCCTGGGCGCGGGACATAGGCCGCGTTCCGTTCATAGGCAATTAGCGAGCCCGGGACACGGTCCTTGGCGATGAAGCGGAACGGGCCGCTGCCGATCATTTCGGTAACCTGTTTGAACGGATCGGTGGCGGCGAGGCGCTCCGGCATCATCAGGCAGACGTTCGAGCCGGGTTTGCCCAGGGCGGCCGGCAACAGGGGAAATGGCCGCTTCAGGCGGAACCGGATGGTGCGGTCGTCGGGCGCGTCCAGCGCCTCGGTCACCGCCATCAGCGTCTGGCCGAAACTGTCGCGGGCGCCCCAGCGGCGGACGCTGGCGACGCAGTCTCGGGCGAGCACTTTGTCGCCGTCGTGCCACGCCAGGCCGTCGCGCAGGGTGATCAGCCAGGTGGTGCCGTCGTCCTCGACGCGATGGCCCGCGGCCATTTGCGGCTGGATCTGATACGCGGCGTCCATGCCATACAACGTGTCGAACACCATCATGCCGTGGTGGCGGGTGACGTAGGCGGCGGTGAAGATCGGGTCGAGAATGGCGAGGTCCGACTGTGGAATGAACGTCAGGACTCGCGCGGACTGGGCGATCGCGGGCGTGGCGAGGGCCGCGGTCGAGGCGGCGAGGAACCGGCGGCGGCGTATGAGCGATCGGGTCACGGCTTTCCCACTCCAATCCACCAGATCGCCCGGACATAATCCTGGGCGAACACCGGGGCAACGATGCCGCCTTGTTGCGCACCGCCGCGCGCGAGGCCAGGGTGTCGCCGGGAACGCTCCGCGATGATCGCGTGACGAGGAGGGCAACGACCATGTCCGGCACCAACTGGCGGCTCAGCGGCGAATACATGGAAAGCTGCAACTGCGATTATTTGTGCCCCTGCATCTACACCAACCCGCAGGCGGAGGTGACCTATGACCACTGCACCGCCGCGCTGATCTTCCGCATCGACCAGGGACAGTCCGGCGGCGTGAGCCTCGACGGGTTGTGCTTCGCGCTGGTGATCCGCTCGGGCAAAGTGATGGCCGACGGCAACTGGGTGTTTGCTTGTGTCGTCGACGAGAAGGCGGATGACGCGCAGCGCGCGGCTTTGGCCGCCATCGTCAGCGGCCAGGCCGGCGGCACACCCGGCATGATCCGCGCCAACCTGGTCAGCGATTTTCGCGGTGTCGAATACAGGCCGATCGACTTCCGCATGGAAGGCCTGAAGCGCGGGGTGACGATTCCGGAAATCCTGTCGTTCGAGATCGAGGGCGTGGCTTCCCGCAACCGAAGCGGCGAGCCGTTCTTCATCGACAACACCGCGCACCCGGCGAACCGGCGCCTCGCTTTGGCCCGCGCCAGCGCGCTGCATGTGCGTGGGTTCGGTCTGGGCCTCGACATGGTCGGCAAAGGCAACAACGGCCATTTCGCCCCGTTCTCCTGGGCCGCCTGATCCCGGCGATGTCTGACGGGACCATCGCGACCACGGGCCTGAGCCGGCGCGACCGGGCCGTCATCCTGCTCGCCCTGTGCGGCGTGACGGCGATCGCCTGGGTTTATCTGTGGCTCGTCGCTCAGGACATGGAAGAGATGGCGGGCGACATGGCCGACATGGCGATGCCGCTGACCGACGCCTGGACCGCCTCGGTCTTCGCGCTAACCTTCGCCATGTGGTGGGTCATGATGCTGGGCATGATGCTGCCGAGCGCCGCGCCGATGATTCTCACTTTCGCGACATTGAACCGGAACCGCCGCGCGAAAGGGGAGACTTTCGTGCCGACGACGGTGTTTTTGCTCGGCTATCTGATCGCGTGGGGCGCGTTCTCGGCGGTCGCGACGGTGGCGCAATGGGCGCTGGACGGGTTCGTGCTGCTGACGCCGATGCTGGCGATCGGCAGTTACCTGTTCGGCGGCGGGTTGTTGATCGCGGCCGGGCTGTATCAGTTCTCGCCGCTGAAGCAGGCGTGTTTGCGGGCGTGCCGCTCGCCGTTCGCCTTCCTGCTGAACCATTGGCACGAGGGGTGGATGGGCGCGCTGCGCATGGGGCTGGCGCACGGGGCTTACTGCCTCGGCTGCTGCGCGGTGCTGATGGCGCTGCTGTTCCTGGCGGGGGCGATGAACCTGCTGTGGGTGGCGGCGCTGGCGGGGTTCGTGTTCGCCGAGAAATTGCTGCCGGGCGGGGTGTGGATTGGACGCGCCGGCGGGGTGGCGATGCTGGGGTTTGGGGTGGTGTTGCTGGTGAGGGGGTTTGGGTGAGGCGAGGACGGCGAGGTTGTTAACGCCGATAGACTTCGGAGTGGCCGCCCACGTGAAGCAATGTCACGTCCTGATAGTTCCCGCGCTCGGAAAAGACGATTCGAAGGTCATGAGCCGCGGCGAATGCCCGTCTGCCGGCCATCACGCCCACGAGATCGTGATTATGCAGCGACGCATCGCGTGGATTTTCCTGAAACAATTCAATCGCACGGATCACCGCGATCTTGTCCGCGGAGGAAAGCCTTCTGAACGAGGATATGTCTGAACGAGGATATGAACGGCGGCGTATATCTAAGATTCATCTTTGGCGATGGTCTTCAGTTCCTCGATCACGTCCTTCGCCGGGCGGAACGGCACGCCTTCGACGTCCTGTTCGGCCTTGAGCACCTCGGCCTCGAACGCTTCCGTAAAGCCGTTTTCGGTCAATCGGCGGACGGACACCAGCACCGTCTCCTCCGCGTCCAGGTCACCGCGAAGCCCGGGAGGCAGGTCGCCGGCTTTGATTACCTTTTCGATGATATCGGACATGAGGGTAGTCCCCGCTGACTGGTAGCACTATATCAGAAACGGAGCCGTCGCGCCATGAAATCGGGTTCGGCCCCGACCGCGAACGGGGCGGCACCGCGATCGGGTTCGCCCACGGGGGGGTGGCGCGCGGCCGACCGCAGCCGCCTGGTCGCTCCGCTTTCGGCGCTTTCCACCCTAAGTGGCGGTAGCAAGGGTGCCCGGCCCGAACGGCCGCCTTAGAGGAAAGAACCGCTTCGCCTGAGCGACCGACATGGGCGCAAAGTGGCCGAAAGGGCTCCGGTGCGAATTTCCCGGTCCTTTTACTCTTGGGCGTTCCAATAATCTGAAGACAGTGCGGATGGCCCGGTTCCTGGGATACACTTTGGCGCCGCCTTCCAGGGCGGGATCATCACCGGTTCAGTGGTACACTTCGCGGCCGCTGTTTATAGGTGGCACGCGTAACCCAGATTTGAACCACGCCGGCGGGTTTATGGGGCAAGCATATTGGACAATCTTTGGGGCTCGCCATGAATGACCAACTACACCTCCCGTACACGAATCTCGGATGAGGAGGTGTCAAAGCGGAAACGCTGCTCAGGGATTTCGCTGAAGAGATCGGCATAGCGGCGCGGCATACGGATGTCGCTCAACGTGCGCACGCGCGCCGCGGCGTCGATGCGCACGGCCACCAGAAAGTTGCCTCCGGAATTGCCGATTTCCTCGAGCGCGACGTGCATTCGAACCTCATCATCGCCATAATATTTCGGCGCGACCAGCCGCTCCGCCGTATCCGCCCCAATCACAAACGTGGTCCTCGGAAACAAGCGCGACTTCTCGACGAAGGTCGGCGCTCTCGTCAGTTCGACCGGCGACTTCCAGGTGAATTGCGCGAGCCGCTGTCTCACCGTCTCGCCCGCCAGCGGCGGCTTGTCGACGTTGGTGACAGAGATTTCGAACGCCAAGGGCTGCTGCCTGAGCTCTTCGGCGACCCGCGCCAGCAACACATGCCCAGTGTGCAGCGGGTTGAAAGAACCTGGGAACAACACAAGGGGTCGCGGAGCTGACAGCATCATCTGGCCATCGGGCTGGACGGTGACGCGATCGAGCTCGCCGGCCAGGAGCTGATCGATGGTATCCACGGTCGCGACGACCGTCTCCTCAAAATGTTCATCCGCGTCGAGCAGCCCGCGGGGCGACGGTGCGGCAATTCCGCATGCGTGGGCCAGCCACAGGACGATCGCGCGCGAAACGAGGTCTTCTTCAGCGGCGCGATCACGTCTGCCCTTGGCCATCACGCAAGTGCAGTGCGCGATGCCGGCGGAGTTGGCGCATGCGATGTGAAACCGATGCTCGCCTTTACGCGGGCGATCGCTGACCAGTGCCGCCGTCGCGCCGAGGCCAACCAGATCGGTGTCCGCCGGCACCAGCCTGGCGGCGCGTGCTCGAACGCTGCGTGCCATCGCGATCGCGGTATCAGCACTGCATGCCTGTTCCGGTGCGAAGCCGAGGAACGTCGCGAGCGCCAGCGCGTCGTAGGGAACCTGTGCCTCGATCAGCAGCCGGGATCCTCCCGGAACACGAAGCAACTCGCCGATCGCCCCACTGCCGCCCCCGGTGATCGCGAGTGCGGCCTTGCGGCCGGACGCGTGTAATGTGGAGATCAATTGTTGCCACGCGGCGTCCGACGGTCTCATGGTGTGTGTGGTCCGAAGTTGAATATCGCGTCGCGGATGATGAAAGACAGTTCGGACAGAGTCAACAGACTCTGCTGAGAGGCACAGGGAGCGCATCATCGTATCGTGCTGAACCACGGAGGTCTCGGCGCCGCCGTTGTAGAGATCATGGGTTCTGTCAGAACCCGGGCCATTGCGAGAGTTTAATTGACCTGAGAACGTTCCGCCATCAGGCTGCCTCCAGGATGCGGAGCGCGCTCATTTTCCGTGTCGCTGTGCTGACCCATCCTGGGAAAGCGAATTGTTCAGTCGCGCCCGGCCGGGGGACCGGTTCGCGACAGATCGAACGACAGCTGTTCACCCATGACCGCCGGACGGGACGCTGGCGTTTATGTCCGCTTTCGAGAAATGAACCGCTTCGCCTGCGCGACCAATACGGGCGCGAATCAGCCGGTGACGTTTCGAGTATTCCATGTCCGGTTGCGAACCAAACCTGTCCGTCAGAAGGAGATTGATCCTCCCGAAACCAGTCGGTCGGACGTCGGGGAGCCAGGAAGACCTGTCGGACAACCCGGCAAGACCGCTGTGCGGATGAACTGGTGGAGAGGGGGACCGCGCGCTGAAATCAGGCTCACCCGCCGGCGAGCCGTACACCTCCGGTCGGCGCCGCCTCGTGGCTCCGCGCCGGGGTTGCCGAAGCTCACCGCATCCCGTGCCAAAGCGGCCAGGCACCGCGGTTGACGCTGCCATCCTCGCATCCTCTTGATGCCGCGATCCACCGGCCAAACGGAGCCACCGATGTACGCCCCCATTCGCGGCACGCGCCTGTATTTCGACATCGAAGGCGCCGGCCTCGTCCCCGACGGCCCGGCGATGCGCGAGAAGCCCGTCGCGTTCATCATTCATGGCGGCCCCGGCGGCGATCACAGCGGCTTCAAACCGGTCATGAGTCCGCTCGCTGAGACAGCCCAGTTGGTTTACTTCGATCATCGTGGGCAGGGCCGGTCCGGCCTCGCCGATCCGGATGGCGATCCGGCGCGCTTCACCCTCGACGAGAACGTGGCGGACATGGAGGCGTTGCGGCACCATCTCGGCCTCGGCCCGATCGTGTCCATCGGAACATCGTATGGCGGCATGGTCGCGATGGCGCATGCCGCGCGCTACCCCGACGCCGTCTCGCACCTGATCCTGGTCGTCACGGCGGCGCATGGCGGGTTCATCCAACGCGCCATGGAGATCGTCCGCGAACGCGGCACCGAGGCGCAGCGACGTGCCTGCGAAACCCTGTGGTCCGGCGGCTTCCGCACGCGGGAGGACCTGCGCCACTACTATGACGTGATGGGCCCGCTCTACGCCTTGCGGCATGACGCGCAAGCGGCGGCGGCCACCCAGGGCCGGGCGATCCACACGCCCGAGCCACTGAACCGCGCTTTCGGTCCCACCGGTTTCCTCCGTTCCTTCGATCTCCGCCCGGAACTCGGCCGCATCACCGCGCCGACGCTGATCCTGGCGGGCCGGCACGACTGGATCTGCCCGCCGGAATTCTCCCGCGAGATCGCCGGCCTGATCCAAGGCTCCCGCCTGATCGAGCTGGAGAACAGCAGCCACTCGGTGCGCGTGGACGCCCCGGCCGTGTTGTTGCGCGAGATAACGGCTTTCCTCCTGGGCGCCTGAACGTTCATCGCGTAAACGTCAGGCCGCTGTGACCGGGGACGGCCGCGCGGCGCGGTTCGAAACGGTCCTTGCACCCTCCCCCACCCGCCGCTATACCCCGCGCCTTGTCCGCGCGCCGGGCCTGAAATGGGCATGCCCGGCCGCGACAGCCATCACCCTGATCCCTCGGGGATGGTCCACAGAAAGGAGACCAAATGCCCAAGATGAAGACCAAGTCGTCGGTCAAGAAGCGGTTCAAGATCACCGCGACCGGCAAGGTGCTGGCCGGCCCAGGGATGAAACGCCACGGGCTGATCAACCGCTCGCAGAAGATGAAGCGCACCAATCGCGGCAGTCAGACGCTGACAGAAATGGACGCGAAGACCATCAAGCAATGGGCGCCCTACGGGCTGGTTTGAGGGAGACACGGCATGGCACGCGTTAAGCGGGGCACTACCACCCACGCACGTCACAAGAAGGTCCTGAAGCAATCCAAGGGCTTCTACGGCCGCACTTCCACCACCTATCGCGCGGCGCGCGAGCGGCTGGAGAAGTCGCTGCAATACGCCTACCGCGACCGGCGGGTGAAGAAGCGGGAGTTCCGGGCGCTGTGGATCCAGCGCATCAACGCGGCGGTGCGCGAGCACGGCCTGACCTACTCGCGATTTATCAACGGCCTGAAAAAGGCCGGGATCGAGATGGATCGCAAGGTGCTCGCCGCCATCGCGTACGATGACCCGGCGACCTTCAAGGCCATTCTCGATAAGGTCCAGGCCGCGCTCGTCTGACGCGGTTAGCCCTGGGACCTGATTCCGCGGCCACCCGGTCTCGCTCTGGGTGGCCGTTCGCGTTCATTGACCCTCGCACGGGACAAACCGATGACCGATGACCTGCTCGCCCTCAAGAACGAGACGGACGCGGCACTTGTCGCCGCCAGCGACCTGCGCGCCTGGGACGCGGTGCGGATCGCCGTGCTTGGCCGCAATGGCTCGCTCACCGGGCTACTGCGCGATCTGGGCAAAACCCCGCCCGAGCAACGGCGCGAGCGGGGCGCCGCGCTGAACCAGTTGAAGGACGCATTGACGTCCGCGATCGAATTGCGAAAGGCCGAACTGGAAGCCGCCGCGCTGGACCAGCGGCTGGCGCACGAGCGGATCGACCCGACCCTGCCGCCGCGCCCGCGTGAGACCGGCCTGATCCACCCGATCGCCCGCACCATGGAGGAAATCGCCGCGATCTTCGGCGCCATGGGGTGCAGCCTCGCCGAGGGGCCGGATGTCGAAAGCGACTGGTTCAACTTCGGCGCGCTGAACATTCCGGCGCACCACCCGGCGCGGGCCGATCACGACACGTTCTACCTGCCGCCGCATGGCGACGCGCCGCCGCCGGTGCTGCGGACGCATACGTCGCCGGTGCAGATCCGCACGATGCTGACGCAGCCGCCGCCGATCCGGACGATCGTGATCGGGCGGACGTATCGCGCCGATCATGATGCCACGCACTCGCCGATGTTCCATCAGTGCGAGGGGCTGATCATCGACCGTGACCTGACCCTCGGCCACCTGAAAGGCTGCCTGATCGACTTCCTGCGCACCTTCTTCGCCATCGCCGATCTGCCGGTGCGCTTCCGCTCGTCGTATTTCCCGTTCACCGAGCCGTCGATGGAGGTCGATATCGGTTGGAACCGCCGCACCGGCGAACTCGGCCGCGGCGGCGACTGGCTGGAAATCCTCGGCTCCGGGATGGTGCATCCGCGGGTGCTGGCCAATTGCGGCATCGACCCGCGCGAGTGGCAGGGCTTCGCCTGGGGCATGGGCGTCGAGCGGGTGACGATGCTGAAGCACGGCATGACCGACCTGCGGCCCTTCTTCGACTCCGATTCGCGCTGGCTGCGGCATTACGGGTTCAACCCGCTGGCGCCCACCATGCTGCACGAGGGGGTCTGAGCCATGGGTGCCAACCTGACCGCGCGATCCGGGACGCACTGTCCGCAACCCGTCATGGCCCAGCCTGACCGGGCCATCCGCGCCAACACGATGGAGAGAGCGATGGCCCGGTCGCGCCGGGCCATGACGATCCGGGGGTCTGAGCCATGAAATTCTCGTTGTCCTGGCTGAAGACTCATCTGGAGACGGATGCCTCGGTTGACGCCATCACCGACACCCTGACCCGCATCGGTCTCGAACTGGAGAGCGTGGAAAACCGCGGCGCCGCCATCGCGTCATTTCGGGTGGCGCATGTGATCGAGGCGGTGCCGCACCCCAACGCCGACCGGCTGCGCGCCTGCAAGGTGGACACCGGCGAGGGGATCGTTTCCGTCGTGTGCGGCGCGCCCAATGCGCGGACCGGGATGAAGGCGGTGTTCGCCGCGCCCGGCAGTTTCATTCCGGGCACCAACGTTACGTTGAAGGTCGGCGAAATCCGCGGCGTGCAAAGCGCCGGCATGCTGCTGTCCGCTCGCGAAATGGGTCTGGGGGAAGATCATTCCGGCATCATCGAGCTGCCGTCCGATGCGCCGGTCGGTGTCTCCTACGCGACGTATTCCGGGCTGGACGACCCGATCATCGACATCAGCGTCACGCCCAACCGCGGCGATTGTTTCAGTGTGCGTGGCGTCGCCCGCGATCTGGCCGCCGCCGGGATCGGCACGCTGAAGCCGTTCCGACCGGCGAAAATCCCGCCCTCGATCGATGGCGGCCCGCGCTGGGAGATCGAATTTCCCGAGGTCTGCCCATGGATTCTTGGGCGCGCCATTCAGGGAGTGCGGAACTCGCCGTCGCCGAAATGGTTGCAGGACCGGCTGATCTCGGTCGGGCTGCGGCCGATCAACGCGCTGGTCGACGTGACGAACTTTTTCACGATCGATCTCGGCCGGCCGTTGCACGTGTTCGATGTCGACAAACTGCGGGGCAACGTGCTGACGCTGCGGCGTGGCGCGGGCGAAACGATCCGGGCGCTGAACGGCAAGGACTATGTCGTCGAGCCCGAGGACTGCGCGATCTGCGATGCCGCCGGCGTGCAATCGATCGCCGGCGTGATCGGCGGCGAGGCCACCGGCTGCGACGAGGCGACCCGCACCGTGTTCGTCGAATGCGCGCTGTTCGACCCGGTGCGCATCGCGCTGACCGGGCGGCGGCATCAGATCGTCTCCGACGCGCGGCAACGGTTCGAACGCGGCCTCGATCCCGCGCTGATGCCGGACGCGATCGAGGCGGCCACCGCGATGATTCTTGAGTTGTGCGGCGGCGAGCCCGGCCCGGTCACCGCGGCCGGCGCGGAGCCCGCCTGGCAACGCGACGCCACCATGCGTTTCTCCCGCATCGCCGAACTGGGCGGATCGGATATCTCCGCCGCTGAAGCGGTTGCGTCCCTGGAACGGCTTGGTTTCGCCGTGCGCACACTCGGGACTGACAAAGTAACGGTCGCGGTGCCGTCCTGGCGCAACGACGTCGCCGCGCACGTGGCGCTCGATCTGTCGCCGTCGCTGTCGCCCGAGGTCGTCGCGCGCGTCACCGAAGGCTGCGCGACAATCGAACCGGAATGCGACCTGGTCGAGGAAGTGCTCCGCCTGAAAGGCCTCGACGCAATTCCGCCGGTGTCGTTGCCGCGCATGGCGCCGGTGCCGCTGGCGACGCTGACACAGAAGCAGCAACGCGGCGCGCTGGTTCGCCGCACGCTCGCGGCGCAGGGACTGGTGGAGTGCGTGACATTCAGCTTCATGGCGGCGGCGGACGCGGCGCTGTTCGGCCCGACGCCGGACAAGCTGCGTCTGACCAATCCGATCGCGGCCGATCTGGATCAATTGCGGCCGACGCCGCTGGCGACCCTGGCGCTGGCGGCGCAACGCAATGCCGCGCGCGGCTACCCCGACCTCGCGCTGTTCGAGGTTGGGCCGGCGTTCCGGACCGACGCCGCGGAGGGGCAATGCCTGACGGCGGCGGGCCTGCGGGCCGGCGCCACGCCACGGTCCTGGACGGCGCCGGCGCGGGGTGTGGACGCGATGGACGCCAAAGGGGACCTGTGGGCCGTCATGACGGCGGCCGGCGTGCCGCTGGAGGCGCTGATGGTCACGCCGGACGCGCCGGGGTTCTACCATCCCGGCCGCTCCGGCACGGTGCGCCAGGGACCGAAGACGGTGCTTGGGTCGTTCGGGGAGCTGCATCCGCGGGTGCTGGCGGCGCTCGGCCTGAGCGGCCCGGCGGTGGCGTTCGAGCTGAACCTGGACGCGGTCGCCGAGCCGAAACGCCGCCGCAAATCGGCGCCCGACCTGTCCGCGTTCCAGCCGCTGCGGCGCGACTTCGCGTTCCTGGTGGACTCCGCCGTCATCGCCGACACCGTGCTGCGCGCGGCCCGCGGCGCCGAGCGCAATCTGATCGCCGGCGTCTCGCTGTTCGACGTCTATGAGGGCGACAAGCTGCCCGAGGGCAAGAAGTCGCTGGCGATCGAGGTGGTGTTCCAGCCGCGCGAGCGCACCCTGACGGACGCCGAGATCGAGATCGCCGCGCAAAAGGTCGTGGCGGCCGTGGCGAAGGCGACGGGGGCGGTGCTGCGGTAGGGCGCGCGATTCAGCGGGGGGATGCGCCTCTGAACGACGGTGTGACGCGGCGGCGTCATGCCGCGTGCCGCAATCTTTCCTTCACACATCAGGCCGAGAGTTGAAAAGCCGGCGGGATGGTCCCGCCGGCTCAACACCTGGAGGCGCGGATGCTTGGAAACCTGCGCCTCCTATCGCTGGCAGTCGTGATCCTTGGTCTCGAAGTCGAGGTCATCGTGCGAAGGCGATAGGGGTACGGGCCGGCTCGTTCGCGGGCCGGCCTACCCCTGGTGTGTGATAATCCGAGCCGTACGAGACCGCCAAACCCGACACCGTGGCCGCGACCCCGCGCACCATTCGACCCGTGCCGCGCACCGTGCCAAATTGGCACCCGGATACGCTGGCCGCCACCGGCCGCGACAGGAGACGCACGAGATGCAAATCAAGAAGGGCTACAAACAACTTCTCGCCGAGGCCGAGGCGGTGATCGAAACAGTGACCGCTGACCAGGCGATCGCCGGGCACGGCAAGGACAATGTATTGTTCGTTGATCTGCGCGACCCGCGGGAACTCGACCGGGAGGGCAAGATGCCCGGCGCCTTCGCCTGCACCCGCGGCATGCTGGAGTTCTGGATCGATCCGGAGAGCCCGTATCACAAGCCGGTGTTCGCTGAAGACAAGCGCTTCATCTTCTTTTGCGCCGGTGGCTGGCGTTCGGCGCTGGCGGCGAAGACCGCCAAGGAAATGGGACTGGAAAACGTCGCGCATATCGAGGGCGGCTTCGGCGCCTGGAAGAAGGCGGGCGGACCAACCGAGCCGCCGAAACCGCGGACCTAGAGCACTGTCGGCCTGACCGCGCGGGGCGAAAGCGCTCCGACTCCATGGTTTGATCGCGTGGCGCACGCGCCGTCACTGTCGCGCCCCGTGCGATCATGCCGTGGTCCGCCGGCCGGCACCGCACCGCTCGCTTCAGGTCCCGGAACCGGCGCGCTCCAGCAACTCGTTCGGCAACCACACCCGCCGGACCTGCCAGCGCAGCCCACGCAACTCCATCACCACGCGGATCGGCTCGGCGGCGATGGCGGTGCGCAGACGCACCGAGAACCGCGTGGGGTTTTGGAAAAAGGCCCATACCACATGCGCCTCGGCGGATGGTGTCGCGTCGACGGAATGCGTCATCGACACCAGGGTTTCCGGCGTGACGGTATGATCGACGGCGTTCCCAGTCACCCCGCGCACGAAACCGGCGCCGAACGGCGCGAGTTCGTTACTTGGACGCGCATTCGCCGGCTCGCCCAGCACCATGTCGCAGATGTCTTCCTTGAGACCTTCCCGTATCGCGTACCAATCCACCAGGGACCGCAAAGCCGGGGCGTCCGCCTCGCGCACGGCGGTGTCGAGACGATACAGCGTGGCATAAGGGTACCCGAGATACCCGGCACCCAGGGCCACGACCACCGCGAGCACAGGCCATCTCGCGCGCATCTCACACTCCTCATTCAGCACTGGCGAATATATAGCATGACCAGCCGGTGAGACCGGTGAGTATTTTGTGACCAACCGTTAAGCTGGCGGTTGTCGGATCAGCCGGCGGGCGCGTGGACCAACGCGGCGTACAGCGACGGATCGGTCGCCCCCTCGGTGCTGAACGCCAGCACCCGGCTCTCCGGTCCCAGGCCAAGCGCGGCGCGCGCGTCCGGGTCCGCCAGCGCCAGCCGAACGGCGGCGAGACCCGCCGCGCCGGACTCGCCCGCGACAATGCCCTGGGCCGCGAGATATCGCATGGTATCGATCGCCGCCGCGTCGGGGATCGCCATGAAGGCGGTCGTCGCGCGCTCCAACTCCTGCCAGGCCAGCAGGCTCGGCTCCCCGCAGGCGAGGCCGGCCATGATCGTGTCGAGGTCGCCCTCGACCGCGGTGAGGCGGCCGGCGCGGGCGCTTGCCAGCAGGCAGGCGGCGCGGTCCGGCTCCACCACGACCACGGCGGGCGGCGGCTGGCTCCAGCGCGCCCGGGTCTGGACCGCGACGGCGGCGGCGGCGCCACCCACGCCGCCCTGGATGAAGACATGGGTCGGCGGCGGGCCGGTCCATTGGTCGGCCGCCTCGTCGGCCATCAGGCGATAGCCTTGCATGATGTCGCGCGGCACCTCGGTGTAGCCGGGCCACGACGTGTCGGACACGACGAACCAGCCGTGCGCCGCGGCGTCGCGGGCGCAGGCGCGGACCGCGTCGTCATAGGTTCCGGGGACGCGCCTGACCTCGGCGCCGAACGCGGCGATGGCGGCTTCCCGGCCGGCGCTGACGGTGGCGTGGATATAGATCACGCACCGGCAATGGAACCGCGCGGCGGCCCAGGCGACGGCGCGGCCGTGGTTGCCGTCGGTGGCGGAGGTGATGGTGATGCGGCTCGTGGCCTCGGCGTAGCGGCCGCCGGCGAGATCGGCCGAGCTGGCGGATGGGGCGATGTCTCGCCGCGCCAACTCGCCGGCGAGCAGGTTGACGACGGCATAGGCGCCGCCCAGGGCCTTGAAACTGCCGAGACCGAAGCGGCCGGATTCGTCCTTGAGCCGGATCGTTCCGGGCAGCGGCAGGTCGCGCAGCGGCGTGGGCGCGTAGCCGTCCCAGCTGGTGATCTCGGCCCTGGCGCGGCGAAATCCGGCGGCCGGCAGCGTCACGAGGCCAGGCGTGCCGTGGCGCGGGTTGATGAAGAGGGTGAAGGTAGGCATGGGGATGACCGTGACGCGTCGGGTGAGCACGCGCAAGCTCTCGCGCCACCGGCGGCAACGGGGCGCGAAGTTCGAATGGGCCACCGATGCCAACCGCCGAAACGGATGGCTTACGGTATTCCCTTCCACGTCATGGCCGTCCACGAACTCGTCCGGGAGCGTCATGACAGTTTGGCGGACCGGGTCATCCCTTTCGCGGGTTGGTATACCGATACGCTGATATTATTATTCGGAGCATGCGATGCCGAGTTTAAATTCCGATTTCAGAACTCCATGATGGTAAAAATGTATACAGAACGTTTCGATCATTCTTATCCGCGTTCATCCGCGTTCATCCGCGGTCTGGTTTCTTTCCGACGTGGTAACTACCGTGAGAATTTGATTTTTTAAGGAATTTTAACCGCGGATAAACGCAGATGAACGCAGATAATACTTGACTCTCTACCATCACCGGACACAGCTCGGTCCGGGGCACCACGTTGAGTTTGTCACATGAAATTTTGTGGCATCAATAATATGAACCGCCGAAACGAATGACTTTCAGGCATCCCTCTCGCCTCGGCCTGGACGAGGCGGCCTTAATAAACGGTTGGTATCACCGCGTCGCGCTCGATCAGGATCCCATGCGGCCATAAAGCCGGGCCGCGATGCCGATCAGCACCGCGCACCCCAACGTCAGCACACCGAAATCGGTGGCGATGCCGAACACGCTTTCGCCGCCGCGCAGCATCAGGGCGCGCAGCGCGTCGACCTCGTAGGTCAACGGATTGACGGTCGCGAGCGCGCGCAGCCAGCCCGGCATGATGTCCAGCGGATAAATCGCGTTGCTGGCGAAGAAGATCGGCATCGTGATCACCTGGCCGATGCCCATGAACCGCTCGCGGGTCTTCACCAGGCAGGCGATGATCAGCGACAGCGTCGAGAACAGGCCGGCCCCAAGCACGATCAACAGCAGGATGCCCGCCATGTGCCAGGGCGACAGGCTGACCGAGACATGCAGCAGCAGCGCGGAGCGCGGCGCCGGGCTGACCAGGTAGCGATGCAAGATCCCCAGGTCGCG
>Ga0181536_10003670_pt1 | contig 16657 bp, 19 predicted proteins | sample PEATcosm2014_Bin_41_FD_121105 | JGI IMG/M metagenome (GOLD analysis project Ga0181536, IMG submission 121105) | Peatland microbial communities from MTU Mesocosm Facility, Houghton, MI, USA - PEATcosm2014_Bin17_60_metaG | ecosystem: Environmental > Terrestrial > Soil > Wetlands > Peat | place... | reverse complement strand
CATTTTGCTCAGCGCCATCACGGTTTGGGAGATTGCGCTTCTCGTTGACACCGGACGGATCGACCTCGACGTTCCCGTTGCGGCATGGATCGAGCGTTTCCTCGATTGTCCCGGCATCGAAGCGGTGCCGCTGGGTCACCAGGCTGCCTGCCGCAGCTATCAGCTGCATCACTTCGAACACCGCGATCCTGCGGACAGACTTCTGATTGCGACGGCGATCGAGCTTGCTTGTCCGTTGGTCACCTATGATGACCGCATCGTCCGCTTCGGCAAGAAGCATGGCAGACAATACCGGTTCGCAGTCGATGCGTGATATTGTATTGAGCGCAAAGAGGTGACGGCTTGGCGAGTTGGTGATCCTCCCGCGGGCTGCCAAATTCCTCGTTAGTATTGTAGTGGCTTTCGTAGTCGCTGAAGAGCTCAACTGAATTCGCTTGCCAGGCCCCTTCGATTCGTTTTGCCAGTCCTGAAATGCTTTTCGTGCTTGGGAAGCGCACCTTTCCTGATTGTCAAGCGACTGCGAACGTGCCGGTTTGTAGTCCCCCCAAGTGGGGGGATGGCGATTATCGTTGCCGACCATAAAATCCATCATGCTTTGGCAAGCCGCAGGGCAATACGCTTTCCTAGGAACTGGCGTGTGGTTCGTTGCAGGCATTTTTGTTGGCAGCAGCCTTGGCTTCCTATTCGCCGCAATCGCCCGCCTGGGCAGCGATTGGGAGTGAGCACGCATTTCGGCCTAGGCGAGGGTCAGGTCGCGGTCGCGCATGTCGATGGCGCCCCCGGCAATCAGAGCGACGCTAGACAATGGCGATTCCAAAACGGAGACGAGCATAGCTGGCTCGCCCCCCAAAGTCGCGCACAAGATCAAAGGCTTGCCGTATGCGCTCTTCTTGAAGCGCAAGCCGCTCAAGGCCGCCTACGGCAATTCCAGCCCACCCTGGGCATTTTCTCGGGACCAGCGGTCGCGAAATTCCCGCCATGGCCGCCCAGATGACCCTCTGCGGAGCCGCCTCGCGAATCGAAAGAATTTTCCCGCCATACGGGTAAGATACCCGACAGCACCTTAAACGAAGAGTGGCAGCTTCGGCCAAGACCCGCCGGCCCGACCGTGCGACGGGTTCACTGGGCCCGTAACGGCGGCGAAGTCCTCGCCGGATTCATCGCGGCGCCGAATTGCTCGGTAACGAAAACGTTCATGATAGGTGTGGAGCGTTAATCACCTGTGCAGCAGCTCCGGCAGCTTGTCGCCGACGATTGGGGAGGGACCGGCGCGAGCCTGGCTACCGCCGTTTCCGAATCAGTAACCTTCGCTGACTCCACGAGCCATCGAGACTTGATCAGTCGTTGACATTCACGGCGACGGTATCTGGTTTTGGGGCGCGGGAGCGATGCCCTGCCGGGAATCGCCTTCGACGCTCAAACTCCATTTGGATATTTACCGAATTGCAATCAGACCGGAGGTACACTGACGCTCAACGGACGGAATCCGTAGCGCTAATGTTGCGCTCCTGGGCAATCATAATATGGCGTCAAGCTTTGCCGTCGTGAACGACAACAGCGGTGGCACGATGGTGGTCACTGAGGCATCGCAAGCCAGCAATCAATCGCTGCCGACCAAACCTCATGCGTGAGCCGATCGGCACTGCGGTTCTGTGACTGCCAACCAAAAGTTCAGTGCGGATTGTGGGCGAACAGGGGTGGTGGGGTGTTTGTAACCGCTGACAAACCGGTTCCAGCAGAAACTGGGCTCGCCGCCCTAGTGCTGTTGCTGCGGTTCCATGCCGTCAACGCCGACCCCGAGCAGATCCGCCACCATTTCGGCAGCAACATCGGCGTGCCTGAAATGCTGCGCTGCGCCAAGGAATTTGGGCTTAAGGCGCGGACCTATCAATCAAGCTGGCAGCGGCTGATCAAGACGCCGCTCCCGGGCATTGCAGTGTTGCGCGACGGCCGATATTTGCTCCTCGCCAAGGCTGGCGAGACGCAGGTTCTCGTTCAAGATCCCCTCTCGCCACGACCGATGCTCATGTCGCGCACCGAGTTCGAGGCGGTCTGGGACGGTCGTCTTATACTGATGACAGGTCGCGCGGGATTGGTTGAGCTCTCACGCCGCTTCGACATCAACTGGTTCCTCGGCGCCATCCACAAGTACCGCCATCTACTCAGCGAGGTTCTCGTTGCCTCGTTCTTCCTCCAGCTCTTTGCGCTGGTTTCGCCGTTGTTCTTCCAGGTCGTCATCGACAAAGTTCTGGTCAATCGGACGCTCAGTACCCTCGATGTTCTGATCATCGGGCTGGTTGCCATTTCCATGTTCGAGACGATTCTGGGCATCTTGCGCACTTATCTGTTCGCGCACACGACCAACCGCATCGATGTCGAACTGGGCGCCCGCCTATTCCGCCACCTCTTGGCGCTGCCGATTTCCTATTTCCAGGCGCGTCGCGTCGGCGATTCGGTGGCGCGTGTGCGCGAGCTCGAGAACATACGCAACTTCCTCACCAGTTCAGCGCTGACGCTGGTGATCGATCTGTTCTTCACTTTCGTTTTTTTGGCGGTGATGTTCATCTATTCGCCGCTGCTCACCTGGATCGTGATCGGTGCGTTCCCCTTCTATATCGGTATCTCAGCCGGGGCGACGCCGCTGTTCCGCAAGCGACTCGACGACAAGTTCGCGCGTGGCGCCGAGAATCAGGCCTTTCTGGTTGAGAGCGTAACAGGGGTTGAGACGCTCAAGTCCATGGCGGTCGAGCCGCAAATGCAGCGCCGCTGGGAAGAGCAACTCGCCGGCTATGTTGCCGCGAGCTTCCGCGTCATCAGCCTCGGCAATACAGCGAGCCAGACCGTCCAGTTGATCAGCAAGTTGGTCACCGCCGGCATCCTCTATTTCGGCGCCAAGCTGGTGATCGATGGCTCTCTCACAATCGGCGAATTGGTAGCATTTAATATCCTTGCCGGGAGGGTGAGCGCGCCGGTGCTGCGGCTTGCCCAGATGTGGCAGGATTTCCATCAAGCTCGCCTCTCGGTGGCGCGCCTCGGCGACATCCTCAATACGCCGGCCGAGCCGACCTTTAGTCCCGGCCGCGCCGCGTTGCCAGCGATCCGCGGCGAGGTCGTGTTCGAGCACGTCACGTTTCGTTATCGTATCGACGGGCCGGAGGTGCTGCACGACGTCAGTTTCAGTGTCCCATCCGGCCAAGTTGTTGGCATTGTCGGCCCATCCGGATCGGGAAAGAGCACGCTGGCTAAGCTGGTCCAGCGGCTTTACGTCCCCGAGAGTGGACGTGTGCTCGTCGATGGCGTCGATCTCGCCATGGTGGATAGCATGTGGTTGCGGCGCCAGTTGGGTACCGTGCTGCAGGAAAACATTCTGTTCAACCGTTCGATCCGCGACAACATCGCGCTTGCCGAGCCCGGCATGCCAATCGACCGCGTGATCGCTGCGGCCACGCTCGCCGGCGCTCACGACTTTATCCTGGAACTGCCGGAGGGCTACGACACGATCGTCGGCGAACGCGGCAGCAGCCTGTCGGGCGGCCAGCGCCAGCGAGTTGCGATTGCTCGCGCCCTGCTGTGCGAGCCGCGTATTGTGATCTTCGACGAAGCCACGAGCGCGCTCGATTATGAAAGCGAGCGGATCATCCAGCAGAACATGGGAGTGATTGCCAAAGGGCGTACGGTTTTCATCATTGCCCACCGTTTGTCCACGGTTCGCTTCGCCGACCGGATTCTGACCCTAAACCACGGACGGCTGATCGAGGATGGCACTCACGACGAACTCGTTCGCAGGGGCGGGCACTACGCGGCGCTTCACCGAATTCAGAGTGGCATCCATGAAATCCGCTAATGCCGCAATCGAAGCGACGAAGAAAGTCGTCTCCCTCCCTGGCGCGCGAGAACGCCGCGAGAAGAGCGAGCTCGCCTTCCTGCCGGCTGCGCTGGAAATCGTGGAGACCCCGCCATCGCCGATCGGTCGGGCCATCGGCGTAACGCTCATCGCGCTATTCTGCTTGGCGTTGATCTGGGCAAGCTTCGGACATATCGATATCGTCGCGTCCGCGCCCGGCAAAATCGTTCCTAGCGGCCGTGTCAAGTTGATACAACCATTCGAGACCGGCGTCGTGCGCGCCATTCACATCCACGACGGGCAGAGTGTGAAAGCAGGCGACCTCCTCATTGAACTCGATCCCACCATGACGACGGCGGAAGGAGAGCACATCAAGAATGATCTCGTTGCTGCGCAACTGGACATCGCGCGATTGCGCGCCGGATTGAGCGATAGCGCTGACCCCGAAAGCGAGTTTCATCCGCCTGCGGGCGCAAGCCCGGCGCTTGTCAACATGGAGCGGGAATACCTGGCCAAGCAGATAGAGGAACATCGGGCTAAGATCGCTTCGCTCGACCGCCAGCGGCGGCAGAAAGAGGCAGAGCGCGCCACCACTGCGGCTACGATCGAAAAGTTGGGTGCGTCTGGTCCGCTGATTCAGCAACGCGTCGACATTCGCAAATACCTCGCCGACAAGGAACTGGGCTCGAAGCTCACCTATCTGGAAGCGCTCCAGCAACTTACAGAGAACGAGAAGGACCTCGTGGTCCAGCAAAGCCGCGTGCAGGAGGCGGATGCCGCTATTGCCGCGATCACCGAATCGCGCGCGCAAGCGGACGCCGAGTTCCATCGCACGCTATTCGGGGAGCTTGCGGAAGCGGAACGCAAGGCCGGAGGCCTCGCCGAGGATCTGGCAAAGGCGGAGCAACGCACCAAGTTTCAGCTGCTAACCGCGCCGGTCGACGGCGTGGTTCAGCAGCTCTCGGTGCACACGGTGGGTGGAGTGGTGACGCCGGCGCAGCAATTAGCCGTCATCGTGCCGGCCGACGCCGTCCTCGAAGTGGAAGCGATGGTTTCGAACAGGGACATTGGGTTCGTACACCCGGGTCAGGACGCCCAGATCAAGATCGACACGTTCAACTTTACCCGCTACGGGCTGCTGCACGGTCGCGTGGTCAGCGTTTCGCCGGACGCCATAGTCCGCGAAACTCCGCAAGATAAGAACAACGACAAGCCGAAAGGTGCGGAAAGCGAAAGCAGCGAGCCCAAGGGCCAAGAGTTCATCTATTCCGCGCGCATCGCGCTCGATCGGACACAAATCCAGGTCGATGGCGGGGTCGCCAACCTCTCGCCCGGGATGGCGACCACCGTCGAAATCAGGACGGGATCGCGAGCAGTGATCTCTTATCTGCTGTCACCCTTGCTGCGGTACCAGCACGAAAGCATGCACGAGCGGTGATTTCGGTACGTCTCCATGGACCGGTAACAAATCAGTGTTCTCATTGAGCCCGCGCGAGCCTACGGCGATGGAATACCGGAATGAATTTCTTACCAGAAGATAAATAATGGACCGCATTAGAATGAATGCAGGCGGCTAAGGCATAGTTCCTCTTAGAACCATCTTCAGAGGTTCTCCCGTAACCCAAGGCTTAGCGACTTTCAGGCCGGCACTCAGAGGTTCTGCGAAACGCAAAGCTATTGACGCCATCAATGCCAAAAACACTAACCAGATAGTGGTCAGGCGAGTGGCTTGTCGGAGGGACAACACAGCAATGAGGCCCGTTACCAAAAATTAAACGATGGTATCGCGGTTTGGTTAAAAAATGGCTTCAACGGGAGAGTAGAGTCGGTTCAGCTCTGCGGCAGCAGTAGTTGTTCGCTGAAAAACTGATGATCGCGGTTTTTACAACCTGTTTAGGAATTGTAACTATCAAAGATAGTCATCGGAGGTACATCGATGGCCGAGGATAATAGACGATCGCGCTTCGACAGAAGGGCGGGCCAAGATCGGCGCCGTGGCGTGGACACGCGATCGAAAGAGGGAAAGCGATTACAAGGAGAACGGCGGTCGGACAGTGATCGGCGATCCGGTCCGGACCGACAGTTGAACGCCGCAACCAAACCCTTCATCCAGGTCACCGATCTGCGGAAATCGTAGGGTTTCCACAAATTAAGACTTTAGAAGCGTTCCCATTCTCAGTTGTGAAACAGATTCGGACGAAAGCTAGTTTGCCGAAATTGTAGATTGGAATGCTGACTATGCTTGAGCGTCGGCGATTTCCAAGGACTAAAGTATTCAAGGGCGCCAAGGTCATTTTGGCCAACCGCTCGACGGTTAGTTGTGTCGTCCGCAATCTAGGCAATCACGGTGCCTGCTTGCATCTTCCCAGCACCGCCGACCTGCCCGCCGAATTCGACCTTTCCTTCAACACAGGCCTTACGTCGCGGAAATGCCGCATCGCTTGGCAGACCATTACGAATGTCGGTGTGTCATTCGAGCAGCCAGCGACGGGCTGAATTTAATTTATCGAAACGCAGTGTCGCGCGCCGGACGCCATAGTCCGCGAAACTCCGCAGGATAATAACAACGCCAAGCCGAAAGGTGCGGAAAGCGAAAGCAGCGAGCCCAAAGGGCAGGAGTTCGTCTACTCCGCGCGCAGCTCACTCGATCGCACGCAAAATCCAGGTTGATGCCGGGGTCGCCAACCTCTCGCCCGGGATGGCGGCTACCGTTGAAATCAAGACGGGGTCGCGAGCCGTGATCTCTTATTTGCTGTCCCCTTGCTGCGGTATCAGCACGAAAGCGTGCACGGGCGGTGATTTCTGTGCGCTTCCAGCGTGCGACGTCGATCAATACAGCGACAGTCTCGTGCTGGTCAGTGTTTCTGCAAACGCCAGGAAGCAAGCTCAGCGCGGGAGTGGATAATGATAACGTGCCCGATAGACGTGCCAAGGAGAATCGGTTAGCGTGTTACACAAATGACATTAAAAATTACGTGTTGCTTAGGGGAGTAGGCACCGAATTGGAGGTGGGGAAAGATGACGCCTTTCCTTTTGGGGATTCTCGTTGCTCTTGGACCGTCCGTTGCTGCAGTCGCCTGGCTCGCTTGGTTTTCAGGTGCATTGGAAAGCTCTGGTCGCGACCGACAAGATGAGCCTTGGCTAGGCTCCTAGGCTCGGAACGTATTGCCAATAGCTGACTGCGACGACAAGACAGACGGCGGCATGCAAGTTTCTGATGAGGCGTACCGAACTCGTTGAGTGGATGGGTTGGCACTCCCCCGATCTTTCCGCCAGACGGTGGTTGTTGCGACCGGCTCACCGGCCGAGCGGGTAGCTTGGCAGATTGGCCAGACGCAAACAGCAACGTGCGAGGTCGGTTGCGTCAACGGATTTCGGCCCAAAGACCTTGACCGATAGTCGTCCATCGGCTAAATGTAATACATGTCCTACATAGGTGAGCCATGAAGACGGTTAGCGCGCGCCAGGCCAATCATGAATTTTCGGACTTGCTGTCGCGTGTGGAACGCGGCGAGGAAATCCTGATCACCAAACGGAGCAAGCCGGTTGCGGTCTTAAGTCCCTATCGGCCGCCGCTGATGACTGCAGAGCGCAAAAAGGCCATTCAAACTGCGATCGATGTGATGGCGAAGGGTCTGTCCTGGGGTAGCGCCTTACAAAGGTTCACGCGCGAAGAGATGCATGAACGGTGATGGTCAGCTTCGATACAAACATTCTCGTTTACGCAACTGCTTCGATATCCGACATGAGGGTGATGCGGGCGCGTGACCTCATAGCCCGCGCAATGCGGACTGCGTCCAGCATCTTGTTGCTGCAGACCCTCGCGGAGTTTAGCAATGTGGCGATCCGCAAAGCCAGAATACCAGTTGAGGACATCCGAACAACAGTTGACGCGTGGCGTGCCGTGCTGCCGGTACAAGCGGCCGACAACAGCGATCTTTCGGCGGCACTTGAGGCTGTGAGAGCGCACCGATTGGCGTTCTGGGACGCAATGTTATGGGCTTCTGCGCAGCGTGCGGGTGTGAGGCACCTGCTTACCGAAGATATGCAAGATGGGTTCACGTTGCAGGGCGTCACGTTCATCGATCCATTCAAGCGACAAAACGATCAATTGATTGATGACGTCCTCCCGCCATCCTGAAGTGGCGGCCCTAGCGAACGTTCGACGTGATTACCTGCAATCCAAATTCCCAGCGATCCAACAACTGGTGGAGTCGGTGAAGTATCTCAGTCAGGCGGCTTGACGAAACAAACCCAGTCGCGAGCGGGCTAGTTGGAATAGGAAATAGCTGAATCTCGTGGGCAGGGCGCTCTCGTGTCGCAGCTATTTGTGTGGCTACACGATCATCGTCACCGTAGCCAATTTTCGACCCGAAGATCATCGATTCGCAAGAATTCACGCTCGTTATCGGTTACCACTGTGTGGCCCAACGTTAATGCGTGAGCGGCTATTAATAGGTCGTTTGCGCCAATTGGCACGTCGGCTCGCTCCAGGCCTGCTCTTACTGCGCCATATACGGCGTCGACGGGCGCTTCGAGCGCGAGCACATCCATGGCATCCAACACGGCTTCGAGTTGTGCAGTTAGCCGTGAAGAATTTTTCCTGGCGGCGCCAAAGCGCAATTCGGCCGCCACGATAATGCTTGTACAAACATGGTCTTCCCCGACCTTCGCAATATGTTCAGAAATCTTTCCGCGCGGGTGTCGTACGAGGTCCGATACGATATTGGTGTCGAGGAGAAATCGCATCGTTATAGATCGACTGGCTCTGCCGGGAGATCTTCGATCGGTGAAAAATTCTCCTCGAGCGTCGGAAGCGTCGCGAGAACTGCCAAGAGCGATCTGGGTGGTGCCGCCTCGATAATAAGTCGCTGTCCTTCCTTTCGAATAATTGCGTCCTTTCCAGGCAGTTCGAATTCGCGCGGAATTCGCACGGCTTGATTCCGCCCATTCTTGAATAGTTTGACGTAGCGTTCACTCATGGTTAGCTTGTGGCATATGCCGCAGCATATGTCAACGACTTGTGTTTGATGAGTGATCTAGCGGGTGATCTGGCTTTGCCAATGACATCGTGCTCGGCCGCCGGGCAATCACGATCGATACCGCGTTTCGCCTCGCGCGGTAGTTCGGCACATCGTCGGAATTCTGGATCAATGTTCAGACGCGTTACGATCTGGACTTAGCGGACCGCACCGTGCGGCACCGGATCGAGCAGGAAATCTCACCCCGCGCGGCTTGGCCGAAACGGCGGATGTCCCGACCCGGAGCTGCCGTGATCGATGATAGTACCGACGGTCGCCGTACTGACTGCCTTGTGGGTCGGATTCTCATGCGACGCGCTTAGAGCCGTCGCGCCGAAGCTGATTGCAAATAACGGTAGATGGCCGGAAAATCAGTCAACCGACCTAGGAAATAATCTGACCCATATTCAGGAGGCCGCGTGTCAACAAGATCGATCCGCGTTGGCTCTGGGACGGTGATTGCATTTGGCGTGCTGATTACTCTGATTGTACTGCTGTGTCTTGGGCAGTTTGTCGGGTGGGATCCAACCTGGCGCAGCCTCGACGTTACTCCGTTGCAACCTCCTTTCTTCGACATGCGTGTAGTTACGGATTACGCGGCCTGCGCCGCGAAGGGCTTTGATGCGTATATTCCCCATTCCTGCAATCCTGCGAACTCCAATATTCCTCCGATTTGGCTCTGGCTCGGCTTTTTCGGGATTGATGGATCGCATTCGACTTGGCTCTCTGTTGGGATAATCACGGCTGCACTTGGGGTGATGGTGGCTCTGCTCAAGGGACGCTCCGCTGCGGACGGAGCGCTCGCGTTAGTGGCTATCCTGTCGCCCGCGGTGATGATGGGCGTTGAACGCGGCAATCTCGATTTATTGATACTGGCTCTAGTAGGAGCAGCCGCTTTAACTTACCAGGAGCAAAGAGCAGGGCGAACATCATGGGCGGGCGTAATAATCGGTCTGGCAATTGTCTTGAAATTGTTTCTGATGTTTTGTGTCGCGGTCGGAGTTCGTCGTTTCAACTGGCGCACGTTCACATTTGTGAGTGGCGTAGCTGTGTTCTCGCTGGCCTATTTAGCAGCCATTTCCGAATATATCCCTCTGATACGGCGTAACGTTCCGACCACTTTTATGCTGTCATATGGATACAAGACGCCCTTTCTCGGCCTCGATCGTATGCGGACCGAAGCGGGGCTAAGTGCGCTCGCTTTAGCTGACACGTGGGTGCCGATCACGGCGGCGATCCTTACCCTTTTGCTGGCCGCCGCAATTGCACTGATTATTTTCCGCTACGGGAGATTTTTCTGCATGGTTACGAACGACGTTGCCGGCACTGCGTTTCTTTTTGGAAGTGGGATTTATTGTGGGACCTTTCTGTCGGGCACGAATTTCATTTACAGGTTAATGTTCTTGCTGCTGTGTCTGCCACAATTTCAGGACTGGCAAAAGCGAAGATCAATCGATAAGGAACGCAAAATTGAGGGCAGTCTCTACGCTACTGTTTTATCCGCGCTGTGGTTGAATGGAAATTCAAATGGCCATTCGACTTTCTTGTTGGTGCCCCAGCTCATCGATTGGCTGCTATTTTTCGGATTAGCAGCGGGACTAGTATCCAACTTTCTAAACGCCTGGAAGCAAGCGGCGTCTTAGCGGAATAGCAGAGCGCTGGTGTAGCGTTGAGGCCACGATTACAGCGAGGAAATCTGCGCTAAAGCGCTTTACCAATTCCTCCATCCACGGGCGCTAACCGCGATAACTAGGAGATTTGATCATTCAGCGAAAAGACTACGCCGTCTAGATGCGTTGAGGTTACGTCAATCTCACAACGTGTTGTGACCGCAGCAGCGCAGGGTGAGGGAGCGCATAGGCCCGCGCGCGTTGTCTGCCCGACGGGCTACTCAGTCTGGTACTCTTCGATCCATTGCGCCAGATGGTGTGGCGTTTTTTCAACGCTATGTCTCGACGCCGCAGAAGACACATGGCTTAGGGGCTAGACATTCAACGCCGACCAGCCACTTAGTTTAGACAGCGGCTATTGTTCCCCAGGACGCCCATGGCAAGTGGGGCGCCTTCGTCCGTTAACCTTGTCATAATTTTTCCACCCTCTGCCAAGAAAATAAACCTTAATGGGAACTTAAGCTGCTTAACCGCAGCAATAGATATTGGCTCAATTGCTAGCGGCACTAGCGCCGTATATAAGCGCAAATGCGTGTAAAAGACGGTGCAATCACCACAGGTTGTGTGATGCGTGAGGGTTACAGGTTCAAATCCCTCTCCGGCGGATCGGATTCGGGTGCGTTGCTCGTAGGGCAGCCCTCGCAAGAAAGGGCGCGGGGGCTGTTGCCGTTTTACCTGATTGAGACCGTCGCGGTTTGTTCAGACGCGGTCTTGATCTTGTGCACAAGTGTGCTGTCCGGGATCGCCTACCATTTCATATTCCTTGATCGTGTCGGACCTGTCGAAATGTTCCTTGCGGCCGGCGCGCTGACCTGGGTCAACTTCTCAGCCATCCTGGCAGCCCGCGGAGCCTATCGGCCGCAAAATCTGGTTGAGTTTTGGAAGCAGGTGCAAGAGACGACGGCCGTCTGGGTGTTGGTATTCTTGTTACTGTCGGCGGTAGGATTTTCGTTCAAGATGAGCGGAGTGTACTCGCGTGGCGCGTCATTCGCTTTTTTTGTTGTTGGATGGTCCGCGATCACGATTTGGCGTTTGGTCATAGCCCGATTCATCGTCCACGCGCTGGCGGCCGGCACGTTTGCGGAACAGAAGTCCATCTTGCTCGCCGAAAAGGGACAGCTCGACGGATCGAGCGTTATCGATGAGCTCAGGCGTTGCGGCTATAAGGCAGTAAGAACATTCGAATTTGCGCCGAACTTGCAGTCGACGCCAGACGCCTCGTCCTGGCTCTTCGAATCGATGGACGAGATCATCAAAATTAGCCGGCAGGAGCCAATTGAATGCGTGTTCCTGCTGGTGCCCTGGGATGACCGGCGCACGATCGAGCAGACAATGGAATTGCTGCGCGTCTTGTCGGTCCCTGTCTATCTCTTGCCGGACCGCAATGTCGCGCATTTCCTCGGCAGTCGGATCGTCAATATCGGAACCGCTTGGACGGCCGAGCTCAAACGCGCTCCGTTGACCGCGACGGAACGGGCATGCAAGCGAGCGGTTGATCTTTTGGTCGCGTCGGCTGCGCTCATCCTGCTCGCGCCGATGATGGTTCTGGTCGCTGCATTGATCAAGATCGAGAGCCGCGGTCCGGTCTTCTTTATGCAGACACGCAACGGATTCAATGGTCGTCCGTTCAGAATGTGCAAGTTCCGGACGATGTCCGTGCTTGAGGATGGGCCGGTGATCCGCCAGGCAACGAAGAACGATCCACGTGTCACCCGCCTCGGTCGGTTGCTGCGCCGCACCAATATCGACGAGCTACCTCAATTTTTCAATGTAATCACCGGTGACATGTCTGTTGTCGGCCCGAGACCCCATGCCTCGGCACACAACTCTGAATATGAGAGGATCATTGCGAGTTATGCGTTTCGCTATCACGTGAAACCAGGCTTGACCGGGTGGGCTCAGGTCAACGGCTTGCGCGGCGAAACGCAGACGGTCGATCTCATGGCGAGGCGTATCGAGTTCGACCTTTGGTACATCAATAATTGGAGCCTTTGGCTCGATTTTAGAATTCTGCTGCGTACCTTGACTGTGGGATTGCAGCCCGTCGCCTATTGATCACGCCGCGCACCGCTATGCGCTCTCGCGCTGAAACGGTCTTACGGCAGCCATTCGACGACGGCCTCACAATTCCGCTCATGAGTGCGTCCTTGCAAGGCCAAATCTCCAGATCGGGACGAATCGGATCTGCTTGCTTAGTGCAAGCGACTGCACGTCGTTTTTAAAATTGGCTGTGACGCTATCGTCGCCACTGTTCCGCGGCGCGGTGTCGCTCCGGAGAGGCGGCATAGCAATCAGCGCACGAGCTTGCGGTGAAGGGTTTTCATTGTAAGAGCGATACTTCGGCGGAGTGATCCCGATCGACGGCGTCGCCGCTGCGCTGGCCACGCTTGCTGTGCAAATTGCCCCGCCGGCTGAGCTGGCGATGGGCCGACCACGGCGAATCCTCTGCATCAGTCGAGATTGATGTGATATACTGATTCGAATGAGTCGTTAGCGAGTTGTTAACGGGTGGCGTCGCAGCGTAGACCGGCTGGGAGCCGCTCCGATGTCAACGCTCATTCCATTGATTTTGCTGATTGGTGCCGTGCTCGGGATGAGGTTCAAGGTCCTCATTCTCATTCACACCATCGGGTTCGCTTTGATAGCTATCCTCGCGGGCGGCATTGTCCGCGGGGATAGCGCGTCTGCCATACTGATCGCGGCGGTGCTCGCCTGGATCTGCCTACAGATCGGATATCTTTGCGGCATCATGACGCGTTACAGCATTGCAATGGCCCGTGCCAGACGCACGCGGAAGGTCTCGCTGCAAGCTAGGGCAAGCTAGGGCTCCTCTTCGTTCTACCCAGTCACTGCGCCGTATCGGCGCCGATCCCAGTATCGCGGGTGTCCGCCGTCAGCACTCTTGAGATAGATCGGATGGGTTGAGCGAGGGAGGATTTCTGGCTGCGCAGCGACAATCAAGATGAGAAGGCAGCGTCAATCAAGATGAGAATGCGCCGGGGGTACGCTGACGGAGGAAGGGCGTAGCCCAACCGACGGCAGTCCACCCGGCGGCGGGTTTTTCGGAACCCGTCTGGCGGTCGTGATTGATTGAGCGCTGCAGCCGCACAATCATCGTAACCGGACGTTGCAGGCGCTCGCGGTGGCTACTGCGTTGGCCCTTCGTGTTCATCGGCAACCTCTCGCAATCTCAAAAGGTTAACCATTTTGTCGCCTTACTTAATTATGCGCCGGAACGTGGATCCGCTTTTTATCAGTTTTCAATGCATTGTGGATAGAAAGGTAAGGGGGACGGCCGGCCGATTGCGCGCGGTTCGTAATGGGCGTTTCAATGAACCAACGCGAACAGGAACTTTTGGGCAAGCAACTTCGGTGGCTTAGTCCTTCGCCACGAAACGGCGGCGTAATGGTTCTGGCGATAGTCTTGGCATTTGTCGCCGGCATAACTCTCGGCGCCCTCTTTGCGCACGAAAGCGATCTATTGCAAATCGTGTCGAATAATGTGGTGGCTGCAATTTCCCATCCGAATGGAGCGCCGCAACTCGTGTTCCAAACTCAACTCTCTAAGTAAGAGTCGCGGGCGCGGCTTCGGTGTCGCAATAGTCGGGCTGCAGCTCGCGCGGTGGGTCGTCGGCGATATTCTTCCATCCAGCCTCGGATTGCTCCGATCTGGCGGGCAGAAACCTTATTTGGCGGATTGAATACGATGGTCCCGATTGAGCGGGTATGATATCGCGAATGCACGCGGGGTGAAAGCTCCAGCGCATCATATCCCTCTTTAGAGAACACCGTCGTGAGACTCCCAATGTTGAAGGCTGCCCGAATCGCAGCGTGGCTCCTGTCAGCCACCATTGTCGTCGCGTCCCTAGTGCCCCCGGAGTTACGTCCTACAACCGACGCCCCCCACGATCTCGAGCACTTCGCTATATATGCGGCTACCGGCCTGGCGTTCGGCCTCGGCTATGGCTCGCGATATCCGGTCACGATTGCGATGGTAATTTTTGCGGGCGCGATCGAGGTCGCGCAACTCTTTGTGCCCGGCCGCCACGCACGTCTCAGCGACTTCATGGTCGATGCATTGGCCGCCTGCATCGGATTAGCGGCATCCCACGTCCTGATGCGAAAGCTCGAAGCGATATTCGATCCCAGTTTCCCACGTCAACATGCGGACGACTGATACGGATTCCGGCTGATTGACTCCGACCAGGTTTTGGCGCGCGCTTGTATTCGTCAGCCAATTGCGGCGTGTTAGCCTCGATTTTTAAGCGATGCCATGGGAAGCTGTTTTTAGGGTTGGTCTGTTTGCTTGCTGATGGAAAACTGATCAACCCGTTATATATTAATCGCGACTGGCATGTATCCGCATGTCGTTTGTTGTTTGCAGCAACACGGGGGGTTTGCAAATGCGAGCCATTGTGATCGTCGTCGCTTTGGTTGTTGCGCTTGGGTTCGCCTATATTGCGGACCTCTATCGGTACGGCGGTTCGTATACCCGCCTGGTTTTCCATTCACTTGGCGCGGGGTTCATAGTTCTCGTCAATAACTGGTGAGCTCCAGATGCCGTCGATCGGTAGTTGCGCGCGCGGCCCGCGAAATCCGTCGCCATGGATCGCGCATGGGTAAACCGGCTGCCTCAATTGCGCGGTGAGGGAGGGCCCGCCAGCGCCAAAGCTTTGATCATTGCTGCCCCAACGCGGTCGCAACTTGCCGCAGTTTCGGCAATCAAAATCCTGTTGGTTGGCGTCGAAAGACGAATTCTAGCCCCGCAGTTAACGCAAGGAATTGCGTCTTTCCTGACCAAAACTGTCACGACCTTCTCCGTGTGCTGCCCTTGATGTGAGTCAAACGGCCCTGCGGCCGTTGCTGCGGTGCCGGAGTTGGCGGACACTCTCGTCTGACGGGACCTCGCGGTAGTGGGCTTCAAAGGAGCCCACTGCCGACCTCGCGTCTATCTTGTAGGGAAGATTGGCAAGGGCCAATATGTTAGCCGATTCGGGAATGATCTGGAAAAGCCCTGGTCCAGACATTGGTTGACCGCGCGCGACAGCAGCCAGTTGCGGCAATGGACGCAACGAGGATTGCATGCGAAAGCGGGCGTTACGCCTGCGAAAGGGACCGAAGGAGAGAAAGAAGATCATGTCCGATAAACCAGACACCGCAGCTACAAAAGGCAATCCGCCGCCGGACGCAAAGCCGGCATCCGCCGCCGCAGGTCAGAGCGCTCGGCAGGCGGCAACAATCCGTTATATTGATCGTCCCGATATCGAGGAGACTTTCGCCGATTCGGTCAGTGGTCTCATCTTCGATGGGCAGACGCTACGCATCGAGTTCGCCGTAACGCGCCTCGACGAGGTCAAGGCCAACACGCCGCTCACTGGCCGCCGCTATCCGGCCAGTCGGATTGTGCTGCCGCCGGCAGCGGCGGTCGATCTCATCAACCGCATGCAGCAGATCGCGGCAGCGCTCACGCAGGCCGGCATGGTCAAGGCTGCAGCGCGGCCGGGCGAAGAGCCGAAGGCGGGCTGAGCTCAACCCATAATCGGCGCGCACAGTAATTGCCGGGGCTACCGGTCGCCGACGAAAGGTCGATAATTCGCGTGCCTGTCGTTATCGCTCTCGAATGCGCAGCAGAGCTGAGGCGTTTCCTCGAAGGTGCCGTTGGTTCAATTTACTTCACCACACCGTGCGCTGAGCACCTAGTGCAGCCCATAACGAGCGAATTCCGCGTCGACATTCGGTACGGCGGTCTTTGCCGCGGCGATGTCGGCGTTGCCGCCCGCTAGATCCCCCTTCTTCAGCTTGGCAAACCCTCGGCCGTAGAGCGCACTTGGCAACTTTGAATCTAACCGCAGTGCTGAATCAAAATCAGCGATCGCTAATTGCCATTGGCCCAGTTTAAGGTACGTGAACCCACGCGAATCGAATGTCGTGGCGACGTTCGGCTTTAAGCGGATCGCCTCATTGCAATCAGCCAACGCTGCCTGCAACTCGCCGGTTATGGCACGGGTCAAGCACCGCTCATTCCACACGACTGCTAACGTCGGCTGCTGCCGCAGTGCCTCATCGAAATCCTTCAAGGCGCGGGGATAGTCACCTTTTTTCTGGTAAGTCTCTGCACGGTT
>Ga0181536_10003668_pt1 | contig 16659 bp, 11 predicted proteins | sample PEATcosm2014_Bin_41_FD_121105 | JGI IMG/M metagenome (GOLD analysis project Ga0181536, IMG submission 121105) | Peatland microbial communities from MTU Mesocosm Facility, Houghton, MI, USA - PEATcosm2014_Bin17_60_metaG | ecosystem: Environmental > Terrestrial > Soil > Wetlands > Peat | place... | reverse complement strand
CGAGCGGTTGTATGAAATCCGCCGATCGGTCAGATACTTGATAGTCTTGGCGAAGGTCTCGGTATTGTCCTTGGAGATCGTGACGATGACGTGGCGGTCAATCTTGAGCTCGTCGCACAGGGCGAGCACCTCCAGAGTACGATCGGGTTTGGCGTCGCGGCTCCATTCGTTGCGCTCGTCTACAGAGTTCAGCCCCAGCGATATGGTTACCTTGCCGTTGGTTGCTTCCTTGATTTCCTGCAGTTTGGTCCGATCGAGCACCTCGCCGTTGCTGCAAACCTTGCATTGATAACCCAGCTCCACCGTAAGCCGGAGAAGCTCCAGCGCATCCTTTCGCAACAGGAACTCGCCACCGCTCCATCCGACAGCTAGAACGCCGAGGCGCTTGGCTGGAAGCAATACCAGCTCACGAATCTCATCGAAGCTGAGCTCGCTTGGACGTTTGTCTCGAACCTTATGCGCGTCGTTGCTGCCTGTCATGCACAAAGGGCATTGCAGGTTGCATAGACGAGTAGCTTCGAAGTACAGGGCCGGAAAATTATAAGCCATGATCGCACGACGCTAGCAGCAATTATCGTTCCGTACAACACGGGCCTTTCTGCGTGCTGCCTCGGCTGCAAACTATTCAAAACTTGGGTCGTTTCGATGCAGGACTGTTCCCTTTGGAAGCAGTCGTCAGGGCTGGAGCAGAGTCTTGCGCCACCGGCCTGCGCTCCGCAGGAACAATTCGCGCCGATGCAATCGGAAGGGAGCTTGCACCCAGAATTCGATCCGGTTCGGCGCCACACGGAGTCCGAGCCAATAATTCGGCCGCACTGGCTCTTTGCCCCTCAATTCCCGTCGGAACTTGGCGACGCGCGCGACCAGCTCTTTGCGATTTTTCAGCGGATCACTCTGGTGCGAGACGCTGCCCGAAATCCTGCTGTCTATCGGCCGGGTAACCCAATACTCGTCCGCTTCATGCGCAGTCATCAGCTCGACAGAACCATCGATCCTGACCTGGCGTCCCCTCCGCGGCCAATAAAAAACCATCGCGGCGCGGGGATTTTGCGCCATTTGTCGGCCCTTGGGACTGCGTATATCTGTGTAGAAGGAAAACCCTCGCTTATCCGCTTGCTTGAGCAGGACGTAGCGCACGCTGGGTATTCCGTCGCTTCCGCAAGTAGCCAGCGCCATCGCCTCCGGAAGGTTGGTGCCGGCGGCCACTTCTTCACGAAACCATCGAGTAAATCGCGCGATCGGATTATCTGCCTTCATATTTTCTGTTGGACGCATTCTTGATGCCAACTAGATCGAGGCATTTTTCGAGTGCTTGCTCCTGCTCGGGAGGGCGCCGCAACTGGAGCCACGGGTGCTCCAGCACAAAGCTGTCAGCGACCGGGCCGCGATCGTTGGCCACCGTCGCAAAACGGTAAGCGGCGCCCGTCAGCGCATTTTTCTGCGTCATCCCGAGCACGGTCTCCGCGGCACCCCGTGTCCGCGATTCTCCTTGCTAAGGTGCAGGTGCTTTCTCCCTGCCTATTTCTTCTTCTTCGGCTCCTTTCCGGTTCCCGACAGCGGGATCTCCTGCGGTGCTCCCGCCTCGTCGTCGTTGATCGTCAACTTTCCGTATTGCTCCGTGGTATTGAGCGGAGTGAAGGTCACCGAAACTTTACAGCTCTTTCCCGGCGCCAACGTCTTGATGCATTCGCTCTTGACCGCGAATGGCGCGGCGGTCGTCTCACCGGTGATCGATATGTGGATCCTGGATTTCTTTGAGCTGCTGTTCTTGATCGTCACCGACTCGGCTGTGCTGCGCTTATAGACTGTGGTCTTTTTCCCAAACTTCAAGGATTTGGGTTTAAACGTCAGCTTGTCGGGTTCAGGCGTCGCCGTTGAAGTCGGCGTGGGCGTTGCCGTCGCCGTCGCAGTCGGCGTCGGCGTCGGCGTGACGCCGGTCGAAGTCGCGGTCGGCGTCGCGGTTGCTGTCGCCGTCGCGGTCCGTGTGGCCGTTGCCGTTGGAGTTGCCGATCCGGTCGCAGTCGCCGTCGCGGTCCGTGTGGCCGTCGCCGTTGCGGTCGCAGTCTTGGTCGGTGTCGGCGTGCCGCCGGTCGAGGTCGCAGTCGCCGTCGCAGTCTTGGTCGCAGTTGCCGTCGGAGTCGCAGTCTTCGTCGGGGTTGCCGTCGGCGTTGCGGTGTTCCCCGTGAAGGCGGCTGCGAAGGTTGCCATGTCGGCCGAACCCCAGCCGGTGGCCTGATCGTATCCTGCAACGGCGTTGAAGCCGGTCACGCCATTGTAGCTGTTGTTCCCGGAAGTCACGTCGCGAAGCCCGGACTGGTAAGAGTTGTCAAGCGCGCCGAGCTGATAAATGCGCGGATTCATGCTGCCCAAGCGGCCGCCCTTGAGCTGCGCGATCAGTTTTGAAAATCCGGCCCACATCGGTGCCGCGATGCTGGTACCGCCCTCGCAACATGCCATCCCCGGGCTGCCGCTGTTGTCTATGTCAATATAAAATCCCGGATGATACTCGCTTGCGCCCAGCGCGATGTCGGGAACGTCGCGCGCCCCATCGTTGGGCGTAAGCGGCGGCGTCTGGTAGGACGGTTTCGAAAAGTATCCGCTCGCGCTCGCGCCGCCGCCGCTCGCGCCGTTGCCGGCGCCGTCGTTCCACACGCTCTCGGCGACGCTGCCGACGTCGTTGCCGCTCCCGTTGTAGACGGGCGTAAATTCCGTGCCGCCGACGCTGGTCACGTTCGGGTCGGCCGTCATCTCGCTGACGTTGGCCACACCTTCGAGGCACGTATCAACGCCATTGTCGGCCGACGAAATGAAGACCGCCTGCATTTGGGAGGCGGCCTTCGCGAACACCGTATCGAGCACGCTCGTGTAGAAAGTGCTCGAGCCGCCGCAGTAGCTGTAACTGATGCTGATCGCACCGCACAGGTTGTCGGTGACCGGCGCCTTAATGGCGTCGAACAGTCCGCCATACCCAGAGGTCGAGGTGGCGCTATTCCCGATATAGACCCTGATTGGCGCGCCGGGAGCCACGACATGCCCCCATTCAATATCGAGCAGCACTTCGATCTCGTCGCCATTCTTGCCCGGGCTGGTACCGTCGGCCTGAACGCGGGTGGGAGTTATGGCGGGCAGCGAGAAGGTGCTGTTGAACTGGGTAACCGACGCGTCGAGATAGTCCGAATCCTCGGCCACGGCGAGGCAGTCGCCACCGCCGCCGTTGGTCCCGCCGCTCAAGAGCGGCGTCTCGTCATAGAAAGTGTAAATATCGGCCGGACCGAAGCCTAGGCCGGAGCCGCCTGAATAATCAGGATTCACGAACGCCGCTGGTTCGATTGCCCACCATGGCTCGGATGTCCCGCCAGCCCCATGGATCGAAAGAGCCGACGGCGCCGGATGGGCGGGTGACAGCGGCGCCGGATGGAGTGCGCCCGGGGGCCTGATGCCGGCCGGCTGCGAACGAAGGGTGTTGTCGAGGCCCACAATCGCTCCGATCACCCCGGCGAACTGTGCTGGAATCTGCGGGTCAGCCGCATTGGCGTAAACCGAACCGTCGGCGGAACTCATGATCGCGATTGCGAAGGCGGTTTCAGCCGTTGCTACTGTTCCACGGCAGGTTATTTCATCCGCCGAAGCGTGCAGTATCTGGAAGCCCTCGCGTGAGAGCCAAGCTTCGACCGCCTCGATTTCGTCACCCGTGCGGGCGAAGCGCGCGTCAAACTGTTTCGGAGTAAGCCCTTGATGGTATCGAGGCGAAGCGGGGTCTTGCAGGTCGGACAGAAATTTGTCGAGCTCGGCGCGGTTGCGCAGCGCAAACGAAACCTCAATCGTGAGCACACGATCCGGCGCCGCCCGCGAGGTCAGCGCGGCGGCCACCTTCGGATGATTGCCGGACAGCGCCACGCTCTGCGCGGCGGCAATCCCCGCCGTAAGTATCGTGCCGACGAGCACGATCACCACGAGTCCCGCAAGGTGCGGAACTTTGGAAGTGCAGGGTTGGAGCGCGTGGGCCGCGATCGTTGGCCGCCATCGCTTCTGGATTTTTGATGATTTCATTCAGCATCCCCCGAAAGCTCATTGCGCACGGTTTCAGAAGTAAAACGTAATTCACGGACAATATGCTCTAATACCCCCTGTTGCAAACGGTACACGGCGCCTTTCCACACCCTACAGCGCGGCCAAAGACGCGTTCTCGTGCCTGAGCCCGTCGGGAGGTGTCACCGACACACGGCTCGGCGCGAATCTCCCAAATTCTTCTCCTTACCCCGCTTGCATGCGCCCGATTTGCCGCAGGTATGGCGCCGTGATAGGTGTTTCTGCGTTTTGACATCCACCAAGGGGGGAACCTGCGATATGTCGGTCGCGAATTTACGATGGCGCTGAGCCTCTACATTCCGCCGCGTCGGCCTGTGGATCGAAGCAAGCTCGGCCTCGCGCTGGCGGGCGGCGGTTTCAGGGCATCGCTGTTTCACATCGGCGTGTTGTGGCGGATGGCGGAGCTGGACCTGCTCCGCTACGTCGAGACGCTCTCAACCGTGTCGGGCGGATCGATCGTCGGCGCGCTATACACGATGCTGCTGAAAGAAAAAATGGACGCGAGCGCGTCGCTCACCCGCGACCAATACGTGGCTATCGTCAAGGATTTGCACAGCATCTTCGCCCGCGCGATGCGCAAGGACCTCCGCACTCGCCTAATCATGAATCCGTTGGGCATCCTGCGGATGCTGTTGACGCAGCACAGCCTCGGCAAGCGCATGTCGCGAATCTATGAGCGCTACATTTATCGCGAAACCGCCAAACGGCTCCTCAAGTATCGCGAGCCCGGCAACCAGCCCGTCAACCCGTCAAGGTGGCAGCAGTTCTGCCGCAGCTGGCAGCAGTTCTGCCGGCCGGGGAGGATTCCACTCAGACGTATGCTCTTCTACCCAGGCGGGAAGAAGATAACCGAGGGCATCGACGCCTATAACGCCGACGCCATCGCCTATGGCGGTTCTGTCGTCACCGATCTGATCCTGAATGCGACCTCGCTCAACTCGGGCGCGCCCTTCCGCTTCTCGAGCACCGAGATCGGCGATCCGCGCCTCGGCTATTTCCGCTACGACGAGATTGACAAACTGCAAGCGCGCAAGCGGCTGCTCGGGCAATCCAGCATCTTGCCGTTCAAGGTTGCGCCCGACTCAGGCGGCCAGGTGATTGAACCGCCAGGGCCACGAGACGTCGCCCTCGCCGGCGCGCTCCGGACCGGCTCGTGGGAAGCGGCGAAGCAGGCTTGGCCCCTGGTCTACAGCCGGCCCGGTTTTCCCGGACGCCTGCCGACTGCCTCCTTCGGGTTGCTCCGCCAAGCAAAGCTTTCGGCCTGGTACATTCGGGAGGGTGCCAAGTGGTTGCCGCCGGTCACCGGCGGGCTCAGCCGCGAGGGTCATCTCCAACGCTTCTGGGAGGTGATGCAGGAAATCGATGAAGCTCTGTACACGGACTTCAAAGACTCGGCTGACGACGTTCAGGATGAGTTGCTCGACTTCGTGATCGAGCTCTACTACCTGCGCAGCGCCCAGGCCATGTCGCGGCGCATCAAGCGTGACTGGGACAAGCTCTCGCTCGCCGAGGCGGTAGCGGCCTCCGCCAACTTCCCGCCCGTCTTCCCGCCGATGATCTTTCTTGGGCTGTACGACGACTTGCACGTGACGCGCCTGGGACTGACCGACGGCGGCGTGTACGACAACGTCGGTATCTCGACGCTGCTCGACGAGGGATGCACCCATATCATAGCCAGCGACACCGGCGGCATGTTCGATACCCAGCAACGGGTTTCGGACGGATGGGGCGGTATGCTCGCGCGGATTGCAGACGTGCTGATGGACGACGTCGCGAGTCAGCAGCGGACCGCCCTGCGCGAGCGATGGCGGGTCTCCGATGCGCTCACAAAGGCCACGGGCGGAGGTCCGTTGATAGGCCAGTTGAAGGAGTTCTATAAGCTGACCCAACTCGCCTTCTTCCGGATCGATTCTCCCCAACCGGACTCTAAGCAAACACCGCTGCTCGACCTCAGCCGCGAAGCGGTCGCCCGCCTGCGCACCGACTTGGACGCCTTCGGCGATGTCGAGATCGCCGCGCTGGTGAACAGCGGTTACGAGCGCGCCGAAGAGTTTATCAAGAACTATTTCACCGACCCCAATTACACCAAGAGTACTGGCTGGCGTTCCAACCCGGTCTTACCGATGCCGACCGGTAGCGATAAGTCGCGAACCAAAGATGTCCTGACCGTCGGCGCGCATCGATTCTTCCGCGCCCTGTATCTGTGGTCGATCCCGTCTTGGGTGTTTACACTCGCGGTATTGTTCGCGCTGATCGGGCTGACGCTGGGAGTTACGGTTTCGGTGGATGCACTGATTCGCGGCGGCGCGGACCGGATCGTCGCGCGCCTCGAGACGCCCGTTCCTCACGCACCGTGGTTGCTCGCGCCCCTGAATTGGATCACTCAATTGATTCTGCCGCTCAACCGACTCGCCTCTTGGCTCGTGAGCGGAACATTCTCGCTGGGGCTGCTGATTACTGTGTTAATCGCCGCGGGGTTAACCGTCTTTGTAGTATGGCCGCGGTTGATCGCGTGGCTGCGGGATAGGTGTCCGCGCACTGCCAGGGCCTTCATCACGACCTTCAAGCATTTGCGCGCTATATGGCTGAACGTGTTATGGCTCGTCGGGCTTGCGCCGCTATGGATCGCACTCGCCGGATTCGTCGCAGGATGGGTGAGCTATCTCTGCTACACCAGGCCCTTTTTGTGCAAGACGTATCTCGCCGGCGTCAGGCCCGATCGCCCGCAATCATAACGATTCGCCAACTCCTGCTCCCGCCTCGCCACCCGCAACCGGCGCGGGCGTCGTCACGAACGCGATCGCGCCCGTCAGACCGCCCACCATCGTCGCCGCAAACCACAACAGCCCTAGCGCGATCGCGTCCTCTTTTCGCATCCCGGCCATCCCGAACAGCACCAGGTAGGCCGATTCGCGAATCCCCAACCCATTCAACGTCAGCGGCAAACTCGCAAACACGTTCGCAATCGGAACGCAAAGGATAAACAGCGAGAGCGGCACTGCCAGACCAAGTCCGGCCGCCAGAATGTACTGGCACACGGCCAACCCGATTTGCAGCACGATCGACAATGCGATCGCCGGAAGAAGCGCCGCGGGATTATGCAGGTACGGCGCGACCAGGCCGCCCGCGCGGCGGACAGATCGCGGCATCAGATGAATCAGGCGCGCGACCAGTGGCGCTACCAGAAATCCCGCCATCGCGATCGCACCGACCACGACCGTCGGCGTGATGACCGAGCGCGGGAGCGGCGCGAAGTTCAGGAACATCGCCGCGATCGCCGCCAGCCAGAACAAGCTGATCAATCCCACGCCGCGATCCGCCACTACCGACGCGATCGCCTCGCCCATCCTGCCATGCCGCCGTCCGAGATAGACGGATCGCGCCGCATCGCCGCCGAGCAATCCCGGCACGAACAGATTCGTGAACATGCCCACGAATATGTAGGCGAGAAACTCGGAATAGGGGCCGTGAACCTTGGGGATCGCGGCCAGCAGCCGCCATCGATACGCACTCAGCGCCTGACCTGCGAGGTAGAGTGCGATGGCTGCGGCAAAGTAGGCCGGACGCTCACGGCTGAGGATTCGAAAAATCGGCCGCGCGTCGTAATGCGCCAACAAGACGGCGACCACCACCACGCCCAACCCCGCCCGCATCGCGAACGCGCGATACGGATGCGCCGGCCGGGCGGCAGGTGCATTCGCGGGCGTCGATGCGCCCTGCTCAGTTGAGGGTGATTGGTTCACGGCGCGAGATTCTTTCACGTCGGATAATTGCACGCTTCTTTCCTTCGATTGCAATCACGTCGAAATCGCCAAGCCGCTCCTTCATTCGCATGAGGTCGCCGGCGTCGAGCACGATCACGACAACGACACGGCCCGGTTGGTCCCATCGCCGAAACATCTGCTCGTCACTATTCAGGAACCACTCGCGCGCGTCCGGGTCCAGGCGCGCGCCGAAGTCGAGTTCCGTGCGCCCGCCGACCAGCACGACGCGGCGGCGAATGTAGAACGGTAGCGACTGAACGTAGCGACGGTAACAGATGATGGCCGCATCAGGCGCCTGCTTGGCGATCACGCGGCTGAGTCCGGCGTACGAACGCATCGGCTCGGTCTCCAGCCGGGCCCATCCGCCCGCAATCAACGCAAACGCGAGCGTGACGACGATCGCCCCGAGTCCCGCCGGATTGCGGCGCGCAACGAACATCGACGCCGTCACCGCGCCTCCGGCCACCAGGATCGCGCCGATCGCGTACATCGCCGGCCGCGCCGCCATCACGTACGGAGTGCGAAATTGCGGCGCCGCGATCGCCGCGACGATCACGCCGGCGCCCAACAGCGCAAGCATCGGGCCGCTCTCGATGAGTATCCGGGAATCCGGCGGCGCAATCGCGGCCCGTGAGTCTGCGCGCGGCCATGCGCATGACACGAGTCCGTCGGCGATCAGCACCGCCAGGGGAGGGACGGACGGCAGGATGTACGGGATCAGCTTCGCACTCGCGCACGAGAAAGCGACCACGGTGACGCCCGCCGCGAACATGCAGAAGCTTCGCGCCGGGTTACGCGGGGGATCGCGCCAGGTGAGGAACGGCACCAGCAGCGACCACGGCAGCAGTCCGACGGCGAGCACCGGAAGATAGAAGTAGAACGCTTCGCTATGGCTGTAGTCGGTCTGGAAAACCCGCCTGAGATGCTCGCCGACGAAGTAGAAGTCGAAGAAGCCCGGCTCGCGTATGGTCATCGCGACAAACCACGGCGCCGCGATCAGAATCGTGAGCAGAAGACCCGGTATCGCGCGGAATTTCGCGATCGCGCCGCCCAGTTCGCGATTGAACGCGAGCCAAAGCAGCATCGAGAGAATTGGGATCGCCGCACCCACGGGCCCCTTGGTCATCACGGCCAGACCCATCGCGACGTACGCGATCCAGCACCATCGGCCGCCTTCATCCCAGTGGAGATAAAGCGAAAAGGTCGCGATCGTCACCAGCGCCGTGAGCATCATGTCGGTCGTGAGCACCTGCGCCATCAACGCGTACAGCGGAGTCGTGGCGAGGATCGCGGCGGCAAGAATCGCGTGGCGGCGCCCGAACGCGCGCAGCGCGAAGAAGTAGGTCGCGAGTATTCCGGCGATTGCGGACACTGCGACGGGGAGCCGCGCGGCAAATTCCGAAACTCCGAAGATCCAGAAAGAGAGCGTAGTCAGCCAGTAGAGCAGCGGCGGCTTTTCAATATAGGCAACGTAGTTGAGATGCGGCACCAGCCAATTGCCGCTTTGCAGCATCTCGCGCGCAATCTCCGCGTAGCGCGCCTCGTCGGGCTCCCACAGACCGAATGAACCCAGATGAAACAGGCAGACCGCAAGCGAGAGCGCGACGATTGCACCGACGTCGTATGCGATCGGCATCGGATGCCATCGCGGCGCCGACGGCGGGGCGAATGCCGCCGAAGAGTTATCGTTGCGAGCGATCCCTGACACGAGGATTGAGTCTAACGTGCCGGGACGGTGGCTAATAGCCGAGGGCGCCGCCGCCCTTGCGCGGATCGAACGCGCCACGGAAATTTCCCGGTGCGATAGTGATCGCACCGACCGCTCCGAGCGCGGGCACGAGCTTGAGCTTGTAGCCCATCTGCTCGAGCGCGCTGCGGGTCGCCGCGGGCATTGCGCCTTCAACGATCACGACATCGGGCGCGGCCTGCTCGTGAATTCGCGGCTCCGCGACGGCGCCGGCGGGGTCAAGATGGAAGGAAAGGATGTTGAGCGCGACCTGCAACACGCCGCTGACGATGGTTGGACCGCCGGATCCGCCCGTGGTCATGACGGGCAGGCCGTTCCTGGTGACGATTATCGGCGTCATCGACGAGAGCGGGCGCTTGCCGGGCCTTACCTCATTGGCGCGCTCGCCTTCGAGGCGATACGCGTTGGGCACGCCGGGCGCGACGGCGAAATCGTCCATCTCATCGTTGAGGATGAGGCCGAGCGCCGGCACGCTCATCTTGGCGCCGAACACCGTGTTGATGGTGGTGGTCAGCGCAACGACGTTGCCATCCTTGTCCGCGACCAGCAGATTCGATGTGCCATGATCGTGCGCCGGAGCCGGCGGCTGCGGCGATGACTTTCCGTGCAGAGCACGTTCGAGCAATTCCTGAATGTGGGCGTCGGTCAGCAGCCGCTCGATCTGGACGCTTGCGAAAGATGGGTCGGCGTATTGCTCCCGATCGATAAAACCCTGACGCATCACTTCGATCAGACGCGCCAGGTACGGCGGTGAGTCGATGCCCAGGCCGGAGAGATGCCCTGATTCGAGCGCCCCGAGCATCTCGAGGACCACGCCGCCCGACGACGGCGGCGGCATCGCATAGACTTCATAGCCCTCGTAGCGGCGGTGAATGGGGTCGCGCCAGACGGGACGATAGTTGGCGAGGTCGGCGTCGCCGATCAGTCCGCCGTGCGCCTTCATGAACGCGGCGAGCGCGGTTGCGACTTCGCCGTGATAGAAATTCGCGGCCGGATCGTCACCGAGGCTCCTGAGCGTCGCGGCGAGATTCTTTTCGACGATCGTGTCGCCGGCCTTGGGCGCGGAGCCGTCGGGCTTCAGGAAAACCTGGCTCAGTCCGGGATCGCTTTTGAGCTTCGGGGCGAGCTTTGCGATTTCGTCCGCCAGATGCGGACTCGCGGCGAAACCGCCGTCGGCGAGTTTCTCCGCGGGCGCCGCAATTTGCTGAAACTTCATAGTGCCGAAGCGCCTGAGCGCGGCGTCGATGCCCGCGATCTCACCCGGCACTCCCACCGCCAGCACGCCATCGCGCGCCAATTCCTCGTTGGGCTGGCCGTTGCGAAGGTACATGTCGGGACGGGCTTGCAGCGGCGCGGTTTCGCGATAATCGAGCGCGTAGAAAGCGTGGCTCTTCGCGATGTAGATCAGCATGAAGCCGCCGCCGCCAATTCCGCACGCGGCAGGATTGGTGACGCCCACTGCCAACGCGGTAGCCACCGCAGAATCGACGGCGTTGCCGCCGTGTTTGAGTATCTCGACGCCGGCGCGCGCGGCGTCCTCGCTTTCCGACACGACCATTCCATGCACGCCGGCCGCGGAGGTATCGCCAGGCGCGGCGGCGCCGTAGGAGGGCGCCGCAACGAGCATCGCGATCGCGAGTGCGACCGAGACAGCCGTCGCGCGCGAACACTCGGCCCAAAGTTGAATCCGGCGTGCCATCGACATCACGGCTTTACTAACAGCCATCGCCGACAGATGAAAGTACGCTTGGAACGGGAGCTGGGCGTAACTCCGTTTCCTCGCCCTGCAAGGGAGAGGGATGAAGGGGAGAGTGAAAAGTCAGATTACAGCGCGCCATCTCCATCTGTTTTTTAACCCTGGCTACCCGTGCCCACGGGCATCTTTTCTTAATGGTGGGTGCAGGGGTCACCCCTGCCCCGTGCCCACGGGCGCGGGCCGTTAGATTTCACGATTGGGAAGTGCTTTGATCGCAACCTGACTTGGAGGAACAAAATGGATTTCGCCGAAATCATCTACGACAAGAAGGATCGCGTGGCCACGGTAACGATGAACCGGCCCGCGAAGATGAACGCTTGGACGCCAAAGATGGGCGCGGAGATGCGCACCGCGATGCTGGATGCCGAGCGCGATCCGTCGGTCGGCGCGATAATCGTCACCGGTGCGGGCCGTGCGTACTGCGCGGGCGCCGACATGGGCGCGCTGTCGGAAATCGCCGCGGGAATGGCGTCGGCGCGCGCGGCCGAGGCGCCCGATGAATGGCTCAGCGCCCAGCGCGTCGATTACCGGACGTCGTACTCGTGGCCGCTGGCGCTCGACACTCCGGTGATTGGCGCGATCAACGGCGCGTGCGTGGGCCTGGGCTTCACCACCTGTCTCTACCAGGACATCAGGATCGCGTCGGACAACGCGCGGATGGGATTGATCTTCACGCAGCGCGGGCTTGCGATCGAGCACGGCAGCAGTTGGATGCTGCCGCGAATCGTCGGCCTGGCGCGGGCGATGGAGCTGGCGGTTACGGGCAGGCTGGTGGATGCGAACGAGGCGCTCGAGATGGGGTTGGTCAGTCGCGTCGTGCCGCAGGACAAGCTGATGGCGACGGCGCGCGAGATCGCGTCGGGGATCGCCAACAAATGCTCGCCGCTCGGAGTCGCGCAGGCGAAGAAGATGATCTACCAGCATCTGTTCACCGATCTCGCCACGAGCGTGCGCGACGACGACGCCTCGATGGTGATGATGACGCGTTCGGAAGACTTCAAAGAGGGCGTGAAGGCGTTTTTGGAGAAGCGCGCGCCGAAGTTCACCGGCAAATAGCGAGGCGCAGGAACGCGCGGCGGCCTGATCTTTGCGGCTACTTGTCGAGCGGGTGCTTGAACTTGCGATCGGGATGACGAATCGTAAGCACCGGGCAGGACGCCCTTTGGACGACGCGTTCGGCCACGCTGCCCATCAGCACGTGCGCCAATCCGGTGCGTCCGTGGGTCCCGAGCACGATCAAATCGGCGTTCTCGCTCTGGGCCGTGCGCAGAATTTCCATGAACGGAGAACCAACCTTGAGCTGAACCTTGACCTTGAGTCCGCCCTCGCGCAGCTTGCCGGCAATCTTGTCGAGCTCCTTCTGCGCGAGCATCCGCTGCTCTTCGGCAATCCGGCCCATCGCGCCAACGTCCATCGCCGGGCCCAGTTCCGGCGTCATCATTACCGGCGCAAGCGGTTGATCGACATGCACCAGCACGATCTCGGCCGAGAACTTTTGAGCGAGCTCCTGGGCAAAGGTAAGCGCCAGGGTCGAGTCTTCGGAGAAATCAGTCGCGGCGACAATTTTTGAAAAGGTTGGCACAACGCAACCATAACGCCGGGACGGCAATCGTGGCAAGGGACGGATGCGGCTGCGCGCGGACTCGACCGACGCGGCAGGGCTGCATTACAATTTGCCCAAAATCGTGGGAAACTGAGACTCTATGGCTACCAGCCGCGGATTCGGGATTGCAGACTTCGAGCGCGCCTTCGACGAGTTCTTCGACGAAATGTTGATCGACCGATGGAAATGCACAACGCCCGCCCTTGAATTCGAACGCGCGCAGGTCATCGACCGTGGCGATCGTTACGAAGTGCGAGTCGCGGCGGTCGGCGTCGATCCCGCAAAGATCCAGGCCGAAGTCTCGGGCCAGCGGCTGGCGGTTCGCGTGCCGGACAAACTCGGCGGGGCGCTCGAGAGTTCATTTGCGTTCTCCGACTCGATTGACGCCGACACCTCGATCGCGAAGTGGTCCGAAGGCACGCTGGTTATCACTCTGCCGAAAAAGAAAGGCCGGCGAATCGCGCTCGAGGATTCGTGATCGCGCGCCGCGAATGCCGCTACCAATATGGCTGACCAGGGCGACCCCATCGCTACCGACGCCAGCGCCGCGCTGATTCACGTGCCGCCGCCCGCTGAGCTCGACGCTTCCGAACTCAAGGGACAGGCGCCGCTCGATGCAGTCTCACTGGAGCGCGCCGCGTCCAGCGATGGCGACCTCGAGCTGTTCGGGCAGAGCCGCGCGCTTGACGCGATACGGCTCGCGATCGGAATCGACGCGGCCGGCTACAACGTTTTCGTAAGCGGCCTGCGCTCGCGGCATGAGCGCGAATCGGTCCTGCGCCTGCTGAGCGAAAAGGCCGCGACGATGCCGACGCCCGGCGATTGGGTGTACGTAAACAATTTTCGAAATCCCGAATCTCCGGTCGCCATCTACCTGCAGCCGGGCCAGGGAGTCGAGCTTCGCGCGCGGATGACGGAGCTGATCGGCTTCGTGCTCGAGCAGTTGCCCAAAGCGTTTCGGCGCGAGGACTTCGATCAGGAGCGCGCGGCGCTGCGCGACAAGTACAACAAGCGCGCGCAGGAACTGTTCGGAAATCTCGAGACGCACGCGCGCGAGCGCGGCTTCGCGATCCAGAGCGCGCCGACTGGGCAGGTGATATTCATCCCGCTGATCGACGGCAAGATGCCCCAGTCGCCCGAAGCGCTCGGCAAAGCGATGGCGGCAAAGACTGACGCCGAGCGCGAGCAACTGGCCAAGGTGCAGGGCGAGCTGCAGGACGAACTCGGCACGTTGATGCTCAGGCAGCAGGAAATGATGCACGAGCTGATCGACGACATCCGCGCAATCGAGCGCGCGTTCGCGGCGCGGCTGATCACCCCGTCAATTGAAGAGTTAAAGCATCACTTTAATAATCCCGCGGTCGACGCCTACCTCAATGAAGTCGCGGAGCACATGCTCGGCAATCTCGATCGCTTCCGCGAAGCACCGGCTGAGCAGGGTCCAAGGCCTGCTGCGCCAATCGAGGACGGCGCGCGATGGTTCGACTACCAGGTCAACGTGATGGTCGATAACTCGGCCACGCGCGGAGCGCCGGTGGTGCTCGAGGATGCGCCCACGTATCGCAACCTGTTCGGGACGATCGAGCGGTGGATCGATCCGCTGGGGCGGTCGGGGACCAACTTTACGCGGATCATCGGCGGATCGTTTCTGAAATCGCACGGCGGTTTCCTGGTCTTCGATCTCGAGGATGCGGCGGTCGAGCCCGGCGTCTGGAAAACGCTCAAGCGCAGCCTCAAGTCGGGGCGCATGACGCTGGAGACTTTCGAGCCGCTGCCGTTTTTCTCGATGAGCGGACTGAAGCCCGAACCGATCGAGATTCACAACAAGGTCGTGGTGCTGGGCGGCGCGTATCTTTACAACCTGCTTTACTTCTACGAGTCGGACTTCGCCGACCTGTTCAAGGTCAAGGCCGAGATGCGGCCCTCGGTGGCGGCCGACGGCGCGGCTGCCGCGCATTATGCCGCGCGCGTGGGCACCCTGGCGCGCAGGGAGAATCTGCCGCCGTTCGAGGCTGGCGCACTGGCCAGGATCGTGGAATTCGGGATGCGGATGGCGGGGGACAGATCGCGAGTGCTCGCGATGCTGGAGCCGATAGACGATCTCGCGCGCGAGTCGGCGTACTTCGCGCGGATCGAGCTGGCTCAGCGGGTTACCGGCGCGCACGTCGAGCGCGCGCTCGGCGAGCGGATGCTGCGGCTCAATTTTATCGAGGAGGAAATCCGCAGGCTGATCGGGGAAGGCACGCTCATCGTTCATATTCGCGGCGCCAGCGTTGGACAGATCAACGGGCTGGCCGTGCTGGACGTCGGCGGTTACAGTTTCGGGCGGCCGGCGCGCGTAACCGCGACCGTGGCGCTTGGGCAAGCGGGCGTGATCAACATCGAGCGCGAGGCGCGGATGTCGGGATCGACGCACGACAAGGGAATCATGATCCTGAGCGGATTTATCCGCGCGCGGTTCGGACAGCACCGTCCGATCGCGATGACGGCGAGCATCTGCTTCGAGCAATCGTACTCGGGAATCGACGGCGACAGCGCCAGTTCCACCGAGCTCTACGCGCTGCTGTCGGCGCTGTCGGGACTGCCGCTTCGGCAGGACCTGGCGGTGACAGGGTCGGTCGATCAATACGGCACCGTGCAGGCCATTGGCGGCGTCAACGAGAAGGTCGAGGGCTTCTATCGCGTGTGCAAGGCGATCGGTCTGACCGGCACCCAGGGCGTGCTGGTGCCGCGCACCAACGTCTCCAACCTGATGCTCGATCCGGAGACCACCGGCGCGATCGAGCGGGGGGAATTCCACATCTATCCGATCGATACAATCGATCGCGGAATCGAGGCGTTGACCGGGGTGCGCGCGGGAACGATCGACGAGCCCGGAACGGTCAACCATCTCGTCGATCAGCAGCTCAAGCGCATGGCTGACATTCTGCGCGAACGCCCGCTGGGTGAAACTCGCGTGGTGCAGGAGCCTGCCCCGAACCCACCCGCGCCCAAACCGCCAGCGCCTCCCGAGCCTCCGCGCTAGAGGCGGCGCAGCGCATTCCTGCCGGGTGAGAAGGAGACATCGCGGATGACGATAGATCTCCGACTCGACCCCGCAGAGGTCGCGCTGCTCACCGATCTCTACCAGCTTACAGTCAGCGCGGCGTTCTTCGAGCACGGATTCAACGATACCGCGTCGTTCGAAGTCGCGATGCGCCGGATGCCGCCGGGCCGCGGATTCATGGTCGCAGCCGGTATCGAACGGCTGGCCGAGGCGCTCGAGGAATATCGTTTCGACGCCGCCGCGATCGAGCATCTCGAGTCGCTGCAACTTTTCAAGACGGAGTTTCTTGAATTTCTTTCGAAACTCCGCTTCACCGGTTCGATCCGGGCGCTTCCCGAAGGCACGATTTATTTCGCCGGCGAACCGATCATCGAGGTCCGCGCGCCGCTGATCGAAGGCCAGTTGATCGAGACGCTGGCGCTCAACCAACTCGGATTCGCTTCGATCGTCGCGACCAAGGCCGCGCGATGTTTCGTCGTCGCGGGCGGCAGGCGGTTGCTGGATTTCGGTCCGCGCCGCGCACAGGGCGCGGATGCGGCTCTTATCGCGGCGCGCTCGAGCTACCTGGCGGGCTTTCACGGCACCGCCAACGTGCTCGCGGGCAAGCGCTACGGAATCCCCGTTTTCGGCACGATGAGCCACAGCTTCGTGATG
>Ga0181536_10003661_pt1 | contig 16675 bp, 16 predicted proteins | sample PEATcosm2014_Bin_41_FD_121105 | JGI IMG/M metagenome (GOLD analysis project Ga0181536, IMG submission 121105) | Peatland microbial communities from MTU Mesocosm Facility, Houghton, MI, USA - PEATcosm2014_Bin17_60_metaG | ecosystem: Environmental > Terrestrial > Soil > Wetlands > Peat | place... | reverse complement strand
CGCCGCGCGCGAACGCGGCGGCCGCGGCCTATTTTCAGCAGCAGATGCGCGGCGTGGAACGCGCGCTGGCCGACAGCCGGCCCCACATCCTGGGCGACCGCTTCACCGCCGCCGACATCCTCCTGTCGACCTGCCTCACCTGGGCCGTTCGCTACGGCGTCCCGGTGGCGGACACGGTCGTCGCCTACAACGCTCGCGTCACGGCGCGTGACGCCTACGCGCGGGCGGTCAAGAGCAATACCCCACCTTGATCGGCGACCGCGGCGCCTTGGCGGGTCACTGCCAGGAGCTGTAAAGTTACGTAATAGTGACGGGAAATCTTGCTGTCTGCTTGACCCAGATCAATTATCGGCGGGGTCGGGTCCTCTACTCTTCTGCTGAAGCGGCAGGCGCCTCAGGCAAGCGTGGGGAACCACCATGTCGTCCGGTAACCGCCAGGCTGGCGCACCGTCGGCCAACGGCCGATCCGTGTCCAGCGGCGACGCGGCGAAATAAGGAAGTCTCCCATGGCAACGATCGCCGCCCATTTCGACGTCCATCACACGCGGTATCTCGACCCGGCCGGCCAGCTGGTTCAGCCGCTGCCGGCGGACGCGGACGCCGCGACCCTCACGGCGCTGTATCGCGCCCTGGTGCGGACCCGGACGTTCGACGCCAAAGCGGTGGCGCTGCAACGCACCGGCCGGCTCGGCACCTACGCGTCGTCGATCGGTCAGGAGGCGGTGTCCGTCGGCACCGCCGGCGCGATGCGGCCGGACGACGTCCTGGTCCCGAGTTTCCGTGAACATGGCGGCCAGCTCTGGCGCGGCGCGACCCCCACCGAACTGTTTCTCTATTGGGGTGGCGACGAACGCGGCAACTATTTCGCCAAGGCGCCGCACGACTTTCCCAATTGTGTCCCGGTCGGCAGCCAGGCGCCGCATGCGGCGGGTGTGGCGCTCGCCATCAAGCTGCGCAAGGAACCGCGGGCGGTCGTCTGCGTCTTCGGCGACGGTGCGACCTCGAAAGGCGACGTCTACGAGGCGATGAACCTCGCCGGCGTCTGGGTTCTGCCGGTGGTGTTCGTGATCTCGAACAACCAATGGGCGATTTCGGTTCCGTTGAAGCAACAAACCGCCAGCCAAACGCTGGCCCAGAAAGCGATCGCCGCCGGCATTCCCGGCGAACAGGTCGACGGCAACGACGTGATCGCGGTGCGTGCCGTGGTCGGCGCCGCGTTGGACCGCGCGCGGCGCGGCGAGGGAGCCCGGTTGGTGGAGGCGCTGACTTACCGGTTGGGCGATCACACGACCTCGGATGACGCCAGCCGGTATCGTAAGGACAGTGACGTGACGCCGCGCTGGCGGGAGGAGCCGGTCCGGCGGCTGCATCAGTATCTGACCGCGGCGGGCCTCTGGAGCAAGGACGACGAGGACAATTTGCTCAAGCAGGTCAATGCCGAAATCGATGCCGCCGCCGACGCGTACCTCGCGACCCCGGCGCCCGATCCGTCGGTGATCTTCGATTACACCTATGCGACGCTTCCCGCCGATCTGCTGGCCCAGAAACAGGCGGCGCTGGCAGCCATGCCATCGGCCCCTGGGCGTCACGCCGCGGAGTAGACCATGACCGAAACGACAATGCTGCGGGCCATCAATCTGGCGCTCGCGCGGGCGATGACCGAAGACGAGCGCGTCATTGTCCTCGGTGAGGACGTGGGGCCGGACGGCGGCGTCTTCCGCGCCACCGACGGGTTGTTCGCGCGCTTCGGCGCCGAGCGGGTGCGCGACACGCCGTTATCCGAGGCCGGCATCGGCGGCATCGCCGTTGGCCTGGCCGTGGCCGGCTTCCGGCCGGTGGCCGAGATCCAGTTCAGCGGCTTCATCTATCCGCTGATCGACCAGATCGCCAATCACGCCGCGCGGTTCCGCACCCGCACGCACGGGCATCTCACCTGTCCGATCGTGGTGCGCGCGCCCAATGGCGGCGGCATCCATGCGCCCGAACATCATTCCGAGAGCCCCGAGGCGATGTTCGCCCACATCCCCGGCCTGCGGGTGATCGTTCCGTCATCGCCGCGCCGCGCCTATGGCCTGTTGCTGGCCGCGCTGCGGGGTTCGGACCCGGTGATCTATCTGGAGCCAAGCCGGCTGTATCGTGCCGCGCGCGAAGCGATGAAAGATGACGGCGAGGCGCTGCCCGTCGATCGTTGCTTCGTGTCGCGCGAGGGCATCGATGTCACCATCGTCGCCTGGGGCGCCATGGTCGTCGAGGCGCTGAACGCCGCCGCGCAATGGGAAGCCAAAGGTTTCAGCGCCGAGGTCATCGACGTGGCGACGCTGAAGCCGCTCGATGCCGGCACCATCATCAACTCCGTCAAGAAGACCGGCCGTTGCGTCATCGTGCACGAAGCCCCGCTGACCGGCGGCTACGGCGGTGAGATCGCGGCCCGGGTCGCGGAGGGCGCGTTCAGTTCCCTGCTCGCGCCGATCGTGCGCGTGGCGGGTTTCGACACCGTCATGCCGTTGCCGAAACTTGAGCATCTGTATCTGCCGGATGCCGCCCGCATCGGTGCCGCCCTCGATCGCGTGTTGGCCTACGCATGAGCACCTTCGCGCTCCCGGATCTGGGCGAAGGCCTGCAAGACGCCGAGATCGTCGCCTGGCACGTTGGCGAAGGCGACCACGTGGTCGCCGACGCGCCGTTGGTTTCCGTGGAAACCGAGAAAGCGGTGGTCGAGGTTCCCTCGCCGCGCTCCGGCTACATCAGGCACCTGCTGGCGGCGTTGCATGAGCGGGTGAAGGTCGGCGCGCCGATCGTCGAATTCGACGACGCGCCGCACGTGGACACCGGAACGGTAGTCGGCGACCTTGGCGCCGGGCCGCCCACGCCCGCGGCGCCAGGCCCATCCCCGGCCGTTCCGGCCTCGGGAGCCGCATCGCCAAAGGGTCTGGCGTCCCCGGCCATTCGCGCGCTGGCGCATGAGCGCGGCATCGACCTGACCGGGATCACCGGGACCGGACCAAATGGCACGATCACCCGCGCCGACCTCGAGCATGCGGGGGGTCAAAAGCCCGCTGCCGGCCCCTCTGCCAGCCCCACTGGCAACCCGGTCGCGCTCACCGGCATCCGGCGCAGCATGGCCGTCAACATGGCCAAGGCCCATGCCGAGGTCGTGCCCGCCACGGTGTGGGACGAGGCTGATATCGGCTTGTGGTGGACCGGCCGCGGCGACATCACGGTCCGGTTGGTACGCGCGATCGCCGTTGCCCGCGCGGCGGAACCGGTGCTCAATTCCTGGTACGACGGCCAGGCGATGACGCTACGGACGTTTGAGCGGATCGATCTCGGCATCGCGGTCGATTTCGAAGGCGGTCTGATCGTTCCGGTGCTGCGCGACGCCGGCGCCCGACCGCCGGCGTCGTTACGCGCCGATTTGGACCGGCTGAAGACCGCCGCGCGCGACCGATCCGTGCCGCTCGCCGATCTGCGCGATCCGACGATCACGCTGTCGAACTATGGCATGTTGGCCGGCCGCCAGGCGGCGCTGGTCGTGGTGCCGCCGCAGGTCGCGATCATCGGCGCCGGCCGGATCCACCAATTGGCCGTGCCGGGCGCGGGCACGGTCGCGTTCACCCACGTTTTGCCGTTGTCGCTCACCTTCGATCACCGCGTCGCCACCGGCGGCGAGGCGGGCCGTTTCCTGCGGGCGATGATGGACGATCTGCGACAGATGAACTGAGCGCGGAGGGTTCCCATGCTGACCGACAACATCGCCCGCCATAAGCAACTTCAGGCCATGCTCGGCCAGTTGGGACGCGAGCTTTCCGGGCCGCTCGCCGGATTCGCGAGCCTGCATAAGGGCGCCATGGCCCCAGGCACGTTGTCGCCGAAGTTCAAGGAGTTGATCGCGCTCGGGATCGCGGTGGCCACGCATTGCGAGGATTGCATCGCCTACCACGTGCACGATGCGCTGAAGGCGGGGGCAACCCGGCCGGAGGTGCTCGAAACTTTGGGTGTCGCCATTCTGATGGGCGGTGGCCCGGCGGCGATGTACGCGTGCCACGCGGTCGAGGCGCTGGAGCAGTTCGAGGCCGGTGGCCAGAGTTAGCGCGCTTTCCAGGAAGGTTGCGCCCGGTTACGCGCCGCTGTCGTCCGGTACCACACCGCTGTCGTCCGGCAACACAACGTTGTCGTCCGGTACCGCACCGCTGTCATTGCGAGCGAAGCGAAGCAATCTCCCGGTTCCAGCGCGCGATCGGCGAGATTGCTTCGTCGCCACACTTCTCGCACTGGCAAGCGGATGCGTCCGTTCCGGCTCGACACGAACGGCAACCCCGTCCCCGGCGCGCACCCGCAGGACTGCCGGCGTCCCGATTCAATCGGCGGATTGATACGGGTCAATGCATCGACGCAAATCGACCGCCTATGCTCGATCCCACGTTTCGTGGCTGAGCCCTTCGGTTGGGAGGCAAAATCATGGCCTACACGACATTGATGGCGCATATGGAACTCGGGCGTTCGAACGCGGGTCTGCTGCGGATCGCGAGCGACCTCGCGGGGCGTTTCGATGCCGGGGTGATCGGCATCGCGATGTGTCAGCCCATGCAGATCATCTACAGCGAGGGCTACATCCCCGGCGAGCTCATCGCCCAGGACCGCGAGCAGCGCGAAAAGGAACTGGCGGTGGCGGAGGCCGAATTCCGCGGTGCGTTGCCGACGCGGATCAGCGGCTGGCGGTCCGCCGTGACGCCCAACCCGTTGGCCGATTATCTGGCGGCCGAGGCGCGAAGCGCGGATCTGATCATTACCGGTGTGGATCATAACGCCTCGTTGTTCGACAACTCCCGCCACGTCAACATCGGCGATCTCGTGATGCACGTGGGGCGGCCGGTTCTCGTGGTGCCGACCGCGGTGTCCGGCGTCACGTTCGACCGCGTGCTGGTCGGCTGGAAGGACAGCCGCGAGACCCGCCGGGCGATCGCCGATGCGTTGCCGTTCCTGCGTAAGGCCGATCATGTAACGATCGCCGAGATCGTGGACGAGGAGGAACTCGCGGCGGCGCGCGGACGTCTCGACGATGTCGTGCTGTGGCTCAGCCGTCACGGCGTGGTGGCGGAACCGGTCGCGGCGCGTGCCAGCGGCGAGGACGCGCATCAGCTGCATGCGCTCGCGCTGGAACACAAGGCCGGCGTGATCGTGGCGGGCGCCTATGGCCACAGCCGCGTGCGCGAATGGGTGCTCGGCGGTGTGACCCGCGATCTGCTGCTGCGGGCGGGACGCTGCGCGCTGGTCTCGCATTGATCGTGCGGACCGCTGCGCATCCCGCATCCTTCGTGGGACTGGAAGCCTGAAACGGGGCCGGGCCTGGTTGACTGACCAGGGTCCGCGAAACCCGGCCGACCCGCGGCCAGGCCTCCTTCACCGTTCCTTTAGACCGGCCGCCCCCGTCCCCAATCGCAACTGAATATCCCGCCGCCGATATTCTGCCCCGCCACGGCGCCCGCCCATTCCGGGTCGCGCGCCGCTCAGGCGAGGAGTCGCCGTCCATGTTTTCATCCACCCAGGTGGCCACCGCGGTTCGCCGCATGCCGCCCAGTACCTCGCTCCCCTCCCCCGAACCGGGCAGCTCTCCGGTCGCCTGGTTCGGCCCGATCGAGGACGAGGACCACATACTCGTGCTCGGCGGCCAAGGCCCCGAGCTGATGTGCGCCTTGCTGCACGCCGGCGCCACCAATGTCACCCATCTCCGCGCCCATGAACGCCCGGAGGCGGACAGCGCCAGCCTGGTGATCGTGCCGCGGGTTCCCTCGCTCGACTGGCTGGCGACCGCGTTGCCCTCGATCCGCCGCGCGCTGACCGCGCATGGCCGGCTCGTACTGCTCGCCGGCAGCCAGCCCACCATGCAAATCCAGATCCGCCGGATGCTGACGTTGCACGGCCTGAGCGCGATCCGCGTCCAGACCACGCGCGACGGCCAGGTGGTCAGCGCCGAACGCCCCATTCGTCAATTCGCCTGAAGGAACCAACCCATGCGCATCTCGATTACTGGCGTTGGCGGCTCATTGACCGCGCTCGCCACGCCGTTCCGGCAAACCCGCGTCGACTGGGACGCCCTGTCCCGTCTGTCCGAGCGGCAGATTACCCGCGGCACCGCCGCGCTGATCGTCTGCGGCAGCACCGGCGAGGCCGCCGCTCTGACCCAGCCCGAATACGCCCGCGCCGTGCATACGGTGGTCGAGGCCGCCGCCGGCCGCGTCCCGGTCATCGCCGGTTGCACCGCGCTCTCCACCGCCGCCTCCGTCGCATTGGGCATAGAGGCCGCGACGGCCGGCGCCGACGCGCTGCTCTGCGCCGTGCCGCCGTACGTGAAACCGGCGCAGGAGGGGATTTTCGCGCATATCCGCGCCATCGCCCATGCGACCGATCTGCCCATCGTGCTGTACGATGTTCCGTCGCGCGCGAGCGTGGCGATCGCCGACGATACCGTGGCGCGGCTGTTCGACGCCCAGTACATTGTTGGCGTCAAGGATGCGACCGCCGACCTGTCGCGTCCGACCCGGCTGCGCGCACGCTGCGGCGATGCGTTCATGCAATGGAGCGGCGATGACGCCACCGCGCCGGCGTATCGGGCGATGGGCGGCCACGGCTGCATCTCGGTGACCGCCAACGTGGCACCGGCGCTGTGCGCGCTGCTGCACGCCGCCTGGGACAATGGCGATCTGGCGCGGTTTTCCGAGCTGCGCGACCTGCTCGACACGCTGCACGCGGCGCTGTTCCTGGAAAGCAATCCGATTCCGGTGAAGGCTGCTCTGGCGAGCCTGAAGCTGTGCGCGAACGAGGTGCGGCTGCCGCTGACCCGCGCCACGCCGGCGACCGAGGCGAAGCTGCTGGCGGTGCTGGCCCCCATCATGTTGGCCGAGGACCAGGCCACGCGGCGCCCGGTGTTCGCGATGGCGAGTTAACGCCAACCCCGCCTCCCGTCATGGTCCGGACGATCCCCCGAACAAGTCGGGGGAGGACCATGACGGTGGAGGACGATGCCACGCCGCCAGCGGCGTTACGCCGGCGCATGTGCGAAGGTCACCTCGCATGAACAGCGGGGAGTGGGTCACTTCGCGTGTTCGCGAAGGGTGGGGCGCGGACTCCTATACCAGCGGCCGTAAGTCATGACTTATCCTCACCCGTCATGGCCGGGCCTGACCCGGCCATCTCTTTCAGCACGTGCCGCGCCAAACGGCCGGCTCGGTGGCCGGCCATGACGAGCCCGGCGGGAAGGGTCAGCAATTAAGTTCGCTGGTACTACACGAGCTTCCGTCTGGACATCACATCCATCGAAACCCCGCGCCGGTCCCCCCTTCAGAGAGTTCCAAAGAGCAACCGCGGCTGGTTCGCGCACCGCTGTCCGATAGCGCGATCGAGGGCTAACGGCAGGTGCCAGACCTTCGGCTAATGTGAGACCAGCACTGGAATTTTCGACGACAAGAGGATCGACTGCGTCGCGCCACCGAAAATGAATTCCAGCCACCTGGGGTGCGAGTAGGCTCCCATCACCAACAGATCGTAATCCTCTTGCTCGATGTGCTGTCGCAGTGACTCTAATTGGTCGGCGGAGCGGACCTGAAGAATGTTCGATCCGGCGGTGATCCCGTGATTGGCCAAATGCGCTGAGAGCTGCTCCGCGTCGGCCTCGGCGCCGTCGGCGGAGGGACCGATGACCGTCACGATCTGAACCGACCGCGACAGGCGCAGCAGCGGCAAGGCGTCATGGACTGCTCTGACGGCTTCCCGGCTGCCGTCCCACGCCACGGCGACCCGCGCGAGCGCGCTGGGCCGCACGTCCGCGGGCACGACCAGTACCGGGCGGCCGCACCGCGAGATGAGCGAGTGTGCGACCGGCAACGGATGGGTTTCTGGCGAGCCCTGCCACTCATACTGGCCAAGGATGACAAGGTCGGCGTATCGAGCCTTGTCGGTGATGCCCTCGACGATGTCGCCCGCCGCCTCGAACCAGCACGCGTCAGGCAACTGCCGTGTGGCCTCTTCGTGAAAGATCGCCGCGGCCTCGCGGGCGTCCATGGCCAGCTTCGAGGAAATCTCAGCGACCGCCTCGGTGACCTGGCTCGGCTTGTACAGCGGCGGCACCTCCGCCGGCGGGGTCACGTGCAATCCGGTGACACGCGCACCAATTCGCGCCGCCATCTCAACGGCGAATCGTACCCTTCGGCGCCCTGCTTCTCCTCCGTCCACGTGTACCAGGATGTCGCGAAACATGCCCAATCCATGACTCCTTCCACCGACAGACTTAAGACGAGCCTCCCGCGGACTCAACTGTGAACGGGATCTCCCCGGCCAGCCTCAGCGCTCCCACGCCGCGCGCCAAATCAGCCAGGTGTCAGCAAAGCGGCTGTGACGATGCCGCGGGACGACGGTCATTCAGGATCGCGGTCATGCGCACCTCGGCGTTCAGGCCGGGCGCGCATTCCCACGCAAGGAACGAACCTCGCTCGCGATCGCGCGGAAGAAATGCTCGGCGGCGATGGCGCCGAAGCGTGCCGTGAGATCCGGCCGCGAGGCCAAGGCAATCGCGACTTCCTGCTGGCCGATGCGCACCACGACCGCCTCGCGCGCTTCCGGTGAGAGTTCGGGCCGCTCACGATCCATCCGGTCCATGACCTCACCAATCTTGCCCTTGACTAGGCCTATGATGAAATCGTCGTTAGGGTTTTCCATGGTTCACCTGCTGACCGCGGATTTCGTCGGGCATGGGTCGCCCGCGCCGTAGCCTGGCCGATAAAACGAGCCGTTTCCATATAAATGCAAGCGCGGGCAAGGCCGGTTTCCATAAAGATCCCATTTCGCGTCCACGGAACGCGGGCGCGAGGCCGAGGCCGGATTTCGCACCCGCGAGAGAAACGAGCGGCGGCGCGGCGCGCTCCACTGATCTAAATCAACGCGAAGCCGCCTGGGCCGTCATAATATGACGTTGGGGACAGGAAGGCCCCTGACATGCTGGTCAGTCTGTTGATGTTCGGCGTGCTGATCGGGTCGTTCGCCGTAATGGCGGCGCTTGTTCTGTTCGCGGAAGACATCCTTCGCCCGCGCTGAACCCCACCCGGCGGGAGCACGGAATATGGCCGTCCACGTCCTGATGACGCTGATCACCCTGTTGGTGGTCTATCTGTTCTACGCCGTGATCCACCCTGAGAAATTCTGATCTGGCCGAGGCACCACGATGGGCTGGCAAGGCTGGTCGCAGATTGTTTTGACCTTGTTGATCGCATTGCTGATCAGCGTGCCGGCGGGCCGTTATCTGGCGCGGATTTTCATGAACCGGAAGACGGTGCTCGACCGGCTGATCGATCCGGTCGACAACCTGGTCTACCGGTTGATCGGCGAAAGCGCCACCGGCATGAAAATGGACTGGAAAGTCTACACTTTACATATGCTCGCGACCAACATGTGCATGGCCGCGATCATCTACCTGATCCTGGTGTTCCAGGATCATCTGCCGTTGAATCCGCTGCGTTTCGCCGGCGTGGCGCCGCTGCTCGCCTTCAACACCGCGATCAGTTTCATCACCAACACGGATTGGCAGAACTATGGCGGCGAAACCACCTTGTCCAACTTCAGCCAGATGGCGGCCATCACTTTCCCGATGTTCACCTCGGCCGCCACTGGCTTCGTCGTGGCGATGGCGTTCATCCGCGCCTTCGTCGTCACCGATGGCGGGGCCGATCTGGGCAATTTCTACCGCGACCTGACCCGGCTGTTGACCCGCGTGCTGCTCCCGGCCGCCTTTGTCATCGCGCTGTTTCTGGCATGGCAAGGCGTGCCCCAGACGCTCGCCGCGAGCGTCGTGGCGCATCCGGTGCAGGGGGGCGAGCAAACCATCATGCTCGGTCCGGTCGCCGCTTTCGAGTCGATCAAGCATTTCGGCACCAATGGCGGCGGCTTCTTCAACGCGAACGCCGCGCATCCGTTTGAGAACCCGACGCCGCTCAGCAATCTTGTGCTGATTTTGCTGATGATGAGCCTGCCGAGTGCCCTCGTGGTGTGCTTTGGCGAGATGATCGGGTCCCGCCGGCAGGGTTGGCTGCTCTATGGTGTGATGGCGGCGATGCTCATCATGTTCCTGCCGTTGGCCATCCTGCCCGAACAGGCGGGCACGCCGACGCTGGCGAAGGCGGGGATCGAAATGACCGCGGACACAACGCAGCCCGGCGGCAACATGGAAGGCAAGGAGGTACGCTTCGGTATCGCCGAGAGCGGGTTGTTCGCCGGGATCACCACCACGTTCACGACCGGCAGCGTCAACGCCATGCACGACAGTTTCACGCCCGCCGGCGGCATGGGGACCATGATCGGGATGATGCTGCAATGTGTGTTCGGCGGCAAAGGCGTCGGCTTTCTGAACGCGTTGATGTTCGGACTGATTGCTGTGTTCGTCGCCGGGCTCATGGTCGGGCGTACGCCGGAATTCCTCGGCAAGAAGATCGAACGGGCCGAGATCATTCTCGTTTCGCTCGCGCTGCTGATCCATCCGCTGGTCATTCTGGCACCGTCATCGTGGTCGATGGTGATGCCGTACGGTGTGTCGTCTCTGGGCAACGCGGCCATGCACGGTTACTCGGAAGTGCTGTACGCCTTCGCCTCCTCGGCGGCCAACAACGGCTCCGCCTTCGCTGGCTTCAATGGCGATACCCCTTGGTACAATCTGGCGCTTGGCGCGGTGATCCTGATCGGCCGCTATCCTCCCATCATCTTCATGATGGCGGTGGCCGGGTCCGTGGCCGCGAAACCCACCCTGGCGCCCAGCGTTGGCACGCTGCGCACCGATACCGTCCAATTCGGGGCATTTTGGCTCGCCATCATCCTGATCGTGGGCGCGCTGTCGTTCTTCCCGGCCCTCGTGCTGGGTCCCATCGCCGAGTTCTTCGCGATGAAGAACGGTCTGCTGTTTTAACGGAAGGCGTCGAGCATGGCCCGGTCGCGAGAGGATCAGCAGACGGACCCACCGCCCGAAGTCGCACTGCGCCGGAAGTGGCCCCTCGCGGTCAGGCTCGCGAGAGCGCGAAGGGAGCGGGCCGCGCCGGTGTACGGGGCGGATTTGCTGCTGAGCACTTTGCTCGACTCGTTGCGGAAATTCGATCCGCGGGCGCAAGTCCGCAACCCCGTGATGTTCGTGGTCTGGCTCGGCGCGTTGGTGACCGCGGTGCTCACGGTTGACCCGGCGATCTTCGGTCCCTCCGATGCGACGCGGGCGTACAATGGAACCATTACGGTCATTCTGCTGTTGACCGTGTGGTTCGCCAATTGCGCGGAAGCGTTGGCCGAAGGGCGCGGCAAGGCGAAGGCCGCCTCGCTGCGCAAGTCCAAGATCGAGCTGAAAGCCAACCGGGTCATGGAGTCGGGACAGCTCGAACAAGTGCCCGCCACCGCTTTGTGTAAGGGTGATTTGGTCAAGGTCGCGAAAGGCGAGGTCATTCCGTCCGATGGCGAGGTCGCCGAAGGCGTGGCCTATGTCGACGAGTCAGCCATCACCGGCGAGTCGGCACCGGTGCTCAAGGAACCCGGCACCGACACGTTCTCCTCGGTGACCGCCGGCACGTCGATCATCTCGGATGAGTTGCTGATCCGCGTCACCGCCGATCCCGGCGAGAGCTTTCTCGACCGCATGATCCGGCTGGTGGAAGGCGCCAGGCGGCAGAAGACGCCCAGCGAGATCGCGTTGACGGTGCTGCTCGCCATCCTGACGCTGATTTTCGTCATTGTGGTCACGGCCATGGCGCCGGTCGCGGCGTATTTGCAGGCAAGCATCAACATCGCCGATCTGATCGCGCTGCTGGTCGCCCTCATTCCCACGACCATCGGCGCGCTGCTGTCGGCCATCGGCATCGCCGGAATCGATCGCGTGATTCGCTTCAACGTGCTCGCGATGTCCGGCAAAGCGGTGGAGGCGGCGGGCGACGTGCAGACCCTGCTGCTCGACAAGACCGGCACGATCACGATGGGCAACCGCCAGGCGACCGAATTCATTCCGCTGCGCGGCGTCAACGCGAAGGCGCTGGCGGAGGCGGCGCATCTGTCGTCCTGTTTCGATACGACACCGGAAGGGCGCACCGTCGTGGTGTTCGCCGAGAAGCTTGGCGTCGTCCGCGACCCGACGCTGAACCAGGCCCGGCGGCTCGACTTCTCGGCGGAAACGCGGATGAGCGGCACCGATATGCCGGACGGGCGGATCATCCGCAAAGGCGCGGTCAACGCGGTGGTCAGTTTCGTGGCGCAGACATTCGGCGGTGCGGAGCCGTCCGATCTCCGGGAAGCCGCCGACAGCGTCGCCCGGGAAGGCGGCACCCCTTTGGCCATCTCAGTGGACGGCCGGATTCTGGGCGTGGTCGCCTTGTCGGACGTGCCGAAGCCCGGCATCCGCGACCGCATTGCGCAGTTGCGCGAGATGGGCATTCGCACCGTCATGGTGACGGGCGACAATCCCGTCACGGCCGGGGCGATCGCCGCCCAGGCCGGCGTGGATGATTTCGTCGCCGAGGCCAAACCGGAGGCGAAGCTGCGACTCATCCGCGACGAGCAGGCCCGCGGCCGGTTGGTCGCGATGACCGGTGATGGCACCAACGACGCGCCGGCGTTGGCTCAGGCGGATGTCGGGCTGGCGATGCATTCGGGCACCAATGCCGCCAAGGAGGCCGCGAACCTCGTCGATCTTGATTCCGATCCAACCAAGCTCATCGATCTCGTGGCGATCGGCAAGCAGATGCTGATCACCCGCGGGGCGCTGACGACGTTCTCCATCGCCAACGATGTGGCGAAGTATTTCGCCATCATCCCCGCCATGTTCATCCTCGCCTTGCCTGGGCTGTCAGCGCTGAATGTCATGGGCCTGGCGACCCCGCATACCGCGATCCTTTCCGCGCTGATCTTCAACGCGTTGATCATTCCGGCGCTGATTCCATTGGCGTTGCGCGGTGTCCGGTTCCGGCCGACGAGTGCCGAGGCCACGTTCTACCGGAACCTGATCGTCTATGGCGTTGGCGGGCTGATATTGCCGTTCATCGGCATCAAGCTGATCGACTTTTCGCTGTCCGTGCTGCTGTGAGTGGAGGCTGACATGCTCAGGGCGTTAACGACCGCGTTGCGCGCTTCGCTGGTGACCTGCGTGCTGTGCGGCCTGCTCTATCCGCTGGCGGTCACCGGCCTCGTTCAGGTTCTGCTGCCTTACCAGGCGAACGGCAGCGTGGAACGCGACAACAGCGGGGCCGTCATCGGCTCGGTTTTGATCGGTCAGCGGTGGGACGGGCCGGAGTGGTTCCGCGGGCGGCCCTCGGCGACCACCGCCGCGGACCCGGCGGACAGTAGCAGGACGGTGCCGGCTCCCTACAACGCGGCGAGTTCGGCGGGTTCGAACCTCGGCCCGACCAGCAAGGCCCTGCTGGATCGCCTGCTGGCTGATCGCCAGGCGTTGCTGACCGCACAGCCCGAGTTGGCCCATGAGCCGCTGCCGTCCGACATGCTGACCGCGTCCGGGTCGGGCCTCGACCCCGACATCAGTCCAGCGAACGCGTTGCTGCAGGTGTCTCGCATCGCACGAGCGCGCGGCGTGCCGGAGGAGGCCATTCGCGACCTGGTCGAACATCATGTGACGGGCCGCGGCATGGCTGTTTTCGGGGAGCCGCGAGTGAATGTCCTTGAAATAAATCTTGCCTTGCGGGCCAGTTTCGCGAGGCCCCTGGCCGCTCGTGACGGACACTGAGAGTCGATCGCGTTCCAGGTGGAAACCGCACCAGACAATGATGGGGATAACGACGATCCAGCCAACGACCACGGCCTCCACCACCGCCCGTCCCTGGACGCCGGTTTCCAGCCCAGACCGCGACGCGATGTTCGGGGGCTGTACGGTCAGCATGATCGCCGGTCGCTCCGCTGTCGTAGATGAGGGGTGGATCCTGGCGTCCCGGTCCTGACAGGGTTATGTCAGGAGCGATTGCCTCTCCACCCGAGCCGGAGCCGGCCGTGCGACGCGCCGATCGATTGTTCGACATCATTCAGACCTTGCGCGTCGCGACGAAACCGCTGACGGCGGCGACCCTCGCCGAGCGGTTGGAAATCACCGTCCGTACCGTCTATCGCGACATCGCCGCCTTGCAGGCAAGCCGGGTCCCGATCGAGGGCGCGGCCGGCATCGGCTACGTGCTGCGGCGCGGCTTCGATCTGCCGCCGCTGATGTTCACCGCCGACGAACTCGACGCCATCACCGTCGGCGCGCGTCTGGTCCGGCGGTTGCGCGATCCTGGGCTGCAGGACGCGGCCGATAGCGTGTTGGCGAAGATCACCACGATCCTGCCCGAGGCACTGCGCCGCGGAGTCGTCGCCGCGCCGTTCTATGTCTCCGATGGGCAGGCGGAGACTCCCACCGGGATCGACCTGTCCGACGTGCGTTACGCGATCCGCGAGACCAGGAAGCTGCGCATCACCTATACCGACGTCCGCGGCCAGCGCAGCAACCGCACGATCTGGCCGATCGCCATGGCGTATTACGTGGATGCCACGTCGATCGGGGCCTGGTGCGAATTGCGCGAAGATTATCGTCATTTCCGAGTCGAACGGATCGTCACGTCCACGCTGCTGGACACGACATTTCCCACTGACGGGGGCAAACTGATGGAAGGCTGGCTGGCGCAGCGGGCCATGGACGAGGCGACCGCGCGCGTGGGCTGACCGGCGCGTCGCCGCGGCCGGATCAACCGAAATTCAACCAAGGTGGCGCAACCGCCGCGCCTGTTCGCGAGGCTCATACCTGGGGCCGGCCGCCTTCGTTGCTTTGCTGGTCCAGCCACATCCCGAGCGCGACCGCCTTGTTCTTGTGTTCATCGCGCGCCGCGTAAAGCAAGATCACCGGACCGAGGCGCTGGAAGGCGCCGACGACACCATGGGCGCTGGCGCAAAGAACCGGGCTCGATCAGTCAACCCTGTCGCGCAACCCGCGCACGCTGGAGGGCCAGGGGCTGGTGGAAATCGCCGTGGTCGAAACGGATTTGCGCCGCCGGATGGTATGGCTTACCGAAACCGGTGTCCGGCGGCTGGAGGCAGCGCTGCCGATCTGGCGCCGGGCGCAGGCCAGGCTGGCGGCGAAATTCTCGCCCGATCTGGCGCGCCGGCTGGCGGAACAATCCGAGTCACTGATCGCGGACTGAACAACACGAACCGAGGGGAAGAAACCATGTCATCCGATCTCACACTGCTGGTTTGGGCCACCGCGTTGACGCTGGTGCAGTGCGTCATCGCCGTGCTCGGCGCCATGCTTCAGGTTGGCCTGCCCGCGCTGGCTGGCAACCGCGAAAACCTGCCGCCGATCACCGGCTGGGCTGGCCGCGCCGCGCGGGCACACCGTAACATGCTGGAAAGCCTTGTATTATTTGTCGCTCTGGTGCTGGTGGCGCAGGCCGCCGGCAAGGCCAACGCGACCACGGCCCTGGGCTCCCAGTTGTTCTTTTGGGCCCGGCTCGTCTACGTCCCGGTCTACCTGATCGGTATTCCCTGGGCGCGGACCGGCGTGTGGGGCGTCTCGGTGATCGGACTGGTGCTGATCTTCCTGCAACTCGTGTAACCATATCGTCATATCCGGCCGGCAAAAAAAAACGCTTGTGCCGGCCCGCCGCCATGATATGGATGCCGCCCCGCCGGACCACCGGCGGGACCCATCCATGCGCGCCCTGACGCCGACCCATTCGGCGAGCCCGCATGCCACAGACAGGAGACGGCTTTTCGTGCAAGTCCTCGTTCGCGATAACAATGTCGATCAGGCGCTCAAGGCCCTGAAGAAGAAAATGCAACGCGAGGGCATATTCCGCGAAATGAAGCTCCGGCGGCACTACGAGAAGCCGTCCGAACGGCGCGCCCGGGAGGCCGCCGAAGCCGTCCGCCGCGCCCGCAAGCTGGAGCGCAAGCGCCTGGAGCGCGAGGGGTTCTGATTGGCGGGGCGCTCCCTAAGGAGCGTCATCCTCCGCAAGAGAGTCGATCGGAGCGTCTTGCCCGTCACAGCGGGGAAGGCGCTGCTTCGCGTACAGATCCTCCCGCTGCTTTTCGCTCGGCGCTGAGTTACAGTCTCAACTCGCGTTAGACATTGGCTTTGCGACATTTGGCCCAAGATAACGGCCGTCGCCGATTTTCCGCGCCACTGGGAACTCCGCGGTGCTCATCGTCGGCGGTCTCCAGGATGCGACCTCTGCTCGTATGGTGGCGCATTCCCGATCACATCAGTCGTCGATTAGCCCGAGACCGAACAACAGCCGTCACATGAGGTCCGACAAGGTGGAACAGGCAGCCCGGATGTCCGGCTTGCTTAGCGGATCGCAGATGCTTTGACGGAACTCGGAACAAACTATGAGGATTATCTCCTCACAATAATCCTTGTAATAGTGGGGATAAACCCCTACTACGGCGCTGAGGCCCAACAAGAGGCCCTCAGCGAAGGAAGGAAACCGGCCATGGAAGTGACAGTCGCCAGTGAAACACCGGTTCGTCGTCGCAGACGAAACCGGCTTCGTGGAGCAAAATTGAACCTGATTACGCATGAACCTCAGCCAATTTGAGTAGCCGGTATGGCATGGGCGGGGTTCGGACGCTGGCCCATGTCAGGCGCGGGATCATGGCGGCGAGATCGTATCGCCGGTTGAACCGG
>Ga0181536_10003660_pt1 | contig 16680 bp, 12 predicted proteins | sample PEATcosm2014_Bin_41_FD_121105 | JGI IMG/M metagenome (GOLD analysis project Ga0181536, IMG submission 121105) | Peatland microbial communities from MTU Mesocosm Facility, Houghton, MI, USA - PEATcosm2014_Bin17_60_metaG | ecosystem: Environmental > Terrestrial > Soil > Wetlands > Peat | place... | reverse complement strand
CACGAACAGCAGGTCGAACTTGCCGCGCTCGGCGATGCGGGCGATTTGCTGGATCACCGGCAGCTGGTTGTTGCTGGCCGCGGCGCCGTCGTAGCGCCAGCCGGCGGAATGGTTACCGGTGCCGAGGACGAAGACGCCGAGATGCATCTGACGTTTGACCGAGCTCATGCCGCTCTCCTCCGCTCCTGATCCCGCTGCCCGGCCCGCATCGGCGGGCCTGCCCACAGGGTCTCGAAGATGGCCGGATCATGCCGGTCCCGGATGCGGAGCGGAAGCGCCCCCCCATGGGAGTGGTGCAGTGGCGACGGCGGTTGTACCGTCTCCGCGTGGCCGCCGCGCGGTCTGTGCCGTGAACTTATACCAACCCGCTGAAAGTGTGACTCTCACCCCATCACGTCATGGCCCGGCTCGTCCGGGCCACCTATCGCCGCACCGTGCTTGAACAGGTGGCCCGGACGATCCCCCGAACGAGTCGGGGGAGGGCCATGACGTGGAAGAGAGGACGCCATGTGTCAATCTTTAAGGGGGGTTGGTATTACCCCGGCAATTCCAGCACGTTCTTCGCCAGAATGTTCCGCTGAATTTCATTCGTGCCACTGTAAATCGACGCCGGCCGGGACTGCAGAAACAATCCGGCGGGGTTCAACGCGCGGTTACCCTCCATCGGTTCCAGCGATCCGCCATATTCTCCGGCGACCTCCAGCATCGTCTCGGTGATCCGCTGATACAACTCGGTCTGAAACACTTTCAGCATGGACACATCAGGTCCCGGAACCTCGCCGCGGCGGACCTGCTCCACATAGGTTTCATAGAGATCGGTCAGATCCTCGACATCCAGCCGGTGCCTGGTAAAAACGTTTTGAAAGCCGGAATCCCGCCAAACCCCTATCCGCTCGGCCAGCCCACGCAGCCGCGCCAGCGCGTACGCCGACTGTTTTGGCGAACCAACAAAAATCCGTTCGAACCCCAGCAGCGCCTTGGCCATGGTCCAACCCTTGTTGGGCTGACCAACCAGAGCGGACGCCGGCACGCGCACATCGTCGAAGAACGTCTCGGCGAATTCCTCATTCAGATCCAAGGTCAGCAACGGCCGCACGGTGATCCCTGGCGTATCCATCGGCACCAGGAAGAACCCAATCCCCTCTTGTTTCTTCGCCGTCCGGTCGGTGCGCGCCAGGACATAAATCCAATTGGCGTCCATCGCCATCGAGGTCCAGATCTTCTGCCCGTTGATGACGTAATCGTCCCCGTCCCGCTCCGCCATCGTGCGCAATGACGCGAGGTCGGAGCCCGCGTTCGGCTCGCTATAGCCCTGGCACCAGATATGTTCGCCAGTCAGGATTTTCGGCAGGAACGTCGCGCGTTGCGCCTCCGTGCCGTGCGCGATCAGCAGCGGGCCGACCATTAGCACGCCCTGGTCGATGGTGCGGGCGCAGCCGTGCCGCTCGAACTCGTCCAGCATGATCAACTGTTTCGCCGGCGACAGCCCCATCCCCCCATATTCCCTGGGCCAGCCGGGGCAGAGCCAGCCTTTCTCGGCCAATTTGAAATACCAGGATTTGCATTCGTCCCAATGCAACCGTTTCGCTGGGTTACGGATTTCCGGCGGGTAGTTGGCTTCTACCCATGCGCGCACCACCATGCGAAAGGCATCGTCCGCGATTGCGTTCAGATCGTCCATGGCAACCTTCTCCCTCGCCGCTCGCACGCGGTGTCAAACGAACTGCACCACGTTCTCGCTCCCGATGATATGGCGGCCCACCATTTCGATCAGCGGCAGCATCGCCTGCATATGCTGACTGGCACTCATGGCATCGCGGAAGCGGCGCTCGAACGGCGCCGAATCCAGGATCGCCGCGGTGCCGGCGCCGCGATAGCAGGCGATGGACACATCGGTCGCCTCGTTCATGCCATAGGTGGTGGCGAGCCGCAGCCGCATCCGGATGTCCACGTCCAGCGTGCCGGCGGCCGCCGCGTCGTAGGTCTGGCACACCGCCTCATGCAGGAACGCGCGCGCGGCGGAGAGCTTCGCCTCCAGCAAGCCAATTTCCCGCTGCACCGCGTGGTTGTTGGCCATGGCGGTGGTCGACGCCCGGCTGTGCCGGCCGCGGGCGAGCGCGATGTAGGTTTCCAGCATCCGCCGCGCCAGCCCAAGCGTTACGCCGCAGAAACCGATCGCGTAAAGCGGCGTGGAGTGGATGGTGAAGAGCGGTCCGCTCTCCCGCCGTTCCTCGGGCGCTTCGCGGTCCGGGGCATGCTCGTCCGGCACGAACAGGTCGGTGACCGAGTAGGTGTCGCTGCCGGTGCCGCGCAGGCCGAGGACCTGCCAGTCGTCGACGATGGTCGCCTTCGCGCGGAGGAACAGAAAGCTGCGGACGTCCGGCCTGCCGTAACGGATATGCGGCGTGCCATCCGGGTTCTGCACCGCGCTATGCGCGCCGATCCATTTGGTATGGCGGCTGCCGCTGGCAAAACTCCAGGTACCGCTGAGGCGGTAGCCGCCGTCCACGCGGATGGCCTTGCTGCTGCTGTGAATGGCGCCCCAGGCGAGGCCGGCGCGCGGCCCGTCGAACACGGCCGCGGCGGCCTCATGCGGCATGGCGGCGGCGGAGGTCGCGGACGAGACATTGGACTGGTTGACGAACCAGCCAGTGCTGGCATCGGCCCAGGCGACGGCCTCGGTGGTCTGGCAGAACTCCAGCGGGTGGATTTCCTGACCGCCCAGGCTCCTGGGCAGCAACAGGCGCAACAGGTCTTGCTTGACGAGGGCGTCCACCACCTCGGGCGTCAGTTCTCGGCGGCGGTCGATCTCGGGACCGTGCGCGTCCAGCAGCGGTTGCAGCGCGCGGGCGCGGTCTGGAGCGCTGGTCAGCGGCGCGGGCTGGACGAGGGTGTCCATGGAGGTTTCCTTGATGGTCTGGTCGACGGAGCAATAGGAGGCAGGTTGCAGCGGCGTCAATCTGTTGCCTGGCCGGGCTCCGCGGAGCGATGCGTCCAGACTTCGCCGGGATCGACGGACACCATGTGATACCAACCCGCTGAAAGTGTGACTCTCACCCCATCACGTCATGGCCCGGCTCGTCCGGGCCACCTATCGCCGCACCGTGCTTGAACAGGTGGCCCGGACGAGCCGGGCCATGACGTCGAAGAGAGGACGCCATGTGTCAATCTTTAAGGGGGTTGGTATGAGTCCGTGATCCCCCTTGCCCACGGGTCAGGTTGCCCTTGGCCGAAGTGCCGCACACCGCGCGACACCAACGCAACTCCGCCCCCTTCGCCGGCGCGAGGCCATCTGGCGGTGGTTCCGCGTCAGGTTCCGCCGGATTGCTCCGCCGCCAAATTCAGCCCGATCAACCGGTTCAGACTCGCCTGGTCCGCCAGCAGCGTCCGCGATGGCCCACGCAGCGCGATCGTTCCGCGCTCGATCACCACCGCCTCACGCGCCAGCGACAGAGCAAGTTCCGTGTGTTGCTCAACCAATATGATCGCCGTGCCCTCTTCGGCCATCATGCGGCCGATCGCGCCCGCCAGTTCCTCGACGATGATCGGCGCCAACCCCTCCAGCGGTTCGTCGAGCAGCAATAACGCGGGATTGGTCGTCAGCGCGCGGGCGATCGCCAGCATCTGCTGCTCGCCGCCGGACAGGTGGTTGCCCATGTTGCGCCGCCGCTCCGCCAGCCGCGGAAACAGCCGATACACCGCCGGAACGTCCCACCTTCCGGCGCGCGCCGCGACGGTCAGGTTCTCCTCCACCGTCAGCGAGGGAAAGATCTCCCGCTCCTGCGCGACCCAGCCGAGGCCCAGACGCGCCCGGCGATGCGGCGCCATCCCGACGATGTCTCGGCCGCGCCAGGCGATGCCGCCGGACGCCACCCGCGTGAACCCCATGATCGTTTGCAGCAGCGTCGTCTTGCCCACGCCGTTGCGGCCCAGTACCGCGAGGCTGCCGCCCTCCGCCAGATCCAATGAGATCCCGTCGAGCACGACCGACTCGCCATAGCCGGCGCGCAAATCCCTGAGCACGAGCAGCGGCTCAGCCATGACGGGCGCCACCGAGATAGACCTCGCGTACCCGCGGATCGGCGGCGATCTCCGCGGGAGTGCCCTCGACCAGCAGGCGCCCGCCCACCATGACGATGACCCGGCTGGCGAAACGGAAGACCACCTCCATGTCGTGCTCGATGAACAGCACCGTGATGTCCGCCGGCAGGTTGGCGATCGCCTCGAACAACGCGCCGCCTTCGTGGCGCGGCACACCGGCCGCCGGCTCATCGAGCAACAGCACTTTTGGCCGCGTCGCCAGCGCCAGGGCGATCTCCAGCAGCCGTTGCTGGCCGTAGGCAAGCGCGCGCGTCGGGCGGTAGCAAATCGCGCCCAACCCGAGCGAGGCCAGAATCTCGTATGCTTCTTCAACCGCGTGGGGAAACCCGGCGAGGCGCCGCCACCAGACGCCGGCGACGCCCTCCCGTTCGCAGACCGCCAGGGTCACCGCCTCCAGCGGCTCCAGATCGGGAAACAGCGCGTTGATCTGGAAGGTGCGCGCCAGGCCACGCTTGACGCGTTGGTCCGGTTCGAGCGCGGTGATCTCCTCCTCGCCGAGCAGGATCTGTCCCATGTCCGGCCGCAGCACCCCGGTAATCAGGTTGATCAGCGTGGTCTTGCCCGCGCCATTCGGCCCGATCAGGGCGTAGCGCGCGCCGCGCGGCAAAGCGATCGCGACCTCGTGCGCGACGACGAGCGAGCCGAAGCTCTTGTGCAGTCCGCTGGTGCGCAACGCCGGTGCGGTCACGACGGGCGGCGCCCCGGCGGTCACGATAACCGCTCCCGGCGCGGCAGCAGCCTGGCGAGAGAGCCCAGAATGCCGTTCGGCAGGAACAGCACGACGCCGATCAACATCAGGCCGATCCAGAAATACCAGTATTGCGGATTCATGCCGGAGAGCCGGTCGCGCGCCACCATGTAGACGATGGCGCCGACGATCCCGCCATACAGCCGACCCGTCCCACCGAGCACCAGGATCACGATCAGTTCCGCCGATCGGTCGAAACTCAGCGCGCCCAGAGACACGAACTGCGTCGTCTGGGCCAGCAGTGCGCCGGCGATGCCGGCGATCGTGGCGGCGATGGTGTAGACCGTGTGCAACCGGGCCCGGCTCGGCGCGCCGATCGCCGGCATGCGCCGTTCATTTTCCCGAATCGCGCGCAACGACAGGCCGAACGGGGAGTGCACCAGCCGTCGCGCCGCCAGCACGACCAGCAGCAGGACCGCCAGCGCATAGGCATAGGCGGTGTAGCCATAGAGATCGAAGTCGAACCGCCCGAACAACGGCCACACTGTCACGCCCTGCAACCCGTCATTGCCGCCGGTAAGCCAGGTCTCGCGGTTCGCCACTTCGTAGAGCAGCAGGCCGATGCCCAGAGTGATCATGATCAGGGCCAGGTGGCGCACGCGCACGATGATGAAGCCGGTGAGATAGCCGAACAGCCCGGAGGCCGCCGCCGCGATCAGCAGTCCGGAGAATGGTTCCCCCCAGCCGGCCTTGGCGATCAGGCCGGCGGTGTAGGCGCCAAGGCCGAAGAACGCCGCGTGACCGAGGGAGACCAGGCCGGCATAGCCGAGGATGAGATCAAGTGAGACGGCGAAGATCGCCGTGATCGCGATCTGGCTCGCCAGGGTGAGATAGGTGGGTACCAGGACGAACGGCAGCAGGGTCGCCAGCCAGAACGCGATCTCGATCGGTCGCCAGCGCTGTTTGGCAGCCAGATGTCGGTGGGGATCCGGCGCTGCTGCCATGGTTTGGGGGGGGTCAGCCTGATTGAAGATTCGAACTTGCTACGATTGTCATCGCGGGCGCGGTGAAGCAATCCCCCGGGGCGCCGCGATCAGGCCAATCGTTCGAACGGTCCATGCGGCTGTGAACCGGCTGCCTGCCTCCGGCGTCACAGGTGAATACCTTTGCGGCGAATTTCGTACCTGCGCGGTGTGCGGTCTCGCCAGGCGCCCTCGCGATGGAACATCCCGCGGATGAAAGCCCTGTTGTCATGGCGACTATCCGTGACGACAGGTACCAGGCGATCGGCCTCGCCGCGGCGATCGCGAAGGTCTTTCAGGCAAACAGCAACGTCACACCAGCGCGATCGACACACGGTGGCTTCTCTCCCCCGTCATGGCCCTCCCCCGACTCGTTCGGGGGATCGCCCGGGCCACCTGAACCGGCAGGGTGCGGCGACAGGTGGCCCGGACGAGCCGGGCCATGACGCGTGGGGCGAGAGTCAGTGGTTAAGCGCCCTGGTATCAGAATCGGAATCCCAACGCGCATCACCGCGCACGGGAACCGAACCACACCGCGCGTTCGATCTGGTCTTCGCGGATCCCATAGGGCGCCGTGTGAAAGCGAATGATTACGGGACTGGCGACGGCATTCAGGGACATCTGTTTTCAGTAGTGGCAGGGCCTGCCGCATTGTCGCGGCAGGCCACATCTCCTTGGCGGTCATCGCCATTCCAGGCCGCACCGTGTTCACGGTGGAGCCCAGCAGGATTTCCACGTTCAAACCTCCTCCGGAGGGGGTTGTCAGGGTCGACCCGCTAGGACACCGTGATCGCCGACGTTACCAGGGCGCCGGTCGTCGCGCTGCCGGCACCCTGCGCCAGCATCCACAGATAGAACGTCCCGGCCGTCGCCGGCGCGTTGAACCACTGCCCCCATCCGTTGCTTTGCCCGTCCGCGCCCGCCGCGATCAGGCCCGAGGTCGGGACTGTGGAATTGCTCGCCGACCATGCGAACGCCACCCCGGTCACCGCGGTTGGCGCGGCGGTCGCGGTGGCCTGCACCCCACCGCTCGGCGCGACGCTGGCGCCGTGAACCTGGGAGGCTGCGGCCGTCCAGCCGCCCGGCGCGACCGTGGCCCCCCAGGTCGTCCCCGTTGTGATGGCCGACCACGCCCCTGGGCTTGCCGCGGCGTTCCTGGCCTGGACTTCGACGTCAATCGCGGTCGCACCACTCAGGCCGGTGAGCGCGTATGGACTGCTGACGCCCGTCACTGTCGTCCAGGTGCCGGCACCGGAGGGGCTGGAGCGCAGATTGTACCCCGTGGCGGCGCCATGGCTGCTGTCGACCGCCGGCGCTGTCCAGCTGACGGTGAGTTTGCTGTTCGTGCCGTCCGGCGGCGGCGCCACACTGGCGATCGCCGGAGCGTTCGGTGCGTACGGTCCGGCCGTGGCCGTGGTCAGCGTGCTGGTGGCCGACCAGGCGGTCGTGCCGGTGGCGTCCGAGGCCTGGATTTGCACGTCGTACGCCGCCCCGGCCGTCAGGCCTGACAGGGTGTATGGACTGGTGACACCCGACACCGTCGTCCAGGTGCCAGCGCCGGAGGGGCTGGAGCGCAGGTTGTAGCCGGCGGCGGCATTGTGCATGCCGTCGACGGCGGGTGCGGTCCAGGTCACGGTCAGGTTGCTGCCGGTGCCTTGCGCCAGCGACGCGGCGCCCGGCGTGTTCGGAACGTACGCGGCCGTGGCCGTGGTCAGCGTGCTGGTGGCCGACCAGGCGCTCGTGCCGGTGGCGTCCGAGGCCTGGATTTGCACGTCGTACGCCGCCCCGGCCGTCAGGCCTGACAGGGTGTACGGGCTGGTGATTCCCGACAGCATCGTCCAGGTGCCGGCGCCGGAGGGGCTGGAGCGCAGGTTGTAGCCGGTGGCGGCGCCGTGCGTGCTGTCGGTCGCCGGGACTGTCCAGGTCACGGTGAGGTTGCTGCCCGTGCCTTGCGCCAGTGATACGGTGCCCGGCGTGTTCGGTATGAACGCCGTTGGCGATGGCGTCGCGATCACCGCCGGAACGGATGGTTCGCCGCCCCGGCCGTGCGCCGGTTGGACCCATCGTGTTTGTGGCGGTGGCGAGTTTGGACGCCCGAGAGCGTGCACCGCGGCCATGTGCGGGACTCTCGCGGATGGAGTATTGGATTTCGGCATTAATGTACGGCTCCTGTTAACGCCGCGTGGATATGGTGGTTCCCCCGTCGTTATCCAGATGTTAGCCACGCTTTCGAGGCGTGGGGCTCAGAATCGCCAAAGGCTTCAAGTATCTGGGATATCTTGCGCGAATTGCTCGGTTGGATAAAGCCGGGTCACGACTTTCCTACTAACAATAATAGCAAAATCGCCAGCCGTGCCGACAGCGGTTCTAACGTCTTCCGAACAAGCCCGAAGGCCGCCACAGCAGCAGGCTGACCATCACCAGATAGATCAGAAAGGCGCCCAGCGTCGGGACGTAGTATTTGCCGGCCGCATCGCTCACGCCCAGTACGATCGCCGCCAGCAGCGATCCGCGGATCGAGCCGAGGCCGCCCACCGCCACCACGATCAGCACGTAGATCAGATAGGTGAACGCGAAGTTCGGATCGAGGCCGACGATTTCGATCGCCAGCGCGCCGCCGAGCCCCGCCAGACCGCTGCCCAGAGCGAAGGTGATGGCGAACACGCCGTCGACATTGATCCCGAGCCCCCGCGCCATCCGTTGGTTGTCCACCGCCGCCCGCACCTGGGCGCCGAACCGCGTGTACTCCAGCGCTCCGACCAGCAGAACCGTGACCGCCAGCGCGACCGCGATCAGGAACAGCCGGTAGATGCTGAAATTGACCCCCATGACGGTCGCGTAGGTGCGCAGATACGCCGGCAGCCGCACTGGCTGCTGCACCGTTCCGTAAAACCAGGCGGCCGCCGCCACCGAAATGAACGCCAGCCCGATCGTCAGCAGCACCTGCTGGAGTTCACCCGCCCGATACAGCCGCCGGAACAGCGTGCGTTCGAGCCCGACGCTGACCGCGGCGGCCACCAGAAACGCGCAGGGCAACGTGGCGAAAAACGGCCATCCCAGCCCGTTCATCAGCGACACGGCGACATAGGCGCCCAGCATCGCGAAACTGCCATGCGCCAGGTTGACGAAATTCATCATGCCCAGAGTCACCGACAACCCCACCGACAGCAGGAACAACAACATGCCGTAGGCGAAGCCGTCGAACAGGACGCCGAAGGCTGGTGCGATCACGGACGCGCATCGTGGCGAAGGCGGGCAGCCGGCATGTCGTCCATCTTACTTCGGCATGCGCGCCTTCACCGGATCCTTGACGTCCGCGACCTTATCGAATTCCACGTTCACCAGGCGGTCACCAACCTTTTCCACACGGCGAATATAGACCGTCTGAACGATGTCGCGTGTCTCCGGGTCGATGGAGATCGGGCCGCGCGGGCTCTCCCACGCCATGCCCTTGGCGGCATCGATCAGGTCCTGACCCTCGGCCTTGCCACCGGTCTTCTCCAGCGCCGCGTAAATCAGCCGCATGCCGTCATAACCGCCAATGGAGTAAATGTCGGGGTTGCGCCCGAACGCCTTGTTATAGGCCGCGACAAACTCCGTGTTCATTGGCGAATTGTGATTGTAGTCGTAATGGAACGCCGTGATGATGCCGATCGCGTCATCGCCCATGCTCTTTAGCGCGTCCTCGAAAGTGAGCTCGCCGCCGCCGAGGATCTTGGTGTTCCTGGGCGTGATACCTCGGCTGGCCAGCGCCTTGCCGATCGCCGCCGGCTGCGTGCCGCCGGGCACGAAGATGAAGATCGCTTCGGGATTGGTATCCTTGGCGCGCTGCACGAACGCGGAAAAATCCGGATTGGCCACGGGCACCCGCACCGATCCCACGATCTTGCCGCCCGCCGCCTCGAACGCCCGCGTAAAGGCAGCCTCGGCGTCCAGTCCCGGACCGTAGTCGGACACCAGCGTGTATGCTGTTTTGATGCCGCTCTTCGCGGCCCAGTCGCCGAAGGTTTCGTCGATTTGCGGCACCGTGACCGAGGTCCGGACCAAATACGGCGACTTCGTCGTGATGATCGAGGTGGCGGCGTTCATCACCACCATGAACTTCTTCGCCTGCGCCGAAACGTCCGCGGCGGCCAGCGCATTCGGCGTCAGCGCGAAGCCCGCCAGGATGTCCGCGTTGTCACGCACCACCGACTCCTGCGCCAGCCGCTTGGCCACCTCAGGGGCGATGCCGCCGACATCCTTGCGGATCACCTCGATCTTCTTGCCGGCGACCGTATCGCCATGCTGCTGCATGTAGAGCTTGATGCCGTTGTCGAGCTGCACCCCGGTATCCGCGAATTGCCCGGAATAAGGCAGGATCACGCTGATCTTTACCGTCTGCTGTGCCCGCGCGCCGGACGGCCCGGCAAGCAGCGCCAGGAGGCAAAGGCATAGTGTGATGGCTCGCGGCATGAACGCTCCCATTATCATTCGGTTTTGCTTGCCGAAAAGGATACGGATGGCCCACCGCCCGGTCAATCATGCCGCGGCGGCGGGGACACGACCCGCGGCCACGTGGCAGTCCGAACGCGCGGTTCGCCGCCCCGCCGTTGGCGCGGTGGCCTCCTACGCCAGCGCGAGCTCCTGATACTGCTTCGCCGCCACCGCGTCGCAGCGCGCCCGATACGCCGGCGCGCTGCCGCTATAGCGCGCGATGATACGGGTCTGCTTGCCATCGATATTGGAGTTGATGCCGGTCATCCAGGAGTCGATCTCGTTCGACAGCAGTCCCACGCCCAGAGATCTGACGTGATCGGTCCAGGACGCCACACCTGCTTCCGTCGCCGCCACGCGCGTCAGACCATGCTCCCGCGCATGACGCACCAGGCGCGTCACCCAATCGACGTTGTATTCGATGCTGCGCGGAATATTGCCCAGAGCCGTATGCGGCCCCATCAGCATCATCATGTTGGGGAAGCCCTCGACCATGACGCCAAGATAAGTCCGCGGCCCGCCGGTCCATTTGTCTTTCAGCCGCAGCCCGTCCACGCCCCTGATATCGATCCGATCAAAGGCGCCGGTGATGGCATCGAAACCGGTCGCGTAGATGATGATGTCGAACTCGTACTCGGTGTCGCTGGTCTTGATGCCCGTCGGCGTGATCCGCTCGATCGGGGTCTCCTTGATGTCCACCAACTGAACATTCGGTTGATTATAAACTTCGTAGTAATGCGTTTCCATCGGCACGCGGCGTGTGCCGAACCCGTGATCTTTGGGGATCAGCTTCTCCGCGACCTTTTGATCCTTCACCCGCTGGCGAATCTTCCTGGCGACGAAGTCGCTAATGGCCGCGTTCGCCTCCCGGTTGGTCAGGATATCCTTGAAATTGCCCTGCCAGATACCGAACCCGGGCGAGGCGTAGAGTTTTTCGAAAAACGCCTCGCGCTCCTCCGGCGTCACCTCGAATGTGCCGCGCGGGTCGGGCGTGTGCAGGAAGCAGGCGAAGGTTTCCTGGCAGCGTTTGAACATCTCTGGATATTCGGCCCTGATCTTCGCCATTTCTTCCGCGTCGATCTTGCGGTTGTGCAGCGGCGTGCACCAGTTCGGCGTACGCTGGAACACCGTCAGGTGGCCGGCGGTCTTCGCCACCTCCTGGATCGTCTGCACGCCGGTGGCGCCGGTGCCGATCACCGCCACCCGCTTGCCTTCGAAGCTGACCGGCTCATGCGGCCAGCGCGCGGTGTGGAAGGCCTGGCCTTTGAATGTATCCACCCCCTCGATCCGCGGCATCACCGGTGCCGACAGCACGCCGATCGCGGTGATCAGGAAACGTGAACGGAAGCGGGTGCCGTCTTCCAGGGTCACATCCCAGCTTCGCGTCGCGTCCTGGTAGTGCGCCGCGCTCACCCGGCTACGGAACTGGATGTCGCGGCGCAGGTCGAACTTGTCGGCGACGTGGTTGAGGTAGCGCAGCGTCTCCGGCTGCGGCGCGAAATGCTCGTTCCAGTTCCATTCTTCCAGCAATTCCTTGGAAAACGAGTAGGCGTAGGAATAGCTTTCCGAATCGAAACGCGCCCCCGGATAGCGGTTCCAGTACCAGGTGCCGCCGACGCCGGTACCGGCCTCGAGCACACGCACCCGCATGCCGAGTTCCCGTAGACGGTAGAGTTGATAGAGGCCTGATATGCCCGCCCCGATGATGATGGCGTCGTAGTCCAGAGCGGGCGCCGTGCCGGCGGAGGCCTGGGTTTCGTGCGAGGCGGCCATCTGTTCTTGCTCCTGCATGCCATGTCAAAGAATCGGGTCGCGCCCTGTCCGGCTAACGTCACGCCCCTCCCGGGCCGCGCCGCGCTTCCTCCGGATGGGCGACCTACTGGCCAGTAGGTTTGCCACGGACGCGGGCGTTCAGCAACGGTTGGACAGCCCTTCGGGGAGACGGCACTCTGACGCACCCGCGGAGGCCACGATCAGATGTGCGCGGCGGGTAAGGAGACGACGATGCCCGATGATACCCACGCGCTTCAGGATCAGGCCGGCGACAGTCCCGCGCGGGCCATCGGCGACAGCGTCCGGCGCTTTGTCGGCCAGCATTCCAGCTTCCGCCGGATCCGCGATCAGCGCGGCCAACTTCCCGGCTTTTCTCGCGATATTTGGCGGGCGATGGCCGACGCCGGCTGGTTCGGCGCGCTGCTGCCGGAGGAGGACGGCGGCATGGGTCTCGGCCTGGCGGAAGCCGCCGCCATCGCCGGCGGGCTGGCATCGGGGCTGTTCCCCGAGCCGTTCACCGGCGCCGCTATTCTGCCGTTGCTGCTGCTGTCCGCCTCGGACAACCCCGATCTTCGCGACACGCTGATCCCCGCGATCCTGGCGGGCGAAACCCTGGCCGCCGTGGCCTGGCAGGAAGACGCGAACGAAATCGACCCGCGGCGGTGCGCGACACGGATCGGCGTCGAGGGCGGGACAGCGATCCTCACCGGCACCAAGCGGTTCATCGCCGGCGCCGCCGGGGCGGACGGGTTCATCGTCTCCGCGTCCGGGCGCGAGGGGATCGAACTCTGGTGGGTGCCCACGGAGGCGGACGGGGTGACGCTGTCGCCGGAGCGGCTCGCGGATGGGACGTTCGGCGGAACCGTTACGCTGACGGCGGTCCGCGTTCCCGCCCGTCATCGTATCGCCGTCGGCGCGGACACGCTCTCGCGCGCGCTTGACGTCGCGACGATCCTGGCGGCCGCCGAACTTTTGTCGGTGGCCGAGGCCGCGTTCGACATGACCTTGGAACACCTGCGCACGCGCACGCAGTTCGGCGCCACGATCGGCAGCTTCCAGGCCTTGCAGCACCGCGCCGTCGATTGCGGCGCGCAACTTGAGATCGCTCGCGCGGTGCTGCGCGACGCGATCGAGGGGATGGATGGCGGCGACGTGACAGCCCGCGCCGCCGGCGGTGACGCGACCGCCCGCGCCGCGGCAGCCAGCCGGGCCAAGGCGCGTTGCGGCGACGCGGCGATCCTGGTGGCGCGCGAGGGCATCCAGATGTTCGGCGCCATGGGCTTCACCGACGAACTGGACCTCAGCCTGTGCGTCAAACGCATCCTGGTCCTGTCAGCCTGGCTTGGCTCCGCGCATCACCATCGCCGCCGCTTCGCCGCGCTATGCCCGCCGCAAGCGGACGCGACGCAGACCCGCGTGGCGATCAGCGAGCACTTGCGCTCGTTGCCGCGCGACACCGACTGGAACAGCCTGTTGCACGACGATTTCCGCGGTTTGGTGCGCGATTTCTTTGAAACCGCGTATCCGGACGAATACCGCCATTTGCCGCGCCGGGTCCGCTGGCATGAGGTGCGCGACTTCAATCTGCGGCTGGCCGAACGCGGCTGGATCGCACCGGCCTGGCCGCGGTCCGCCGGCGGCATGGCGCTGTCGCCCGCGAAACAGTTGATCTATGTCGAGGAACTCGAACGCGCCGGCGTTGGCCGCGCCCCCGACCAGGGCGTGCGGCAGCTCGGGCCGGTGTTGATGAAATACGGCACCGAGGCGCAAAAGGCGGAATATTTGCCGAAGATCCTGTGCTGCGAACACATCTGGTGCCAGGGCTACTCCGAGCCCGGGTCCGGCTCCGACCTCGCCAGCGTCGCCACCACTGCGGTGCGAGATGGAGAAAAGTTCGTCATCAATGGCCAGAAGATCTGGACGTCGCTGGCGATGGATTCCACCCATATCTATATCCTGTGCCGCACCGATCCATCGAAGCCAAAACAGCAAGGGCTGAGCTTCATCATCGCGCCGATGGACACGCCGGGCATCAGCTGGCGGCCGATCCGCAACATCGCCGGCGATGAGGAGTTCTGTCAGGTTTTCCTCGATGATGTCCGCGTCCCGGCGGACAATCTGGTGGGTGCTTTGAACCAGGGCTGGACCGTGGCGAAGGCGGTGCTGGGGTTCGAGCGTCTCGGCACCGGCAGCCCAAACCGGCCGCTGATGGCGTTCAACCGGCTGACCGCGATGGCGCGAGCGAGCGGATTGCTCGACGATCAGGGTTTCGTCGATGATTTTACGAGGCTGCGTGTGTTGCTGTTGGATCATGCGACACTTTACAGCCGCTACGCTCAGGCGGTGGGACGAGGGGAGATGCTGGGCTACGAGGTTTCCTACCTGAAAATTGTCGGCATGGAGGCGATGCAGCGCGTGACGGAGTTCGCGCTGGAACGCGCCGGAGCGCTCGGTGCGATGGGCGGGCCGATCGCGGTCGGCGACATCGAGGTGGATTTGCTGGCGCCGTTTTATTTGGCGCGGATGACGACGATCGGGGCGGGGACGAGCGAGATCAATCGCAATATCGTGGCCAAACGGGTGTTGCGGTTGCCGGATCGGTAGGGCTCACGCCGATGGGCGGCCGCGGGCCGAATCGGCAAAGCTCGGTTCACGACGGCCAGACCATCGCGCTACTCCGCCGGCCGCTCATACCACACACGCCCGTCCTTCAAGGTCAGCTGAGCCAGCAGGCGGCGTTTGGCGGTGATGGTATTGTTGTCGCTGTCGCGCAACTCAAAATCGCCATCGCGCAGTTCGAATACCGAAATGTCGGCGTTGGCGCCAGGCCGGAGCGTGCCGACCGTGCCCTCATATCCCATGATCTTCGCTGGCGCGGCGGTGGAGCGGCGCACGATTTCATCCAGCGACATTCCGAAATGCAACAGTTTCGACATCGTCGTGGGCAGATCCCAGACCGGGCCGCGCGTCGCGCTCGTCACGGTCAGGTCGGTCGAGATCGTGTCCGGCAGAAACCCCTGGTCGAGCGCTTTCTCGATCATGCGGAAGTTGACATGGTTCCGGCCATGGGCGCAGTCGAAGATGATGCCGGCGCGCTGTGCCTCGACCACTTCCTTCAGCACGAACTGCTTCTCCTGGCCCATGATGCCATGGGCGCGGCCGTGATAGCAGTGGGTGACGATGTCGCCCGGCTTCATGTGTTCAATCAACGCGGGGAGCGGGATCGGCGAGTCGGTGATGTGCATCATCATCGGCACGCCTCCGGCCATGTCGGCCGTCTTACGCGCCAGCTTCACCGGCTCCGCCGAATACTCCCACACCAGTCCTGGGCCGTAACGTAATTTCACGCCGATCGCCAGGTCGGGGTTTTCGCTGATCGTGCGGGCGCAGCCTTCCGGGTCGGCATAGGGGAAGTACGACAACTCACCGCCGCGTGACGTGCCGGTGATGCCGATCGCCGACAGATTGACGAAGGCGCGAACCCTGGTGCGCACTTCGTGATCGAGGACATGCCGCAGCCCGGCGAAGTTGGAGGAGCCGGTGCTGCCGGCGTCGCACAACGTGGTGACGCCGCTGCATTTGCAGTGGTGATCGGTATTGGCGCCCATGTCGTGCGCGTTGACGAAAACATGAGCGTGGATGTCGACAAGCCCAGGGGTGACCAGCCGGCCTTTGGCGGAGATAGTGCGGCGGGCTTCGTTGGCCGGCAGGGAGGGCGCGACCGCGACGATCTTGCCGCCGGTGATGCCGACATCCATGACGCCGCGAAGGCCGGCTCCGGGATCGATCACCTCACCGCCGGTCAGCAAAAGGTCGTATTTCATGTCTCCCCTCCCGCCCATGTCGCGCTTCGCGGGATGGTCCCGCCTCGCCGGGTTCCTGGCAAGCCCTGGCGTCGCACGCGATGTGTCTCGGCGTCCTGACGATTTCGCACACCCCGGCTTGGATATAAAAAACCAACCCGCGAGTGATCTGCCTCACAGACGGAGCCCGCGCGACTGTGTAGCGTGCCATGATCTCAAAAGGAGAGTGTCGTGCGCGTTCCTGACCTGGACTGGCCAGCCGACCTGTTCACAGACGTTATCATGCCCGTGTCCGAGACCATCGTGGCGCTATCCGCGGCCGCCCCCACGCAGCCAACGTTGTGGACGGAATTGGCGAACTCATGGATCGGACACGGCGCTCTCCATGATTGTCAATGGAGCGCCCCAATGTTTCATTCTGAACAAATCGCCCGGTGAACGATTCGCTCCGGTGACAGACTGCCGGGCGATGCGGGAGGCCGTATTAATTAAGTCCGCGCCGGGACGCGCGATTCACGAAATCGTCACCCCGCTGTCCACCGGATACACATGCCCGGTGATCATCCGCGATTCCTCCGACGCCAGGAACACCGCCATGTTGGCGATGTCCTCGGGTTCGATCAGCCCCACCAGATGCGCCGCCGCGAGCTTTGTCACCCGCGGATTGCCCGCTTCGAGCCGGCCGCGCACGCGGTCCGATAGGGGTCGGGAAGGTTGCCCTCCCCGCCCTCCGAACCGTGCTTGCGGTTCTCCCGCACACGGCTCTCCAGTCGCTGGTTTCCTCATCGGGAGTGTCTCGCGGTGGCATGGGCTGTCT
>Ga0181536_10003654_pt1 | contig 16696 bp, 17 predicted proteins | sample PEATcosm2014_Bin_41_FD_121105 | JGI IMG/M metagenome (GOLD analysis project Ga0181536, IMG submission 121105) | Peatland microbial communities from MTU Mesocosm Facility, Houghton, MI, USA - PEATcosm2014_Bin17_60_metaG | ecosystem: Environmental > Terrestrial > Soil > Wetlands > Peat | place... | reverse complement strand
GCCGATGCCGTAGCGGATCGCCTTGCCGTTGCCGAGCACGTAATAGAGGAATGTGTGCGGGGTATCGATGATGACGGTGCCGGGCGCCTCGTTGCTGGCGTAGTTCACGATTTGCCGTTGCAGACGCGGATCGAGCTGAGCGTCGGTGTCCGGCGCGGTTTGCTCTTCGGGCGCATATTCCGGCGCAATCTGGGGCTGCGCGGCCGGCGACAGGAAGGCGAACAGCGGATCGGCCTGCGCGGCGCCGCACGACAAAGCGGCGGCGGCGATCAACGCGGCCAGCGAACCGTATGAAAAGATCTTGCAGGACATGGCACCCCCCTCGTCCATTTCCTTCAGCCCTTGCCCTCATTCGTCGGGGCAGCCCTGCGAAGGTTCAACTCGATCTCGCCGCGCCGTCGGCTATTGGCGAAGTTCGAGATTATCGTGAAGGATTTATCGGGTATTTTAAGTTAAGCGGTCATGAATCGCCAAATAAACGGCCGTCGTTAACCCTAAGAAACTGTTATGGACGGTTTGCGTCGACAGCAACGATTGGCGCTGCAAACATTCAGATTGTTCTGACGGGCACCCCCACTTGGGGCTTGTGAGCGCGGACCTTCAACACGTCTGATTTGTGGCGCCGCGGTCAACCTGGACCACGATCTTGTCGCGGTGGCGCGAGATCGGCGCAGACCCTCGCGCCTTTGGCTCACCACCTAGATGAGATCATGCCAATCCAGTAATACCTATCCCGCTTGTTCAAAAAAGGCCGTCAGGCCACTAATGGCTGACATTCTCGGAAGTTTTGTGCTTGAGAAGAAGGGTGACGCCGACCCAACCAAGCCGCGTTGTTCGAGTCCTTAAATGGCATCGGGTCATCCAATGAGCCTGCATTAACATGAACATGATTTATACGATTTCAATTTGGCTACTGCCGGTTCTTGTCGCCATTACGTTTCATGAAGCGGCCCACGGATTCGTTGCCCGACTTCTTGGGGACCAAACAGCAACGAAACTCGGGCGCGTTAGCATCAATCCGCTGAAGCACATTGACCCATTTGGTACGATTCTTCTGCCGGGACTTTTGCTACTGGCACGGTCACCATTTCTATTCGGATACGCCAAACCAGTGCCGGTTAATTTTCGGGCGCTTCGTAATCCACGCAGCGGGATGGTATTGGTTGCTGCTGCTGGACCAGCGATGAACATTGGATTGGCAATCGTAGCTGCCTTGAGTTTTCACCCAATCGTCTATCTGCCAGTCATCGTCGCTCAATGGACCGCCCTGAATCTCAAGAACGCCCTCATCATCAATGTTCTTCTGGCGGTCTTCAATCTATTTCCTCTACCTCCGCTTGATGGTGGACGCATTGCAGTTGGTTTGCTTCCCAATGTTCTAGGCAAACAGCTTGCACGGCTTGAGCGTTATGGGATGATAATTCTTATTGGCATTCTAATTGTGCTGCCGATGTTAGGTTCTCAATTGGGTATTGACCTTAGTTTTGTCTCGCACTTTATCTCAAGGGCAACAGGTGCGGTGATCAGCATCATTTTGCGATTGACCGGCAATATGTAGTGACGCCCGGTATCGTTTGACATCGGTGCAAGCTTTGGGAAATGTCTGATATGGTGAAAGCGCTTACGGATTGACAAGCAGGCAAAAAATTAAAGACAAACTCGGCAATCTCCCCTCTGATTCGCCGGTAGTGACATTGGCTTTATCGAAGACGCTATTTACAGTCCAAGCTTTGCGGGCGACCGCTGCCTCCGCAGTCGTCTCGTATCACGTACTTTTCATGTTGGTACATAATGGGGGCTATTCGCTTTATGTGCCCGAGATAGGCGCAAGCGGCGTTGACTTATTTTTTGTCATCAGCGGCTTCATAATGATCTTTACGAATTTATCGGCGTTCTGTCAGCCAAACGCCTCCATATCCTTCCTTCGCCGCCGGATAATTCGCATTGCGCCAATGTATTGGCTTTGCACGACCGGCGTCGTCATCCTCCTAGCGTTTGCTCCACGGCTGTTTTCAACCGTTGAGTTTAGTTGGACATACGTGATTTCGTCCTATCTATTCCTGCTGTCTGAAAATTCTGCCGGGCAGATTGGTACGGTTATACAAACGGGATGGACTTTGTGTTTCGAAGCTTATTTTTATCTGTTATTCGCAATATTTCTTAATTGGCCACGAAAATATTTCTTGATAGCATCCGGGGCGATATTCGGATGCGGCATAGTTTTCGGAAATATAAGCGGAAAGGTTCCTCCATGGGCATCCGTGGCAACGGACCCGATCCTTTTAGAATTTTATCTCGGTGCGGCAATTGCATTCCTATTTGTTAAGGGCTTTTCCCCTTCGCGCGCCCTCGCCATTGCTGCGATAGTTCTTGGAATTGCGTCATTATTCGTGACAAGAAATGTTAGCCTAGGGATATGGACCCATCTCATGTGTTGGGGGCTTCCCAGTGGGGCAATTTTGTTGGGAGCCATTTCCCTTGAGCGCGCTGGGATCAGGGTTCCGAAGTTGTTGGTCGCGCTTGGCGACAGTTCCTATAGCCTTTACCTCACCCATCCATTTATTCTTCCGGCATTAGGTAAGCTTTGGCTGGCGCTGCATCTATCGGAGAGAACATCCCCTGTCATTCTTGGTCTTATAGCGTTCAGTTGTTCATTGTCAGTCGGTCATGCAACATATTTGCTAATCGAGAAGCCGATAACCACATGGTTGTCCAAAGCTTGGAGGGCCTATAAACCGTCCTATTCATAATGCCTCAAGAAAAATGCGAGCACATACGGCTCGCAGCAACCGGACGCCCACTCTCATGACCTGATGGATTTTTTTGTTCCCGTGGATGAGAGTGATTTTCAGCGCATAGAAGAATCTATTGCTTCACCTTCCTTCGCCGCCTTGTACCTCTGGTAATGAAGCGGAATCCGTCAGTCGATTCCAACGGCTATTGGCAGCGACAGCGGCCATTTAACCTTTTGGCTGTTTCTTCTGGCAGGCTGGCACACGGGAAGAGTCATTTTATTATACATGGCGTTAATCGCCTTCGATAAGTCTCTTGACCCGCCATTCAACCTTGCCGCTTGCAACGATGTCGTCGACCTTCCAGCCGCCGTTCTCGCGCACGAGGAAATACCGGAGCACGCTGCGCACGACGTCTTGATGCGATACAAAGTCGGCAATCACCACCGCCCGTGCACCATTTTCGCTTTCCGTCTTGATGTGCAAGTCATGCACACTCGGATCGTTGCCGTTGGTGATAGGGTCGAAATCGAGACTGGGCGCGTCACCCTTTGGCGTGCGCCTGAGCATCGCCGTGAGCGCGGCGCGAAGACGCCGCGACAGAAATCGTTTGCTATTTGCTTTATCAGAGAAAATCGAGGCGCCGTCGCTACCGTCGCCGCTCGGTCCTGCCGCCGCCCGATAGATTTCAGCCACGAAGTCGCTCGGCCGCTCGGCCTGCGAGAATGCAGGTCCCGCTATCGGAAGCAAAATCAAAGCCGCCAGCAGCACTCGGCGGTCCACCCTATGAGTGCAAATTCGCATTGATGCATCTGGCTCCATTGGCGGCGGGCATGGCCCAGGCCGAATTCCGCGGACGCAAGGCGATGCCTAAAATGAATTAAGCCCGACCGGGCTCACTTTATGTTAAAAAGCCGAACGATCCGGTCAACCGATAAACCTAATCTGCCGAACGACTATAGCCCAATAAATGCAATTGAAAACCACAGCTTCATGGGTACGGCCGACCGTTGCTCTTGCGGCCCTTTGGATGATGCTCTGCGCCAGCGCCCCGCTGGGAGCAAACGCCGCCTCGAAAAAGATGCGAACGCCGTCGCTCGACGAGCGCTCGGCTTCTGCACTCATTGCTGAGGTCCGGCGCTCGTTCACGCTTCATGGCAAGACAATCCCCCCGGAGATTTTCCGCGATTTCGGCGACGGCGATCTCGCTGATTCGGGCAGCATCTGGGTCACGGTGGATATCGCCGCAACGATCGGCAGCAATCTTTACTTCGATGACATCAGAAGCGACGGGCCTTGGGTCTCTCAAAAAAAGCTGCGTCAAAAGACGGATGTGCCGGAAGAGACTGCCTACACTTTTATTGGATCGACGAAGAACGGACTTCTGGTCGTGCTCGCGACCTACAACGGTGGGGGTTCCGGAATTTTCTACACGCTCCATATTCTGGACGTCGCGGCTTCGCGCGGCCTCGACTTCGAGGGCAAGATTTATCAGCGCATCAACCTGACAAATCTTCGCAACGTTATTTTAGGCGACCGCTGGGAGGGCCGCGTGACGATTTCGAACAATGCCGTCCGGATCGTCACTGACCGCAGCGGTCCGGCCGAGGACGCGGGCCCGCGCGCGCCCATCACCATCGTCGCCAAGAGACCCTAACCAGCTCTTTTCCGAACCCATTTTCTCACATCGCATGGTCCAGAAAAGCCCGGTCAGGTCACCATTTCGGACATGTCGGGCGTTCTACTTGATGTCTACCTGCCGAACGACGGGGCATTCCGGGTTGCCGGGCAACTGGCCTACATTGATCAACTGGACGCGCCGGTTCTCCGCTGCTTTCGGGTTGCTTCGATTGAGCAACTGCTCTTCGCCCAGGCCCAGCGTGTCGACCCGCAGCTGGGCGATCGCGAACGGATTGATAAGCGCCTGCCGAATGGCTTCGGCGCGCCGTTCACTGAGCTTGAGATTGTATTCGCGGCCACCGACGGCATCGGTATTTCCCACGATCAGGAAGCAATAGCCATACAGCGCCGGGTGATACAACGCATCCGCCATGAGCCCGATCGAGCGGTATGAACGCGGACTGATGCGCGCCGAGTTGAAGTCGAACTCAATGGCGATGGTCAGCTGCGCGAGACTGTTAAGCTGGGCGAACAGCGGCTCCCGATGGTACGGATCATTCCGTGACGGGTCATGAGCAGCCTGAGCGGCAATCTGGCGCATCCGCGCGACGTCTAGGCCGGGCGACGTGTTTTCTACCCCGGCAAGACTGCTGAGGATATCTCCCGAAGTCAGGTGGACCTGAGAGCCCAGCGGGCCGGGATCGAGGCTCGCCTCGTATCCGGAGTCGGCCAGGGCCTGTCGGCAAGCAAAGCTCAAGGCGTTCTTTGTCTTGTACATGCAGCCCAAGATCTGGGCGTCGCCCGGCTGAATGCCGCCGCAGAATTTTAGTCGATCCAATTCGCATACGCGCGTGACGGCGGCGCGGGCTGCGGCTCTTCTTTTCAATAGAGCAGCTGTCGAGGATGCGGCTGATTTGCAGCCAGGCGCGACATTGGCCTCATTCCGTTCCAGGCATTCCGCAACCGCCCCCCCGCCGAGATTGGTCCGCCCGCAGAATTTTGCGATATCTTTGCCGCAACTGGCCGCAAGCTCTCCGAGCGCTTCGGCATAACCAATAGTCTGAGCATTTAAGCGCAGTGCCCCGGCAAACATGAGCGTTGCCGCGAGCACAAGATACGTGAACTTATACCGGATCATACCCCGCTCCATGACTGACAATTGCTTACGTAGTTTTCGACGTTTACCGCCACAACTTGACCATGAATCCCCGGATGACCGTCGAACCGGTACAGATGGTAGGCGATTTCTGAATTGGTTGGAACCCCAGAACCGGTGGCATTGCGCTGGAGGGCCATCGCCAATATTCAACGACCCAAAATGAACAATTGTCGGCCAAGAAGCCAAAGTGGCGCCCCGAACAGGCCGGGACAGCGTCCTGGCAAAGACGTATCATTGGTGTATTCTGCTGAGCGGGGACAATCCGATGTTCGCTAGACTAGGGCATTTCCTGGGAAATCTCTTTGGAAACCTTCTCTATTGGATTGGTTGCGGTGTTGCGGTCCTTGTGATCGTGCAGGCGATCGTATTGTCCGTCGCATCTGGCAACCCGTTCGTACCGGTATTTCTTGGTGTCGTTGGCGTGGTTATTTGGCTGATCGGAATTGGGTTGAGATATATTCTGGCGGAACGACAGTTGCCGCCATATCGAGCCGCCGCTCCGAGGCCACGCGACGAGTGAGAAATAGCACACAACCGGCCTCATATTCCGACCAGGCCCAATGTCGCATGTGTGGATAGCCCCCGGCGTGCAAGGGTTCTTTGCGTGAGACGCACCGATCGCTTGCGGTCATCACGTGCCTTTAGGAAAGCTCTCGTGCGCACCACTGACACGCCACATCACGGGCGTCTTCCTGCAGATCGCGGGGCATCTGACGCGCAGGCATGTTGGGACAGCACCGCATCTTGACCGCATAGTCATCGCAGCCGAACTGTGAGGCGTAATAACGAAGCATGTTGCCGTCGTGCACGGTACGCATGAATAGATAAATGATCGAGCGCATGCTGGCGCGCGATCAATGAGTTATTGCGCCGAGGCATGCTCGCGCGCACGAAAAAAGCCGCGACGTCCGGTCCAGTTGAGTACCACTTGAGCCTACAGATGAGACATTCAGTCAATGACGATGGCGCAGATACGTCGATGGACAAGAGCGACACCGATGCACTACGCAATGCCGTTGAGCTGCTCGAGCACGCGAGCCTAGCCGCACGCCTTGCCAACATGATTGGTAAGCCTGTTGAGCTACTGGGTCGGGCTCTGCCTTTAGGTGCTTCGCAAGCGATCGCCACAGCCACAACAAAAAGCCTTGAAGCTGCCCTCAAGGTAGCCCTGCTCACAATTCGACGTGGGCCTCAGGAAAGCTCCCAACTGCTGCACAAAGCTTTAGTGGTTGCCTCGGGTGCCGCTGGAGGGGCGTTCGGTATTTTTTCGTTACCCTTTGAGCTTCCGGTCTCGACCATCATCATCTTACGGTCAATTCTCGATATCGCGCGAAGCGAGGGTGAGAACCTAACTGACCCGGAATCGATCTTGTCAAGCATAGAGGTTCTTGGGATCGGTGGTAGGACGAAGACTGACGATGCTACGAAGAGCGACTATTTCGTCGTACGCGGAATCCTGGCGAAGTCCGTTACGGAAGCTGTTCGCTTTATCGCTGAGCGAGGTGTCGTTGAGGAAGGCAGCCCAGTGCTCGTGCGCCTTATCACTCAGGTCGCCGCTCGGTTTGGATTTGTGGTTTCGCAGAAAGCAGCCGCGCAGACCATCCCCGTCATCGGCGCACTCGGGGGCGCCGCCGTCAACTACGCATTTATCGAACACTTCCAATCTGTCGCGCGCGGCCACTTTACAGTCCGGCGACTTGAACGAAAGTACGGCAAAAATCTTGTCTTCACTATGTACGAGCACCTTCGCCAGGAGCTCGGAATGGCGAAATAAGAGTTACCAGCCGGCGGTCCTCCATTCATGCGCTCTGCCGGCGTTTTTTCGCACGGACGCCGCGTACTGCCGCGTCAAAATCCGTTGCTGATCTGCTAGTCGCGGGTTCCTGGCTTATGTCAGATCACTTGGAGGGGCCGGCGGACGATCGGTTCCTCCACATCTCTTTTTGGGCATTGATGAACTCGCGATAATCGCGGGCGCTGAAGTCAAGCAGCGTGCCTCCCGATGCAAAGTGCTCGATGAAGGCCATGCCGATCGCGTAGGTAGCGCCGGCAGACAAGACCGGCATCGCAATCGCGCTAACAACCATTCCAACTAACGGCACGCTCTTAATTATGCTCGCGGTCCCTATCGCACTGCTCGCAGGGATCATTGATCCCGCAAGGCCAGCGATGATCGATTTGCCCCGGTTTTCAGAAAACGGAACGCCATAGATCTGCGAGATACGGCGCAGCATTTGAATCTGGACCCCGCCGACGGCAGCCAGGTCGACGAATGGCACAGGAATAAGTCCGGCTGCCCCCGACCAGAACGCGAAACGTTCGACCAATTTTACCGCCATTGCACGGCGATGCTCCGGGGACATCTCGATCGCATCAGCCGAGGCTGTTTCGTTCACCATCGTCGCCTCCGCCTTGTCGTCCGCATCGTGACGCGCCGTTGCGGTTGTGTCCGGCCCAGTTGCATCCGACGCGGACCCGGCGCCGCCCGCGCTCGCTGGCCTGATTGCCTTTGGGAGCTTCTTCTTTTTGCTGGTCACGCCGCCCGCCTGATACCGGAGATATCGTCGACTTCATCGGCAATTGCGGCAATATCCCGCGCGGCGGCCCCTGCCCGCTCCATCATGCTTGGCGTTGCGCCCCAAAGCGCCGCCTCCGCATAGACAACGCGGTTGGTCATCTCGCTCTTGAGCACCGGGAACCCGGCTTCGATCAATTCAGCACGGATGTGCTTGGCGATAACAGAGTCCCGCGTCGTCTGCGTGAGGACACAGCGGAAAGTCGGCCGCTGGCCGCCGGCGCCATCGATGAGAGAATTGAGCGTATCCAGCATGCGGTCGATGTCCAGCGGGGATGCCTTGACCGGGACAAGCAGAAAATCAGCGGCGGCAATGCACGCCAGGGTCGCCTGCGAGCGGAATCCGGGCGTATCGATGATGATCGGGCGACCATCAGCGGCTCGATCCTGCGCCGTCTTCCACGCATTTTCCGACGCGTCCTCCACCACCGTCACACCGCCGAGCGCCCGCTCGCGCGCAGCTAGCCGCGCGATCGAGCGTTGCGGATCGGCATCGATAATGGTTGTTCGCCGTCCGCAAAGATGCCAATGGACCGCGAGGCAACTTGCAAGGGTGCTCTTGCCGCTGCCGCCTTTCATTGTTGCAACCGTGATTATCTGCCGCATCACCCACCTGCCTCTCTGCCGAGTTTCCGTAGGGCGAATCGCTTGCGACCTATGCTATCGGATTCTTGGCTGGGATTCCCCGGGTAACACCCGAAATTGGTGTTAATATTCGCGGCGACTTGCCTGCTGAATGGATACGTGTGGCAGGCAACCCGAGCCGGTGTTGAGGGGTCCGGTCTGGCTGTTTTCGCGTCCGTTTGGACACGCTGCATCCAAAAAAGGCGACCGCTCTTTCAACATCGATCGGCCGGCGTCGTCTAAGATGACCTGGGATCTCATCGGCCTATGGGAGACCAAACCGTATAACTTCGAATGCGGCACTATGGCGAACCGGATCAGTGCCCGGTCAGGAGCCCGCCTTTGCTGCTCCCTGGCTCCCGTCAGACTGTGTGGAGGGGGCTGCGTCGAGAGGCGGGGCGGCGTTTTTAGCAGCAGCGCGGGCGGCCCCCGATCGGGTGCTCCATACCTTCTTCTGAGCTTTGATGAACTCGCGATAATCCCGGGGGTTGAAATCAAGCAGTGTCCCACCCGAAGCAAAGTGCTGGATGAAAACCATCCCGATCGCGTAAGTGGCGCCGGCAGACAATGCCGGCATCGCAATCGCGCTAATTGCCGTTCCAACTACTGGCACACTCTTTACGATGCTCGCGGCTCCTATTCCACTGGCCGCCGGAATCATCGATCCTGCAAGGCTAGCTATGAGCGCCTTGCCTCGATTTTCGGCAAACGGAACGCTATAGATCTGCGAAATGCGGCGTAGCATTTGAATTTGGACGCCGCCGATGGCTGCCAAGTCGACGAACGGCACCGGAATAAGTCCGGCAACCCCAGACCACAATGAGAAGCGCTCGACCAATTTCACCGCACTTGCACGGCGACCGTCCGGAGGCGTCCCGATCGCATCAGGCGAAGCCTCTTCCGTCACCACGATCGACGCGTCCTTCGCAGGTTCCTCAGACCCAGTTTCCTCAGACCTAGTCGTTTCCGTTGCCATCGTCGCCTCGGACTTGCCGTCCGAGCTGTGCGAATCTACGGGATGCGCCGGTGCCGTTGCCTCCGGCGCAGTCTCACCCAGCGTCGAACCGACTCCGCTCGCGCCTGCGGTAGCAGCCTGCAGTTTGACTTTGTACTGTTCAACGATTCCTTCCAGGCGCGCATTATTTTGCAGAAGGCGATCGCTGGCGAGGCGGAGAAAATAATAGCCGAAGTCCGGGTATCCAAAGTAGACCTCGAGCAGCCGGTCATAGCTGATGGTCAGCACCGCTCCATCCTCAAGGCATTCGACCGTTGCCGTCCGTTTGTTGTTGGGCGTGAGAAAGCCAAGTTCTCCCACGAGACGTCCCGGCGGAAGCTCGACGCCAATTTCAGTCACCAGATATTTTCCTGTGGTGGTCAGGAACATCTCCTTGGCTACCTGCCCTTTCCGAAACAGGATGTCCCCTTTGCGGTAGGTGCGCTTGTCCATGAACGGCTTGAGCCAATCCACCGCTAGATCGCCTTGCACCGCGATCCGTGCTTTCTTGACGAGTTTGACAATCTGGAAAAGACGCACGCCGTTGATGGGCAACAAAAGCAAATACATCAAAAACGTAGTGATCGCTCCACCGAGCGCGCCATAGGCCATAAAGAACAAGGCGCTGATGATGCCGAACACGCGCAGCGGCACCATCGTTCGCATCAGAAACGTCGCAGCGTAAAAACCCGCGCCGACCAGGGCGCACATATTTGGAATATTGATGTTAACCAGCATGATCTCGATCAGCCGGTGGAATATCGCCTCAAACGTAATATTGTTGGGATCAAGATGAAGTTGAAGTAGCAGCTTTCCGATCGTAAGATTTTGTGTCGCACGTTCGAGAAAACGATCTAATATTGTAGAGGCATCTAGATATTGGATATTCATTCCCCCTCCTGCACAAATCTTTCGTTGGCGATTAATGTAGAGGTTACAGTTCTTCGCTTTTGCCGTGTACCGTCGCGCACAAACGTTGCGGCTCAAGTTCCGCCATTTCCAATGATACTTTAGGTGTCACACGGTCTCGCGCCCGGCAGCAAATTTTTATCGCAGTTCCGTTCATTTGAGAAGGCCGTAGCCAGCCGAGACGCCCTCGGTAAACGCCCAATAGGTCGCCATCAAATCGTGCAAGATCACGTGGCTTTGATGTACCGGTGTGCGGCAAAAATGATCAAGGCCGCAACAATCAGTCCCGCGATCACCATAATTGCACGCTGCACGATGCTTACGCCGGTGAATTGGAGCGCCATCGCAAGCAGCACTCCAGGAAACACATGAGCCGGCGCCCAAGTGACAGCCGACGCAATATTTGCGACATAAAACTGGCGCGGCGACATTTGGAGGATGCCGGAGATCAACGGCACAAAGGCGCGGACGACCGCCGTAAAGCGCGCAAGAAAGACGCTTGCCACGCCGTATCGGGTTATGAATCGTTCACTCCGGGCAATGAATTGCTGGTATCGATTCAGCGGCCAGGTATTCACAATCTCTCGATGATATCGCTGGCCTAACCAAAATGACAATCCGTCTCCAACGATCGCTCCTGTCGTCGCAGCGATAAGAAGGATCCACGGGTTCACATTAGCGCTGGTCGCTAAAGCGCTGATGCCGATGATCAGCGTTGAGCCGGGAACCAAAGTGCCGATCACAGGAATAGCTTCAGACAATGCTAGCACGAAAATTGTAACATGCGCGTAGTGCGGATGCGCGGAGACAAAATCCACCAGTGCAGAAAAATAGGATTCCATGCGCCAATCCCCGGGCAACCGCTGGCGGCTAACACGCGCGTTTCCAGCAGCTGCAACACCAAACTCTCACCGATAAAGCTACGTCAAACTTCGAGTTAATGCCACTTTTGAATCGAACATTCCTTGAATACGGGGGTCAACGCATCTCCGCATGGATCAGTTCGCGGATTCAAATCAGCGCAGAACCGGCAGCCGCCACGCCCCGTGTGTGGACGAGATTATAATTCTGGAAGACTTCGCTGGAGTGCCAGCCGCCTAGTGGCGCCAGTTCTTGATCACATTGTCAAGCCGCGCCAGGTCGATAATCCGACGGACTAAGGGAGGGTCCGTGAGCTCGGCGATCTGGCGCGCGAGCTCGCCGCGCTGAGTTTCGAGCTTTTCGTGCCAATCCTCCGCTTGCATGTCGCTCAAGCGATTTGTCAATACCGCCTCGGGCAGCATGTCCAGATGGCGCGGTGGGCACCGGATGGCGTCACTCGCCGACGATGTCACAAAATCCGAGCAGCGCGCCGGCCGCGTGTTCGCTCAACACAAAAGCCGAACGCTTGGCAGCGGCTACCCTGCATGATAGGCTTTCGTGCCCACGTGAATTTCGCCGGTAAATAAGCACAAATCGACTGAGTGGTGGGCGCGGGGAAGACAGAGAGGATCCGTTATGGCAGATGAACAGACCGAGTCCGTAAATCCTGAAAAAAGCGAAGCCATTGCGGACACGTCCGATATGACGTCTGCGAGTCGCGAGGAAATGGCTTCGAAATTGGTTGACCGATTTGCTATTTGGTCTGGCGTTGCCGGGCTTCTCCCGCTGCCCTTCGTTGACACCATTGCGGTCGGCGGACTACAGCTCCAAATGTTGCGTCGTATTTCGCAGCTTTACGACGTGGCATTCTCCGAAAATAGCGGCAAAGCACTGATTGCGAGCGTCGCGGGGTCGATGATCCCGGCGACCAGTGGCATCGGTGCCGCCAGTATGCTGAAGGCCGTGCCAATTTTAGGTACGATCGTATCGGGATTTGTAATGCCGGTGCTCTCTGCCGGGGCCACCTACGCCATCGGCAAGGCCTTCATTCAGCACTTTGCTACCGGCGGGACTTTGCTTGATTTCAATCCACCGGACTATCGTGAGTTCATCAAGGCTCAAAAGGAGAAGTGGGACTCGCGAAAGACTGGTTCGAAGGCGTCTCAATCCAGCTCTTCCGACCGCGGCGAAGCGACCAAGGGGGCAGAGGCGACCAGCTCTTAATTCGCTCGGCCGTATGCCAGCCGGTCCGGGAGTGGTGCTACCCGCGGCCCATCTCGGCGCGCCGAATGGCGTCGCCGTACGTCGATCAACTGTTTTATTGTAGTCCGCGAGCGCATCCCTCGCTGAGCCGGCAGCGGCGCCTCGTACAAGCGTAGACAGAAGACATCACACCTATGACCTTCCTCCAGCTCGTTCGCCGCGAAATGCACGGCTCGCTGCCGAAGCTGCTGTTCATGTCCGCGCTTGGAGGGATTAGCACCGCTACCATCCTCGCTTCCATCAATTCGGGAATGCAAGGCACCGGCGACGGAAACAAGCCCAGTCTGTGGGCGGCTATGCTTTTTATCATTTCGCTTTTTCTATTCATCAAAACTCAGTTCTACGTGACCATCACGGCGACGGCCGAGATCGAGGCGATCATCCATAAGCTCCGCCTGCGCGTTATGGATCAAGTAAGGCGTTCGGAGCTTCTGTCGATGGAACGGATCGGGCGTTCGCGTATCGTTGCTGCAATCACAAGCGATACCGCGGTGCTGACGCAAGCGAGCAATACGCTCAGCTTTACGGTGCAGGGCGCAGTCCTCATCTTTTTTGTGGGAATTTACGTGGCGTATTTGTCGTTTGCGGCGTTCGCCATGACCGTCGTTATCGTCTCCGGGGCGGCAGCCATATTCCACGTCAAGAATCGTCGTCTGATTGTCGAGAAACAGGAATCGGCGCAGTGGGAACGCCGATTATACGATCGGCTGACCGACTTCATGGATGGGTTCAAGGAGGTGAGGCTCAACCGCGCACGCAGCAACGATTTGTTCGACGACTCCGTCAACGTGTCGCGAACCGCCGCCAACATCAAAATACGCAGCCAGGCAGAAACCTTCAAACTGATCGTGACGTCGCAGGTCGCCATGTACGTATTGCTCGGCGCGGTCGTATTCGCAGCTCCCCAATTTAGCGATACCCTGGGCGGCGCGTCCCTGACCAAGACCACGACAGCCCTCATGTTCGTTGTCGGCGCGTGCTTCGGACTAGTGCAATCGATACCGGTCCTGTTGATCGCGAATTCTGCGGCGGACCGGATTGACCAATTGGAATCGGCTTTGCGGGCGGCCGCTTCGGCAACGGACGAGCGCGACATAAAGATACCGAAGAGTTTCGATAAGATAGAGATGCGCAACATTGTGTTCCGTTACGTTGACCAACATTCCGACGCCACCTTCCAGATCGGGCCACTGGATTTCAGTTTGGAATCTGGCGAGCTCGTCTTTATCACCGGCGGGAACGGCTCGGGGAAATCGACGTTTTTGAGGGTGTTTGCTGGACTCTATCCCCCTGATTCCGGTGAAATCACGCTTGACGGGGCGCGGATCGACAATGAATCGCGTGACTCGTATCGCGCGTTGATGTCGGCAATTTTCTTCGATAATCATCTGTTCCGGAAGCTCTACGGAATTCCGGAACCGGAACCAGGCGAGGTCGATCGCCTGCTGAAGCAATTCCGGCTATCCGACAAGACCTCGCTGTCGGACGGCGAGTTTAGCACGCTCGAACTATCCGGTGGCCAACGCAGACGTCTGGCGCTCATCGTAAGTTTGCTCGAGAAACGTCCGATCCTCATTCTGGACGAATGGACGGCCGAGCAAGATCCCGAATTTCGGCGCAAATTCTATGAAGAACTGCTGCCGCAAATGAAGCAAGCCGGCTTGACCGTCGTGGCGATCACGCACGATGACCGCTATCTCGACGAGCTAAAAATGCCGGCGCGCAGGATTCGCATGGAGGAAGGCCGTATTGTCGAGCAGCGTTCGATGGAGAACGGCTGATGGTAAAGTATCCAGGGTTCCTAGACGAGATGCCACCCCCGCAGAAGAAGCGCAGTTGGTGGCGTTTTTTCGTACGTCACTTGCCGGGCGTATCGGTCATGTTGATGGTGGTGCTTCTCACCGCCACCGTGCTTTATCCTTACGTAGTGATAACGGTTCCGAGCGGGCAAGTTGGCGTCTTGTGGAAGCGATTCAACGGCTTTGACGCGTACTGCTGGTGCTTTGTTGGGCGCGGCACCCTCCTTGATCCCCGCGAATTAAGGAATGAAGGTCTCCACATAATTTGGCCCTGGGACAAGCTGTTCCTTTATGACCTGAGGCTGCATTCCACGACTCAGACATATAACGCTATTTCCAAAGATGGCGTGAGCGTGGTCGCTCAGATCAGCATACGGTTTCAATTGCTGCATAACTCCGTCGCCGTGCTCCACAAATTTATCGGTCCAGCATATTTGGAGTCGGTCATAAGTCCCGAGATCGGCAGCCAGGCGCGTGAAGTCATTTCCCAGTACACAGCCCAAGAGGTTTACACGTCGCGCGAGCCGATTCAGGAAAAAATTCGAAATAATTCGCAAAGGAGCCTGGGCACCCATCTCAACAACTTGATTCAGCCCGATGCAATGGAACAGCCAGACCCCAAGCACTACAATGACTTCCTACAAAATTCGATCCAAATTCTCGATACACTTGTGCTCAGTATCGAATTGCCGCCGCAAATTGTCGCAGCCATCAATCGCCAGACCGAGCAGTTCTACCAGATTCAGGAGTTTAAATTCCGTGTCGAGCGCGAGGCGCAGGAGTCAAAACGCAAGCAGATCGAGGCGAATGGCATAGCCGCCTTCCAGCGCACAGTCAGCCAAGGGATTTCGGATTCGTACCTGCGTTGGCGCGGCATCGAGGCCACGCTTGCTCTCGCGCAGTCTCCGAATACGAAAATAGTGATCATTGGTAACAGCAAGGACGGACTACCGATCATTCTCGGCAATGTTGATTCTCCTGCACCCCCAGGTTTGGGACCCAAGCCCGCTGACGGCAATAATGCACCGAACGATAAGGCGCCTCAGGCCTCGCCTGCTCCGCCCAGCATCCCGCCGGCGGGTGCTTCATCGACGGCACCGGCCGAAACTCCGTCCGGTGGCGCATCGACGGAGCCCGACAAGAAGACATCGTCTACCGCTCCCGCCGGTTCCAACAAGCAGCCGGCCTCGTCTATTCCGCTCGATCTTTCCGATTTTAAATCCGCCCTTTCCCGGATTACCGAGGGGTTGCGCGCGACCGGATCGGAAACGAACGCAAGGTCTGGAACAGGAGCGCAACCGAAACAGTAGTCGACGGCCAAGTGCCGGTGTCAAAGTAACAACATAAGTCGTTTCGCTTTTCGAGTTGCCATGGCGTCCGCAAATTGGCAATCATGGAGCCGGTCGCCCTGCAGTCGCTCGGGCGCCACGCGAAGGAATTGGGAAGGAACTGCAAAGTGACCGACAGGACGGAAACAGGTCACGCGAACCAGAAGACCCCTCGACCGTACGGCTTGTCGACGACGCAAGGGCGCCGGCTCCTGCTAATCGGAGCCATTGTGGTCCTCACACTGGGCGGCGCAATTGGGGGCTACATGTTTGGCCTGAATTTGACCTACCGCGATCTTGCAGCCGCCAGGGAGCGGATTGAGCAGCTCACGCCCGAAAGTCAGAGGCTTAAGAAGGCAATTATTGACGAAAATGCTAAACTCATTGAGCTGCAAGGCGAGCTGACAAGTGTTCAGGCTACGTTGCACGCGATTATGCCTTCGGAGAACACATATAACATTAGTCCCAATCAATCGATAATTGTCGCGGGCGGTCATTTGACCGTTGGATTAATCGGTTCTCCCAACAACGACAGCATTAACATCAATATCAACGGTAAGCAGCAGTCGGCGGCTACCGGTGACGTCATTCATATCGCGCTCGATCCGTCGACGACGTGTCAGGTAGGCGTCCAGTCCTTTGATATGTTCAAGGCTGTCGTTACCGCCTCCTGCGCAGCGGCAAAGCCTCAGTAGACTCGATATTTTTCCTTAGAGTCCGTCCCAACACTTCGTCAAGGATTACAAAGCTTTCGGAGCATGAGGCGGATGGAAGCAAGTTTCAAGAAGGCAAGAGCACTGCGGTTGAGATTTTCCCAGTCCTTGGCGAGGCG
>Ga0181536_10003647_pt1 | contig 16713 bp, 10 predicted proteins | sample PEATcosm2014_Bin_41_FD_121105 | JGI IMG/M metagenome (GOLD analysis project Ga0181536, IMG submission 121105) | Peatland microbial communities from MTU Mesocosm Facility, Houghton, MI, USA - PEATcosm2014_Bin17_60_metaG | ecosystem: Environmental > Terrestrial > Soil > Wetlands > Peat | place... | reverse complement strand
TTATCAATCTCGTCAATACGCTCTCCAGGAATCTCGCAAGGCCTGTGGTCAGGCCTCAAGATATCGACGAGCGCCTCAGGGTCATCAAGGCGGAAGCGGTACGTGCGACCACGATCATCAAGCAACTCCGATTGCTGACAGAGCGCAGACCGACGACGAAATCCAGCGTTTGCCTCATCGAAGTGTGCCGGGAGGCGATCGACCGCCTCAGGCCCCTGGCCGATGCCAAGCAGATCCGGATCCGTCTCCAGGTTCGCACGGATCAGACTCGGGTCAACGGCGTCAAGGCACTGCTGGAAACAGCGCTCTACAATTTCTTGATCAACAGTGTCACAGCGCTCGACGGCCCGGCGATCACCGCCCGGAAATTGATGATCCGGATCGCGGCGAAGACCCCGGAAACGACGGCGATTCAAGTCTTCGACAATGGTTGCGGACTTCCCGATGACATTCGCGACAGGGTTTTCGAACCCTTTGTCACGACAAGTGCGGACGGAAGCGGGCTCGGGCTTGCGATCGCCGGCGATATCATCCGCTGGCACCGCGGACGCGTCTCCTGCTACTCGAGACGGCGAGGGACATGCATGGAGATGGTTTTGCCGAAATAGGCGTTTATGGCCTGTAGAAAGCAAAGTGGGGGATCATGAGCGCTCATGTTTACGTGGTCGATGACGATGATCGGTTTCGGAACTCGTTGTGTGCTCTGATCGGATCCGTCGGTTTGCAGGTCGAGGGATGGAGCGATCCCGAGAATCTTCTGAACAGGCCGAGCCTCGATCGGCCGGCCTGCGTCGTCCTCGATTACCGCCTGCCGTCGCTTTCGGGTCTGGAGGTGCTGCGGGTATTGCGGCAAAAGAGCTCGGTGCCCGCCATTCTGATCAGCGCTTATGCCGACGTTCAGACGGCCGTCGCCGCCATGGAGATGGGCGCTACGACGGTGTTCGAAAAACCCATCGACGACAATTTCTTTCTCAACAGGTTGGAGCGCTTCTGCTTCGAAGACCACCAATGGGTCCTCAAGCGCCGGAGTTGCGAAGCGATACAGAGGAAGATCGCCCTGCTGACCGAAGCCGAACGGGCCGTCCTCGGCCAGATGAGACTGGGCCTTTCCAACAAGGCGATTGCCCGGAACCTGTCGAAGAGCATCAAGGCCATCGAACGCCAGCGGCAGAACGTGGTGCACAAGCTCGACTGCATCTCTGCGATGGAAGTTCTGCAGAAGGTGCAAACCTGCCCGATGCAGGCTCACACGCCGCTGACGTGCTCGCGGGACAAATGCGCGGTGACTATGGGCTAAAGCGAGATCGCCTGAGGTCGTTCTCCGCCAAGCGCAGTCTCGCGGGAGAGACTCCTATGGACAGGTGATTTCGCCGGCGATGTTGGTCCGCATCAGCGACTTGACGTCGCCATTCTGCCCGAGCGCCCAGATCAGCTTGACCAGGGCCGTCTCGCTGTTCATGTCGCCCGCCGGAATGACATTGGGAATGTCGAGAATCTGCCGATCGACGTCATAGATGCCGAGACGCTCGCCGCCATAGACGGTTTGCGTGCTGATCACTGTCGGCTTGGCAAAATCTGCGATCACCGAATGAAGATCGGTCTTCACATGGCCGATGCCGGTTCCCTCGATCACAGCCCCCGCGGCGCCTTTCAAATGCCGCGAGAGCATGTCCGGCGTTTCGGCGGGAGTGAGTTTCACGAGAACGACATTCGGATCGAGATCCATGTCGAGCCTCAGCTTCGACGAGCCGCGCCGGCTGGTTTTCAGCTCGGTCAGAATGATGGTCCCGTTCTCGACGTAGCCGATCGGTGGAATGTTGATGCTGTCGAATGCGTTTATGGCGCAGGAGTGGATCTTGCGCGCGCGATTGCCGCGAATGATGACGCCTCTCCGGCGTCGCAGATCGGCGGAAAAGACAATGCAGACTTCGGCGATATCCGAATAGGCGGCAACGCGAACGGCATCGCGCAGATTGGGCAGGGCGTCGCTTCCGGAATCGCCGCCGGGCAACATCGAACCCGTCAAGACCACCGGCAGGCTCAAATCCCGCAGCATGAAGGATAGCGCCGCGGCGGTGTAATGCATGGTGTCGGTGCCATGGAGCACGACGACGCCGCGCGCTTCTCCGCCGATCGCCTCGGCGACCGCGACGGCAATCGTCTTCCAGTCCTCCGGCGTAATATTCATGCTGCCCTTTCTCAGGACGTGCCGGAACTCAAGAGCGAGGTCGGGAAGACCGATCTCGGTTGCGAGCGCCTCCGGGTCGAAATCCATGACCGCGACGCCATCCTTGGAGCGGTGGCCGATGGTGCCGCCCGTGGCGAGAATGCAGACTTTCGGCTTCACGACGAATTCAATCGTCATAGGAGAGACACCTTCGGCGACTTGGCCGAGCAGAATCGTCTGTCCCAAATCCGGCAATGTCCGGCGTCCATGGCATGTCCCCAGACCGCAACTTCAAAAAGCCGGCTTCAGACTCAAGATCGGTTGAGTCAGCTCCTCATAGCCGCTTGCAGTCACCATCACGGTGTTGGCGCAAGTGAGCAGAACCGGATCGTCAACCAGCGTCTGGATCAACAACGAGACCCCGGGATTGAGGACCTCACGCCGTCCTTTGACGAGATCGAGGGTAAACACGGTCAGGCCCATCGAGCCGCCGCATCGGCGGTAATAATCGCTCCCCCGCGCGGCACGGTAGACCGAACTGGCGGCGTCGAAGATGTCGCCCGTGGTGACCCCGGCGCGCACCGCGTTCTTCGCTTTCGCATGCATATCGGTAACCAGCTTGTAGGCATCGACGATCGGCTTCGGCGGATCATCGCCGACATAGACGCAGGCCTGCGCGCCGGCCTTATAGTGGTTGTCGACCCCCATCACTTCGACCGTAGCAATGTCGCCGTGCTTCACCTTTTCGGTCGTCGATGTATCGTGCATGCGCCCGCCTTGCGGGCCAGACCAGACGGCGACCAACGACATGTCGAAGTCCCGTTGCCCGGCCTGGTACATGGCATCGTGAATTCGGCCGATGATCTCGTAGGGATAGACGCCCTCCTTGACGGCCCGCAATCCTGTCTGGAGGCCGATATTGGTGATTCGCGCGGCCTCCCGCATGCAGGCGGATTCCGCCTCGGAAGGACTGGCCGCCACACCCTCGATCATGCCGGAGATGTCGACAAACCGCGCTCCCGGCAGATGATGCTGCATCTTCTTGAGCTGACTGACCTTCAGAAAGCGCTCTTCGATGCCGATGGTTTTGGCTGCGTTGCCGGTCTCCTCGAGAACGCCGACCAGCACGTCGTAGGGATCCTCGTGATCCCGGTACAGTTTCGGCGATCGGGTCCACTGTATCTTCGTCGCTTCCCTCTCGAGCGAACGCGTCATCAGGCGCGGCGCGCCCGCCGCCGGGATAATCGCGGCATGGAGCTCGCACAGCCAGCTCGCGAAATGCGACGCCTTGAACCCGGTCGCATAGAAAATGTTCTCGCCGCGCGTCAAGATTAGCGCATCCATCGCCGCGTCTCCCATTCGCATGCGAATTCGACGGAGGCGGTCTTCGAACTCTTCTGCCGGAAACGCCATCCCGCTCATTTGAGGGCCTCGCTGTGCCAGCGCTTCATCAAACTTGACGGCATCGTGCATTGGGGCATTCTCGCAAATCAGTTTGCCGCGGGAATCGGCAGACCGCAATCTATGCTCTGACCGCCGACCGGCTGCGGATGTGAGGTTTGCAGGAGAGCCTGCGAGACGAGAGCTTCGCCTTGGACAAGACGCGGTCCAAGCGCTATGAATACTGCCCAGACGCCGCAACAGGTCCGCCACCGAAGGGTGCCATGAAGTCGGTATCACTCGACGACAAGTATACGCTTGAACGCGGACCGGTCTTTTTGTCTGGCGTGCAAGCGATTGTTCGGCTCGCGCTCGACCAGCGGCGGCGCGATGCACGTGCGGGACTTGCGACCGGTGGCTTCATCTCAGGCTATCGCGGCTCGCCGCTCGGCGGCGTCGATTCCGCGCTTTGGCAGGTGGAAGCACTGCTTAAAGCCAACAATATCCATTTTGAGCCAGGCCTCAACGAAGAACTCGCTGCGACCGCCGTCGCCGGCACGCAACAGATTGCCGCCATCGGCCGCGGCAAGTTCACGGGCGTGTTCGGCATCTGGTACGGGAAGAATCCTGGCCTCGATCGTTCCGGTGATGCAATCAAGCATGGCAACGCGGTCGGCGCGTCGGCGCATGGCGGCGTTCTCGCAATATCCGGCGACGACCCGGGCGCGACCTCCTCGACGCTGCCAAACCAATGTGACCAGGCCTTCATCGCCGCCGCTGTTCCACTCCTGAGTCCGGCGAATGTCAGCGAGATTCTGCGCTTCGGGCTAATCGGCATCGCGTTGTCCCGCTATGCCGGAACTTGGACCGGCCTCAAGACAGTCGCCGATGCGGTTGAGTGCACCACGACCATAACGGTTGATCCCAACGAGCCGCGCGTCGTGCTGCCGAACGAATTCGAGCTGCCGCCACAGGGACTCGGCGCCCGCTGGCCGGACAACCGCTGGGACCAGGATTCGCGCCTGTTGAATTTGCGCCTGCCCGCGGCGAAGGCGTTTGCGCGCGCTAATGCCCTCGATGAGGTGGTGTTCGGCGCCCGCGGCACCGCACGGCTAGCGATCGTCACATCCGGCAAGGCCTATGGTGACGTGCGAGAAGCACTGGCACGGCTCGGCATCGACGAGGCGGTCGCCGACGCCCTCGGTATCATCATTTATAAAGTCGGCATGGTGTGGCCGCTCGAGCCGGAACGCATCCGCAACGTCCTCGAAGGCATTGACGAGGTCATTGTCGTCGAAGAACGCCGCGCGGTTCTCGAGCCGCAGATCAAGGACCTTGCCTACAACTGGTCTGCCGATCGGCGGCCGCGCATTGTCGGCAAGAGCGATGAACAGGGCGCCCCCCTGCTGCCCGAAAGCGGCGAATTGTCGCCGAGCGTGGTTGCGCTCGCGCTCGGTAAGCGCCTCGGTCGCTTCGCCCCGCCGGCCACCGTGATCGAGCGGCTGGGGGCGATCGAGCGACAGCACGGCCAAGTCCGGCGCGCGCCCAGCCAAATCCGTGTCGCGCATTTTTGCGCCGGCTGCCCCCATGCTGTTTCAACGCGCGTCCCGGACGGCAGTGTCGCGATCGCTGGCATCGGCTGCAACTCGCTGCGCTTGTGGATGCCCGACAGCAGGACCGCTCTCTTGCCGCAGATGGGCGGCGAAGGCGCAGTCTGGCTCGGCATGGCGCCGTTCGTCGAAGCATCGCACGTTTTCCAGAACCTCGGCGACGGCACCTACGCTCATTCCGGCAGTCTCGGCATTCGCGCCGCGGTCGCTGCCGGACACAACATCACCTTTCGCCTGCTGTACAACGAGGCGGCCGCCATGACCGGCGGACAGCCAGTCGAGGGCGCGTTCAGCGTGCCGCAGATCGCGCGTCAGCTGCTGGCGGAAGGCGTCGAGCGCATCGCAATCGTCTCCGATGAGCGCGGCCGCCATAAGCGCCTATCGGCTTTGGGCAGCGGCGTCAGCGTGCACCATCGCGACGAACTGGACACGATCCAGCGCGAACTGCGCAAATGGCCGGGCGTGTCCGCCATCATCTACGACCAGGTCTGCGCGACAGAAAAACGCCGCCGGCGCAAGCGCGGAATTGTCCCGCCGGCACCGGCGCGCGCGTTCATCAACACCCGTGTCTGCGAGGGCTGCGGCGATTGCGTCGAGCAGTCGAGTTGCGCGGCGGTCCGCTCGGTTGAAACGCCGTTCGGGCGCAAGCGCGAGATCGACCAGTCGGCCTGCAATGCCGATCTCTCCTGTCTCAAGGGATTTTGCCCAAGCTTCGTCACCGTCGAGGGCGGTGCGCTTCGACCGCCGACGGTGGCGACCGCCGAGTTCAACCTGCCGCTCCCTACCGCGCCCACACTCGCCGGCCCTTGTGATATGGTCATCGAGGGGATTGGCGGCACTGGCGTCATGACCATCGGCGCCGTGCTCGGGATGGCGGCGCACATGTCGGGTTACGGTGCTTCGGTGCTCGACAACACCGGGCTTGCGCGCAAGGGCGGAGCCGTGTCGACCCATGTTCGCGTTTATTCCGGTCTCGACGACGGCCACGCCTCGCGCATCGCGGATGGCGGCGCGACGCTTATGCTCGCCTGCGATCTTGTCACGGCGGCTAATCCTGTCTCGCTCGCCAAGATCGACTCCGGCCGCACACGCGTCATCGCCAATGCCGATCTTGTTCCGACGCTGCAACAGCGCCTCGATCCCGATAGCGACCTTGACACCCGTCCGCTGCGCGATGCCATCACCCAGGCGGCCGGTGCATCGCAATGCGAGTTCATCGCCGCGACTGAGATTGCCGAACAGGCGCTCGGCGATTCAATTTACGCCAATATGGTGATGTTGGGATTCGCCTGGCAAAAAGGTCTGGTGCCGCTTGCTTTCAATGCGATTGACCAGGCGATCACGCTCAACGGCACTGCCGTCGAGGCCAATCGGCTCGCTTTCGCATGGGGGCGGCGAGCGGCGCACGATCCTGCCGCGATCGAGCAGTTGCTGCGTCCGCTGAGCGCCGGCGCTGGCGAATCGAGCCTCGATGCGCTCGTCTCCCGCTACGCCGACGAGTTGACCGCCTATCAGGATGCGGCCTACGCGCAGCGCTATATCGCGCTCGTCGATCGCGTGCGCGCCGCCGAGCGCCGAGTCGATCAACTCGACGGACCGCTCGCCTTTTCGGTTGCACGCGGGTATTTCCGGCTGCTCGCCATCAAGGACGAGTACGAGGTCGGCCGCCTCTACAGCGACGGCACGTTCGCGCATGACCTGCAGCGGCGCTTCTCCGGCGCCTACAAGATCCACTTCCACATGGCGCCGCCGCTGCTGGCGCGGCGCGATCGCACGACCGGCCACCTGCGCAAGCAGCAATTCGGCGCCTGGATGGGCAAGCTGTTTCCCCTGCTCGCACGGATGAAAGCCTTGCGCGGGACGTGGCTCGACGTCTTCGGCTATAGCGGCGAAAGACGGGCAGAGCGACGGCTGATCGGCGAATACCAGCAAACGATCGACAATCTGCTTGCGGCGCTCACCGCGGACAATTATGAGCGTGCCGTGGAAATCGCCGCGTTGCCGGAGCGCATGCGTGGCTTCGGCCACGTCAAAGCCGGCAATATCGCCCGCGCCAAGCAACGCGAGGCCGAGTTGCTCGCGGTCTTCTCTGACGCGCGTCGCTCCGACGGCGACGGAGCAAGCGTCGCGATGCGGAAGCATCTTCCTGAGGCAAAGCACATCCTTAGCGACGCACAAGCGTCCAACAGCAGGAAGTAGGAAACGTGGACCGAAAAGCCGAGATTCCTTATGGCGCCTACTGGAGCACGCCGTTCGCGCGCTGGCAGGGCGCATTCTCCAATCTGCACGCAATCGAGTTTGCGGCCTTCGTGGTGAAGTCCGAACTCGCGCGACGACGCATTCCGACCGACGCGATCGATTACGGCGTGCTGGGGTTCACCGTGCCGCAGAAGCACTCGTTCTTCGGCATGCCCTGGCTCGCCGGTATGGCCGGCCTCGGCCATGTCGGCGGGCCGACCATGATGCAGGCTTGCGCGACCGGCGCGCGGGTCTTGCTGGCCGCCGCACAAGAGGTCGATGCCGGGCTGTCCGATGTCACGCTCGCCGTGACGTGCGACCGCACCTCGAATGGGCCGCATTTGTACTACCCGAATCCGCGCGGCCCGGGCGGAACCGGATCGCATGAAGATTGGGTCATGGACAATTTTGACTGCGATCCGCTCGGCCGCCACGCGATGGTGCAGACTGCGGAGAACGTTGCGGCCAAACACCAGATCACGACCTCCGAGCAGCACGAAGTGGTGCTCCAGCGCGAGGCCCAATACCGCCAGGCGCTTGCCGACGACTGCGCATTTCAGAAACGCTACATGACGCTGCCGTTCGCGGTTCCGGATCCCTCTTTCCGCAAGACCGTTGCAACTCTTCCAAGCGACGAAGGGATCAGACTATCGACTGCAGAAGAACTCGCGAAACTGAAGCCCGTGCTCAACAGCGGCACCGTGACTTACGGCGCGCAGACACATCCCGCGGACGCCAACGCTGCTATCATCGTCGCGACGCCGGAGCGCGCACGCGAATTGAGCCGCGACCCCAAGATCCGGATTCATCTGCGTGGATTCGGGGCCGCGCGCGCGCCCCTCGCCTATATGCCGGAGGCTCCAATCCCCGCGGCTCAGCGCGCGTTGGACCAAGCAGGGCTGGCGATCGATCGCATGAACGCAATCAAGACCCACAATCCGTTCGCACTGAACGATGTTTTGTTTTCACGACAAATGGGCGTCGATCTGGCGCGCATGAACAATTACGGCTGCTCGCTCGTCTGGGGACATCCACAGGCCCCGATGGGGACGCGTGCGGTCATCGAACTGATCGAGGAACTGGTTCTTCGCGGCGGCGGCTACGGTCTATTCACGGGATGCGCTGCGGGCGACACCGCGATGGCCGTGGTCATCGAGGTCGGCGACACGTAGGCGCTCTTATGGACCTCGTGCATTGGGTCGGGGCTGTGAGCGCCACGGTTGCGGCATAAATCGGTACGGGAACGGGCATGGGTCTGAAGATCGGTATCGACGTTGGCGGAACGTTCACGGATTTCATCGCATCCGGCGATGGCCGCGAGACGTTGATCCACAAGGTCCTATCGACGCCTGACGACTCGTCGGTGGCCGTGCTCGCCGGTTTGAGAGAAATAGCGCCAATTCTGATGCCGCAAGGAAGCTTCCGGCAGTTTGTGGCGTCCATCGACACCATCGTTCACGGGACGACAGTAACGACCAACACCACTCTCACCCACACGGGCGCACGTTCGGCGCTGCTCACCACCAGCGGCGTGCGCGACGCGCTCGAGATGCGGCGTGGCATTCGCGAACGGCAATACGACAACCACTACACCAATGTGAAGCCGCTGGTGCCGCGCTATCTTCGTGTCGGCATCGACGGCCGTTTGGATCGAAATGGCGTCGAGATCAAGCCCCTTTCGCTCGAGGCCATCGAGCGGGCGATCGCCATGTTCAAGAGCGAAAAGATCGAAGCAGTGTCGATCTGTTTCATGAATGCGTTCGCCAATCCCGCTCATGAACGGGCGGCCGAAGAGCTGATCCGAAAGGAACTTCCCGAAGCCTATCTAACCGTCTCTACGAGACTGCTCCCGACGATCCGATTTTATGAGCGAGTCAGCACGACCGTCCTCAATTCTTACGTCGGCCCCAGGCTCAACCACTATCTCAGCAGGCTGGTGACGACCCTGAAGGAGGCCGGCTTCGACGGCATCCTGTTGATCATGCAGTCGAACGGCGGGGTCATGTCGCCGCAAGTCGCACGGGAGAAGGCGGCGCTCACGCTGCTATCCGGACCGGCGGGCGGACCCGGCGCCGGTCTATTCTACGCGCGTGCCCTCGGGACCGACCGATGCATCACGACCGACATGGGTGGGACAAGCTTCGAGGCGTCGGTTGCCATTGGCACCCCGGCCGCCGTGACCGACGGCGAGATCGCGCGTCATAAAATCGCGTTGCCGATGCTCGACATTCACACGATCGGAGCCGGTGGCGGCTCAATCGCATGGCTCGACGACGGCAGCCTGTTACGGATGGGACCGCAGAGCGCTGGTGCGGCTCCTGGACCGGCTTGCTATGGCAAAGGCGGAACCTTGCCCACCACGACCGACGCCAATCTCGTCCTCGGGTATCTCGACCCCGACTATTTTGCCGGCGCTAAGATAAGACTCGACACCGCCGCGGCACGGCGCGCCATCGAAACCAATATCGCTGCGCCGATGGGCCTGACGGTCGAAGCGGCGGCGGCCGGCATGTATCGCGTCGCCTGCAACAACATGGCACAGGGCGTGCGCGAAGTGACCATCAAGCGTGGTTACGATCCGCGGGAGTTTCCGTTCATTGCAGCGGGCGGCGCCGGTCCGATCCACTCCTGCGTGATCTGCAATGAACTCGAAATTCCGCTGCAGATTGTCCCGCGTGCGTCGTCGGTCCTGTGCGCTTTCGGCATGTTGCTCTCTGAGCTGAAGCACGATTTCGTGCGCACGTTCGTCTCGCGGCTGGACGCGCTCGATTGGCCTCGCCTTGCCGCGATGCTCGAAGAGATGCAACGCGAAGGTGAGCACGTTTTAGCGGAGGAACGTATTGCCGCGTCGCATCGCCGATACGCGGTCCGGTTCGATTGCCGCTATTTGAAGCAGTATCACGAGGTGTCCTTCGATCTGCCTTTGCAGGCGATCGAACGACGCGATACGGCAGCGATCGGCCGCAGTTTCCACGCGGAGCACAACCGACTTTATGGCTATTCACTGGAGGCGGAGGGAACGCCGATCGACCTGATCAATGTGCGGCTGCAGGCGATCGGGGCGACCGAAAAGCCTGATCAGGCGGAGGACCCCTATCACGGCGAGAATGCGGGCCATGCGGCCAAGGGTCGGCGCCGAATGTACATCCCCGAATCGAGCTCCTTCCAAACGGTGCAGATTTATGATGGCCATCGTCTTCGTTACGGCAACCGGATTGCCGGTCCGGCGCTGATCGAGACGGTCACCACAGCGGTATTCGTTTCGGCCAGCTACGATTGTGTCGTCGATCGATACGGATCGTTCGCGCTGTATCGGAAGGGCCGCGAAGACCTCGTTCAACCGTGTCTTCCGCGCGTGGCAACGGAGACCGTCGCATGAAGATCGATCCGATCCTGCTTTCCGTCTATGCGCGCACGTTTCGCTCGATCACCGACGAGATGTCGATCTCGATGCAACAGACGACGCGCTCGCCCATCCTGTGCGAGGCGAAGGACTACGTCACGGGCCTGTACGACGCCGAAGGCCGGATGCTCGAGCAAACGGAGAATCTTCCGATCCTGGCGTTCTCTCTTGCGCCGGTGTGCAAGTACATCCGTAACCACTTCGGCGATGATATTCATCCCGGCGACGTCATTTTCCACAACGACGTGTTTTCCCTCGGCAACCAGAACAACGACGTCGCGGTATACAAGCCGGTCTTCTTCGAGAACGAGCTGGTCGCCTGGACCGCGGTCAAGGGCCACCAAGCCGACATAGGCGGCGCGGTGGCCGGCGGCTACAATCCGAACGCGGTCGAGGTTTGGCAGGAGGCGCTCCGCATCCCGCCGGTCAAAGTCTACGAGAGGGGAAAACTGCGAAAAGACGTGTGGGATCTGATCTTTGCCAACATCCGTTTCGATATCGTGCAACACGACATGAAAGCGGAGATCGGCGCCTGCCACGTCGGCGAGCGCCGCGTCGTCGAGCTGCTCAAGAAATATGGTCGGGAGAATTTCGAGAGTCACAAGAGCGCGTTGTTCGAGGCCACGCGCAAGATGATGGAAGCCGAGATCGCGACGATCCCGAACGGAGCCTACTCCGGCGAAGGCTCGATCTATTACGACGGCCGTCACGAGGGCTCGAAATTCAAGGTGCGCGTGACCATCACCGTCGAAGACAAGCGCATCAAGTTCGACTACTCGAAAACCGATCCGCAGAGCAACGGCTTCGTCAATGGCACTTTCACGTCGAGCGCATCGGCGACCATTCTGACCCTGCTGCAGATGATCAATCCGGATATTCCTCACAACGAGGGGATGTTCGAACCGATCGAAATCGTCATTCCCCCAGGCACGATCCTCAACGCCAATTATCCGAAGGCCACGACATTCGGCAACCATCTGTGTCCGCCGAATGCCGATGCAATCCAGCGCGCGCTCGCGCCGGTCATGCCTGAGCGCGTCACCGCCGGCTGGAACAACTTGCTGTGCTCGCTGACCACCGGAATCGATCCGCAAAAGAACGAGAACTATGTCGACATCGGCTTTATGGGCATGAAAGGCGGCTCAGGCGCGATGCTCGGGACCGACGGCTACGACCATATCGGCATGATCGACGCCTCGGGCGGCGTTCTCGACCAAGACTACGAAATGTTCGAGCAACAGACGCCGCACCGTCTCGTCAAACACGAATATGTGAGCGACTCCGCAGGCCCCGGCGAGTGGCGCGGCGGTCTCGGCGTCGAGACGATCTTCGAAATCGGCTCGGACAATACGCAGCTCGTGACCTTCGGCGATGGCGACTTCGAACCGGCCTTCGGACTGCTCGGCGGCGGGGCTGGCACGCTGAACTTCATCCGCCTCACCTATCCCGACGGCAAGGTCATCGTGCCGAGGAACAAGGACCTGATTACCAACGTACCCAAGAACACGACATACCACCAGCAGGCCGGCGGGGGCGGTGGCTATGGCGATCCGCGCAAGCGGGATCGCGCCAAACTCCGCGAAGAGGTGCGCGACGGGGTCATTTCTGTGGCCGCGGCGGAGAAAATCTATGGACTTTGAGCTAAGCCCAGAGCAACGCGCGATCAAAGAGACATTCGCGCGCTTCAGCGACGAGCGGATCGCGCCGCACGCGGCTGCCATCGACGCCGCACACGCCTTTCCGCGCGAGATTTTCGGCCAGTTGGCTGCAATGGGCCTTTTCGGCATGCGCTATCCCGAAGCGGACGGCGGGACCGGCTTGGCGCTGACCGAGTTCTGCCTTGCGCTCGAAGAAATCGCGCGTGGCTCGCTCTCGGTCGCTGGCTGCGTCGCCATGCAATCGTTGATGGGCACGAAGTTTCTCCACATGCTCGGCGGCCCCGATATCCGCGACCGCCTGTTCAAGCCGGCGCTGCGTGGCGAGAAGATCGGCGCCATCTGCATGACCGAACCCAATGCGGGCAGCGATCTTGACGGCATCGCGACACAGGCTCGCAAGACTGAACGCGGCTACGTCCTCAACGGTCAAAAGACCTGGGTCACCTCGGCGCCCGTCGCCGACTTTTTCACCGTGTTTGCGAAAGCCGGCGAGGAGAAAAAGCTCACGATTTTTCTTGTCGAGCGGACATTCGATGGGCTGAACATCGGCCGTCCGATCGAGAAGATGGGGGTGTGGGCTCTGCCAACGTCCGAGGTCGCTTTCAACGATTGCTTCGTGCCCGATAGTCATCGCCTGTCGCAGGCGGAAGGCGATGGCGAGAGTCATCTGCGCAAGACACTCGCCGAGATCCGCATCATCACCGGCGCAATGGCCAACGGCATTGCGCGCGCGGCGCTCGATGCGGCGGTGCGTTACGCGGCGGAGCGCAAGCAGTTCGGCAAGGCCATCAACCGCTACCAGGCCATCCAAATGAAGCTCGCGGAAATGGCGACCGAGCTCGAGGCGGCCATCCACCTCGTCTATCACGCCGCCTGGCTGCGCGACAACGACAAGCCGCACCATAAACAGGCGGCCATGGCGAAACTGTTCGCGAGCGAGACGGCGGCGCGCGTCTGCGACCAAGCGGCGCGCGTCTTGGCCTCCTACGGGTATGCGATGGAGTATCCTGTGCAGCGCTTCCTGCGCGACGTTCGGTTCACCCTCATCGGCGGCGGGACGAGCGAAATCCTGAAGCTCATCATCGCCAAGGAAGTGTCGCAATGAAGCGTGCAGAAGCCATGAGCCGCTTGTCTCGCAAAATTACCCCATCGATTTCCCGATGAGCGTTCTGTATTATCAAGCTGGTCATCGCCAAGGAGCCGTCCGCGATTGAGTAACCGGCGCATCAAGGTGCTGCTGGCGAAGCCTGGCCTCGACGGACACGACGTCGGCGCGAAGGTGGTCGTGCACGCGCTGATGGAGGCGGGATTCGAGGTGATCTACACCGGCTTGCGGCAGACCCCCGGCGAGATCGCGGCGGCGGCGGCGGAAGCCGATGTCGACGTGGTCGGCCTGTCGATTTTGTCGGGCGCGCACCTGCCGCTGTGCCGGCGCATCCGCGATCTGCTTCAGGAGAAGGGGCTGCACGATACGCTCTGGATCGTCGGCGGCAACATTCCGGAGGCAGACCGGATGGTGCTGAAGCAGCTCGGCTATCGCGGCGTGTTTCCGACCGGCAGCCGCACCGACGAGATCGTGAATTTCATTCGGGAGAACGTGAAATGACGAGCAAGCCCCGCGACGCCAAGCCGTCCGCCCGGCAAGCGATCCCGATCCGCCGCATCGTCAACGAGTCCGGCATCGAGATCAAGCCGCTCTACACCGCGGACGACGTGGTTTCGACCGGCGGCGTCGATGCCAGCCGCCCCGGCGAGGCGCCGTTCACCCGTGGCATCCATCCGCTGATGTACCGGCATCGGCCCTTCACCATGCGGCAGTACACTGGCTTCGCCAACGCTGCCGACACCAACGAGCGGTTCAAGTACCTGATCGCCAACGGCCAGACCGGACTGAACGTCGCCTTCGACCTGGCGACGCAGTGCGGCTACGATTCCGATGCTCCCGAGGCGATCGGCGAGGTCGGCCGCGTCGGCATGGCGATCGACACGCTGCGCGACTTCGAGATCGCGTTCGACGGCATCGACCTCGATGCCATCACGGTGTCGCTCACCATCAACGGCGCGGCGGCCGTCCTGATCGCCATGTATCTCGCCATGGCGGAAAAGCGCGGCTACGACATCGCCAAGCTGCGCGGCACCGCGCAGAACGACATCCTCAAGGAGTTCATCGGCCGGGGAACTTGGATCTATCCGGTCGATCCGTCGGTCAAGTTGGTGGCCGACACCATCGAATACTGCGCCAAGGTGGCACCGAAATACAGTCCGGTCAGCGTGTGCGGCTATCACATCCGGGAGTCCGGCGCGACGCCGGCCGAGGAGATGGGTTATGCCTTCTCGATCGCCAAGGCCTACACCGACGCGGCGCTTGCGCGGGGACTCGATATCGACGAGTTCGCCGGCCGCCTGTCGTTCAATTTCAACATCTTCGGCAATTTGTTCGAGCAGGTGGCCAAGTTCCGCGCCGGCCGTCGCCATTGGGCGAAGATCATCCTGGAGGAGTATGGCGCCAAGAAGCCCGACTCCGGCTGGCTGCGCATGATCGCAGGCGGCGGCGGCTTCGGTCTCACCATCGAGCAGCCCGAGAACAACATCGTGCGCGGCGCTTATTATGCGTTGATCGCGGCGCTCGCCGGCGCGCAGACCATGGCGCTGTGCTGCTACGACGAAGCCTATACGATCCCGACGCCGAAGGCGCAGCGCCTGTCGCTGCGCACCATGCAGCTCCTGATCGAGGAGATCGGGCTTGCCGATACGGTCGATCCGCTGGGCGGTTCGTACTATATCGAGACCCTGACCAACCAGCTCGAAGAGAAGATCGTGGAGGCGATGAATTGGGTCGACGCCAAAGGCGGCATCGTCAAGGCGGTCAGCGACGGGGTGATCCAGGCCAAGGTGTCGCAATATGCCTACCAGCGGCAGAAGGCGCTGGAGAGCGGCGCGCTGCGCAAGGTTGGCGTCAACTGCTACATGGACAGCGACGAGGAGAAGCCGGAGGTCGCGCTGCACGGCTATGACGAGATGGGCGCGATCGAGCAGATCGAAAGCCTGCGCAAGGTGCGCGCCGAGCGGAGCAACGACGCCGTCGCCCGCTCGCTTGCGACGCTGCGCGCCGACGCGCAGGCGGGACGCAATGTGATGCCCGCGATGATGGAATCCGTGAAGGCGTATGCGACGGTCGGCGAGATGAGCAACGCCCTGGTCGATGTGTACGGCCGGTTCCAGGAGCCGACGAAGATCTGGTACCGGGTGGCCTGATGCCGCGCTCGACCGTGTTGGGAGCAAGCCCATGCCGATGAAGCCGGGCGTGATCCTGTCGATGGAGCAGGCGCTGTCGCTGACGTCGGCAACGCTTCGCTTCGTGCATCAAGGCTGGCGCGTCATCAAGGTGGAGGCCACGTCGCAATCGGAAGACTCCCTGCCGGGCGATCCCAACCGCTACATCGGCTCGCTGGTCGCCGACGAGGGGCGGCGCTCCTATTTCGTCGCGCCGAATGTCGGCAAGGAATCCATCGCGCTCAACCTGAAGAGCCCGGAGGGGCAGGACGTGCTGCGGCGGCTCATTCGCGAGCTCAACGTCGACGTGTTCTGCTGCAACACGCTGCCATCGCGCTACCGAGAGCTCGGCATCGACTACGACACGCTGCGCGCGGTCAAACCGGACCTGATCTGGGCCGCAATTTCGGCGATGGGTCCCGATTACCCGGACGTCGCCGGCTACGATCCCACAATGCAGGCCGAGGTCGGCTTCATGGAGTTGACTGGACTGGCCGACGGTCCGCCAATGCTGTCCGGCATTCCGCTGATCGATCTCAAGGCCGGCGACGAGGTCTATGCGAACGTCTGGAAGGCGCTGGCGGAACGCGCAACGTCGGGCGAGGGCAGCCGGATCCACGTATCGATGATGCAGGCGGCGGCAGCCTGGCTGATCACCGTGCTGCCGCTGGTCGATTTCGACTGCGACTATTCGGAGATCACCCGCTGCGGCAATGAGCACCGCAAGTTCGTGCCGACCAATGCCTATCCGACCGCCGACGGCGCCGTGCTGCTCGCCATTGGCAGCGACTCCGGTTGGCGCAGGCTGATCGCTATTCCAAAGCTCAAGGGCATCGCCACCCCGCTGCGCGCAACCAATGTTGGACGCGTGAAGGATCGCGTCGCAATCCATGCAGAGATCGCGGCGGTCACCAGGCAATATTCGACCGCTGAGATGAGGGCGGATCTGAGGCGTGCCAAAATTCCGCATGCACCGATCAACAC
>Ga0181536_10003645_pt1 | contig 16716 bp, 10 predicted proteins | sample PEATcosm2014_Bin_41_FD_121105 | JGI IMG/M metagenome (GOLD analysis project Ga0181536, IMG submission 121105) | Peatland microbial communities from MTU Mesocosm Facility, Houghton, MI, USA - PEATcosm2014_Bin17_60_metaG | ecosystem: Environmental > Terrestrial > Soil > Wetlands > Peat | place... | reverse complement strand
GACCGGCGAATCCATGCCCTTCAGGAACTTGTCGAAAAACGCCTGGAGGCGCGCGACGCTGTGTGGTTCATAGTAATAGGACCACTTCTTGCGTCCGTGGATTTCCAACCACTTATGGCGTGACGCGATTTTCTTGAATCCTTCGAGCGTACCGCGCTCGTGCAACCCCTGATCGGTCCATGAGGCCACGATGAAAGCCGGCGTGACGATCTGCGAGAACTCGGCAACTTTGGAAGCCCAGAACTCATCGAACAGCGGATGCTCCACGGTTTCCTGGACGATGTCCTCGATGGGATGGGTGCTCACGCCCCACGCGTTCGCCACCACCTTCGTCCAAAACGACGTGTCGGGAATGCCGCCGTGGCGTGCAACCTCGCGGTACGTATCGCTCCAGCCTTCCCAGATATTCATGGCCGCTAAATGCGGCGGTTGCAGCGCCGCCGTCTTCCACTGGCTCTGCGACAGGTAGGACACCCCGGTGAGGCCGACTTTTCCCGTGCTCCACGGCTGCACGCCGGCCCATTCGATGACGTCGTAGAACGACTCCGCCTCCTCCGGGGACAGGAACGTCGAGGTGCCCTCCGAATACCAGGTGCCGCGGGCATCGACGTTGACGACGACATAGCCCAGCGGGACCCAGTAGAGAGGATCGGCGCCTTCGAAGGTCGCATAGTGCGACAGCATGTCCGCTCGCACCGCCGTATTCGGGTCCAACTCCAAGGCGCCATACCAATGCTTGCCGTACGGTGTCCAGATGACGATGGGCGGCCCGGGCCGCTCGTTCGCGGGACGAAATACATCGGCATAGAGCCGCACGCCGTCGCGCATGGGCACAGCCACATTGCGCTCGATGATCATCCCGCGTTCCACGGTCCGACTGAAGTCCGGCGGCGGCGCTCCTCGCTCCTTCGGATTGCCGTAGGGCGCGCGCAGCCGATAGTGGTATGGCGTCGATGTCATTGTTGGTTCGCTCCCAAAAGCCAAGCTAGCGCAACGCCCACCGGGATTCTGCGCGTAAGCGGCAATGAAACCCGGAGAAAGCGGCAACGGACGCGGTTGCCGACAGGACCGCTCGCCGGCCCTGCGCCCGGACGATGCGCACGCACGCAAGAAGTGCGTCGCGCAGACGTCGCCGTGTTATGTTTTCGAACACACACTAACAACAACCCGAGTTCTTCATGCTGGCGGTCGAATCGAGTGCGCGCGGCGCGGCATCACCGACGTTCGGACGCTACCACGTGATCCTGGTGGCGCTCCTCAGCCTGAACTTCGGCATCTTGTTTTTCGATCGCAATGCGCTGAGCTTCGTGATGCCCTTCGTCAAACCCGACCTCGGCCTCAACAACACCCAGGTGGGACTCACCTCATCGGCGCTGTCGCTGGCATGGGCACTGTCCGCGCTGTTCATCGGCGCGCGCGCGGACCGCAGCGGGCGGCGCAAGGGCTATCTCGTCGCCGCCACCGTGGCGTTCTCCCTGTGCTCGTTTGCCACCGGTCTCGCGAATTCATTTTTCATGCTGGTGGGCTCCCGCCTGTTGATGGGTTTGGCCGACGGCGGCATTGCGCCCATCTCGCAGTCCATCACGGCGCTGGCGGTGCCGCCGGAGCGCCGCGGCGTTGCCATGGGCGTGATGCAAAACTTCGGCTCGAACCTCTTGGGTTCGTTCGCGGCGCCGGTGCTGCTCGTGGGATTCGCGGCGGCCTACGGCTGGCACAAGGCGTTCTACCTCGCAGGCGTGCCGGGGTTGATCTCCGCCTTCCTCCTGTGGCGCTTCATCCGTGAACCGGAGCCGATGGCGCACGCGGCCGCGGTAGAGACTCTCCCGTTGCATCGTCGCTTGAGGGAGATTTTCGGCCACCGCAATATGCCGCTGTGCGCGCTCATCGCCGTGCTGCTCGTGTCGTATCTCGTGATCTGCTGGACGTTCACGCCCCTCTATTTGACGAAAGTGCGCGGATTCGCGCCTCGCGAGATGAGTTGGCTCATGGGAACCCTCGGCATTTCCGCCACGGTCGGCAGTTTTGCCGTGTCCGGCCTCTCCGACCGCATCGGCCGCAGGCCCGTCCTGATCGCGGCCTCCTTTCTGGGCCTCATCCTGCCGTTGGGCGCACTGTACTACTCGGGCTCGGTCTGGATATTGGCGACGCTGTTCTTCTTTGGTTGGGCATTGAATGGCACGTTCCCGCTGTTCATGGGCACGATTCCATCGGAGAGCGTCAGCCGCATTCACATGACGACGGCGATTGCGCTGGTGATGGGAGCCGGCGAAGTGTTCGGCGGCGTGCTGTCGCCCGCGCTCGCCGGTTGGGCGGCGGATGTCGCGGGACTGTCGGCGCCGCTATGGATCATGATGGGACTGTGCACCGCGTCGGGACTTCTCGCGCTCGCCTTGAAGGAGACCGCGCCCGCGCTCGAGTCAACCCGGCCTTGATGCGCTCGCGTGTGAGGGGGAGTCCCTGGTCGACGACCGCCGCAGCGTCGGCTGCGCGTGCGCCGCACGCTGCTCGTAGCTTGCAAGTAGATTGGGGCTCGCCATCTTGATGGCGTTATGTAAGGCCCGGGGCGCCACCGCAACTCTGTGTAGCCGCGCGCCTACATGGTAGATCTAGTAGATCACCTAATTCGTAGGACAGCAGTTTTTCCGCGATAGATTCCACAGTTTTGTGTGTTCAGCGCACGCACGCTCGCGGCAATCGGCACTATAGGCGCGTTCAATCAAAAGCACCTGGTGTGTATGCCTGGTTTCGGTGACTTCCGGCTCAACCGAGGACGATTGCGGTCTCGGCTGACCCGTCCGATCGCCGTGGGCATTGCGGGGCGCCTGATTTTCTCCTTTGCCGCCGTGGCCGCTCTCGCTGCGGCTGCCAATGTGATCGCAGAGCATGGGATTGCCGTCATCCGCACTAGTCACCTGGCGCGCAGCCTGCCTGCTCCAATGCCGCCGACAACGCTCGTTCCGACGGTCGCGCCGATCGCCTCTCCCTTCGTCGACACGGTGACTACGACGACCATAGGCCCCGACGATCACGCACGCCGCACGGTGGCATTGATAACGGCTGCGGTTCTGGGAGTGCTATTGACCGTTTCCGTGTCGACGGTTCGCAGCATCATCCGCCCGGTCCGCGGCATGCTCAGAGCGACCGAACGAATCGCCAACGGCGACGTCGACGTGCGTGTTCCGGGCGGCGGACTCAAAGAGCTAGACACGCTGAGCGCGAGCTTCAACCGCATGGCCAAGCAACTCGCGGACGCAAGAGACATGACCCGCGACTATCAGCAGCATCTCGAGGAAAAGGTCGAGCAGCGCACCCGTCAACTGCAACATCTGGCGGGACACGATCCCTTGACCCATCTTCCGAATCGCCGGCAGTTGTTCGTTCTTCTCAACCATGCACTGGAACGCGCCACCCAGAATCGACGCCACGTTGGTGTGTTTTTCGTGGACATCGATAATTTCAAGAATCTCAATGACAGCATGGGTCACGCATTCGGCGATAAAGTGTTGGCTGGAATCGCCGAACGCCTAAGAGAAGCCGCGCAAAGTTTCGGCTTTGCCAGCCGCCTGGGCGGCGACGAATTCACCGTCGTCTATGAAGATGCACCCTCCGCCGACGTCATCCGCGCGGCAGGCGCAGCGCTGGTCGAGAGTTTCGACCAACCGCTCTCGATCGATGGTCGAGACGTGATGGTTCGAGCCAGCGTCGGCGCTGGTTGGTACCCCGACCATGGACGTCGCGTGGAAGATCTTTTGAGCGCGGCCGACGCCGCCCTCTTCCAGGCAAAAGCGCTCGGCCGCAGCCAACTCGCGGTGTTCACCCCCCAACTCCACGAGACCGCGACCCGAAAATTCAGCATCGAACAGGGATTGCGGCGCGCCATCGAACGCGGTGAGTTTGAGCTCGTCTTTCAGCCTGAGGTCTGTCTCGAGTCACTGCAAATGGTGCTGGTCGAATCCTTGGTTCGCTGGCGTCTTCCCGATGGCCGCCAAGCACCGCCTGCCGAGTTCCTCGCGGTCACGGAAGAATCCGGGCTCATCATTGAAATGGGCAACTGGGTACTGCGGAAAGCCATTGAAACCGCCGCTCGTTGGCATCACGGCGAGTGGCCGGACGCACGAGTTGCTATCAATGTGTCGCCGCGGCAACTCATGGATCAACGCTTTGCCGACCACCTTCAGGATCTGCTCAAGGAGTTCAGCCTGCCAGCGTGTTGCATCGAACTCGAATTGACGGAATCCATTCTGCAAACCGGCCCTGCGACCATGGAATCGCTGCGCCACCTGCGATCTCTCAATATCGCCATCGCCTTGGACGATTTCGGTACCGGCTATTCCTCCCTTGCCTCGTTGGAGAATCTTCCGCTGTCGCGAATCAAGCTGGATCGAAGCCTGATCGCCAACATCGATAGCAATACACGCTCGGCAGCCATCGCGGCGGCGCTCATCGGCTTGTGCAAAGGCCTCGGCCTCGAGATGACGGCTGAAGGCATTGAGCGTCCCCAGCAGTTGACGGCGTTGGCGGAATATCGATCGATCCATCTGCAAGGCTACCTGATCTCCAGGCCCCTTGCGGACGATCAGGTAATGGTCGCGCGACACTCCATGCCTCGACTCATGCAAGATCTCCTGCTGTCCGCGCCGCAGGTCCGCGCCAGTGCAAGATGCAACGACTGGCAGGCGATGGGCAATGTGGCATAAATTCGAAACGCTCGTCTAGATTCACCGTTTCTTGGCCGATACCTGCGTTTCGCTGGGGATCAGCGCGCCGGCGCGGCGGCAGCCGAACGACCGCGATTGGCCGTAATGTATGACTGTAGCGGCGTACGGAAGAGACATCACTCCAGGCGACCTGCAAGCTCCTTGAGCTTTTTGTCACGGTCCGGCGATTGATCATTGGGCCCGAGGAACTCGACGACCGATTTGCCGCTGTTGGCGTGTTCCGCGATCACTTTGAGTGCGACGAGCGCCGGTGTGGCGAGAATGATGCCCGCGACGCCCCAAAACAACCCGCCGAACCACAATGCCAAGAACACCAGCAGAGGATTGACCTCGAGGCGCCGGCCAACCAACAACGGTTGCAAGATCTGTCCCTCCAACATCACCAACAGAACGTAGCTGCCGGCCACTCCGAGTACGTGACCCAGCGTGTCGAAAGACACCACGGCAACGAGCGTAATGACCAGCAGCGTCGTCGCGGCGCCTGCATACGGAATGAAGTTCAGGAGCGCTGCGAGCGCTCCCCATAGATAGGGTGTGGGCATGTCCCACGCCATCATGAGGGCGGTGGTTGCGCAGCCCAGCCCCAGGTTGATAAAGGTGGTGGTGACATAGAAACGTCCCACTTCCCGCCGCACCTGTTCGATGACGCCGAGTACATGGGATGCATTGAGATCGTCTGCGAAGGCGGCAGTCATTCTGGCGAGCATCGGCGGTCCGCCGGCAAGTAAGAAAAGAGTGACGATGACGAACGTCAAAAGTCCCGTGAGAAACTCTCCGGTCGCGTCCAAGAACATGGCCGGCGCACTCTCGCCGGCGACGACTGCCGCGGGTGATGCGGCTGGCGTCTGACGGCCCGATGAAGTCAAGTTGCCGGCGTTTTTGCGCAGGTCATCGAGTCGATTCATGAACTGCGCGACGGGCCGGATCTTGCGTTTGATGATGGTCACGGTTTGCGGCGCTTTGGCAAACCATTCCTGGGTCGGTTCCCACATCAGATTCACGGTCCCCGCCATCACGGCGAGCACGGTCACCAAGATGAGCATCGCGCTCAAGCTTCGACTGACGCGATATTTATGCAACGCCTCGACCGGTCCTGAGAGGACCAAAGCCAGCAGCAAGGCTAAGGCAATAGGCACGAAAGCGGCATGCGCGACATACAGCAGAAGACCGAATGCGCCCCACGCGAGTAACTTGCTTGCCGTGAGCTGACGTGCCGGCGATGCTGGCTGGGGTAACGCGTCCAATTTCAATGGGCTTGCGGTCATCATGATCCCTCGCCGATTTTATTGGTCCTGGGCCGCGCGCATCGTACCAGCAACAGCCATATCGGTCAGCGAGAATCATTTGTATACTCGGCTGTATACTCGGGGCTCGGGATGACGCTCTTGGGAGCCGGCACGCGGCAAGATTTTTTGATCTCGCCGATCTGCCCGCCGCGTTAGGAGTTCAAGATGGACCAGCGAATTCGGACGATTCACGCGCGCGAAATACTGGATTCTCGCGGCAATCCTACGGTTGAAGTCGACGTCACGTTGGCCGGCGGTGCCCGGGGCCGTGCCGCCGTGCCATCGGGCGCCTCGACCGGTATCCATGAAGCCGTCGAACTGCGCGATCACGATCCGCTTCGCTACGCCGGCAAAGGGGTGCAACTCGCCGTCGCCCATGTCAATGGCGCCCTCGCCGCGGCCGTCAGCGACTTGGACGCGCTGGACCAGGGCGCGGTGGATCGCGCCCTGTGCGCGGCGGACGGCACCGCAAATAAAGGCAAGATCGGCGCCAACGCCATTCTTGGCGTGAGCCTCGCCGTCGCACGGGCAGCAGCGGCGGCGTTGGAGCTGCCACTCTTTCGGTATCTGGGAGGCGCTGCGGCAAACCGCTTGCCGGTGCCGATGTTCAACATCCTCAACGGCGGCGCCCACGCCAACTGGCAGGGCACGGACTTCCAGGAATTCATGATCGCCCCGGTCGGAGCGCCGAATTTTGCAGAGGCCCTGCGCTGGGGAGCGGAGATCTATCATCAACTCAAGAAGGTGCTGAAGGACGCCGGCCTCTCGACCGGCGTCGGCGACGAGGGCGGCTTCGCGCCGGTGCTGAAACGCAACGTGGACGCGGTCGACCTGATCCTGCGCGCGATCGAAGCTGCCGGCTACCGGCCCGGCGACGACGTGGTCCTCGCCCTCGATCCCGCCTCGAGCGGCTTTTTCGAGAACGGGCTCTATCAGTTGCGCACCGAAGGCCGCTCCATCGACGCGGAAGAGATGGTGGCGCTCTATGTGGAGTGGGTACGTAAATTCCCGATCGCGGTGCTCGAGGACGGTCTCGCCGAAGACGACTGGACGGGTTGGAAGATCCTGAATCGGGAACTCGGCGATAAGATCGAGCTGGTCGGCGACGACCTGTTCGTCACCAACGTCACGCGTATCGCACGCGGCATCGCAGAGAACGCCGCGAATGCGGTACTCATCAAACTCAACCAGATCGGCACGCTGACCGAGACCATCGCGGCGGTTGACTTGGCCTACGGTGCGGGCTGGGGGGCGATGGTCTCGCACCGCAGCGGCGAAACCGTGGACTCGTTCATCGCGGACCTGACCGTGGCGCTTGCGACCGGCCATCTTAAGACAGGTGCGCCTTGTCGCGGCGAGCGAATCGAGAAATATAATCAGCTGCTTCGAATCGAGGAAAGCCTCGGCAAGTCAGCGGTCTATGCCGGACACAACGCCTTCGTGCGGCGGCGCGATCCGACCACAATCGCCCGGCACACGTGACTGCCAGTCGGGGGCACTTATGGTAATCCACGATCGTGCGCACGAAGCGGCGATCATCGCGTCGGCGGGAGCCGCTGATGCCGACGGTGGCTCTACTGAGCAGCAATCATTCCTCGGTCCGCGAATACGCCGTGCGGTTCATCCGCCCGGCGTCACGGCCACCCACCGACCATCGGCCCATGCGAACCGCTGCATCAAATGCTGCTTGCCCTCACCGCCCACGATGCGATCAATCATCGGAAACACTTTCGTGATCCGCGGGTCACGTGCCCATGGAGCCACGGACGCCACCTTGTAGGTGTAATTCACGGTCGTCTGCGGGCGGCCATCGACGACTTCCACCGGCTGCCACCCAACGACGTGATCCAGCTTGAGCTTGGCGACACAAAAATCTCCGGGGTGGTCGATCGGCTTGTCGAGCGGCCCAAGCGTGACGGCTTTCTTGACGATGTAGTATTTCTTGCCTTCGTCGGTCAGCTCATAGGACTTGGCGGTGGGATCGTTCGGCGCGCTCGATGATGCCACCAGACCGATGTTTTCCAGGACCGGCATTTGAATCGCATCGTTGGTTCGTCCCTGGCGGTCGAGCTCGGTCACGATGACCGGCCAATTGAATTTTCCCAGGCAAAAATCGCCCTTTTCCTTCAGGTACTTTTCAACCGCCGGCTTCAAAGATTTTTGACTCGGGTTAGGGGATGCGCCTTGAGCCACGCAGGCACATGCGGCCAAGGCGCTCGCGAGTAGTATTTTTTTCTGCATTATCACGGGTTCCAAGGAAAAGGACCGCGGCGTGCGGTCGTTCAGTTTCGAGTTTGCAAGGACCGATAGTCGTCGGTCAGCGTATTCAAAAAGGCCTCCAAATCATCCATTTCATGCTCGCTCATCGGCGGCCCGCTGCCGCGTGTGCGGCCATCGAGCGGTGCTTGCTTGTCCACATTGTTGCGATAGCGCGGCGGCAGGTCGTCGAATTTCTGAACGATGCCGTGCGCGGTGGGATACCAGCGTTCCGGATTCGTGTCGCGCGTGTTGTAGAACCGAATCGCATCCTTCAAGGACCTGATCTGCCCATTGTGGAAAAATACGGTGCGCGTCGCCACGTTGCGCAACGTCGGGGTCTTGAACATGCCGCAATATTGCCGATTCGCCGGCAGCGGATGATCGGGACGGCTGCAGACGCCCAGATCGTAATAGTAAGGATCGCGATTGGCAGGGATTTCCCGGTTACGCGGCACACCGATGGCGGAATACGAATAGTCCGTGAACATGGCGACGCTGCCCTGCCAGCCGGGTCCGCTGTAATGACATGCGACGCAGTTACCCTTCTTCGGATCGACGAAGACAGCCAAGCCGCGCCGCTCGGCATCGGTCAGGGTGCCGCCGACCTTATTGCTGGCGAATAAATCATATTTGCTGCTGAACGGATGGAAGCTGTAGTCCTCCACTTGAAAAGCCTGCAAGGCTTCGGTGGCTCGTTGAAATGCCGTTTTCGGATCTGCGAATACATCGCTGCCGAACGCTCGTAGAAACAACTCCGCATACGCCGATAGGCGGATTTTCGCGACCACGTCCCCGGGGTCTTTGTTGGCCATTTCGTTGCTGGCGAGCAACGGGATCCTCGCCTGATCGGCCAGCGTGGGCGCGCGGCCATCCTGTGTAAAGCCGCCGCCGGGACCGGGTTGGCTGACCCCGTCGGGGTTATCCAACAGGTCGGCGTACGGAGGTATGACTTGCTTGTATCGCAAGGACGGTACCGCGCGGGTACCGGACAGTGACAAGGTCCTGCCACCCGGCTGCACTGCCAATGAATTGGCCGGTGCATAAGCGTGATCGGGATCGTGGCAAGAGGCACAGGCCAGTTTTCCCGACCCGGACAGTGCCTTATCGAAGAACATTTTTTGTCCGACCTCCGCCGCAAGGCTCAGCGGATCATGGCGCGCCAATTTGTAGGCGATACTATCGGTATCAGGCGTAGCTCCAGACGCCACGCGCGCGATACCGATCAGGAGCAACGCCAAAGAAGCCCACTTACGCAAGGAGAAGCCCTATCGTGAATCCCAATCGCGGAACCTCGGCGGGTTCGTCCGTGAACCCGCCGAGGTTCAACTCAACTCAAACGAAGATCACTGCACGGACGTCGGCAATGCCCAGACGTTGGTCTGGTTCGCATCAGGCCCGACCTGCGGGGTCGTGTTTTGGTCATTGGATATGAGCTCCACATAGCCCGCCGGAATCACATACTGATGGTTCATCGGACGCACCGCATCGAAATGCGGGTCCGCCGCACTGGCGTATTCCGGCAAGTTCAGAATATTCTCCGCGATGAAATTTTGCGTGTACTTGGAACGATTCATGTACGTGCCGTCATTGTCCGGATCCGCCAACCCGAACATATCCTGCAGCGTACGAACGAACGAGAAGTGGCTGTAGGCATCGCTGTCCCTGATTCGCTTCGGCGCACTCGGCTGGTTCGTCAGCACCGCGAAGATGCTATTGCCATGGCCACGATTCCCGTAGTAGTAGTTGGCGATGGTCGTGTCGACCGTGGTGGAGGTACCGGCGGCATTCGAGATCAACGGCTGGGCCACGGTGCTGTTGCCGGGATTCCAGCCGCAACACGAGTTGTTGCCGGTGGTCGCGTTGCCTTCGTCGAACATGATCACGATGGCGTTCCGTTGGTACGGATTCTGCCAGAGCGCCGACGCCTGAATCTTGTTTACCAGGTACTGCACGTAGTTGTCGCCGCGCTTCATGATGATGTCGGTCGTGACATTGATCGGCGGAGCATTGCCATTGCTGACGCCGCCGCAATCGCTGGCCGTGATCGAACCATTGGTCACGCTATCCGTACCCTTGACGGTGATCGAGTGCATGTCGTCGCACTGATCGGGGATAACGAAGTTCAGCTGACCGACATTGCCCGTGGCCAGGTCGGTGCCGAATTGATCCGGATCGTAGCCGGCGGGAATCGCATAGTCGGTGCTCTTCAGTAGGTAGGGAGTCCACTGACCGCCGCCCATCGTGCGGTTGCTGGACGTGAATTCCGGCGCGCTACGCACATTCTGGTAGGCCATGCCGGGATGGTGTTTGGTCCGATAGAGCTGGGCCGGCATCGGGATGAGGCCGGTCGAGTCGCCGACCGCAGCCGAACCGGTATAGATCGTACCGGCGGGGTACACGTGGTCGGGTGCGACGACCGCCGCGTCCGCGACGCTGTCGGTACGAAAGTCCTGGCCCGGATTCGTCGATTCGTTATAGGTTCTCCAGGTCATGCCCGCGCTCGTCATCGCATTGAACAAGTTTGCATGACCGACGATGTTGTGGTCGACCACCGGACTATCCGTGCAGGTCGCCGTGAGCGGTGACTTGCCGAGGCCAGGCTGCGTGTTGGTGGGCAGCGGCAGATCCTGCGGTGCGTTGACGCCCGTGGCGTTGCAATTCCATTGATCGTCGTTGGTGATGCCCCAATCGTCGGCGCCGCCCAGGGCCGTGTAGTTCGGTTCGCTCGGGTTACCCGTCGCGAAGTAGTTGGTGAATTGGTTGTTCGCGGCCAAGATCGCGTTGATGTTGGGCGTGTATTCATTGCCGAGGACCGACAACGTCGCCTTGTTTTCCAGCATGATAATGAAGATGTGGTCGTAACGCGGAATGCCCTCAAGAGCCATCGCGGCTTGATCGGCTGCCGGGATTGTGGCCACGTCGCCGCGATCCACCATCGTCGCCGCATACGTGAATCGGTTGGTCAGGACCACCGATTCGTTCAATATGGCGGCCTGATCGGCAGTGTTGGTGATCGCGCCGGGATTGCTCACTAGATCGGTTGTGCTGACGCTGAGACGCTCAGCGAGTCCGGTCTGCGCCTGTGCGTACGTCAGGCCATCATTTTCGATCATGCGCACAATTTCCGTGGAAATCGGCGTGACCGCAACGCTGATCGGGGCCAGTGGCGACACTTTCGCCGCCGCAATTTGCGCCGCAGACACGCGGAAAACAGCGCGACTGGCGACGGGATTGCCATTATTGGTGGCATTCGTTGATATCGCGGCGATGACGTTGCCGGCGCTGAGACTGCTCAGCAGAAAGGTACCGTCGCTCTTGCTGATCGTGGTGGGTTCATTGGCATCGCAGATGCCATTGTTGTTGAGGTCGAAGCAGACTTGAGCGCCGGCATAGACCGAAGGGGCTGTCGTAGAGGCGACCCCATTTGCCGGATTGTTCGAGTTCACCGGCGGCGTGAAGTAGCTGCCTGCCACGACGCCCGTGACGGTCGTCAACCCGAGGGCGTGGCTGGGGGCGGCGGCCGAGAACAGAGCGGTCGCAATCGCGATGGACAACAAGGACTTTTTGGCGGCCAATTGGCCGCCCCATGCAGAACTCTTTTGCATTAATCTCTCCCGAAATGGATCAAAGAATGAGTGCGAAATCGAACACCGCGCTTTCCTTCAGGCGTGTGCGAGTGCGCCTTGTATGCGACGACGGCGCTTCGTCGCGATGAGGCCCAAGCCGGAAGCCAGCAAAGGCAGTGCGGCCGGAATCGGAACGGGTGTCAATGTCCAGGTGCCCGCCGCGTAACCAAGCGCGGGGTTGGCGAGGTCGGTATTGTTCGTGAGCACATTGCCGTTGACCGCCAACACCTCTTGTGTTCCGACGCCCGACGGAGTCGCTCCATTGACGAAATAAAAATAATTCGTCGCGCCATTACCCTGCGGATCGTTGGAGTCGGCGATGATGAAATTGTTCAAGGACGCATTGGTGGAGACAACCGCGGCCCCGCTGCTGTAGTTATAGGTGCTGCTTGCCGCATTGAATGACCCGATGTAGAGAGGGCCGTTGAATGCGGTGCCGTTGAAGGTGACATCGACGTTCGAAATACCATTGACCAAGGCGCCGTTCAAAGTCCCGGACAGCGATCCGGTAAGCGCCAGCCCGTCGGCGAAGGTGTAAGAAAAATCGAAGGTGCTCGCATGTGCGGCACCGCCGATGAAAGCGGCACATAACGCCATTGCTTTTAGGAAGCTTTTAAACATGGAAACCTCTCGAGAGATGGAGTTGTTGTTGACAACGCATGAGTACAGAGCTGCGGAAGTCAAGAGTCACCTACGGTCCCGCGGGCAGCGTTACAAGCGCAGGGGCAATGTCGCAGTGCTGAAGCGGTTTAATGTGACTGTAGTATTAAATTTATCTAACAGCTTGTGCGACGATCGCGTCCGAAACGAACTGATCAAGGTGCTTCTCGAAATTTGTTAACGCGAGTAACCTAAAACCTCAGAGCGCTTTTCGAATGACCGACACCATGAGTACCGTCGTCAAAATTACGTCTGATCTCAAGACTTGGATCGATCACAATCTGGGTCGCGGCTGCGCGCCGGAGCAGTTGATTCAGAGCATGATCGGCGAGCAATTTGAGCCGTCGGTCGCGAAGGCTTTGATCGAGGCGTTCGTGCAGGCGCGCAGTTCGGGAATGCCTTTATCCGGCGAGACGTTGAGTTTGGACATCCCGGCGCCCGCATTTCGATACGAAAGGCCGCGAATCTCCCGCTGCAACACGATCCAGACATCGGATCGGGCGATTCCCGTGTTGCTGCGGCTCGAACGACCGACCGTTGCCGTGCTCGCCAACGTAATGAGCGCGCCAGAATGCGATCAGCTAATCGCGCTGGCACGACCGCGATTGACGCCTTCGACCGTCGTCGACCCGAAAACCGGATCGAACACGATCGCTCAATATCGGAATAGCGAGGGGATGTTCTTTCGACCGCAAGAGACGCCGTTCATCGCCGCTCTGGACCAGCGAATTTCACAGATCATGAACTGTCCGCTGGAGCACGGTGAGGGCCTTCAGGTTTTGCGCTACGGTCCGGGCACGCAAAGCACGCCGCACTTCGACTTCCTGATTCCGAGCAATCCAACGAACGAGCAGTCCTTGGCACGCAGCGGACAGCGCATCAGCAGTCTGGTCGTCTATTTGAATGACGTGCCGAGCGGTGGCGAAACGACGTTCCCGGAGGCAGGCTTATCCGTCTGCCCGCAGATGGGAAACGCGGTTTATTTCGAATATTGCAATAGCCTCAATCAAGTGGATCCCCGATCGCTGCACGCCGGTGCCCCGGTGATCGCCGGTGAGAAATGGGCGGTTACCAAATGGATGCGCCAACGCCGCTTTCTTTCGGGTTGAGCGATATGCCTCGTCTTTGCATGCGACGATCGCTGCGCGCGCGGTAGTACGCGACTCCGCCAGTACCGCCATGCATCCGCGTGGGTCCCTAGGATGTTACCGCGGCGAACGACCGGTAACGTGCCAGCCATCGCTGCGCCATCGTCCGGTGCGCTGATTCCTTTCATGACCGCCGCCGCTGCGTCATCCATGATGCTTCGTGGTGTCGGGGCGCTTGTTGCCAAGCTCGGGAGCCGTATCGGCGCCCCACAACTGTCGCTCGCGAATCCAAGGCAGGGGATGTGCGGGGTGCGGACTATCGAACTCCCGCGCCAGCCGGTGACCTTCCCACATTGCTTGCCCCACTTGCATCGGCGCTTTGCAGTCACCGATACGGAAAACCGCTTGGATGTCGTTCGCCGCCCATTCGGCGCGGCGGGATTTCAGTTCACGGTAGAGAGCGTCCTCGGACGTGCGTGTCGTGACGAGAATGACCGCATCGATATCCAGTTCGAAGTCGCCGCCATTGTCGCGGCGGGGCACATCGCCGGTTCCAGGCCCTAAGAGATCCGGTCCGAATTTGTAAAGATAGCTCATCGTGACCTTGCCGGCCTGAATCCTCGACAGCCAGTGGTTCCGGTACGTGCGTATTTTCTTCTCGAACAGCATGCGTTTATTGTTAGGCGCTTCCAGCGTAAAGACCCCATATTCGGCTACTTCCGAAGCGTCGCACACGTACGTGACTTCCTTGCCCTGGTCAGCCAGCATTTCTGCAAGCGATATGCCGACGAAATGACCCTCGGCATCGAGCACGAGCACGCGCTTGCCGGGTACCGGCTTTCCAGCCATGATCTGCTCAGGCGTCAGGCAGTGGGGTAGCGACACATCTGCACCCGGTATCGGACCGCAGCCCGGCCCCACGCCGTCGCCTCTCCAGTGCGACCCGGTCGCAATGACCACGCGGTCCGCACCATAATTGAGTACGTCGTCCGTGCTCATCCGTCCAATGCCCAGATGCACCTCGACATTCTTGAGCTTACTGAGTTGGAGCTGCCGATAGGTTATTACACGGCCCCATTCATTCAGACGCGGCAGGCGCGACACCCATTTCCAGTGCCCCCCCAGTTCGGTCTCCGCGTCCCGCAGGTGCACGGTGTAGCCACGCTCTCCCAGCACCCGGGCGCACTCCATTCCCGATGGACCAGCGCCGACCACGAGAACGGACCAAGGATTTTTGGTCCGGTCGAACTTTTCCGGGTGCCATCCACGCCTGTACTCTTCGCCGAGCGTCTGGTTCTGCGTGCACATGATCTGGCCGACCTGATTGAACTTCGAGACACAGATGTTGCAGCCGATGCATTCCCTGATGTCCTCGAACCGCCCGGCCTCGATCTTATTCGGGAGGAACGGATCCGCGATCGACGGACGGGCGGCTCCGATGAAGTCGAGGGTGTTGGACCGGACGAGAGCGAGCATGTCATCTGGGCTCGTGAATCGTCCGTTGCCGACGACGGGGATATTCGGGCCGAGAATGGATTTTCCCTGCTTGATGAACGGGGTGACCCAACCGGACTTGCGAAAACGAGAGGCACCCGCATCTTCACCCCATTCCACATAGTTACCAATCTTGAGAGAGACGAGATCGACGACCCCTTCATTGCGGAAAAGCTCCAGGACCCGCAGCCCATCCTCGCTCGACTCCATGCCTGCTGAGCCGTGCAGCGTGTCCATTTCGAATCGCGTGGTGATCGCGCACCGATCGCCGAGTGCTCGCTTGAGCGCAGTTAGGACTTCCAGGTAGAAGCGCGAGCGATTCTCGAATGAGCCGCCGTACTTGTCAGTCCGCTTGTTGTAGCGCGGCTCCAAGAATTGAATGGGCACGGTGTCATCGCCGGCAGACACTTCAAGCAAGTCGAATCCCGCCTGTTCCGCCCGTTTGCCGGCTTCGACGTACATGTTGATCACGGCCTTGATGTCGTCCTCGTCCATCTCGTAACCGTAGACCGTGCGGGTGGCAAACATTTCTGACTGAAACTGGGAGGGCGAGCGTCCGACCTCACGGGACTCGAGACACGGCGCGTGCCCACCGCTGTACCACAGCTGGACGCCGGCGAGGCTCTTATGCTTGTGCGCTTCGTCGCACAGATGCGCCAGGTTGCGAACATCGCCATCGTCCCAGATGCGCGCCGCCGTATACGGGTACTCATCCGCTTCGGGATGGATGGAGCAATACTCGGTGAAGACGACGCCCCAGCCGCCCTCTGCCTTGGTGCCGCGCAAAGCGGCGTTGGCGCCCGGACGCTCGGAGCCGGGACCCGCGCAATGCGCCGTCTGGAAGAATCGGTTTCTTGCGGTTCTCGGACCGATTTTGACGGCATCAAAGAGGGTGTCGTACTTGGAATCGCGCGCCATTGCCGGGGTACTCCTGATTGCTGTTGTGCCCGCACACGCCAACGAGTGCGTTGAACTTGAACGATTGCAATGCTCGTGCCACACCCATGGCGTTTTGGGGAGGGGCTCAATTCTAGGAAAATCAGCGGGTTATGGCGCACCCAGGGGATGCCGAGCAAGGTTGCGGCGTCCCGACGACCCGCGCGATGCTGCACAATTGCATCACTGATGCTAACACGCATCGCGAGGAATCTAGCGGCTAGCGGAGAGGCCCGCTTAAGGTCGCCGGGCGCCAGCCCCGCCGGCCGCTCCGGTAGGCGTGTACGACAGAGTGACTTTTGGGTTGACGCCCGTGGCGGAGGTACCGTTGGCTCCCGCGGTCGCGATATCGGTGCCGCGCCGTGGTGACGCCAGGGTCTCGTCTTCGTTACGTCCCCGGCAGTGCGGCAGCGCCGCGCTTGCCGCGCTCATGGAACACATAGCCCAACAGATTGAGGAGCACCTGCGCCGCGAGAAAGCACGTGCTGCCGCTCGGGTCATAATGAGGCGCGACCTCGCAGAGATCGACGCCAACGATATCGCCCTGCTTTGCGAGGCCCTGAAGAATTTCCATGACCTCGTAGTAGAGGAAGCCGCCATGGCTCGGTGTTCCGGTTCCGGCGGCGATCGACGGGTCGAAGCCATCGAT